>Ga0209048_10001923_pt1 | contig 20944 bp, 18 predicted proteins | sample FrelakmetCRP12CR_FD_187146 | JGI IMG/M metagenome (GOLD analysis project Ga0209048, IMG submission 187146) | Freshwater lake sediment microbial communities from the University of Notre Dame, USA, for methane emissions studies - CRP12 CR (SPAdes)... | ecosystem: Environmental > Aquatic >... | reverse complement strand
GTTCGGATCCGGCCATTGGCCGTACCGGAGGAGCCGGCCGGGGTGGCCGCCCAGAATCCGGAGGGCCGCATAGATGGGGGGCAGGCCGCAGATGTTTCGGCGGTCCCCGTCCGCAGCCACCGCCCGGAAGAAGCCCTCGGCGTCGCCGGCCTCCGCGGACGACAGCATCCGGCGATCCGCCGCCTCGAGCTCGCGGAGCTGCCCCGGCGTCAACGGCTGCGGATCGCCGAACTGGGGTCCGACGTGGGCGAGGTCGGCGCTCGCCAGGACCAGGGTGCGTCCGCCCACGGCCGCCATGGTGTCCTGCAGGGCCCCGAGAAACGCCTCCGTCCGGTCCCCCTGCGCCGGCGCGCGTCGCGCCTCCACCTGTTGGTGGAACGACCCGCAGAGCACCGGCACGATCCGCACCGGCCGCCCGGCGGGGATCACGTGCCGGAGGAACACGGCCTGGAACTCGATGGAATGCTCTCCGCGGTGGGCGAACTCGTCCTCGAGGTACCCGGGGCCGACCCGCGCCAGCAGCGCGTCCAGGAATTCCTGGTCCGCCTCCGCCGGTCCCAGGGGCGTCTCGAAATCCTTGCGGGTGAGGGCGAAGGGCTGGGCGATGGGGACGTGCACGGTGCCCAAGATGACGCAGCGGTCCACCGGAGGGGACCCCGCCAGCTCCCGGTAGCCCCAGGCGTAGCAGGGCCCGCCGCGGGGGAAATCGATGTGGGGAACGACGAGACCGCTGAGCCGGGCCGCTGCCGGGCTGGGGGGCGTGTCTCCGGGGCCTTCGGCCGCGCCGAAGTAGCCGTCCAGCTCTCGCCGAAGGGTGTCCGGCTCGGCCGGGTAGCTCATCCCGGCCAGGCGGGCCGGGCGGTGCGGCGCCTTGCGAAAGGCCCGCTCCACCGCGTCCCGGTGGCCGGCGAAGCGCGAGCTCTCCAGCAGGAGGCACTCGTCCAGCGACCGCACCACCTCCAAGAGTTGCTCTCGGGCCAGGAGCATCCCGAACCGCCGGCTGATCGCCTCCTGGATGTCCTGAAGGGAGTGCGCTCCGTCGAACAGCTCCAGGATGGCGGCGGTCTGGGGGGGCACGGACACCACCATGTCGCTGTAATGCATGGGGTCGCGCAGGCAGAGCACGTCCTGCCCCCGGAGGGTGGCCGGAAACGCCTCCACCTGACGCAGGCGGGGGTACTCGGGGATGCCGTCGATGGGACCCCTCATCAGCTTATCCCTCTGATCCCTCGCCCCGCCTCCGCCGGCGCTCCTGGCCGCGCGCAGGACGCTTTACCCCCAGGGCTAGTTGTCATGCGAACCGCACCCCCAAGAATTCGATTGACAAGGGGGACTGATCCGGGTACCCTTCGCCCACTTTACAGAACACACAGACATTCATTGTACCTCTTTCGGCCGCCTCGCCGAGTTTTCTCTGTATCCGGACTTATCCTATCCTTCATCCCCCTGAGGCGGACGTCCCACGGGTTATCCCATTCCGGCACGCGACCCGTGTGAGGCTATCCACATCGCTCAACAGTCTCGGCGATTTCCCGGTGGAGCACCATCCCGGCGGGCGGGCGCCCCTTTCCGGACGGACAGGAGAAGGTCAGCCATGTCCATTGAATATGCTTTGACTCAGCTCGAGACGGCGCTCGTCAAGCTTCCGGATACCCCTGCCAGTTTGGCGGTCTCTCCGCGCGCATGGTGGGGCATGACCCAGCTCGTCCTGGGCGGCTTGCTGCTCACCTATCTCGTGGGTATGGTCCAGGATTTCCAGCGGGTGCGAGACCTGCGGGCGGAGCCGTCGTCGCTCTCCAAGATCGTCATCACGAAGCACGAGGCCTGGCAGCGCATCCATCCCCGCCCCGCACGATCCACCGCTCCGGAGGTCGGCGGCCAGCCCGGGACGGCCGGAACGCTGCACCGCTAGAGACTGTCCGCCTCGACCGTGACTTTGGCCGTCTGCCGGATCTGGCGGATCCAGTCGCCCAGGACAGCTTCTCGCTTCGACATGAGGAGCTGCATCTGGAACGCCCCCTTGTCCTTCTCGAACTCCTCGGCGGGCGGATACTGCTGTGACACCAGGCGCAAGAGGTAAGAGGCCTTCTCTCCGGGCACCAGAGGGCTCATCTCGTCGGGCTTGAGCAGGGCCACGGCCTGCCGGAAGACCTCCGGATCGGGGATCTCTTTGGGCGGCGTCGTGACGGGAAACGGGCCGTGCACTTTGACCGCGGCGCCGGCCTCACGCCCCGCCGCCGCCAGCGTCTTCCCCTTCCCCGTGGCCAGCGTGATCGTCTCCGCGACCTTCTTCCCCTCGTCGCCCGCGGGGAGCTGCACGACCTCGACGGTCACCTGGCGGCGGACCCGAGAAAACACCTCGCGCGCCTCGGCCTCCGACACCTTGACCGAATCGCGCACCAACCCCTCGATCTTGCGCTCCGTGAGGTCCCGGCTCATCTCCGCCTCGAACCGCTCCGGGGTGAGCCGATTGGCCCGCAGGACGTCGAGGTAACGCTGTCGGCTGAACCCGTCCTGGCCGGCGAAGGCCGGGATGCGCTGGAGCTCGGCGACCAGCTCCTCCGGTCCCACCGCGAGCTGCAGGCGCTCGGCATATTGCAGGACCAGGGTGCGTCGGATCAGCCGATCCAGCACCTGCTGCTTCAGGTTCATGGATTCCAGCAGCTTGTCGTCCAGCTTGTCGCCGAAGAGCTGCTTGTACATCTCCACCTGGCGGCGGTAGGCCTGCTGATACTCGTCGGCCATGATCTCGGTGTTCCCGACCGCGGCGACGACCCCGCGCCGCCCGCGCTCTCCCGGGGTGGATTTGACCCCCCACACCACGAAGATGGTGCCGACGAACGTCACGACCACGAACGCCATGACGCCCTTGATGAAGAATGCACTGCCTTCCCGCATCGTTTTCAGCATGCCTCGTTCCCTTTTTCTGAAAAGGTCCAGGGGTCACCATACCCCATCCGGCGCGGGGTTGGCAAGGGCTTTCCGAGGGTCCAACGTCGCAATACTGCTTGTGTTTTCCTATTCCGTGTGCTAAAGAGACACACCGTCACACCGTTGGTGCTGGAGCTGTGCACGACGGTTCTCACCATCGGACGAGCCGGAAAGGAGAGAGCATGCTCTTGGATTGGCTCTTCGGGATGTTCTCCAACGATCTCGCGATCGACCTCGGAACGGCCAACACCCTGATCTACGTCAAGGGCAAAGGAATCGTCCTGAGCGAGCCGTCGGTTGTCGCCATCAAGAAGGGCACGAACCAGGTGCTGAAAGTGGGCAGGGAGGCCAAGGAGATGCTGGGGCGCACCCCCGGCGGCATCGTGGCCATCCGCCCCTTGAAGGACGGGGTCATCGCCGACTTCGACGTGACGGAGCAGATGATCCGCGCCTTCATCCTGAAGTCCCACAACCGAAAGGCGCTGGTCCGGCCCCGCGTGATCGTCGGCGTGCCGTCGGGTATCACGCAGGTGGAGAAGCGGGCCATCCGGGATTCCGCCGATCAGGCCGGCGCGCGCGAGGTGTATCTGATCGAGGAGCCCATGGCCGCCGCCATCGGCGCCGGGCTGCCCGTCCAGGAGCCCAGCGGCAGCATGATCGTCGACATCGGCGGCGGCACGACCGAGGTCGCCGTCATCTCCCTGTCGGGGATCGTGTACAGCCAGTCGGTCCGCATCGCCGGCGACGAGATGGACGAGGCCATCACGCAGTACCTCAAGCGCAAGTACAACCTGCTCATCGGCGAGCGCACCGCGGAGAACATCAAGATCCAGATCGGTTCCGCCTATCCGTTCGACGAGCCGCGCAAGATGGACATCAAGGGCCGCGACTTGGTGGAGGGCATTCCGAAGACCCTCGCGATCAGCGACAGCGACATCCGCGAGGCCCTCCATGACCCGGTGTTCTCCATCGTCGATGCCGTCAAGACGGCGCTGGAGCGGACCCCGCCCGAACTCTCGGCCGACATCGCCGAGAACGGCATCGTCCTGGCGGGCGGCGGCGCCCTGCTGCACGGCCTGGACACCCTGATCTCCCTGGAGACGCACCTCAAGGTGCGGGTCGCCGACGATCCCTTGTCCTGCGTGGTGCTGGGGACCGGCAAAGTCCTGGACGAGCTGGATCTGTTGAAGACCGTCTGCTTGGAGTCGTAGACCGCCCCGCCGGGCGGGCGCGACCGAGAGAACGATCGCCGCCGCCGCCGGGGCGGCCAGGCGGCGGCCGAGGCGGATTCTGTGAGCATCGTCTGGCGGTTATTGTCCCGCTATCGCCGGGTCCTCATTTTGGCCCTCGCCCTGTTGGTCGCATTCGTGCTCATGACCCTGCAGGTCCGACACGACCGCGCCGCGCTTTCGTTCGCGCGCCAGGCCATCCTGTTCGTCGTATCCCCGTTCATCAAGGTCACCGCCGTCACCGCGGGAAGCCTGGGCCGCGTGTGGCACGACTACGTGGACCTCCGCGCTCTGCGCGAGGAGAACCAGCGCCTGCAGCAGGAGTCGGCCATCCTGCAGCGCCGCATCAGCCAGCTCGAAGAGCACGCCCTGGAGACCCAGCGCCTGCAGGGCCTGCTGGCCATGCGGGAGACCTCCCGTGCGAACTACCTGGCAGCCCGGATCGTGGGCAAGGACGCCACCAACTGGTTCAAGACCCTCCTCATCGACCGGGGGAGCCAAGCCGGTCTGCGGCGGAACTTTCCGGTGGTGGCGCCGGACGGCCTGGTCGGCCGCGTGATCGAGGTGACGCCGTACACGGCCAAGGTTCAGCTCATCACCGACCCGGTAAGCGCCAGCGGCGGCCTGCTGCAGCGGACGCGGGTCACCGGGATCGTGTCCGGCAACCTGGGCGCCGGCTTGAAGGTACGCTATCTCCCCCTCCTGGCGGACGTCGCCGTCGGGGACGAGGTGGTGACCTCGGGCATGGGCGGCGTCTTCCCCAAAGGCATCCCGGTGGGTCGGGTCGTCGCCGTGGAGCGCAAGAGCGGCGCCTTGTTCCAGGAGGCCGTCCTGCAGCCCAAGGTGGACCTCGGCCGGCTGGAAGAGGTGCTGATCCTGATGGAGGCGGAGCAGCGCGACGGCTTCGAGGCCGGGAGCCGGCCGCAGCCATGAAGCTGTTCGTCCTCGGCCTGCTCGTCTGCGCCTCGGTCCAGGCGGTGCTGCTCGGACCCGTCAGCCTGGGCGGCATTCGGCCCGACCTCTTCCTGCTGCTGGTCTTCCTTCTCAGCCCCCGCGTCAGCCCGGAGGCAGCCACGATCCAGGGGTTCCTGGTCGGCCTCTGTCAGGACGCGCTGTCGGGCGGTCCCCTGGGGCTGCGGGCCTTCACGTACAGCGTGATCGGCTGCGCGACGGCCTGGCTGAGTCATGATCTGCTTACCGAGAAACCCCTGGCGCAGTTCTGGCTGCTCCTGGCCGGCGCGGCCGGCGCGGGCGTTGTGACGTTGGCCCTCCTGGTCTTCTTCCTGGGTTTCTCCCCGCTCCTGCCGGCCCTTGGGGTGGTCGTGCCCGAGGCGCTGTACACCGCCGTGGTCGGTTTCCTGCTGCTGCGGGTGCCCCAGGTGCGCGCCGCCCTCATGCGAGCCATATGAGAGGAACCTTGCGGCATCGGTCCCCTGTCCAGGCCTTGCCCGTGCGCCTCCGCAAGGCCCTGCTCTGCGTCGGCATCGGCTGTCTGGTGCTGCTCCTCCGTCTCTGGTATCTCCAGATCCTGGAAGGCGATCGGTACTTCACCCTGGCGACCAACAACCGCCTTCGGCTGCGGGTGGTGGAGGCGCCGCGCGGCTTCATCCTGGATCGGCACGGCGAGGTCCTGGTCGAGAATCGGCCCACCTTCGACCTCTACGCCACGCCGGAGGACGTCAAGAACCCCCAGGAGGTGGCCGCCACCGTGGCCGAGATTCTCAAGGTGGCCCCCGGGGACATCGAGGCCCGGCTGGCGGAGGGACGGACGCGCCCGTACCAGCCGCTCCTGATCCGCAAGGACCTGGATGAAGCCATGATGGTCTCCGTGGAGGAGCGCCGCCTGGACCTTCCCGGGGTCAACCTCCGCATCCGCCCGATCCGCGCGTACCCCAGCGGCGGGACGGCGGCCAATCTGCTCGGCTACGTGAGTGAGGTGAACCAGGCGCAGCTCCAGCGCGAAGAGTTCCGCGACTTCCGCCCGGGCGAGAGCCTGGGGCAGTCGGGGGTCGAGCGGCGCTTCGACGCCTTCATCCGCGGTGTGGACGGCGGCGAGCAGATCGAAGTGGACGCCCGCGGCCGCGCCCTGCGCCTGGTCAGCCGCATCGACCCGCGGTCCGGCGCCAACGTCTTCCTGACCATCGACCGGAAAGTCCAGGAAGCGGCCGAGGCGGCCTTCGCCGGGAAGAAGGGGACGGTCGTCGCCATGAATCCGACCACGGGCGAGATCGTGGCCATGGTGAGTCGGCCCTCCTTCGACCCCAACCTCTTCGCCCAGCGCCTCTCGGGCGACGAGTGGCAGCGCATCGCCACCGACGCCAGCCACCCGCTGCAGAACCGCGCCTTCCAGGCGCAGTACCCGCCCGGCTCCATTTTCAAGTTGATCGTGGCCATCGCCGGCCTGGAGAGCGGCGTCCTCACCCCGGAGACCAAGTTCAACTGCCCGGGTCAGTTCTACCTCGGGAACGTGAAGTTCGACGACTGGAAGAAGGGAGGACACGGCGCACTCGATCTGCGCGGCGCCATCGTCAACTCCTGCAATGTGTATTTCTATCAGGCGGGCCTGCGCGTCGGCATCGACGAGATCGTCCGCGTCTCGCGCGCCTTCGGCCTGGGCGAGGCCCCCGGCCTCGGCCTGGGCGACGAGGCCAAGGGAAACCTCCCCAACCCCCAACCGCGACGGCGCGGCGAGCCGCCCTGGACCGCGGGCAACACGGTGAACGCCAGCATCGGCCAGGGCGCCGTGGTGACCTCGCCCATGCAGCTCCTGACCGTGGTGTCCGCCATCGCCAACGGCGGGACCATCTACCGGCCGTGGGTGGTCAAGAAGATCGTGGCCCTGTCGGGCGAGGTCCTGGAATCGTACGAGCCGGAGGCGCTCCGCCAGGTGAACGTGAAACCGGAGACGCTCGCGTTCATGCGACAGGCTATGCTCGGCGTCGTGGAGGAGGGCACCGGCGCCCGCTCCAAGGTGCCCGGCGTGCCGATCGGGGGCAAGACCGGAACCGCGCAGGTGGTGAAGAAGGGGGAGGAGAAGCGGAGTGCGGACGTGAAGGACCATGGCTGGTTCGTGTCGTTCGCCCCCGTGGACAACCCCCGGCTCGCCGTGGTGGTCCTGGTGGAGAACGGGGGGTTCGGCGGGCTGGTGGCCGCCCCGGTCGCCAAGGCGGTCTACCAGGCCGCCTTCGAGGCGCGCCAGCCCCCCGCACGTCCGCCCGTCTTCGAGCCCAAAGAGGCGGAACTGGAAGACTGAGCGCTCGCTATGTTCGATCGCCGGTTGCTGACCTACTTCGACTGGAGCTTCGCCGCCGCCATCCTGGGGATGGCGTGTCTCGGGGTGCTGTCGATCTACAGCGCCAACGCCTTGACCACCTCCCCCTTCCGCCAGACCCTGCACCTGCGGCAGCTCACCTGGCTGGCGGTCGGGCTGTGCGTCCTCGTCCTGGCGTGCACGGCGAGCTATCGCAATCTGGCGCGCTTCGCCTACGTCATCTTCGGGCTGAACGTGTTCCTGCTCCTGGTCGTGCTCGTCCTGGGGAAGACCGGCCTGGGGGCCCAGCGCTGGATCCGGATCGGACCGATCGCCTTCCAACCGTCGGAATTCATGAAGCTCAGCCTGGTGCTCTTCCTGGCGCGCTACTTCGATGACCGGCGGGAGATCCTGCACCAGCCCAAGACCATGCTGCTCCCGGCCGGCGTCACCCTGGCGTGCGCGGCGCTCGTGCTCAAGCAGCCCGATCTCGGGACGGCACTCCTGCTGGTGTTCAACGCCACCGCCATCATGCTCCTGCTCGGCCTCCACTGGAAATATCTGCTGCCGCTCGGCATCACGGGCGGCGTCCTCGCGCCGCTCCTCTGGTCGTTTCTCAAGGACTACCAGCGGCGGCGCATCCTGGTGTATCTCAACCCCGACCTGGACCCGCTGGGGGCCAGCTACCACATCGCCCAGTCGAAGATCGCCGTCGGCTCGGGCGGGGCGTTCGGCAAGGGATGGATGGCCGCCTCGCAGAGCCAGCTGAACTTCCTCCCCATGAACCACACCGACTTCCTGTTCGCCGTCCTGGCGGAGCAGTGGGGCTTTCTGGGCTGCCTGCTGGTTCTGTTGGTGTATGTCTATGTCATCACCCGAGGGTTCCAGATCGCCGGCGACTCCCCCGACTTCTTCGCCAGCCTCCTGGCCACGGGCATCACCACCACGCTGGCGGTCCAGGTGTTCATCAACGTGGCCATGGTCCTGGGCATGCTCCCCGTCGTGGGCATCCCGCTCCCCCTCTTGAGCTACGGCGGCTCCTCCATGCTGATCACCATGCTCAGCCTGGGCCTCCTCCTGAACATCCACATGCGGCGGTTCATGTATTAGTTCTCGCCTGTCAGTTGTCAGCAATCAGCAATCAGCCGCGGCTCAGAAAGTCGGATTCCGGCCGGGATCAGAGCGCGGGCAGGAGTTCGGCGTAGCTGTGGATCGTTAGGTCGGGGCGCAGATCGCCGGCCTCGGCGTCCGGAGGAGCGATCCAGATGGTCCGGAGCGCCGCCCCCTGGGCGCCGCGGATGTCGGAGAGGGGACTATCCCCGACCATGACCGTTGCGGTCGGGGGGAGCTGGAGGCGCGCCAGCGCCACCTGGAACAGGTGCGGCTCGGGTTTTCCAACCACCACCGGCCGAACCCCGGCGGCGGCCGCCACCGCCTCCACCATCGCACCGCACCCCGGAAAGAATTCCCCACCCTCGACGGGAAGCCGGGGGTCCAGATTCACCGCCACGAACGCCGCTCCCGATCGTACCGCCCGCGTCAGTGCCGTGAGCTTCGGATAATCGAACGCGTCGTCGTGCCCCATCACCGCGACCTGCGCCTCCCGGCAGGCCTCGAGCGGCAGCAGGCGATGGCCCGCCGCCTGGAGCAGCCCGAGCAGTCGCGGGGACCCCACCGCCAGAAGGCGCGCCGGCCCGTACCGCTCCCGAACGAACGGTCCGGTCGCCTCGGCCGCTGAAACGATCTCGTCCGGCGCGGCCGCGATGCCGAGCCGGTGGAGCTTCGCCAGCAGCTCGTCGGTCCCCTCCCGGGAATTGTTGGTGAGGAAGAGCACGCGGCGGCCGGTCCGGCGCAGCACGGCGAGCAGGATCTCTACCTGCGGCAGCAGCGTGTTGCCGTGATAGACGCAGCCGTCGAGATCGAAGATGAACGCGCGACACGATGCGAGATCCATGCGACGGGATTCCTCTAAGCCCGTGAGCGGACTAGCAGAATGTAGATGGCCGCCGCCGTGCGCAGACGGAGGGACACCCGAGCCGCCAGGCGCGCCGCTTGTTGCCGCCCCCGTGGCGACAGCGGCGGATCCTGGTTCCCCTGGATCCGCCGCTCCCCGTTCCACACGGATTCCCCGTGCCGGATCAACACGTACCGCGCCATGACCGCGTCGTCCGTCCTCTCCCGGATCACCCCCCTCGTCGGGGCGAGGCGATCAGCCGCTCACCCGGGCTCCGGTCTCGTCGTACCAGTGCAGCGCCGAGAACGCGAGTCCGCACGGATCCCCTTCGCGGAACACCGGTTTGCGCACGTTCCGCTGCACCCGGACCTCGGTCGCGCCGACCGTCACCCGGTAGTCGATGATGTCCCCCAGGAGGACCCGGCGCGCCACCACGCCGCGAACGCCCCCGTCGGGCACCAGATCGATCTCCCCGGGGCGACAGGCCAGCGTGGGGGGGTGCCCCGGTGCATGCGGAGGGACGACCGCCGTCACCGGCCCCGCCTCCCGTGCGCCCTTGAGGTAGATCTGCTTCTCCACCACCTCCACCTCCAGGAAGTTCGACAGGCCGATGAAGCCGAAGACGAACTTGTTCGCCGGTTTCAGGTACACGTTGACCGGCGTGTCGTCCTGCTGGACCAGCGCCCCGAAATCCATCACCACGATCCGGTCGGAGAGCGCCATGGCCTCGGCCTGGTCGTGGGTGACGTAGATGATGGTGAAGTTGAACCGCTTCTGCAGTTCCTTGATCTCGAACCGCATCACCTCACGCATCTTGGGGTCGAGGTTCGAGAGCGGCTCGTCCAGGAGCATGACGGTCGGATTGAACGAGATGGAGCGGGCCAGCGCGATCCGCTGCTTCTGTCCGCCCGACAGCGCGTTCGGGTAGTCGTCTTTGGCGTCGAGCAGGCCGGCGTACTTGAGGGCCGTGGTCGTCTTCTCCCGGATCTCCGACCGCGAGAGGCCGCGGATCTGCAGCGGGAAGGCTACGTTGTCGAACACCGAGAGGTGGGGCCAGACCGCGAAGGCCTGGAACACCATCCCGAAGTCCCGCTTCTCCGGCGGCAAGTAGTAATTCTTGAAACTGGAGGAGATGACACGGTCTCCGACCAGGATCTCCCCCTCGTCCAAGTCCTCGAAGCCGGCCAGCATGCGGAGCGTCGTCGTCTTGCCGCAGCCGGACGGGCCAAGGAAGGAAATGCACTCGCCGCGGGCGATCTCAAGGTTGAGCTTGTCCACGGCCACCACGCTGCCGAACCGCTTGGTGATGTCCCGGAGGATCACGTGCGCCATGGTCAGGATCCTCCCCCGGCGATCTTGGTCGTGCCGGTGACCTGCTTGATGACCCACTGTCCGATGACGATGATGATCAGCGCCACGGCCGAGAGGGCGGCGGCGTACACCGTCTCGCCGTCCTCGTTCAACGCGTAGATGGCCACGCCGATGGTGCGCGTCGTCGGCCCATAGAGCAGCACGGACGTGGTCAGCTCGCGCAAGGCCGGCAGGAAGATCAGAAAGAACGCCGCCACCATGCCGGGTTTGATCAGGGGCAACACGACATCTTTCATCGCTTGCCAGTGGCTGGCGCCGCAGGCGCGAGCCGCCTCCTCCAGTGAGTCGCCGACCTGTTCCAGCGCGGCCGACGTGGATTTCAGCGCGAAGGCCATGTAGCGGGCGATGTAGGCCACGAAGATGATCCAGGCCGTATTGTAGAGGTTCACGCCGAACTTCCCGCTCCACATCAGGATCACGCCCAGCGCGATGACGGTCCCGGGCACCGAGAAGGGCAACAGCCCCAGAAACTCCAGCAGGAACTTCCCGCGCACCCGCATCTTCACGATCACGTAGGAGATCAGGGTGCCCACCAGCATCGTCACCAGAGCCGCCGCCAGCGACAGGTAGAAGCTGTTCCAGATGGCGTCCCGGGTCAGCTTCATGGTGAACAGGATGTACGTGAAGTTGTGCAGCGTCATGTTCTCCAGCGCAAAGCTGAGTCCGTACGTCCGGAGCAACGCCACCAGGAAGATCGTGACCGTCGGCAGGAGCACCGTGACGGCGATATAGAGGACGCTGAGGGCGAGCAGCGGGTACTTGAGGCCCCGGAGCTTGAGGAGCATCGGCCGCACGCTCTTGCCCGCGATGACCTGGAAGCGGCCCGCCGTCAGGATCCGATTCTGGGAGTAGAGGATGAGCGCCGCGGCGATGACCAGGATGGAGGACAGGATCGTGCCCGCCCGGATGGCCTCGAACCGGCCGCCGCTGGCGTAGATCTTCTGGTAGATCAGCGTCGGGATGTTGAAGATGCCGGCCTCCGTCCCCAGGACGGCAGGGACGCCGAAGTGGGCCAGCGAGTAGAGCGCGACGAGCAGCGCCCCCGCGGCGATGCTGGGCAGCATCAGCGGCAGCGTGATCCGACGCGTGATGGTGAGCAGCCCCGCTCCGGAGATCCGCGCCGACTCCTCCAGCGTCGGGTCCATCCGCTCCAGCGCGCCCGAGACCTGGATGAAGACGAAGGGAAAGAGGTACATGCTCTCCACGGCGATGATGCCCGTCAGGCTGTAGATGTTGAAGAGCGCCTGTTCCGTGCCGAAGAGACTCATCAAACCCTTGTTGATGAGGCCGGCCCGCGGCGACAGCAGGATCTTCCAGGCGATCGCCCCGATGAAGGAGGGGAGCATGAAGGGGACGAGGAACAGCAGCTTCATCGTCTCCTTGAAGGGCAGGTCGGTCCGGGACACGAGCCAGGCGAAGAAGACACCCAGGATGGTGCTCAGCACGGTGACCGCGGCGGCGATCACCAGGGAGTTCACGACCGCCTGGAACACGTCGGGCTGGCTCAGGACCTGGGCCACCCCTGCGATGTTGAGCCCGCCGTCCACCACGAAGGCGTTCCAGATGATGAGCAGGATCGGAACGGCCACCACCACGACCAGGACCAGGACCGAGAACAGGAGCAGCAGCTCGGCCAGGCCGAACTTGCGATCGGTGCCGGTCATGCGAAGGCCTCCTTCCCGATGCTGGCCTTGTCGTACCACCGCAAGGCCTGGAAGGTCAGACCGCACGCCTCCCCCTCCTCCAGGGGGCGCCCGCCCCGGAAGGCCTCCGCCGCCTCTTGCTGCGCGCGGATCTCGACCGCACCGACCGTGATGAAATAGGTCACGATCGGTCCCAGGAAGACCCGCCGCCGCACCACACCGCGCGTTGCGCCCCCGTCGCGGACCAGGTCGATCTCGAAGGGCCGGCAGGCGGCCACCACCTCGCCCTTCGCGATGCGCTCCCGCGCGGCCGGGGAAATCTCGGCCCGGAGCGGCAGGTCGCTCCCCTGGATGTGGACCACGCCGTTCCGCCGCTCCACCGGGATGAAGTTCGCCACGCCCAGAAAGTTGAAGACGAAGCCGTCCTTCGGGTCGGTGTAGATCGCGTGCGGATCGCCGATCTGGCGGAGTGACCCGTCCGCCCCCATGATCCCGATCCGATCCGAGATGGCCAGCGCCACCTCCTGGTCGTGGGTGACGTACAGGATCGTGACCCCGGTCCGTCGCTGCAGGTCCTTGATCTCGAACCGCATCTCCTCGCGGAGGTTCGCGTCCAGGTTGGTGAGCGGCTCGTCCAGGAGCATGATCTTCGGCCGCGAGACCAAAGCCCGCGCCAGCGCCACGCGTTGCTGCTGTCCGCCGGAGAGCTGCGACGGGTAGCGGTCTTCCAACCCCGCCAGGTGCACCTGGGCAATCGCCTCCAGGGTCCGCGTCTTGGCCTCCGCCGCGGCCACCTTTTGGATCTGCAGCGGGTAAACCACGTTGCCGAACACCGTCTTGTGCGGCCACACCGCGTAGTCCTGGAAGACCACCCCGATGTTCCGGGATTCCGTGGGCACGTGGACCTTCCCGGCCGCGCTGGAGACCAACTGATCCCCGATGAACACCTCGCCCGCGCTGGGATGCTCGAACCCCGCGATCATCCGCAGGACCACCGTCTTCCCGCACCCCGAGGGCCCCAGCAGCGAGAAGCACTCTCCATCCCGGATCGTCAGCGTGAACCCCTCACAGACCCGGTGGGCCCCGAAGACCGCGCCCAGCTTCTCCAATCGCACGTCAGCCATGATCACTCCCCGACCAACCAACCGCCCCCATGCTCGGCGGGGCGACGAGGCGCTTCACGCCCCACCGCCCCGCCCGAGGTGCGCCGCGCCGCAGCGGCGCTACCGCATGGTCTGCGTGAACTTCTGGATGATCTGCTCCTTCTCGGCCATCACCTTCAGATAGTCCGCCTTCATCGCGCGCTTCACCGCCTCGTCCGCCTTCACCAAGCCGTACGTCGTGTCCACCGCCACGTCGGCGCGGATCGGGAGCGTGCCCTCGCTGGCCACGATCGTCTGGCCGTCCTTGGAGAGGAGAAAGTCCACGAACTTCTGGGCGGCTTTCAGGTTCGGCGTGCCCTTGAAGATGGCGATGGGGCTCGGCACCACCAGCATCTCCGGCGGGTAGGCCAGGCCCATGGTGGCCCCCTTCTTGATCTTGTCGATGGCGATGTAGTCGGGCGCCAGCGACGCCTTGAAGTCGCCGGAGGCCGTGTCGTCCACCACCTGCCCCGAGCCGGCGCCGATCTTGGCGCCGTTCGCCTTCAACTTCTGGATGTACTCCCAGCCGAAGGTGTTCGTGAGGAGCGCCACGCTCATCATGGCCGTACCCGACAGGGCCGGGTTGGCGATGGCGAAGCCGTCCTTGAACCGCGGGTCGAGCATGTCACTCCACGCCTTGGGGGCGGCGGTGATCTTCTTGGTGTTGTACGCGATGCCCAGGGTGCCCAGGCGCGCCGGCGTGAAGAATCCGTCGGGGTCCTTGACGGTGCTCTGCACCGCCGCGGCCTCGGGCGACACGTACTTCTCCCAGGCCCCTTCCTGTTTCAATTGGAAGAAATCCGGCACCTCGCTGTGCCAGAGGACGTCCACCGTGAGCTTCCCGGTCTGCCGTTCCGCCGCCACCTTGGCCATGAGCTTGCCCGCCCCGGCCGAGTAGTAATCGAACGAGACCTCAGGGTGCTTCTTCGCGAAGGCGTCCCGGAGCTTGCCGATCAGGCTCTCTTTCATCGAGGTGTACACCATCAACTGCTCGCCGGCCACCGCCACGCCCCCGACGCAGACAATCAGCGCGACCGCGATCACCGCCACACTCAACCGTTTCATGACATCCTCCTTGCGCCGCCCTCGACGATTCGGCAGCGTCCGCCCGACCCTAGAGACTGTAGCCCCCGTCCACCACCAGATTGCAGCCGGTCGTGAAGTTGGAGGCGTCCGACGCCAGATACACCACGGCGCCGCCCAGATCCTCGTACGCCTGGCCGTACCGCTTGATGATCCCTTGGTCCACGCGGATCGCCCGGATGGCCGGGTTGTCGGAACGCGCCGCGTTGCCCGGTGTCCGGCAATACCCCGGGCTGATGGCGTTCACGTAGATCTTGTGCCGCGCCCATTCCACCGCCAGCGACTTGGTGAGCATCACCACGCCGGCCTTGGCCGCGTTGTAGTGGCAGTAGTCGGCGTCCCGGTTCACGTGAAACGAGGACATGGAGGCGATGTTGACGATCTTGCCGCCCCCCTGCTTGATCATGTGCGGGGCCACGGCCTTGCAGCACAGAAACACCCCCTTGAGATCCACCGCCAGCATCCGCTCCCAGTCCTGGACGCTCATCTCCAGGGCCGAGATCGGTTGGGCGTACCCGGCGTTGTTCACCAGGATATCGAGGTGCCCCCATTCCTGGATCACGCTGGCGAACATCGCCGTGGCGCCGTCGAAGTCCGTCACGTCCGCCTTGAAGGGCAAGGCCTTGCGCCCGCGCTTCCGGACCTCGGCCGCCGTCTCCTCGGCCGCCGGCAGATCCAGCTCGGCGATGGCGATGTCGGCGCCTGCCTCGGCCAGCGCCAGCGCCATGCCCTGCCCCAACCCGCGCCCGGCGCCGGTGACGAGCGCCGTCTTTCCTGCCAGCGAGAAACGATCCAGGATCCCCATCATTGGCCTCCCATCTCACAAGACACGCAACCGAAAAATGACCATGGGACGCGGACGAAAAAAACCCCTTGAAAATCGAGGGAGGCCCGGAGTAGCATCCGGCCCTCACCCCGGGAGCCCGCTCCGCCTCGCAGCACCGAGGAGCACCCGCCCATGGCCAAAGCGACCATCCTGATCGTCGAGGACAACCCGGACATCTCCCAAGTGATCGCCGATGCCCTCCGGTTCGCCAACTTCGGCACCCTCCAAGCCTACAACGCCGTGCAGGGACTCCAGCTCGCCAGCGAGCATCGCCCGGATCTCATTCTCATGGACATCCAGCTCCCCGATCTGGACGGGCTGTCGGCGGCGGAGACGCTCAAGCAGGATCCGGTCACGCAACGCATCCCCATCGTGGCGATGACCGCCTACGATGTGGTGGGTGACCAGGCCCGGGCCATCTCGCGGCGCTGCGTCGGCTACGTTCAGAAACCGGCGCGGCCCCGGGATCTGATCAACCTGATCTCGGCGGTCCTGCGGCTGAAAACCGAGCCGAAACCCAGCGCCGGGAACCCCACGGACCGGGTCGCCCGGACGTCCCGCAAGTAGCCCACAGGCCCAAGCGCCGGGCGCCGTCACAGGCCGCGCGGGCGAAAGCCTATCACAACCGATTCCGCAAATCAGCACAAACTGGTCGCAGGTTGGGCGCGGCGGGCCTTTTCCCCGACCGCCCTGCGCGTCTGCGGGTTCGCGCGCGACGAGCCGCAACTCGGTCGCAGGGAGTGGCCGGCACGGGGAGGAAGGATGGCCCGGATGGCCCGGCGTCACGTCCGTAGGCGGGGATCCATGGCGTCCCGGACGGCGTCCCCGAACAGGTTCAGCCCGAGCACCGACAGGGCGATGGCGCACCCGGGAAAGAACGCGATCCAGGGGGCGTTGCGGATGTACTTCTGGGAATCGTATAGGATGTTACCCCAGGTCGGTGTGGGCGGCGGCTCTCCCAACCCCAGGAACGAGAGCGCCGCCTCGGCCAGCAGGACCTCGGCGAAGTATAGGCTGAGCTGCACCACGACCACCGACAGGCAGTTAGGCAGCACCGTCCGGACCACCAACCGCCAGCGCGGGCTGCCGAGCGCCTGGGCCGCCATGACATACTCCTGCGCGATCACCGAGAGGGCCACGCCGCGCGTGACGCGCACGATGCGCGGGAGGTACACCACGCCGAGCGCGATGATGATGCTGCGCGTCCCGGTCCCCAGTGCCGCGGCCACCGCCACGGCGAGCAAGAGCGGCGGGAACGACATCAAGAGATCCATCAGGCGCATGATGATTCCGGAGATCCGCGCCGAGCTGACGCCCGCCACGATCCCGAGCAGCACCCCGGGCAGCGCCGCGCCGAACATGGTCAGGAGCGAGGCCATGAGGCTGACGCGCGCGCCAAAGAGCACCCGGCTCAGGACGTCGCGACCGAGCTGGTCCGTCCCGAACCAGTGGCCCGGACCCGGCGACAGGAACCGCTGCCCGATGTTCAGCTTCACCGGGCTGGCCAGTCCGAGCAGCGGTGCCGCCAACGCCAGGAGGAGCAGGCTGACCACGATCAGACTGCCGGCGAGCGAGAGCCGATTCCGGCGGAGCTGACGCCACACCCGCCCCCACCGCTCGACGCGGCGTGGCGGGGGCGGGATTCCGTGCGACGTCGTCAGGGAGACCGCAGGCGCCATGGTGTTCGCCGGGACCCGGACCGCGCCCCTACCCGAAGCGGAGTCTCGGGTCCAGATACGTGTACAGAAGATCCACCACCAGATTGATCAGGACGTACAGCACCGAAATGTACAGGATCAATCCCTGGATCACCGGGAGATCCCGGTTGTACAGCGCCGTGATCACGAGCTGCCCGACCCCCGGCAAGACGAAGAGCGTCTCGATGACGGCGCTGCCCCCCAGCAGGATCCCCATGTTGATCCCCATCACGGTCACGGCGGGAATCAGGGCATTCCGCAGGGCGTGACGGAACAGGACCACCCGCTCGCGGAGCCCCTTGGCCCGCGCCGTGCGGATGTAGTCCTGCCCCAACACCTCCAGCACGCTGCTCCGGACCAGGCGCGCCAGGAGGGCCGTGAGATACGTGCCCAGGGCGCAACTCGGCAGGATGAGGAACCTGAGCCCGCTCCAAAGATCGGTGACCACGGAGGTGTATCCGACGATGGGGAGCAGGTTCAGCTTGAGCGAGAACAGGATGATCAGCATGAGCCCCAGCCAGAAACTGGGCAGGGAGAGGCTGACGAGCGTGAGGAGGCGGGCCACGTGGTCCACCCACGAGTTCCGGTAGACGGCCGACAGCAGGCCGGCGGGGACCCCGATCAGGACGGAGATCAGGAGCGCGAGGCAGACCAGCGACAGGGTGGTGGGGAACCGCCAGATCAGCTCATCGACGACCCGGGTCTTGTTGTAGAGCGACTCGCCGAGGTCGCCCCGGACCACCCGGCCGAGCCATTCCAGGTATCGGATGTGGAGCGGCCGGTCGAGGCCAAGTTGCTTGCGGAGCTCCACGACCTGCTGGGGCGTCCCCTCGCCCCCCAGCATCACCAGCGCCGGATCGCCCGGGATGACGTGCACCAGGGCGAACGAGGCAATGGACAGCCCGAAGAGGATCGGGACAAGCGCGACCACCCGCGTGAGAATGTTCCGCAGTAGGGGCGGCATGGGGATGCCTGGGGCAAGGCGAGTCCGGGGCCGAGGACCTCACGCCCTCGGCCCCGGCGTCACCATTCGGTGCTGCGCGCGACTTCCCTATTTCCCGACCGTCACGTTCCAGGCCCGGGCGTACCCGGCGGACCAGTGCTGCCACCCCTGGACGTTGCTGCGCCACCCCTCGACCTGCGCCAAGTAGATGAGCGGAACCCAGGGCATGTCGGTACGGAGCAGGGTCTCGAGGTCCGTGAAGACCTTCTTGCGATCGTCGTCCTTGAGGGTCTTCCGGGCGGCACCGCACAGCCGGTCGTACTCGGCATTCTTGTACCCGGTCGAGGTGCTGGTGCTTTCCCAGAACTGGCAGTAGTAGATCTCGGCGTCCGGGCGCGGGCTGAGGCCCGAGAGGAAGAAGGCGAACTCGCCCCCGTCCCAGGTCGTCTGCAGCGCCGCCGACTCCAGCGTGCGCACCCGCACGTTCATCCCCACGGCCTGGAACTGCGCCTGGAGCACCACGGCGATTTCCGGATAGACGCTGGGCTGCAGGTGCGAATCCAGGATGATCTCTTCCCCCTTGTAGCCGGCCTCTGTCAGGAGCTGCTTGGCCTTTTCCGGATTCGGTTTGCCATAGGGGTCGTTCCCGTGCACCGACCCGAAGTACGGGGTCCCGATCGGGATGCCGGCCGGCGCGGGCTTGCCCAGGCCGAAGGTCACCGCCTTGACGATCTCCTCCTTGTCGATGGCGTACCCGACCGCCTGGCGGAGCTTCGGGTTGTTCATGAAGATCCCCTTCTTGAACCCGAAGCGGAGATCGGCGAAGGAGACCCCCGGCTTGGCGGCAACGGTGAGACCCGGCTTCCCCTTGTACCGCTCCACGTCCTGCTGCGTGAGGGAGAGGGCCACGTCTACATCCCCCCGCTCCAGCGCCGCGGCGCGGACCGAGGAGTCCCGGATGGGGATGAAGTCCACCTGATCCACCAGCGCCAGCCGCTTCCCCGTGAACCCGGAGGTGGGGCGATCATCCACCGTGTAGCCGGCGAACTTCTTCAGCCGGATGACGCTGTCCTTCCTCCACTCCACGAACTCGAACGGACCCGTCCCCACCGGCTTGGTGATGGTGCCCCCCTGCCGCTCGGCCTCGCCGTCCGGGTAGATGACCGCCGGGGCGATGGGGTTCGCCAGCGTGGCGACGAATCCAGCGTTCACCTCGTGGAGCGCGATCTTCACGGTGAGCGGATCGGCGGCCTCGATGGACTTGATCAGCCCCTTGAGCTGGCCGGACCGCGGCCCCTTGGCCTGCATCTTGGTGAGGGAGTACACGACATCTTTGGCGTCCAGCGTCTTGCCGCTGTGGAACTTCACGCCGCGCCGCAGCGTCAGGGTGTACACCAGGCCGTCCGGGCTGACGGTGTACTTGTCCACCAGCGACGGCCGCGGCCCCATGTCCTCGCCCAGGGCGAACAGCATGTCGTACACATTGAGGAGGACGACCCGGTTCAGGTAATGGGTCGTCATGTGGAGATCGACGTCGGAGATGTCGCCGTCGGCGGCGATCTTCAGGACCGTGCCCGCCGGCGCCAGGCCCGGCGCCCCGCACAGGAGCACGAGACCCAGGAAACCCGCTGCGAACCATCTCATCCACCCGCGCCGTATCATGGTCGATCCTCCTTCGTTGAGAGCCGTTGCTCCACAGTTGCGTCCCCAACCGGTCAGCCTAAGACGGAAATCCACAACACGCTTCAATAAGCCGTTTCTTGTTCTTGCTGAAAGCTGACTGCCGGGTACCCTCTGGGTGGCTTAACGCTCATTACCAGCGAATGCCCTTTTGAGCCGGAAGCCGATGCTGGTCCTGCCGCGGCTCGATCGGCCAGGTCCGGTACTCCTTGAGCCAGGCCAGCATATGCTTCATGATGATCTCGAGGATCTGTTTCCCCTTCTCCGCCGTCGCCTTGGTGGGATCGCCGTGAATCCCCGTCGTCGTCCAGCGTCCCCAGAAATCGTTGAAGCGGACGGCCTTGGTGGAGTCCGAGGTCATGTACTGCCCGACATGATCGTTCCCGAACGCCGCCTTGTCCAGTTGGACCCGCTCCTTGGCGAAATGCAGATAGAGGGAGGTCTCCATCTCGTCGGCGTGGGCATGGACGGTGCTCTCCAGCAGCGGTTCGTACTCGGCTTTGCCCATCGCGAAGTAGCCGAAGGCGCAGCAGATGGAGGGAGTCTCCAAGACGGTGCGCCGCGCCACCAGATCCACCATCGGGCCATTCGAGCCGTGGCCGTTCACCACCGCTATCCGCTTGAACCCATGATAGGCGACACTCTTGGTCACGTCCACGCAGAAGTTGATGAAGTGATCCGGTTGGATATGGATGGTCCCGGGGAAGTCGATGTGATGCAGGTTGAGCCCGCACGGGATGGCGGGTAGGACGAGCACTTGGTCGGGGGCGCGGCGGCCCAGTTCATGGCAGACCTCCCGGACCAGGAACAGGTCCACGTCCAGGGGCATGTGGGGCCCGTGCTGCTCGGTCGAGCCGGTCGGCAAGATGACCACCTTCTGCATCTCGATGGCGTCGTTCATCTCCGGCCAGGTAAGCTTGTTGTACTCGAAGACATCGCGGGCGCGCATGGAGTCCTCCTTTCCGGGGCGTGCGCGGAGCGTGGCGAGTCGCCGGAGGTCGGGACCGCGGGGTCGGCTTCGGGTATTGTCGATTGTCGACAACTACCGCTGCAGAAAAAACCGAAGCGGTATCGTCACCTCGGCTGTCGGGTTTCTATCAGATGCGGTAGTGGCTGTCAAGGTGCCGGCCGGACTCGCCCGCAGACGCCCGTGCGGCGCCCGCGGCCCGTCGAGTCGCGGCGCGGCGGGTGTGCT
>Ga0209048_10001922_pt1 | contig 20948 bp, 23 predicted proteins | sample FrelakmetCRP12CR_FD_187146 | JGI IMG/M metagenome (GOLD analysis project Ga0209048, IMG submission 187146) | Freshwater lake sediment microbial communities from the University of Notre Dame, USA, for methane emissions studies - CRP12 CR (SPAdes)... | ecosystem: Environmental > Aquatic >... | reverse complement strand
TGGAACGTATCCTTTAGGAATACGTCAGCAAGGTTTAACTATAGCATATTCCATTGGAACGTATCCTTTAGGAATACGTCAGCAAGGTTTAACTATAGCATATTCCATTGGAACGTATCCTTTAGGAACTCAACGCATTGGAAGATGCTTTACGCTTGGAACGTAAGCTTTATGAACTCTTCCATTACTTATATCTTCATTACGAACGTCTACCCCGCTAATGGCTCAACTGGAGTCCAGCAACAAATAATGACCTCATTAAACATCACTCACATTAAAGGTTGGAAAATGAATATCACATGGTCATGGGGAGTTGTCACGCATGCTACAATTGTTTACAACCATTCCTACGTCAAAGGAAATGGGTCAACCAGCGCCCGCCTTTGGAATGCTACAAACTCCTATACAACTTACTATTGGCACGTAGACATTAATGATGGTCATGGGAACTTCCTAAACACTACGTATCACTTTATTACGGCGGCGAATGTAACAGGGTACGCTGGAGTAGTTGGAGTTATTAATGATAATAAGTGGTGGCTTCTCGGCGCAGGCTTAATGTTAGGATTAGTATTAGGTATGACGATAGTAATAAAGAAGAAAAGGAGAAATGAGCAACTATGATTGATGGGCTATTTATAACGCTAGTAGTATCGAATATAGTAGTATTCTTAATCGCATGCATGAGATATAACGAAGATGGCGATTTGGCTATCTGGGGATTAAACTTCATCCTCTCAGTTATACTTCTTGGCAATTCTATTTACGTCCAAGTCCCCTGGATTGCAGCAACTAACTCAACTACATATACTACGGGGTCGCAACAATTTATGGAGTGGCCAATATTCGCATTGGCTTTGTTTATGCTATTTATAGACGTAGTAGTCTTTATATTACAATTGGCTACCTGGCGTAAGAGTAAAAACGAAATCGCATTGCCCTAGGTGATATCATGGAGGAAGACTTAATATTAAATTGGTCTAATACCATACCAACCATGACACAAGTCTTTGATGGAAAAAAGTATTACTTTGGTGGAACCTTTCCCAAGTTTGGATTGTGTGGGCCAAAAGGAAAACAACGTAAGTTTATTTACGATTATAAAATGTGTATTAAAGCTAACGGGGGCACTACGAAAGTCCAAGTGATTAATGGTCAAGTTACGTTTTGGAATAGGTGGTAGTATGGCCCGCAATAAGTTCTTTCATCCCTACAAACTTAAAACCCCGCAGGACGTAAAGCGTGGCGTTGACAACATCACAGACCAACTACGTGACAACGGGCGGGCGATTTGTATTGACCCAAAGGCTTCAAGAGTATTCGCAAACAGCGTTCGCGACAATCGAGACAAAGGTGATATCATCATTGGTTGGGACCAGGACCGGAGTAGAAAGATGATTATGTTGCCTCCTGGGTATAAGTTAGTTAAAAACAAATACCGGCGTATTAAGATAGTTTATGAGAACCAAAAAGGAAGACTATAACAATATATTTAATGTTGGACGACTATAAGGGTATATAGACATATTAACTCCTCGTGAGGAGATTGGGCGAAACCCCTTTCTCTTCTTTCTTCTTCTTAAAAGTATATACCAAAAGGGGACACTACGAGGTTTCTATCGATTATGTATTTAAGGGGTTCACTAAAAGATTATAAAAAAAGACTACCAGGGTATTTTCGAATACCCTTCTTTAATATCTTCAGCAACTATGTCCAAGTAAATCGCTGTTGTATTGAGATTGTCATGCCCCAGTATCTTTTGGAGCACTCTGACGTTCATTCCATTACGTAAACAATAAACGGCGAAGGAATGACGAAAGGTATGAGGATGGATGTCTAACTCACCTTGATACTTATGACATATGTTTCTTATCTGGGCGTTACATAAAGGGAAGAGTATGTCATCAAGGTTCATACTTGCGCTATAAAACGTTAACAAATCTTTAAGGACAGGGTTAAGGGGAATGATTCTATCTTTGTTACCTTTGCCCTGACGAATAGTAATAACGTCTGTGATATCTTTCTTCTTAAGATTCGTTAACTCATTACATCGCATCCCCGTTCGGGCGAAAGTTAAAAGGATTAAGTAATCCCTTTGTTCGTTATGTGCACGTTCCAATACCTCATTGATTTGTTTTTGGTCATAGTATTTAACAATTTTTTTAGGTTTTGGTGTGCCATATCTTTGTTGATACATTATCTTTACTCCATATAATCATTTAAGTTCTTAATTCCTAATTTGTGGTTCTCTATATTTCTACAAATCATTCACTAATAAAAAGTTTACTTTTCTCTTTTACTACTTTCTTCTTGGGAAAGAACCTTCGCACATAAATTCCCGCGTAAGCGTAAAGTGATATAGCATTAAAGACCAGGAGCATCACCAATTCGATATTTGCTTCTCCCACACTATTTATATTCACCAAGACCTTTCCCCCGTGCAGGTAGGCTACAATAAAGGTATGGAGTAATAGCAATGAGTTAGTCATTGCCATCCCATACCCAAAGAGAGTTATCTTCCTTACCATAGTCCCAGTCCAATCGTTATCGCTAAGAATAGTATTACGCCTACTATCCCACCAATCGTAGAGTATACTTCTATATCTGCGTCTGTTAATGACATACTTCCTCCTACGTTATTAACCAATACAATACTAATAGTCCAACCAACGATATCGCTACCAAGACGAGAACTCCACGTTCGTCAAGGTGAATGTCGAAGTCAAGGTTAAACATTATTTAACCCCTGTTATAACCGGCCTTACTTTTCCATTCTCTTCTACTTCCCATAGACATACTAACTTCATTTTCTCACTCCTTAAATTGTTCGATTACTTCGTTGATGACTACATCTACGCCTGGGTCGAGACTATTGTCGCTTGGAATGTTAAATAAACTAAAGTATCTATCTTCGATTGCTTCGAAATAGTCATCGGGGTTTATACCAGCCTTGATTGACTCAACATATACTTTATCTTTCTGAGCCCGAGTCAAATGATACTCACACCATTCGTTCATTTAGCCATCCTCGTATTGCGGACATTGGACTATTCCATACGAATCATTGTGCGAATACTTCAACCCATCCATGCATGAGTTCTTCCAAGCGCATGATGCACATAAGTTGTTTAACGCTACCTCGGGTTCACTTCTACGTCCTCTACTTAAGAAGCCCATTCTATATCACATCCTTCTCCTTGTCTTTAAAGTGAATCCTTATTACATCTACGTAATCTATATCTTTGCCCCAAGGGTTATTGCATATTGGACAATTCCCTTTACGTGCTACCATCTTTACTCCTCTTAAACAATAAGTATTCTATTACTTCATTAGCATTCTTAGCCCCGAGCTTAGCCTTTAAGGCGTATACTTCAGCCCTGGTCTCATCGCTTACGTATATATGGCGCATATTTATACTCCAATTACATTAATATCATATAAACTTATATGATTATAGTGCCCAATTTGATACAAATAATCTAATTTGATGAACCATAATTCAAAAAGATAATAAAAATAATTAATAGAACATATATCACCCCTACCAAATTCTATGTCTGTCATTACCATACCCCTATAAACATTCCACCTAATATTAGCGCTATGCACGTAAACATTATTACGTTAACTATAATTATAAATAACTTTCTCTTATTAATCTTAATAATCTTATTAGAAGGAGGTGAATGGGGCCAATGGGAGAGCACTTCATGGAGTGAAAAGAAAAGACCTGGGAAGGTGTTATTTCTTTTACCACTGGCCCCGATTGTATGTTCAGACATATTAATCTACTCATTATCTAATTTAGATATTTCTTTTTTCATATGACGATAACTAATTTGGTTCATTGTCATTGCATCAATATAAAAGAAAATTAATTTATTATATTATGGTCCCTCCCCCTTTATATAGTTTAGCGTCCTTTATACGTTTGCTTCCATGGAAAGTGCGTCTACTAAGCGCCAACATTAACCAAGCGTAAATAATACCCACCAACAGGGTTGTAAGACGTAAGTCATCGATACTCATGAGTCGCTGGCCGACGCTTAAGTAATAGGCTGAACATAGTATGAAAGCCCAGACGCCAACGTTCAGTAAGACCATAACTATTCCATACTTGCGCCTTGATGAGTCCATTTGTTGTTCACTTCCTTACGACTTTAATTAAAGGTAATCCTACGCAATCCTTACAATAGTGATGACTATAGTCAGCCCCGAAGATTACTTCGTCCTGCGTTAACTCTTTTTTACATATTAAGCAACGATAACGTTTACTCGGCATTTTCACTTTCTCCTAATTCAACCATCTTCTTAAATAGTTCAGTCATCGTCATGTCATGGTTAGTTGCTAGATTCTTGAACCTTCGCTTATACTCAATTGGAACCATCAGAGCTTTATACATTATACTCATCTTATATCTCCAATATTATATATACAATATCCTATATATAAGGTTTGTGGTCCAAATCCCCAAAAATTAAGGGACCGATTTAATTTTTGATTTAGTTATCATCTGTGTGGACGCTGGTATAAGTCACTTATACCAGACAACTTTTCTCCTAATTTTCATCATCCCAAGAAATATGTTCTATCGAAGTCCAAGGGAAGAACTGATGAAAGAAACCATCACTTAATAGTTCTATTCCTACTTCGTTAACATTTATAACGTTTCCTTCTTCAAAAAACTCTTCATCATTACCTTTTTCTAAACTTGCTCTATAACCTTTTAAGTATATCCTTACTTCTTTATCAACTACTTCTAACATTTTTCTTCCTCCTAATTTACTACTGTTTACTATACCCGAGAAACCCGAGTAACTTTTTTGGTCCTTATTTTATTTTATTTTATATTTCTTTAAATGAAGTAAAGGACTGTTTTTCTGCTCGGGTATGTCGGGTATTCATATATGTTTATATATATATCCTTGTTAATCGTAAACCTCCTTGAGACTAATACCTTTGAAGCAATCCTCTTGCTTTTCGTTAATGATGGGTTCACATTTTATTACATGGATAACTTTTTGCTTCATCATATCTTTAACGAAAGGTCCAAAATTAACCATATCAAATCTCTTTTTGCTTCTGCACCAATCACCATAACGTCTCCATAAAGTCTTTCTCACAATTACTTCTTCACTTGCTTTACAACATTCCTCTAAGAATTGGTCAAGTAAAGACTTTTCGTAAATAGCACCCTCAAATAATACTTTGGCTTCATCAATCGATGTTTCATTCTTAAAAGTCCAATTATTTGCTTTTAAAGAAAGATAACCTTCTATAGCCCAATTGAGTATTGATGACTTCATGACGTCCGTAGTATATAATGATACTATAGTTTCATCAGGCTCAAAATGTTTGGGAAACTTAACAAATTGCCATCTCCTAAAGAAAGCATCATCTACATCTCTATGATTAATTGCTGGAATACCATTACCACTGAAGAATTGTTTGGCAATACTACTATACTTAAATGGCTTTTCTCCTTTATCCTGGAACATATATCCATCACCACTTGTAAAGATTTTAATATCTCCATACGAACGTATTGGTATGTTATACTTTTCTTCCGCGGTAATGTTGGCTAACTTAAAACATAAGTCAGTGTTCGTAAAAGTCTCACCCAATTGGTTTAAGGATAAGTTAGTGTAGTTATCTTCTCCCAAAAAGCTTTGGATAATGAACATAAATGTAGTTTTCCCACTATCCTTATCACCATATAAGTAAACTAACTTCTTCGTCAAGTAATGGGGTGCAAAGATATTCCCTATGGCTTGTTGTAAAACAATTACATCCTTCTCATCAACTAACTCTTTTACGTAGTTGTTAAAAGGTTTACTATTTACTTCTGGCCTATAAGTTACAGGGATTTTAAACGTAACTATTTTCTCTGGAGTAAAAGGTTCTGTCTGCATTGTGTTTAAGTTAAGTAAACAATTATTGAGACATAAGTAGTTTGGATTACTTTTAACTTCTGTATAGGTTGTTCGTATAATGTAATCTTTAACCTCATTTACTTTACTTGTTGTTACTGCTGGGCCAAGTATTCGTTGTGCCTCTTGTTTAATAAAAGGTATAGAGTTCTTTGGTGTATAATAACCATTTTTATAAATGAATACTTTATTACTTGCCATATCTGTAAGTATATGGTTGTTCTGTAAAATTAGCTCTGCTGTAACGTAGGGCGTTGACGGGGCTGGAACAATCTCATCTACCATTGTAATCACTCCATTTCCTTAATAGAAACTATAAAACGTTTGTTAATACGAATAGTGCCTTTTATTTGGTCTTGTAGTTTTATAAAAGTATCGTCTTCTTCAACGATATAGCCAAATGCTACTTTGCAATTACCAGCGTCTTCAAATACTACTTTTTGTTTCCTCATTACATACACTTCCTTTCACTTCACTCTTTTCTAAATTCTCACCAATTAAGAAGTCATACCAACTTCGCTTGGTTCCTTTAATGCTATGTAAGTCATCGTAAATATTTTTTGGAATAAATACAACAACTTGAACTTTTGGTTCTCCTGTTGGGGTTGTCATTTTGACCTATCTCCAATACCATAATGGATTTGTAGTATATAAAGGATATGGTTGTTTATATACTTACTATTAAAGTCCATCCATGCTTTATATAGTAGGTGTTCAACTGGACGTTAACAAACCCATTAAAAAGCTTTATATACTTCCTAACGTATATAGGACCATGGAGTTATTATGTTGAAAAACATATTACTAATTTTGATAGCGTTTAGTTTTATCCTTACGATTATACCAACAATCAACCACGAAGGCACTGCGTCCGCTCAAGATTGGCCTAACTTTTGGCAACGTCTGAAAGGACACACACAATTAGTTTTGGATTACACTACTGATGGACAAACATGGATTGATATATCATCGCAAGCACACATCACTTATACGGACAGAGAAAATCCAAATGTTAAAAAGTTTGGTCTTGATTTTACGGCGCCAGTAACTGCAAAGTATAGGCTTAGAGTTGTTGTAAAGTATCCTGTAAGTCATAATTGTACGTTAAATAGAGACTTACATATTATTTCTATTTATTACGAAAACTACACTATAAGGCTCAATTATAGTGATATAGCGCCAGTTGGAACTATAAACATAGCTTATGAAGATGATTATTACTTTGGTTTTAAGATTACGTCCAAGAACAATATTCCCGCTGGTTATAATGTTAACTTAGACCCAGAGTATTTAGCATATCAAGCCACACCAGCATTGGGAAATATGCCATATGATTCGTTACACTGGCAGAATAGTAGACGTATTGCACGTATAAGTAATGGGACGTATTTTTTAGCTTTTTGTAATGGAACTTTTCCAACGGATTCAATAACTTTAATGCGGTCGTTTGACGATGGTGTTACTTGGCATTGGTGGAGAACTTGGAGTGCTCCAACTGCGTATTGTCCTTCGTTAATTCCCGATAGTCATGACAACTTACATATAGCGGCACAAACTAATACTGTTTATATCGAATACCAATGTTACAATACAACTAACAACTCATGGGGTCATATTCAATTTTGGTCTAGTGGAGATAACTATTATCAACCAAATTTAGATATAGATAAAAATAATAAGTTATGGCTTGCTTGGTATACCGGAAAATACGTTGCAGTTTGTGTTAACTCAACAGATTTAGGTGCAACTTGGAGTGGACTTAAACAAATTTCCCAAGAAAATAATTTTACAACGAGTGGTTATAAACAATCACAAGGTATGTTTGCTTTTTTAAGTAATGGTGATGGTGTTTACGCTTGGACGGGAAGACACGTTGGAAGTGGTGGTTTTTACTGTGTTAGAATGAGAAAATACTTTGTATCAAATTCTACCTGGTCAACTAAAACCATAAACGTATCTCAACCTTTGGGATATAGCACGGACCAATTTTTTCCTTCAGTAATCTCAGACGATAGTGATAACATACATATAGCATGGTTCGACTTCTCCAACAGTATACTTTATTATAGAAAATTTTTAAATGCTAACAAATCATTTTCAGGAGTAAATAGGGTTGGATTAGGATATTGTGCACATTTTGGTTCATTTCCATCGTTATCTATAGATGCTACTGGAACTATATATGTTCTAGCTCAAACCAACAGAAGCTTAGCTGGTGGATTTGGAACAGGATATTATAGCTCGTATAATGCATCGTATTGGAAAGCTACTTATCCTGCATTGGCGTGGACTTACGTAAAGATTTCCCAATGGAATGGTAGTGGTGCTAGATTTTTTAAAGACCCCGTATCATTTTATTCACGTTTTCCAATTAGTATTGGTGGAGGATATCCTAACAATAGGCCGGTTCAGGGGGTTGCATTCTGTTATATGAACTTTATTTATAAAAAGAATTGGGATTTACTTGGACAACAAGACTATAGCACAGAGGCTAAAATTCTCGTTAGATTTGAAAATGTTACTTGGACTCTTGGATGTCCTGGATTTTCGGTTAAACCACAAATAGTTAATACTACAAGAGCCACGTTACGAGGTAGAATTGGTAGTAACATAACATATACAACATCATCCGCCGGATTTTACGTTAAGTATGGTAGTCCACCAACCCAAGCGTCATACGACTTTAACTTTACGGCTGGTTCTGGTTATAACAATGGAAAACCTAACGTATATTGTAATGCAACCGGATTTTCACAATCAAAATATTATTATGTTAGGGCTTGGTTTAACGATGGAACTTTTTGGGTTGCTAACACAACTTATATGCTCATGAAGCCAGCCAATGCAACATCACTACAAGTTAAAGGCATAACAGGAACGGCGGCGTGGCTTAAGTGGGCAAACCCAACAATAACGAATGGTTCATTACACGCAGTTTGTAGATGGTCTACTACTGGATATCCAGGAACTATGTTTTCAGGTTCAGCTGGGTTTAACGTTACAACTACGTCTGGAGCCTACGGTCAGGGGAATGTTACAGGATTAAGTATCGGCTCACATATTTACTTTTCAATATTTGAATATATGTATGCCGCTGGTTCGCCATTGTTACATTCTTACTCATCGTCATATTCTGGTATTATAGGAAATACAACCGGCGGACATTATCTAATTTATTTTACATATGAAAATGATTCGGCTTTTTTTAATCCACATAACTTATTTACTAGGAGTCATGCAAAAAATAGCACTCTGATTGTTTACTATTCAAATAAAACAGAGTATAATGTTTTTAACTATACTTATCATACTGGCGGATTATCCCATTATGGAGTAATATATCACGAGAGCTCAGGCTATTTTGAGCATACATCCGGTGGAAATACTTCAGTTGGTTATGTAATGTTAAACTTATCGTATACACCTATAATGTTTGAGTTTAGATATAATATTACTAACGATGGATACGGTGTAGCTCCTGTAGCTCAACAAGAGTTTAGTTGTATTAGACGATTGATTCCACTTAGTGGGCAAAAAAATTTTACATTTTATATTCCCGCTTATAAAAAAGTATATGGATTTTCTACAGCTGAGTTTTATAACAATTCTATAATTCCGTATACTATGGCTGTTTCAGATTTTAGTGGTTTATTTTTATCCAACCCAGAATTAGCAACTTACATAACTATATATTGTTATAATCGAACCGGAGATACACAAATAATCGACCAAGAATATGTAGATTCATACAATAGAGTATACCCCTGGTTGCTACATGACAAACAATATTTCTGGAGTATTGGTAATGCTAATTATATAGTTAGTCAAATAAGTGTAGTTCCAACATTCGATACATCAACTCTTGAGACGTTAGTAGTTAGATTTTCTCCAATAACTTATACAATAAAATTTAATGTTACTACAGGTAGGATAAATCCAACTCATAATGGATTATGGCTTAGATTTCAAACATCACAACCATCCATTATGAGTGGCGTATCGGTTAAGTTTTATGATTTCCTTAACGGTAGTTTAGTTTATTCTTCAAGTTCAGCTTTGTCTGATGTAAATTTTACTTATGCCGGTGCGTTAGCCAATAGAAGTTATTATTACGTTTTACTGCATAACGGAACATCCATAGATTATACCTTTTCAGTATCTTGGTTTATCTTTAACATAAATCAAACCAAATATTGGAATGGGTCAAAGTTGGAAAATTCAATAGCTAAGATTCTTGGTCCATATATGTATACCAATCCAAATACAGGAAAGTCGATTGGTTGGCTTGCCGGTGGAGTAATATTTGGAGTATTTTTAGTTTTAATATTTTCTGGAATAACAACCCATAGTAATATTCTAATAGGTGGTTCTGGGCTTTGGTTTATCTTTTCTGGAACTATGTTTATTTCTACTTTATCTATTGCTATAATTCCACTTGGTGTGTTTGCTATATTTCTTGCATTTATATGGAAGAAACCTAAACCGGAGGGTTAGAAATGGAAGCACTAAAACTCTTTTACTTCTGCTTAATATTTCCTGGAGTAATGTATTTGTTATCATTAATGGGTTGTGCTGGAGCAGGACAATTAGGAAAAGACCCTGTATCGTTTGCGGTAGACTTAACTTTAAACTTTACAGCTGCTGGCTTACTTAGTTTGATTGCAACTTATGGTTTAAGTATATATTTAGGAGTAAATCCCGTTCAATTATACGTATTTGGGGCTTTCAACGCAATAGTAATTGGATTTGTAAATTCTTCAGTTGACTCATTTGCTGTAATAGGCGGTCAAGAACCAATGGCAATAGGTATTTTTACTTTAATTAAATTAGTAATAGTTCCAGCAATAACGTTGGTTGCAAGTTTCCAGTTATTGTTTGGATTTGGATGGGAGGGATTTAAGTAATGGTAAACTATCCGTCTGATGTAAATATGACTAATATTACTGGGCACATAGCTGAGAAAGTAATGTATTCGTATGAAAGAATATTTGGTGAATTTTCGATATGTATTATGTTACTTTTTATAGCCGCCGCGGTTTATAAAAGAACCAACGATAAGGCAGTAATTGCTTTATACTTTGTAACAGTGGGTGTAATTTTTGGTCCAGTTCTCAACTTATGGGTAGCATCTTTATTTTCTCTAATTGCTGGAGTAATAGTTACGTTAATGATTATTGAAAGATTCTTTTCGGAGAAGATATGAGCGCCCAAGATGACATAAGACAAGCAGTATTAGATGCACAACAGAAGTTAGCGGATGCTCAGAAGAAAAGAGATGATGACATAGCATCCCAAGAAGCAGAACGGAAAAGATTAACACAGGAAGCTGAGGATAACTATACTAGGTCAGTTAATGATTTAAGAACTCAAGAGAGTGCGTCAAGACTTTCTATCCAACAACAAATAGCAATGGGACCAACTGGAGCGGTATTGGAACATCAACGACGGCAAAAAGTTGGCCGAGCAACTGACCAATCAGTAGTTGATACAAGAAAAAATACTGATGAGTATATATCTAACGTTAACACAACAACTGACCAAAACATTCAGAGTATAAATGATAACTATAATAGTTATGAAAAAGATATCAATAGCTATATTTACGATATTACGAGTTATTTACCAAGCAAGGCAATTCCTACATGGAAGTATGGACCAAACGTTGGAACGGCTATACAACCAGGAAAGTCAGTTACTCCGCCTTCTCCTTACATTCCAAGTTGGAAAATGGGTTCAGATTTGAATACTGCAGTTCAACCAACAGGAACTCGCGCTGATTACTTTGATAAAGTTATCTTACGATATGCGTCTGACCAAGTTAATTGGTTGCAAAGTCATATCAGCGCAGGAACTACGGTTCAGGGTTTAACGATAGACCAAATGAAATCAGAGTTAATAAAGGCAAAGAATAACGTGCAACGGCTTCAACGATATAGGAATGACTATATTAATGAAAAATTAGATATTGAAGGACAGGCCTTCGTAACCCCATTCGCGCAGGCTTACAAAGAATATCTATCAAGACCCTGGTATGAGAAGGCTGGTGGAGCATTAATTCAAAGTGGCGCGAGTGGGTGGGAAGGATTTAAGGATTACTTGGGCAAACAAACATCATCATACGGAACTTTAAAGACTCTTGGTATTAAACCTTATACTCCTGGTGAGTTTAAAAAAGCATTTTACGAACCAACAATTAACTGGGAAACACAATTACAACAAGAAGAACAAACCTGGAAACCAGAAGATAAGTGGAAAGCAGGAATAGTAGTTGGTAGTAGATATGTAGCACAAAGTCCTTACTATCAAATAACTAATGCCGCAATAACATCTATTGGATTAGGTGCAATTTACAAGTCAGCCCCATTTACTAGACCGTTTATACGTTCTGGTGGTTATGGGATGCTTGCTGGAACAGGAGTAAATATTGAAAAAACATATCGAACAAAGGGAATAGAAGCTACAAAAACAGAATTATTAGCAACTGGAGTTCAAACGGGAGTAGGAATGCTTGGATTTGGTGGTGGTTTAAGAGCTGGTGGTGAATTACCATCCATTGGACCAGCAGAACCACTTGGATTTACTGAAGCAATTGGTAAACCAGTAACAAGATACGCTATAACTAAGACTCCTAAAGTTCTTGAAAAGATTGGTGAATTTACTGGTAATAAATTTAAACCAGTTGAGTGGATAAAGCCTATTGGTGAAACCGAACGTGGTTTGAGAGCCCAAAGTTGGGCGCGTGGCGGAGAAGAAATAAAGCCATTAGTAGCTAGTGCACGATATGGAATTGGAAGAACCAAGGGATTTTTAACTGCAAAACAATACATACCACAACAATTTGAGTTTCAGCCTGAAGTTATTTCAGGTGAGAAACAATTTATTCGTATGGGTGAAGAAGAGTATTATAAACCAGAAACATGGGGTCGTGGTGGAGTTCACGCTACAACTGCTTATCCAAAGGAGTATTTTACTGGGAAGACGTTAGCAGAAGAAATTGATAGTCTTCGGATAAGAAAAGCTCCTGAACCATTAAATACTGTTTTTAAAGGAACTGAAGATAACGTAATATTACAATTTGCGAAAGATAACGATTTAATTTATTCCGGTTCCGGTGCAATGAAAGTTCAAACAAAGTTCAGTATTGCCAAAGTTAGAAGGTTCTGGGGGAAAACACCAGATAAGGATTTCTTATTTGATGGAACTAAAGAACAAACTGGAATAGTAACACAAAGATTAGCTGATGACCTTGCAAGGCAAACTGGAAAAACTTATAAAGTTTCATCAACATCATCTGAAGTTCACACAACTTATCACATTAAAGATTCAACAGGAAAAACAATAATAGATATTACAACAAATTTACCACAAACTGGTTTTATTGGGCCAGGTAAGAGAATGCCTTTAACTACAACTACGATAGAAGGATTACGAGTTGCTAATTTGGATTGGCTATTTTATAATAAAGTAGAGATTGCGGCATTACGTGGAGTTCAACCTTTAAAGAATATAACAAAGGCAATTACGGATATTAATGTGATGAGTAAGGGAAAGTATCCAGAGATGATTTTAAAGCCATCTTTCGAACCAGGAGAATCAACTTTATATGGTCGTGGTTTATCAGAGAAAGTAGCAGAACGATTCAGAAGTCAATTAGGAGTTCCTAAGTCAGAGTTTGTTGCTGGTTATGGAACTAGAGAAGGTCCACAAGTTCAAACATTGCATGAGTCCCCGCGTGGTATGGCTGTAAGATGGCCTATGGGGTTAGAAACAGAAAATGTTGAATATTCTTATTTAAGAACAGGACTTAAATATAGACCTGAGTTATACGTCAATGTTAAACCTGGTTTAAGCGATGAAGTAATAAACGCTAGATTACTACGTGCCGCGCAAGAAGGACCGGACTCTTACTTACATGTGCGTTCACAAATAGTAAAAGAGTTTGAAGCTCTTGGAAAAACTACTCCGAGAATGCCAACGTATAAGTTATTGTTAGAACACGCCGCAGGAAACTTAGCAGAACCTGAAGCAGGATATCCAACAGGAACTAAGTTTAATTTTGGTTATAAACCAGGTGAAGGAAGAATATCATTTGATGTTCCACAACCTAAGTCTCCACTAGCAAAGGCGTATAATTGGTATGGAGAACAATTAGCAAAGTTCTTTAAAACTAGAGAATTTACGATAGATACTAGAACAGGCCGAACAATCTTAATGTATCCAACTGAACCAATTCAATCTGAACCAATAACATATGAATCAACAAGTAAAACTCCTGTTGGAGAAAGAATATTAGATAACATTAAAGAAAAAGTTTCATCAAAGGTAAGTTATCCAGATACGATTGCAAAGGAAGAAATACAAACAATGATAGAACGTCAGGCTAAAAATGTTCGTTATGAGTCTCCCGGTCCACCAATTACTTATAACTTTAGTAAATTATATCAACAATCGATAGAACAACAACCATCAAGAATACCACAACAAACCTATAAATATCAACCTACTACGAGATATGAAATTCCCAAGTATAAAGAACCAGAACCATATCCACCTTATAAAATAAGTCAACCAGAGTATAATAGAAATCAACCCCCACGGCCAGAACCTTATTCTTATCGTTATACATATAGAGGACGACAATATCCAAGACCATACGAATATAAATATCCCTATCCACCTTATCCATATCCAAGGCCAACTAGGTATGGTTACGCCGGTTCTTATACTCCAAAGCCTATGATTGCTTCATCACAAACTGGGCAAAGAAGAGAAATTAAACCAACGGGTGGTTACATTCCCTTAGTAAAGAGAGACGCAACAAAGAAACTCAAAGCTCGTTGGGTTCCAGTTTCAAAGAAACCATTACCTTACGAACAGGCATTAGGATTAGGTGCCCAAGTAGTTGATGTTACGGTATCAAGAACCTTTAAAGTAGTTAAAGCTAAAGCTCCGCCAGTATCGGTTCCCGCTTACGAGAGTCTTTGGCAACAAGAACAGTATAAGTTCAGACCAAAGATTAAGAAAGGTGTAAGACAAGCAAATCCCCCTTACATTGAGAAGACTCAATACGCAATAGATATGCCAGGTGAGTTTAGGGGCATCACGGTGGAAGGGTGGAAGGCTATTCAACGTAAAAAGCAATACAATCAATTTGTAACTAGTTGGACTCCGGGTCAATCAAAGAGTATTAAGAAGAAAAATAAATCGTCTACGATGGGCTACAAGCCCGTTAAATGGAGATAAAATGTCAGCAACTCTACAAGGTTTATTTGAAGCAATATTGTGTTGGGCTTTAGGTGGTTTACTATTTACTGTTTGTTTAGGATTATGTGCAACAATCATAAATGCTACTGGAGTAGAGAATAACGCAATTGAGCTTGCAATTATAAATCTTTTATTTGATACACCAGCGCTTTACTTACTTGTAGTTGGTTTGAGGTTTATAAGCGATAGTGATGACCAGGATAGGGGGGGAAATTACTAATGTTAATTCCAACTGTATGGAAATTAATACTATATCCATTGTTTGTTGTGGTTATGGTAATATTACTTATAGTATTTCACTTAACGTTTATAGCAAACTTAAAACCACAGCTGGATAATGCTATAAATCAATCTGATACTGGAACTCCTGCTGGCAATGCGTTTGCACCACATAGTATTTTAGTTGGATATGAAAATGTTGGTTTAATTTTCTTTGGACTTGTTACGTTGGGTATGGTTGGAGATTTAATTTTATGTATTAAAAGAGACTATGTTGATGATAGAGTAAATCAAAATTATGTTAATCCTTATCAACAACAAAGGTGAAATAAATGTTTCCAAAACCAAAAGGTAGCTCTAGTAGAAAAAACTTATTAGAAGAACAACGAAAACGTGAAGCATATCGAATACAAATACAGAATCTGAGGAAGAACAAATGAAGATAGTAATTAAACCAAAGTCCGTGATGAAAGATTATGTGGCTCTCCATTCCCTAGTTCCGAAAGGCGAAATACGCGACTTTAGGCATCACATCCCCGCCGGTCAGATTTGGATTCGAAAAGATATATACGAAAACATCTCACGCTATCCTGAGATTAAGTTCCATGAGACTTACGAAGTTAACTTAATGAAGCAAGGGTTAACGTATCGTAAGGCCCATAGGATGGCAACGAAGTTAGAAAAATTTAGATAGGAGGAAACGTTATGAGTAAGAAAATGCACCTACCAAAAATGAGAAAGCAAGGATTTGACAAATGGAAAACAAAGTAGGAGGACAAATGAAGAACTTAAATCTACCAAAGTGGAAACGCTATGGCAAGAAAATTGACCCAAAGTTATTAAAAGTGAAGAGCTCAGGCAAACTATGAGATTCACTTGGCAAGACTCTTGGATATTGTCCATACCTTATAGGAAACGGGCCTACAAAAGTTAACAGACCCTTTCATATACATAATATCCAAGACGCCATTGTCATGAATGTAGGCCAATGTTAATGAGGTTTAACCAAATATGACTATATAAGTTATCGGAGGTAAAAATATGAAAACTCTAAGTAAAAAAATTAGTGAAGCTGGTTTCATCATAGGCGTAGTAATGGCTATGTTCTTTGTGGTGAGCAATATACCCATGATACCTATCCTGGAGAATGGACACATACGTAGTTGGCATAGTCTGTCGATGGAAGCGATGGCTGACATAGTTCCAGGTGCGGGCGCAAGTGGCGTTATAAATGTGTCAATAGTTAAGCATGGTCTCTATGACTATAAACTTAACATCACACGCAACGCATCTATGTTTGCGTGGTCTGGGTTTGCTGGTGAGGCCAACAATACTCAAATTGGCAATAACGTCCCGTATGGCATTCGCTTCGACATAGTAGTTAAGGTTCGATGGAACAGGACTCACGCATTTAACGTATCAAATAGTAATTGGTCGTTATTGTGGGTTTGTGGCAATATAAGTATGCCCAGGTTCCATTACCAAAACTATTCGATGGATGAGTGGAACATAAGTTCAGTCGGGTGGAAAGCAACGCAGAACTATCTATGGGTTCAATACGTCCTTGGCTCTGGTAAGGGAACAGACAACGCAGGAATGCGAATAAACCGGAGTGAGCGTGTTCCCCAGTGTTACTTTAGGTTCTGGGCTTACTATTAAACCAAATTTCTTAAGTCTTTAAGATTTTTGGTAAGGTGATATATGAAGTCATGGATGATAGACCTACTAACATTCATCGTAGCCTTTACTACAGGCTTTGGAGTAATAATCCCAGCGTTCGATAATCGTCGCTGGAATACTTCTCCCATTACGTCAGTTCAGGCCGACCCATTGCCGACCGGCGATAATCCAGACTCATTCTGGAACTATACTTCTGGACAAATAACTCCAAGCATAAACCCTAGTTACGCCTGGAACTACATAAAAAGTCATATCTTATACACATTCTCCGTAAGAAACCAGAGTAATGTGGTTAGAGACATCACTCATGACTTGACGATAAGCGTAAACCAACGTAACAACACTCAAAAGCTTACTTATACGATGACTCTCCCATACAAGGGCTATTATTGGCTCAACTTTTCAATGGACAACCCAGGAATTGATGTTTGGATTAATAAGTCGGCCCATGTAGTGTATGCTCTTTATGACAAAGATGATAATGCTTATAGGATTAGTTATAACTATAGTGATATGTTAGGTTATGGGTTGTCGTTCAACTATAACGTAAATAAATCTACTTTGGCGTTTGGTGTAAGTAGAAGTATTACAAACTCATACTTCCCTCGCACATTAAGCTGGGACCCCATAGCAACGATAGAAGCGGCCGCGTCAGCAAATAGTATTGGCTTCCAAAGAGAAATATGTAGGGATAATAATGGAAGGCTCTTTACGATTTATGGGAAGTCAGCGACTCAAATGAATATGGCTTATAGTAATAACAATGGCTCAACGTGGACAGCGCAAATCGTAAGTCCAGCATATACTATTGGTGGGAGAAACCAAAGTAATGGGGCTTGTTGTATTGATTCAAATCATATCGTCCAAATGGTTTGGAATGGCCAACTAACAGGGTTAGGGAAAGGTTATTGTATTCGTTATCGTCGCTACTTTGTTCAAAATGCTACGTTAGTTAAAACCATTAATAACATATCGATGGATTCGATAACTACGAAGCAGGTTTGGATGCAATATTCGCCTTCTATCGCAGTAGATAGTGCAAACGTAATACATATCGTTTGGTATGGGAATTATAGTGGCACAGGCTCAACTCAAGAAATTCGTCATCTAACAATCACTAACGGAGTTATCTCAGCGATTGATAACATAACGTCAAGAACTTATAACTACACAAACCAACATCCTTCGATGATGATAGATACTTCAAATAACGTTCACTTAGCGTTTGCTGGGAGAGTTGGTGGGGCTGGTCAGGACATTCGTTATCGTAAGTGGTTTAAAAGTAATTCAACATGGAATACCAAAGTTATTAACTTAACGTATAAGGGCGTAAATGCCTATACTCAAGAATACCCATGCATTGCTGTTAACGATTCAAACTACATTCACGTAGTCTGGGATGGAACTATTCCAGGGAGCACTTCCATTGCTCAAGTTCGTTACGCAGGTTCTTCAACAGGGAAGAACTTCTCTCAACCTATATCTTTAACTAACGTTAGCGAAACTGGCGCAACAACATCTCAATCCCCAGTATCGATTACATACAATGGGAGTTCACTTCACGTGGCCTGGACTGGGCGTTTTATGTTTTCGTCAGGTTCAGTAACAGGCAATAAGATTAGAATACAGAACTATACGAATGGTGTATGGCAAAAAACTACTAACTTAACTTTAGGAGTAGCTACTGACTATTATCCTTCGTTGATGTGTGCAAATTGGCCCATGTTCAACCATAACAAGACGAATGTCCCAGCTCAAGGTTATGTTGGACTATTTACGAATGGAACAACCATTACATGGTTTAACACAACCAATGGCAAATCTAATTTGGTTTGGAATAGTAACATAAACGTTCTTAACCAATATCCAACTAATATGTCTTATAATATGCCAAGGGAAGCGTTTCACTTAAAGATTTATGTTCAGTCGCCTCGTGGCGCAAAGTTTAATATAACGTGGACTACAGGGAGAACGATGAATCCATTAGTTGCGTTAGGAACTAATAACTCAGCAACGGGCGTCCCTAACGGAACGTATATGAAAACCTTTACGCCAGATATATGGGGACAAATGTATTATTGGAAAGTAGTAGTTACTGATGGTCATGGATATACCCAAACGTGTGTATATTGGTTTATGGTAAAGGCGTCAGGAAGGTTAGTAGACGTTTGGGGCAACGAAACTTGGGGATATGATTTTCAGAACGTTACTGAAATAGCTTGGACTTCCTCAAACCAAGGTATATTCTACCATAACATAGTTAGAACTAGCAATGGACGTTTATTTATGACTTATGAAAACTATCGTGGCAAGCCCGCAAATAGGTCACAAATCAATATCGCTTATTCTAATGACAATGGGTCACACTGGACTTCATTAATAGTTACGGAAAATACTACATATGGTGCAAACAATAATAGAGAACCATGTTGTGCAATAGATAGCAATAATGTAATATGGATTTTATGGGGTGGTCAAAACTCCGAATACTCGGCGTCTGGAAGACTCCAAGTTTTAAGGTTAAGAAAATTTTACCCTGTTAACTTATCTTATTCCAAAAAGATTCAGAACTTTTCCTTATTTAGGCCATACGGAGTTAACTGGACAAATATAGTAGTTGATAAAAAGGATAACATCCATATCTTCTACACATCATTTGATGCAAGGTTTACTACCGTGCGTAGCGTAAAACATTTCTTCTATAATGCAACTAACTTATCATGGGGTGCTAGCGTAAGTTCAGTTCCAAGGTATTATAATTTCTCAATTTGTGGTGGTGCATCAAATGGGTATGAAGAACCTGGAGTCGCCATGGATAGTCAAAACGTCATTCGTCTTGTATGGTCACAATATACTACTAAGGCAATCTCAAACGTCCTTTATAGAAGGTTCTTCCTTTCGAACAGAACTTGGACTCCAAATATAGAAAACGTTTCAAAGAGTCCAAATCGTCAACAATATGCTCCTTCAATAGTAGTTGATGGTAGTGATGTTGCTCATTTCGTTTGGGAAGGTTTTACTAACTTATCAACCTCTAACTATTGTATAAGATATTGTAACTCAACTAATCTTAATAAGATAGTTAACATATCTGGCGCTTCAACAACAAAGAACCAATATGATCCAAGTATATGTCTAAATGGAACAAAGACGTTAAGAGTTGTATACCATGGTGATTACGTTGCAAACACTCTTTCAATTCTTCAATCAATAGGTATTAACCGAACTGACGCTGGCGTATGGGGTTCACCATGGAATATAACAAATACGAGAACTTACGTAAATGATATAGTTCCAATATATGCTAACTACCCAATCATTAATGGTATACATACTAATATCCCAGCAACAGGGTTTGGAGCATATGTTTACAATCCTTCTTGTGATGGTATTGCTCGTTATTACAACACATCCAACCTTGTATGGCCAACCGGCGCCGCGAAAACCAATAAGTCCGTCTTCCATTGGAATATGTCTTACGCAAATACTGCGTCTTGGAAAATGATAGGTGGTTGGAATTGTTCGTTCCGAAACTCCGCGGGCTTTACAACAACCTTCCAATGGAACATGAGTTTTAAAAACTCCTCGATATTCAAACATCCTTTCTCCTGGAATATATCTTTTAAGAATACATCACTTAATCGCCTAGTGATGACTTGGAACGTCTCGTTTAAAAACTCTTCGATTAATAAGATGCTCTTCGCTTGGAATGTATCGTTCAGCAATACTACCCATTGGAAAATGAAGTTTGCATGGAACGTATCCTTTAGGAATACGTCAGCAAGGTTTAACTATAGCATATTCCATTGGAACGTATCCTTTAGGAATACGTCAGCAAGGTTTAACTATAGC
>Ga0209048_10001921_pt1 | contig 20949 bp, 20 predicted proteins | sample FrelakmetCRP12CR_FD_187146 | JGI IMG/M metagenome (GOLD analysis project Ga0209048, IMG submission 187146) | Freshwater lake sediment microbial communities from the University of Notre Dame, USA, for methane emissions studies - CRP12 CR (SPAdes)... | ecosystem: Environmental > Aquatic >... | reverse complement strand
GTCAACGATCGCAAGCAGCCGTCGATCGGCTCGCAGCTGAAGGCTGAGCTCGAGAGCGCAACGCTGTTGACTTGATCTGCGCCTTCATCGTGTGGAGCGGCGTCGTGACGCTACTCGATGAACTCCGCGGCGTGGCCGGTCGTGATGGAGCGATCCGAGTGATCACGACGACCTACATGGGGGTCACTGATCCGAAGGCGGTTCGTGCCCTCAGCGAGCTCGGTGCCGATGTGCGAATTGGCTTCGACGCTCAACGCACGAAGCTGCACGCCAAGGCGTGGATTATGCACCGACCGCACCGGCTGACCACGGCCTTTGTCGGCTCCTCGAACCTCTCCCATACCGCCATGCATGCCGGGCTTGAGTGGAACGTGCGTCTCGCCGAGGCCGAGGCCGCGTCGGTCATCGAGCGCATGCGAGCCACGTTTGACACCTATTGGGACGACGACGCCTTCGAGGAGTACGAGCCCGCTCGTGATGCGCAGCGACTTGAGCACGCGCTCGGACGCCAGCGGCAGGGCAAAACGCAGGACATCACGAGCTCGAGCTTCAGCGGGCTTGACGTAATCCCGCACCCGTACCAGCGCCGGATGCTCGAGGATCTGATGGTCCAGCGCGACCGCCACGATCGCCATCGCAACCTCGTCGTGGCTGCCACCGGGACGGGCAAGACCGTCATCGCGGCGCTCGACTACCGGGACCTGGTCAGCCGGGCTCGCCGGCCGCTGCGTCTGCTCTTCGTGGCTCACCGAGAGCAGATCCTCAATCAGAGCCGCGCCACGTTCCGCGCCGTCCTCAAGGACCCGAGCTTCGGTGAGATCCTGGGCGGCAGTCATCGCCCACAGGACGATCGTCATCTCTTCGCGATGATCCAGTCGCTGCGCCGTACGGACGTCGAGGCGATCGATCCCGCACGTTTTGACGTAGTGATCGTGGACGAGTTTCACCACGCGGAAGCTCCGACCTACGCAGCACTGCTCGAACATATGCAACCCGTAGAGCTTGTCGGCCTGACGGCGACGCCCGAGCGGATGGATGGTGGGGATGTCACACGATGGTTCGGCGGCCGGATCGCCGTGGAGCTCCGGCTGTGGGAGGCGATCGATCGCGCCTACCTCGCCCCCTTTCAGTACTTCGGTGTCGCCGACACTGAGGATCTGAGCAGCCTGGCCTGGCGCCGCGGTGGCTACGACGTCTCGCAGCTCGACAATCTGTTCACCGGCAACGACGTTCGCGCGCGCCGCGTGGTTCAGGCGATCCAGGACTGGCATTCCTCGCCGAACACGATGCGCGCGCTCGGCTTCTGCGTCTCGGTCGCCCACGCCGAGTTCATGGCCGGCCAGTTCCGCAAATTCGATCTGGCGGCTGTGGCGATCAGCGGGGCCACCCCCGAGGGCGACCGTCAAAAGGCGCTACAGGACCTTCGAACGGGCCGCATCCGATGCATTTTCAGCGTCGACGTCCTGGGCGAGGGCGTCGATGTCCCGAACGTTGACACCGTGCTCCTGCTTCGCCCGACGCAGTCGGCGACGGTGTTCGCCCAGCAAATCGGGCGTGGGCTGCGGCTGAGCGATGACAAAGCCGGCCTGACGGTCATCGATCTGGTCGGTCAGCAGCACAAGCGCTTTCGCTTCGAAGATCGGCTACGCGCGATCGTCGATGAATCGAATGGGTCGATGCGGCGCCAGGCCGAGGAGGGATTCCCCTACCTGCCGTCAGGATGCTCGATCACGCTCGACGAGCAGAGCAGAGAGATCGTGCTGAACAATCTGCGGCTCGCCGCGACCGCAACGCAATGGCGCACGCTGGTCGAAGAGCTCAAGGAACTCGGCGACATCGAACTCGACGCGTGGGCCCGCGAGACCGGGCGGAGGATCAGCGACCTTTACCGCCAGCCAGACCGCAGTTGGACCCGGTTGCGGCGCGATGCGGGCCTTCGCACCGCCCAACCGGCCCCAGGCGAGGACGCCATCCTCCGCGCCGTGCGGCGACTCGACCACGTCGATGACCCCGAGCGCGCCGGCTTCTACTTCGACGTTCTGACCCGAGTCGATCGTCCTGATGCCGCGTCATTCACCACCCGACAGCAGCGCCTGCTGACGATGCTGCTGCGCGGACTCGGCGTCGAACAGGACGACGACTCGCTCGACTCAGCCCTTGAGCGCCTCTGGCCGCATACCGCCGTCCGCAACGAGCTCGTCGAGTTGTTCACGGCACTGGACGACCGCAGCGACCGTGATGAGCGCCCGCTTGAGACGAGCGGCGACGTTCCAGTCGCGCTCCACGCTAAGTACACACGCGCCGAAGCGCTCCTGGCCTTCGGCGACGGTGCCATCGGCGAGCCATCGACATTTCGCGAAGGCGTTCGCTGGCTCCAAGACGCCCAGACCGACCTGTTCTTCGTCACGCTCCGCAAGTCTGAGCGGTCGTTCTCGCCGGCCACGATGTACCGCGACTATGCGCTCTCGCGCAGCCTCTTCCACTGGGAGTCCCAAAACGCCACCCACGACGACACCCCGACCGGCCGACGCTACGTCACGCACGTCGAGCTGGGCACACGAATCATTCTCTTCGTCCGTGAATCCGAGACCCGACCGAACGGCGCCGGCGCCGCGTTCACATGCCTCGGCCCGGTCACATACCTGTCCCATGTCAGCAACCGGCCCATGCAGGTCACATGGAAGCTCGAGCATCTCCTCCCCGAGGCGCTACTGGAAACCTCGCAGCTGGTTGCCGCCGCGTGACCGGGAACGCATCGCTGAACGCGACCGCGACATTGCTTGCGACCGCCGGCGGCTTCGCGCTCGGCGGCGAGCTTGATCCGTCGGCCTGTGAGCAGAGCGCGCCGCCGGCGCCGACACTCCGGAATGCACGCCGGCCCGCCGCCAGACGGCCTCCGATTTCGCCAAGAGCCGTCGGTTTCGAGCCCTGTTTGGTACTCCAGAGTGGTACTCCACCTTCACCAATCTGGTGGGAATTACACTCTAGAAAATAGAAAAGGCCCGCAAATGGGGACCTTTTCCGAATAGCGGGGGCGGGATTCGAACCCGCGACCTTCGGGTTATGAGCCCGACGAGCTACCAGACTGCTCCACCCCGCGGTGGACTCTTATTGATAGCACACTGTGACCATTCAGCTCAAGGATCGGCCGCGTCGCCGGCGCCGCTCGCGGCCGATGCAGAGATATCCCAGAGCTGATGCGGAGTTTCAACGATTGCGTCTAGATCCGTTACAGGCCGAGGAGGAGGCTCTGTGCATGGCATCGATAGAGCAGTTGTTGAAGGCAGAGGTCCACATTCGGGAGCTGATCGAGAGCCAGGGCCTGCCGCTGCCGGACGAGATCGAGTACGGCGAGGCGTGCGTGCGGCTGATCTGGCGCAAGCAGAAGGCGGTGGTCGTCATCGACGTCGACGATCTGGCCTGATCGAGCTCCCGAGATTGCGCACCGCGCCCGGCGCGAAACGCCCATACTTGTCTGCAGCCATGGCCGAGCCACGAGACACTCCCCGTACGGCCTTGGTCACCGGCGGCGCCCGTGGCATTGGGCGGGCGATCGTCGAGGCGCTGGCGGCCGATGGTCACCGGGTCGCGGTCGCGGACATCCTCGACGAGGATGCGCAGCGTACGGCGGAGGCGATCGGCGGCATCCACGTGCACGCCGACGTCACCGACCCGAGCTCGATCCACGATGCGGTCACGGAGGCCGAGCAGGCGTTCGGGCCGGTCGAGATCCTGGTCAACAACGCGGGCTGGGACGAGCTGATGCCGTTCCTGGACACCGACGAGGAGTTCTGGGACAGGGTGATCGACATCAACTTCAAGGGCGCGCTGCGGACGTGCCGGCGGGTCGTGCCGGAGATGGTCGACGCGGGCTACGGGCGGATCGTCAACATCGGCTCGGACGCCGCCCGCGTCGGGTCCTCGCTCGAGGCCGTGTACTCGGGGGCCAAGGGCGGGGTGATTTCGTTCACGAAGACACTGGCGCGGGAAACGGCCCGGTACGGGGTCACGGCCAACGTCGTCTGCCCCGGCCCAACCGACACGCCGATGCTGCAGGAGATGCTGGCGGCCGGCGGCTCCGGCGAGCGGGTGCTCGAATCGATGAACCGCGCAGTGCCGATGCGGCGCCTCGCCCAGCCCGAGGAGATCGCCGCCGCGGTGGCCTTCCTGGTCTCCGATCGCGCCGGCTTCATCACGGGTCAGACGCTCTCGGTGTCGGGCGGCCTGACGATGGCCTGAGACAGGCCCGAGGCCGAGGGTGGGCAGATGCCGGCGGTATGGTCGCCGAAATCTGCCCACCCCCAGTGCCCCGGCGCAAACCCACCCGCCGAGACCGGAGGACCCGACCCATGGACCAACCGCTGACCGATACCACGTACGAGATCGAGGACGGACTCGCGTGGATCACGATCGACCGGCCGGAGCGCATGAACTCGTTCCGCGCGCGCACCGTCGATGAGCTCATCCATCACTTCACGAGCGCCTGGGCGGACCCCGCGGTCGGCGTCATTTGCCTCACCGGCGCCGGCGAGCGGGCGTTCTCCACCGGCGGTGACCAGAAGCAGCGCTCCGAGACGGGCGACTATGGACCGAGCGCCTCGGGCCTGTTCGAGGTCGAGCGGCTGCATCGGCTGATCCGCGACGTCCCCAAGCCGGTCATCGCCGCGGTCAACGGCTACGCGATCGGAGGGGGGCACGTTCTGCACGTGCTCTGCGACGTGACGATCGCGGTCGAGGATGCGGTGTTCGGCCAGGTCGGCCCCCGGGTGGGATCGTTCGATGCCGGCTTCGGCTCGGCCTACCTCGCCCGGGTGATCGGGGAGAAGCGGGCGCGGGAGATCTGGTTCCGCTGCCGCCAGTACGACGCCGCGACCGCCGAGCGCTGGGGCCTCGTCAACCAGGTCGTGCCGCGGGATCAACTCCGCACCGAGGTCAGGGCATGGGCGGACGACATGCTCGCGCTGTCCCCCACCGCGCTCCGCTTCCTGAAGCAGTCGTTCAACGCCGACACCGAGCACATGGCGGGTATCGGGCAGCTCGCGTTCACCGGGCTCGGCCTGTTCGGCGAGACCGACGAGGCGCGCGAGGGCGTGACGGCGTTCAGTGAGAAGCGGGCGCCGGACTTCTCAGGCCACCGGGCCCGAGTGTCCCGTTAGCTGCGGGGCGAGTGTCCGGTTAGCCGCGGCGGCGGCGCTGAGAACCGCGGCGACGAGGCCGGGGAAGCGCGCCTCGAGGTCGTCGCGGCGCAGCGAGTTCAGTCGCGTGGTGCCGTCGACCCGCTGGCGGATCACGCCGGCCTCGCGCAGCACCTTGAAGTGATGGGTGCAGGTCGACTTGCTCACCGGCAGGCCGAAGCCGCCGCAGGTCATCTCGCCGTCGTCGGCGAGGGCGGCGACGATGCGCAGGCGCATCGGATCGCTGAGCGCGTGCAGGACGCAGGCCAACTCCAGTTGCTCACGAGCGGGGTGCGAGACGGCCGAGACGATCTCACCGGGAGAGGGGGCTGATGCGTTGATCGGAGGGACGGACATGTGCTGACGCACAGCATAGTACGACGATCATCGAACGTCTGCTAGGCTGTTCGACGGTTATCGTACAAGTCGACGTTCGGGAGCGCCATGAGCCAGGTTCGCAGCAATACACAGACCGAACCGCAGCATCCCCACCTGCGCTGGACTCTCATTCTCGCCTGCCTGGCGCAGTTCATGGTCATCCTCGACGTCTCGGTCGTCAATGTCGCGCTGCCGTCGATCCGCGGGGCGCTGCACTTCAGCGAGGCGAACCTGCAGTGGGTGGTCAACGCCTACACGGTCACGTTCGCCGGCTTCCTGCTGCTCGGCGGCCGAGCGGCTGACCTGCTCGGGCGCCGGCGCGTGTTCGTCACCGGACTGGCCGTGTTCGCGGGCGCGTCGCTCGTCGGCGGCCTCGCCGACAGCCAGGCCACGCTCACGATCGCCCGCGCGATCCAGGGCCTCGGCGGCGCGATCATCGCCCCCGCTTCGCTCTCGATCCTCACCACGACCTTCACCGAAGGCGCCGCGCGCAACCGCGCGGTCGGCATCTGGGGCGCGATGGGCGGCGCCGGCGGCGCCGCGGGCGTGCTGCTCGGCGGCGTGCTCACGACCGCGCTGGGCTGGCGCTGGATCCTGTTCATCAACGTCCCGATCGGGCTGATCGCGGCCGTGCTCAGCCAGCGCTTCATCGCTGAGGGCCGCAACCCGCAGCGGGCCCAGAACTTCGACCTGGCCGGCGCGGTCACGGCAACGCTGGGGCTGTCGCTGCTCGTGTTCGGGATCGTGCGCACCGACGTCACCGGCTGGGGCGCAACCTCGACGCTGGCTCTGATGGGCGCCGGCGTGGCACTGCTGGTCGCCTTCGTCGCCATCGAGGGGAAGTTCGCGAGTGCGCCGCTGATGCCGCTGCGGATCTACACGTCGCGCACCCTGAGCGCTGCCAACGTCGTCGTGATGACGGTCGGCGCGGCGTCGTTCGGCATGTGGTTCTTCGTCTCCCTCTACCTGCAGCAGGTGCTGGGCTACTCGCCGATCCAGGCCGGACTCGCGTTCCTGCCGATGACGATCTGCATCGTGGCCGGCTCGGCCCTGGCCTCGCGGGCCGTGATACGGGTCGGCACCAAGCCGCTGCTGGTCGTCGGCCTGCTGGCGCAGGCGGTCGGACTGGTCCTGTTCGCCGGCGTCTCGCCCGAGGGCAGCTATCTCGGCGACATGCTCGTGCCCTCGCTGCTCGTGGCGATCGGAATCCCGCTGTCGTTCATCCCGGCCACGATCGCCGCCGTCGCCGGCGTTGAGCGGAGCGAAGCCGGCCTGGCCTCTGGCCTGGTCAACACCTCGCGACTGGTCGGCGGCGCGCTTGGCCTGGCAGTGCTGGCGACCATCGCGACCTCGACCACGAACAGCGACCTGCTCCACGACGGCACCACGGTGCACGGCCTGCATGCGGCCCTCACGAGCGGGTTCCAGGTCGCGTTCCTCGTGGCCGCGGGCATCGCAGTCGTCGGCGCGATGGTCGCCCTGTTCGGGCTGCCCCGGGTGGCCGCGCGCGCCCGCGGGCTGCAGCCGGCGCCGGCCGAGAGCGCCTCGTAGGCCGTCCGCTCGAGGGGGCGCGGTCCCTGCGCCTCCGCGCGGTCGGTCGCCGTCGCGCGGCCGCGCCAGCGCGCGCCTATAACTGCTTCGAAGACCAGAGCACGGCGGACAGAAGCACGCTCACCGCCGAGACGACGAGGCCGATGATCCAGCCCTGGGAGTGCGACGAGGTCATGATCGCGGCGATCACGACGCCGATCGCGATCACGCCGCACGTGGCGACGATCCGGACGAGGATCCGCTCGAACCCGTACCGGCGGCGACCGCGCGCGGGCAACATGTTGCCGTCGCGGTCGCTGCGGCCGGCCCCGGCCGCGGCCGCGGTCGGACCGTCGGGCGCGATGCCGGAGCCCGCAGCGCCCACGCCGGGCGCGACCGGATCGGTCCCGGCGATGTCGTCGTGCTCGGGTGTCGCTCGGCCGACCGAGGTCTCGGAGGCCCCAGGCGGTGCGCTGCGCTCCTCTTCGGGAACGCCCGGATCGAACTCAGACGCCATACGAGTGCAGGTATCCCGCTGCAGATGGTGTCAAACGGCGCAACTCCCTCCCGGCGGCCGCACCCGAGCGGCACTCAGGCCGCGGCGCGCCCGACCGGCCCTCAGCGCAGCAGTGCCGCCATGTCCCGCGTCGCGCGCCAGGTCCCCCGCACGCTGCCGCTGACCTTGGAGCGGCCCGCTGAGCGCGCCCGGTAGCTCACCGGCACCTCGCCCACGCGCCATCCCGCGGCGGCCGCGCGCATCACCATCTCCAGTGGCCACCCGAAGGCTCGGTCGCGCAGCCCGAGTGCGAGCAGCTGTTCGCGTCCGGCGCAGCGCATCGGGCCGAGGTCGGTCAGGCCCGCATTCGTGCGCAGCTCGAGCTGCCAGGCCAGGACGCGGTTGGCGAGCCGCGCGTGGACGGGCCACGCACCGGCGTCAGCCTGCCGGGCCCCGAGGCAGAGATCGATCGGCCCCGCCGCGACGGGGTCGGCGACCGACGGCAGCTCCGACCCGTCCAGCGAGCCGTCGCAGTCCATGAAGCACACAAGCTCGGATCGGGCGGCGAGGAGACCGGCAAAGCAGGCGGCCCCGAAGCCGCGACGGGGCTCGGACACGACCTGCGCACCGAGCCGGCGGGCGACCTCGGCCGAGCCATCGCTCGACCCGTTGTCGACGACCAGGGGCTCGTAGCCGACGGGTAGCCCGGCGACCACACCCGGGATCGACCCGGCTTCGTCGAGCACAGGGAGGATCACCTCGATCACGGGCCGAAGGCTACGGCCCAACCCCTTACGGGAAGCGAAACTCGGCCCGGAGACCGGCCGCAACCCGCCGGTCATGCCCTAGGTTGGACCGCCTCATGATTCTCGTCACCGGAGGCGCCGGGTTCATCGGCTCGCACATCGTCGACGAGCTCTTCGAGCTCGGTCACGAGGTGCGGGTGCTCGACCTGATCCTGCCCGCGGCGCACGGCCGGCGGCCGGATTACCTGAACCCCGCCGCCGAGCTGATCGAGGGGGACGTCGCCGACCCCGACACCGTCGCGGCGGCGATCCGCGGCGTCGATGCCGTCTGCCATCAATCCTCGATGGTCGGGCTCGGCACCGGCTTCCTCGACGTCGCCGACTACGTGCATCACAACGACATGGGCACGGCGGTGCTGCTCGGCGGGCTGGCCGCGGCCGGGTTCGACGGGCGGATCGTCCTGGCCAGCAGCATGGTCGTCTACGGCGAGGGCCGCTACCTGTGCCCGGAGCACGGAAGCGTGACCCCACTCCCGCGCAGCGCCGCTCGGCTCGCGGCCGGATCGTTCGAGGCGGCCTGCCCGGAGTGCGAGCTCCCGCTCGAGCCCGGGGCGGTCCCGGAGTCCGCGCCGCTCGACCCCCGCAGCGTCTACGCCGCCACCAAGGTCCACCAGGAGCACCTGTGCTTCTCGTTCGGCCGCGAGACGGGCGTGCCGGTGACCGCGCTGCGCTACCACAACGTGTACGGGCCGCGGATGCCGCGCGACACGCCCTACGCCGGCGTGGCGGCGATCTTCGCCAGCTCGCTCGGAGCCGGCGAGCCCCCGCGCGTGTTCGAAGACGGGGGCCAGCTGCGCGACTTCGTTCACGTCCGCGACGTCGCGCACGCGAACGTGCTCGCATTGACGCGGGAGCAGCCGCTGAACGGCGCGTTCAACGTCGCCAGCGGCCAGCCGCGCAGCGTGCTCGAGATGGCGCAGGCGCTGGCCGACGCCGCCGGACCCGACGCGCCGCAACCCGTCGTCACCGGCCGCTACCGCCTCGGCGACGTGCGTCACGTGTTCGCCTCCGCGGTCCGCGCCCGGCGCGAGCTCGGGTTCACGGCCGGCGAGGACTTCGGCGCCGGGATGGCCGAGTTCGCCCGGGCGCCCCTCCGCGCCGCCGCGTGACGCCCGACGTGCACCGAAATGAACAGTGTCTTAACTCTCACCACCACACGTACTGACACTTTTTCTTCCGTAGTTGATACGTGCCCCCGAGTACCTAGGTTGGGTGCGTGAACCAGGTTGCCCTGCTCGTGATCGCGAAGGCCCCGCTCCCCGGCCGCGCCAAGACACGCCTGTGCCCGCCCTGCTCTCCTCGCCAGGCGGCGGGGCTGGCCGAGGCTGCGTTGCTCGACACGCTCGACGTCGTCGAGCGCACGCCCGCGGTGCGCAAGGTGCTCGTGTTCGACGGCGACGCGGGCAGATGGCGGCGACGAGGTTTCGAGCTGCTCGCCCAGCGCGGCGGCGGCCTCGAGGAGCGGCTCGCGTCGGCGTTCGAGGACGTCGGCGGCCCGGCGCTGCTGGTCGGCATGGACACGCCGCAGCTGACCAGCGAGCTGCTCCTCGACGGAATCGATGCCCTGACCTCGGGCAACTGCGATGCCGTCCTCGGGCCGGCACTCGATGGTGGCTACTGGTCGATCGGGTTGACGCGCGCGAGCCGAGACGTGTTCACCGGCGTCCCGATGAGCGTCGCGACGACGCTCGATGAACAGCGCTCTCAGCTCGATCGGCTCGGTTTCCGGGTGCACGAGCAACCGCCGCTGCGCGACGTGGACACGATCGAGGACGCCCGCGCGGTCGCCCACGAGGCGCCGTGGTCGCGCTTTGCCTCGGCCGTCGCGGCCGTCGCATGACCCCTCCCCTGACCCTCTACGCCGACGGCCTGCTGCGGGCCGGGCGGCCGGGCACGGGAGTGCAGGCCCGGCTCGCCGACGGGACCGTGCTCCTGCTGGCCATCGAGCGCTTCGTCGGGCCGGCCGATGAGACCGACGCGCACATCCTGCGCGCGCTGCGCGGCCCGGTGCTCGACGTCGGCTGTGGCCCGGGGCGGCACCTGCATGAGCTGGCCCGACAGGGGGTGTTCGCGCTCGGGGTCGACCTCTCGCCGATTGCGGTCGAGCTCGCCCGGGGTCGCGGCGGTCGCGCGATCGTGGCCTCGATCTTCGACGAGCTGCCCGGGGCGGGGACGTGGCGCAGCGCGCTGCTGCTCGACGGGAACATCGGCATCGGGGGCGCGCCGGCGCGCCTGCTGGCGCGGGTCCGCGCGCTGCTCACCGACGGCGGCGAGGTGCTGGTCGAACTCGAGTCGCCCCGCACCCGGACGACGGAGACGCGTGCCCGGCTGGAGATGAGCGGCACGGCCAGCGCGTGGTTTCCGTGGGCGCGGGTGGCGGCACCGGACATCGACGGGCTCGCCGAGTGCAGCGGCTTCGAGACGGCCCAGCGCTGGACGCACGCGGAGCGCTGGTTCGCGCGGTTGGTCAAGCCGCCGGGGCGCGATAGAGGGTGACGTTGCGATCCTGGCGCGTGCCGGCAAAGCGTCCGGGCCGCCCGCCCTGGGCGTCCACGTAGGACAGCTGGCGGGAAATGGTGCCGAGCGCGCCTCCGAACGTGTGATCGAGCATCCACGTCCGCAGCGCGACGCCGCCGCCCGCGGTCGCGATCACCTGCAGCGCGCGGGCCTGCTGCGGATAGTCGATCAGCGAGGCGGTGCTGATCAGCCAGTAGCCGCCGGCCGCGGTGGGTCGGGCGTGGATCCGGTTGCGATGGGTGTGCCCGGAGAGCACCGCGATCACGCGTGGCGCGGCGTCGAGCAGCGCCAGCAGCCGCTCGCCCCCGACCGAGTTCTGGAGCGGCTGATGGCCGATGACGATCACCCAGCGCCCGCCGGCGGCGGCCAGCGCCCGGGTCAGCCACGCCTCCTGCCCCGGGACGACGAGGCCCCCCGAGCCGCCGGCGCGGCGGGCCAGGTCGAGCACGATCAGGCGCACGTGGGCACCGAGGTCGAGCGTGTAGTCGAGACGTGCGCCGCCGGCGTACTCGGCGGTGACGCCCGTGCTTCCGGCCCCGGTCGAGCGTCCCCGGAGCCGCCCCACGACCTCGGCCACGTCGAGCTCCCGACGGGCCGGATCGGCCGGAACGCGGACGCTCGGCCCGGCCAGAGCCTGGCGCAGGAACGCATCCACCAGGCCGGGGTCGGGCGGCCCGTCCGGCGAAGCGGCCGCGTCGACGCTCACCCCCGGCGGCAGCGTCAACCCGGCCGGCAGGTCCCACAGCGCCCGGTCGCCCACCGCCAGCCCGCGGGTCAGCTCGGTGGGCACCATCTCCCCGGCCACGAGGATGTCGTGGTCGCCGAGCACGGGGTAGGACGACGCGCCGGCGCCCCCGCTCGTGAACGCGCGCACCGCATCGCGCAGCAGGCCGGGGTGCTGCGGGGCGTCCACGTCGGGCCGGTAGTAGAACGGGTCGGGGTTGGCCGCGAGCTGGACGCCGAAGTAGCCGTCGGGTCCGCTGCCGGGCTGCACGCGACCGCCGGCCAGCACGCTGAGGGCCAGCGCGAGCTCGTTGCTCTGATCGTTGTCGATCAGGTCACCGCCCTGGATCACCACGTGCGGCCCGAGGGCGCGCACCGACGCGAGCGTCCCCGCCAGCACCTGGGCGCTCAGCGCCTCCTGGGGACGGAACGTCGACTGAAACGGCGGCCCGAGCCGGTCCAGGAACGTGACCCGCGCCGGCGATGAGGCGTCCAGGACGTGCGCGTCGGTGACGTGCGCGAGGCTCGCCAGCGCCGTGACGCCGGCCGCCCGCGGTCCGAGCTCGGTCCGCTCCAGGAGCGGCTCCCCGGGTCCCGGGACGAGCTGTCCGTTCCCGGCCGGGTCATGCCAGGTCCGCTCCAGCGTCGAGCCCGAGCCGGCTCCGGCGACGGCGCGGCCCCCACCGCCGCCGCCCCCGCAGCCGGCGAGGGCCAGCGCCGCGACGCCTGCGCCGGCCAGCGCCTCGCCCAGCGCCCGGCGCCGGGTGATCGCCCTCACGACCACGTCCTCACGACGACGCCAGCCCCGTGACGACCGACTCGCGGGCGGCCTGGCGGGCGACCCAGAGGACGGCGACAGCGGCCGCGAGCCCCAGTCCCACCGCCGTCGCCACCACCTCGGCCACGGACGCGTCGAGCGGCAGGGTTGCGTAACCGGCGGCCAGTTTGGCCAGCGCGGGCCCGAACAGGAACCGCTCGAGCAGGATCCCGACCACCGCCGCCGGAACCACCAGCGCCAGCGCCGCGCCGAGCAGCAACCTCTGGACCGCCTGCGACCCGGCCCCGCAGGCGCGCAGCACCGCGACCGTGCGGCGTCGCTCCTGCACCGTCAGCGCGCAGGCCTGGATCAGCGCATACAGGCAGACGAGCCCGTCGACGATCGCCACCGCGCGCAGGATCGTTCGCAGCACGTCGACCAGCGGCGCGCCGCGGGCGGTGGCGCCGGCCGCCTCGGCCGGTTGTGCGCCGAGCGCGGTGAGCGCGCTCGAGACCCGACCCGGGTCGGCTCCGGGTGCCGTGCGCACGGCGATCAGTGACGGCGCCGACGGATCCGCCGCCAGCAGCGCGACCGCGGGGATGTAGGCCACGCGGCCATCGTGATCGAGCGAGCTGACGATCCCCGCGACCCGCAGGCGCAGCTCGGCGCCCGAGGGTAGCGCGAAGGCGAGCGTCGAGCCGGGGGTCAGACCGAGCGCGCTCGCCAGTCCTGCCCCCACCTCGGCCTCGCCGCCGCGCAGCCGGTGGCCGGAGACGAGCGGCGGCGCCTCGAAGACGGTGTGATCGCCCGGGTAGGCGACGACGTCGATCGTCTCCCCGAGCGAGAACGAGTCCGCGGCCTGCACCTCGTAGCGCGGCGCGGCAGCCTGAACGCCCGTAATCGCGCGGACCTGCGACGTCGCCGCCGGCGGCAGCGACGCGGTCAGCGTGTAGCGCTTGCCGAGCGCGCCGGGATCGGTCTCGAGCACGCTCAGCGCGGAGGCCAACGCGAGCATCAGCAGCACGAACGCGGTCGAGAGCCCGAGCGTGACCACGGTCGCCACCAGCCGCGTCCGGCGCGCGGCGACGAGCCGAGCGCCGAGCGCCCCGAGCCCGCCGGAGCCGAGCCCGCCGCGGCCACGACCGCGCTCGCCGCCGGCCAGCTCGCCGCCGCCGCGCAGCAGTCCGACGGGAGAGCGGTCGGCAGCGCGCCAGGCCGGCCACGCCGCACCGAGCACGGGGATCGCGACGGCGGCCAGCCATCCCAGGACCAGCGGCAGCACCAGCCCGCTGCCCGGCCCGGGCTCGTTGAGCAGGGTCAGCAACCGCTCCCCGGGGCCGTAGGTCGCCAGCACGCCGGCGGCGACACCGATGGTGGCCGCGGGCACCGCCACGAGCATCGCCTCGAGCCCCTGCGTCAGCGCCACGTACCCGCGCGAGGCCCCGACCGCGCGGCGCACCCCGATCGCGCTGAGGCGCCGCTGCACCTCGGCCCGGGCCGAGGCGGCGAGCATCACCCCGGCCGTGACGAGCGCAATCACCGACAGCGCCACCAGCAGGTCGATCACGATGCCCGCGGCCTGGTCGAGCAGCACCCGCACGCCGGATCGGGTGGCAAAGCGGATGTTGCGCAGGCCAAAGCTCGACGCCCGGGCCTGGACGAGCACCTCGTTCAGGTAGCGGGGGTCGCGCAGCCAGATGTAGGCCAGGTTCGTGTTCGGGTTCGTCTCGCGGCCGAAGCGCGCGTCGATCGCGTCCCGGGAGACGTAGAAGCGAGGCTTGGCGAGCGGATAGCCGACGTTGTCGGGCGCCTCGGTGAACCCGACGACGCGCTGGGGCCCGAGCCCGTCGACGTAGAAGCTGCTGCCCAGCCGCACGCCCCAGGACTGCGCCAGCGAGCGCTCGACCAGCACCTCGGCGCCGCGCGCCGACAAATCGCGACCCGCGACCACCGCGTATCCGCGCCGCCCCGAGCCCGGGACGACCTCGGCCACGGCGTCGCCGCGCTGGTGATTGCCGCTGCCGATACCGACGTCGGTCACCTCGAGCCGGGCCGAGAACGCGGCCAGATCCGGGAGCCCGCTGATCCGGGCGTCGACCTTGTCGACCGGCTGCGACTGGTAGTGGACGATCACGTCGGGCAGGTCGGCTGCGCGCGCGGCGCGGTCGAAGCCGCGGCCGAGCCCGTCGCCCACGACCAGCGCCGCGGCCAGCATCGCCGACGCGAGGGCGATCCCGATCGCGCTCAGCAGCGTGCGCCGCAGCCGCAGCTGAAGCCCGTGGCGCGCCTCGGCAAACGCCGCCCTCACGACGCCATCGCCCCCGCCTCGAGCTTCCCGTCGCTCAGGTGGAGGACCCGATCGGCGATCCCCGCCGCCTCGGACTCGTGCGTGACGATCACCACTGCGCGGCCGGTGAGTCCGCAAAGCAGCTCGAGCACGGCGCCCCGTTCTTGGCGTCGAGGCTCCCGGTCGGCTCGTCGGCCAGGACGAGCTGGGGTCCGTTGACGAGGGCCCGGGCGAACGCGAACCGCTGTTGCTCGCCGCCGGAGAGCTCGTGCGGGAGGTGATCGGCGACCGCGTTCAGCCCGAGCTCGTCGATCAGCTCGGCGCCCCGGCGCGCGCCGCCGCCCGGTGCGCCCGGCAGCCGGGTGGGCATGAGCACGTTCTCAGCGCCGCTCAGCTCCTCGATCAGCTGAAACTGCTGGAACACGAACCCGACGTGACGCAGCCGAATCCGGGCCAGTGCGCGGGCGCTGCGGCCCGTGAGTGGCTCGCCGGCCAGCGTGATCTCGCCCGAGTCGGGGGTGTCGAGCCCGCCGAGCAGGTGCAGCAGGGTCGACTTGCCGCTGCCGGAACGACCGAGGACCGCCACCACCTCGTCGGCCTCGATGGCGAGGTTGACACCGTCCAGCACGCGGCGCGCCGCCCGCCCTTCCCCCACCGTCTTGGTGAGGCGATCGGCATGCAGCACCGGCACCACCTCACCGTAGCGAGTCGCCCACCTCGTCCCGGGGGGCGCGGCCGTCGTTCAGCAGAGGTTAAGAACCTGAACGCAGCCACCGCCGAGTCCCTCGGGCCACGATAATCCACCCACCGCGCAGGCAAACCCCTTGACCAGGAGCCAGACCGTGCCCCCGACCAGCACCTCAGCAGCGGGACCCGAGACGATCGGCGCTCGCCCCATTCCCGAGCTTCTGGGCGTCCGCGACATCTGGCCGCGGGGCGACCGGCTCGAGGCGATCCGCGCTGCCGGCGCCGAGTACAAGCGCCGCTTCACGTCGCAGGGCAAGGTGCTCGGGGTCAGGGCGGTCAACATCGCCGCGGCGCCGTACCCCGTCCAGTACGCGTTCCACGGCGCCGTGCTGGCACCGCACGCACCGACGATCTCGATCGTCAACCGGATGGTCGTGGTGCAGTTCGAGGACTGGGCCGGCACGCCGCGGACGCTCGTATGGGAGCCGACGATGCCGGAGGGCTCCGAGGAGGCGCCGTTCTACAACCAGCTCGAACAGCTGCTGCGCCGGATCCCAGGCGGTGATTGGCTGACCCACAACGTGTTCGCCAAGATCTACAATCATCCCGACGAGATCCTCCGGATCTGCGGACTGCGGCCCGAGGACGTCGACTACGTCAGCTTCGACCATCTCCACGTCCAAGACGTGCGGATGATTCTGGGGTCCGAGCGGGCGATTCCCGGCGAGTCGGGCCCGCGCGCCTCGCTGTTCCCGAACGCGAAGCTGATCGCCCACCGCAAGGAGGTGGCGACGTTCGAGTCCATGCACCCGATGCAATGGGCCTGGTACGTCGACGGGGGGCTTGACGGCGTGCCCCGCGATCGTCTCGTCGTGACCGACGGCGACATCGAGCTCGGCCCCGGCGTGTCGCTGATCTGGACTCCGGGGCACACCGACGGCAACCATTCGTTGCTGCTCAACACGCAGGACGGCGTCTGGGTCACCTCCGAGAACGGCGTCTCGGCCGACAACTGGCACCCGGAACATTCGCGCATTCCCGGCCTGCGACGGTGGGCCAACTTCTTCCACCGCGAGGTCGTCCTCAACGCGAACACGCTCGAGGACTCGCTCGACCAGTACGACTCGATGATCCTCGAGAAGACGCTCGCGGACCCGAGCCCGCGCGACGGCCGCTGGAAGCAGGTGCTGCCGTCCTCCGAGCTCGCACAGTTCAAGCGCCAGTGGCCGGTGATGCCGACCTTCTTCCACGGCGAGCTCGAGTACGGGTTGATCGTCTCCCGCTCGGGCGCCCTCGCCGGCGCGAGTCGCAACGGCCACTCCATCAACGGCCACGGGACGTGAGCGCTCCGTACGGACGGCGCGGCTCCGCCGGCCGTTGACGCGGCCGGTCCGGTCACTGCCGGGCGATGCGCTCGAGGTCGACCGCTTCCGCCTGATCGGGCACGACTGGGGCTCGATCCTCGGCTTCATGCTCTGCCTCAAGGCGCCGGATCGAGTGCGGGGCTACATGACCCTCGGAGGCGCGCACCTGTGGCCGACCGTGGACCTGCGGGCGGCATGGGCGTTCCGGCGCCTCTGGTATCAGCTCGTGATCGCGACGCCCGGCCTCGGCCCGAGGCTCGTGTCCGATCCGCGCTTCGTACGCCTGCTCTACCGGGTGTGGGCGGCGCGCGGCGACGCCTGGACCGACGCGGAGCTCGAGGCGCTGACGGCCCAGTTCGCCGAGCCCGCGCGGGCGCGGGCCAGCTCGCTGCTCTGTCGGACCTGGCTCACGCGGGAGCTCGGGCCGATGATCGCCGGCCGCTACCGGCGCGAGCGCCTGACGACGCCAACGTTGTTCCTGCACGGCGCCGAGGACGGCTGCATCGACCCGGTCCTCGTCCGCCCCGCACGGCGCCAGGCGCCCGGCATGACGGTCGAGCGGCTCCCGGGTGTCGCTCACTTCGTGCCCGAGGAAGCGCCCGGGATCGTCATCTCCCGGGCGCTCGCGTTCTTCGGCTGAGCCGCGGACCGCCATATCGGCAGCCCGCGGCTGTCAGTCAGTAGCCGTACACGCCGCCGCCGCCGCCCCCGCCGGAGACGCCGCCACCGCCGTAGCCGTAGCCGCTGTAGCCGCTGTAGCCGCCGTCGCCATAGCCACCACCGCCACCGCCGTAGCCGTAACCGGCACCGCCGTAGCCGCCACCGCCGTAACCGTAGCCGCCGCCGCCGTAGCCACCGCCCGGATACGCGCTGCCGGGATCACCGGTGCCGGAGGTCGAGCCCGCGCTCGTGCTCGCCGCGTCGCCGGACTGCCAGGCAACCGAGAACGAGGAGCCGTCGCTCGAGAGCGAGGTCGGGACCGCGCTGGCCGAGGAGCCGCTGCCGGCGAAACTCTGTCCGCCGGCATACCCGCCCTGGGCACCGCCTGACAGCTGGACCGCCTGAGAGCCCCAGGTCGAGTCGTCGATCGGGCCGGTGTGCCCGTTCGCCGTCGCCGACGCGCCCGTGAAGTTGACGGTGCCGAAGTTGGCCAGCGTCAACGGGGTGCAGGAGCCGGACCCGTCGCACGAGGACGGAGCCTCGGCGATCCATTCCGCACTCGATGCGTCGGGGTTCTGCATCTGAAGCGTCTTGGTGCTCGACTGGCCGGAGGTCTGATCGGTCAGCGACACGGTGACTGAGGTGCCGTTGACCGCCACGTTGGCCGAGATGTGATCGCCCGGGTTGATCGAGACGTCAAGCCTCACCGGGGCCGCGGGCACGAGCTCGTACCACGCGAAGTGCTGCGCGGCGCCGTTGCTGCAGTTCGACTCGGTGCCCACCTGCTCGAGCGCGTTGGTCGCCTGGGAGGTACCGCCGAGACCGACCCAATAGGCGGCGTCGCCGTCGCCCGTGGAGCAGTCAACGGTGGGCTCGACCCAGCTCCCCGATACGCTCGAGAACTGCTGCGGGCCGCCGCTGGAGCTGCCACCGGCCACGTACCCGGACCAGTTGGCGCTCGTTGCTTCTTGTGTGTCGACGGTCGCGGCCGAAGCGGACGGCGCCAACGCAATGATGGCGGCGGTCGCCGTAACGGCGAGGGTCCAAAAGATCTGGTTCGCCTTCATGGATTCCAGCGTGCTCCTCGCGCGTAAGAGAAGCTTCGGAAGTCACGAAGAACGGGTTATGAACCCGAGGAGAGGTCCTCGCGAGACCGCCGACGTCGGTATCGCCGTCAGCCGGCGGTCGGCGCTACGCGCCGATGCTCTGGCAGGCCGGGGTGCTCTTGGCGGCCTTGGACAGCTCCGCGCTCTTGAGCCCGCCGAGGCCCGCGCCGATGCTGGCGAACGACGCCCGGATCGTGGTCGCGAGCGACTGACCCGCGGTCCGGAACGCGGTCACGCTGTCGGTCGGCAGCGCCGCGGCCTGAGACTGCGCCGCCGAAAGGGCGCTCTTGACCTGGGTGAACGCGTTGACCAGGGCCGTGGAGATGTTCTTGCCGTTGTTGACGTTCGGCACGCCGGCCGCCTTCAGCTGATCGACCGCCTTCTGCGAATCGGCAACCGCCGCCGTCATGAACCCTTCGAGCGCCTGCTTGCCCTGCGCCGGGCTGGACAGCGCGGTCAGGTTGAGCGAGTTGCTCCGGGCCTGGATGTCGGTCACGAATGGCTTGATCGCCTCGCACACCGACTTCACGTACGAGTTGGCGCTCACGCCCGAGGACGACGACGAGCCACAGCCCGCGATCACGAGCAGGCTGGCGAGGACGACGAAGAGGTTCCTTCTGCGGGTCACGCGGAGTAGGCAACACTAGCGACCCGACCGGATCGACGCAGACTCGCGAGAATGCGGGCGTGGCCCACGTGCTCGTCACCCGCCGGCTGCCGTTCCCTGCGCTCGACCGCCTCGCCGCCGCTCACGACGTCGACGTCTGGCCCGAGCGGCTGCCCGCTCCGCCGGACGAGCTCCGGCGCCGAGCCGAGGACGCCGAGGGCATTCTTTCCCTGCTCAGCGACCGGATCGACGAATCGCTGCTGGCCGCTGCGCCGAAGCTGCGAGCGATCTCGAATTACGCCGTCGGCTACGACAACATCGACCTCGCGGCGGCCGCCGCGCGCGGGATTCCGGTCGGAAACACGCCCGATGTGCTGACCGACGCGACCGCCGACCTCGCGTTTGCACTGCTGCTCGCGGTCGCGCGCAAGCTCCCGCAGGCCGAGCGGGACGTCCGGGACGGAAACTGGGTCACGTGGGAGCCGGCCCACCCGCTCGGCCAGGAGGTCCACGGCTCGACCATCGGGATCATCGGCTTCGGGCGGATCGGCCGCGCGATGGCCAAGCGCGCCGAGGGGTTCGACATGACCGTGCTGCATTCGGGCACCTCGACGAGCCCCGGCCTCCCGCTCCCCGAGCTGCTGGCCCGCTCGGACTTCGTCTCGATCCACGCCCCGCTCACCCCCGCGACCCACCACCTGATCGACGCCGCCGCGCTGGCGCAGATGCGACCCTCCGCGATCCTGATCAACACTGCCCGCGGGCCCCTGGTCGACCAGCAGGCCCTGATCGAGGCGCTCCACCAGGGCACGATCGCGGGCGCCGGCCTCGACGTGACCGACCCCGAGCCGCTCCCGGCCGACGACCCGCTGCTGCAGGCCCCGAACCTGATCGTGCTGCCGCACATCGGCTCAGCGACCCACACGGCACGCGGCCGGATGGCCGACATGGCGGTCGAGAACCTGCTGGCCGCGCTCGAAGGACGGCCGATGCCCCATCAGGTCGTCGCGCAGTGACTCGCGTCGCCGTCGTCGACATCGGCACGAACTCGACCCGCCTCTTCATCGCCGACGTTCAGGATGGGCGCATCGAGCGCTCGCTCCTCCGCCGGACCATCGTCACCCGCCTGGGCGCGGGCGTCGACGGGAGCGGGCGCCTGCATCCCGATTCGATGCAGCGCGTGTACGACACCGTCGAGGAGTACAGCCGTCAGATCGACGAGCACCAGGCGGACTCGCGCGTCGCCGTGCTGACCTCGGCCGTCCGCGACGCGGCCAACGGCGGTGCGTTCGCCGCCGAGCTCGAAGCCCGGTTCGCGATCACTCCGCACGTCCTGACGGGCGACGAGGAGGCCCGGCTGACATTTCTCGGTGCCACCAGCGAGCGCGATCCCGGCGACGCGACCCCGATCCTCGTCTCCGACATCGGCGGCGGCTCGACCGAGCTGATCGTCGGCCGCGGCCGCGAGGCGAGCTGGCACGTTTCGACGCAGGCAGGCGTCGTGCGCCAGTCCGAGCGCCACATCCGGACCGACCCGCCGACGGCGGCCGAGCTGCAGGAGCTCGCCGCCGACGCGCGAAAGATCCTCACCGCTGCCGTGCCAGAGTCCATCCGCGGATCGGTACGCCACGGCATCAGCGTCGCCGGCACCCCGACCTCACTGGCGGCGATCGCCCAGCGGCTCGACCCCTACGACGCGGCCAGGGTGCACGGCTACGTGCTGAGCACAGCGGCGTGTGAGGAGCAACTCGCCCTGCTGGCGGCGCTGCCCCTCGACCGCCGCCGTGAGGTCACCGGCCTGCACCCCGACCGCGCGCCGACGATCGTCGCCGGCGTGGTCATCCTGCTCGAGGTCCT
>Ga0209048_10001920_pt1 | contig 20954 bp, 18 predicted proteins | sample FrelakmetCRP12CR_FD_187146 | JGI IMG/M metagenome (GOLD analysis project Ga0209048, IMG submission 187146) | Freshwater lake sediment microbial communities from the University of Notre Dame, USA, for methane emissions studies - CRP12 CR (SPAdes)... | ecosystem: Environmental > Aquatic >... | reverse complement strand
GGGCGAGGGCGGCGAGCCACCGGGTCCGTCGGGATTGCTTTGTCGCCTGGCTTCGCCAGGCTCCTCGCAATGACAGTGTTGCGGTTGTCATTGCGAGCGAAGCGAAGCAATCTCGTCGTGGACGAGGGCGCTGAGCCACCGGGTCCGTCGGGATTGCTTTGTCGCCTGGCTTCGCCAGGCTCCTCGCAATGACAGCATTTCCCGTCGTCATTGTGAGGGCGGTGCAAAGCTCCTTGAGGCGCGTGGTGTTGTATGTGGCGCGGGCGCCCTCGCCCGCGTCAGCGGTCGCGGTGCCGCGCTGGTCTATCATGAGCCCAGGGAGCACGCACCTGAGATGACCCAATGGAGCGGCAGGTCGTTGGGCCACTACCGCGTCGGCCGGTTGATCGGCGCCGGGGGGATGGGCGAGGTCTACGAGGCCGAGGACCTCCAGCTTCGGCGGCGGGTCGCGCTCAAGGTGCTGCCGGCCGCCGTCGCCGCCGACGCCGAGCGGCTAGCTCGCTTCACCCGCGAGGCGCGGGCGCTAGCCGCGCTGAACCATCCGGGCATCGTCACCATCTACTCGGTGGACGAGAGCGAGGGCGAGCACTTCTTCACCATGGAGCTGGTGGACGGGAGGACGCTGGCGACCTGCATCCCGACCACGGGCCTCCCCACCGGTCGCCTCCTCGACCTGGCCATTCCGCTGGCCGACGCCCTGGCCGCGGCCCACGAGCGTGGGATCGTGCACCGGGACCTCAAGCCGGGCAACGTCATGGTGACCGGCGACGGACGGGTCAAGGTGCTCGACTTCGGGCTGGCCAGGATGTTCGCGCTCGCCGGCGACGCGGAGGCGGCCTCAACGCTCGATCAGACCCAGGACGGCCAGATGATCGGAACCGTGCCCTACATGTCGCCGGAGCAGTTTGCGGGAAAGCAAGCGGACGCCCGCTCGGACCTCTTCTCGCTCGGCGTCGTGCTCTACGAGATGGCGGGAGGGAGGCGCCCATTTGCGGGCGCCAGCCCGGGTGCGGTGATGCTCGCGGTGATGCAGGCGACCCCGACTAGCCTCACGGTTCTCAACCCCGAGTTGCCCGACGAGCTCGTCCGGCTGGTGGACCGGTGTCTGGAGAAGGACCCGAACCGGCGTCCCGCCTCCGTCGCGGAGGTCCGCGCGGCGCTCGAAGCCTGCCGCCGAGGCCTTGCGACCTCTCCGCAGGCGGCGCCGTCCTCCGATGTGCCCAAGGCCCCGAGTGTGGCGGTGCTTCCCTTTGCCGACATGAGCCCGGCACGCGACCAGGAGTACTTCTGCGACGGCATCGCCGAGGAGATCATCAACGCCCTGACGCAGCTCGAGGGGCTACAGGTAACCGCGCGCACCTCGTCCTTCGCCTTCAAGGGCAAGCTCGAGGACGTGCGCGAGATCGGCCGCCGGCTCGGGGTCGGCGCCGTGCTCGAGGGCAGCGTGCGCAAGGCCGGAGAGCGTCTGCGCATCACCGTGCAGCTCATCAACGTGGCCGATGGGTACCACCTCTGGTCGGAGCGCTTCGACCGCGGCGCAGAGGACATCTTCGCGATCCAAGACGAAATCTCCCTGGGTGTGGTCACCAAGCTGAAGGTCAAGCTCATGGCGGGGGAAACGGGGGCGCTGGCCCGTCGGCACGAGCCCACCCAGGACGCGTATCACCTCTACCTCAAAGGGCGCTACTTCCTCTACCGTCGGTACACAGGTGACTTGCAGCGGGCGATCGAGCACTTCGAGAGAGCCATCGTCGCCGACCCGGACTATGCCGCGCCACACCTCGGGCTCTCCGAGACGTTCAGCGTCCTCGGGTTGTGGGGCTTTCTGCCACCGGGTGAGTCGCTGGGCAGGGCGAAAGCGGAGGCAGCGCGGGTAATCGAGCTTGATGACACGATGGTCGGGGGCCATCTTGGCCTGGCAACCGTGCTCTTCTTCCACGAGTGGGACTGGGTCGGAGCACAGCGCCACTTTCAGCTCGCACTCCGGTTGCCTGCTGGGACCGGTTCCGGCAGCTTTCTATTCAGCATGTACCAGCTCGCGACCGGCCACCCGCGCGAAGCCCTCGAGGCGGCGCGTCGCGGTGTCGAGCGTGAACCGCTTTCGCCCATGGTCCACACCCAGGCCGCGGCCGCCCATGTTGGCGTGGGCGACATCGAAGGCGCCGTCGAGTTCCTGGAGAAGGCCCTCGAGCTCGACTCCGAGATGCCCATGGCCCTGTGGTGGCTGGGGGTCTGCCGGGGTGCTCAGGGCCGCCTGGAGGAAGCCATCACGCTGCTTCGCGCAGCGGTCGACCGCGGGCTGATCGCCGGTCTGATGTTCCTGCCGCAGATTCTCGTGCTGGCAGGCAAGGAGGAGGAGGCCCGCAGCGTGGTGGCCGGAATCGAGAAAGCGGCCGGCGAGCGCTACGTGTCGCCGCTCGTGAGAGCCTTTGCGCACGCTGCCCTGGACGAGAAGGATCGGAGCGTGAGTCTGTTTGAGGAGGCGGAGGCCGAGCGCTCGGTGATGTTCAGCCTGTGCGTCTTCGGTCCCGGCTACCTAAAGCTGGCGCCGGGCTGGGTGGTGGAGTGGTTCGCGGCCTGCCGGGAGCGCATCAAGCCGGGCGCCGGCCTGCCGGCGACGACACTGAACCCAGGCAACCCAGATCAGAGCTGACATGGCCACCCGCATCGACTCCGTTCGGGTCGGCCTGACCAACACCTACAAGATGAATCCCGAGCTCGAGGAGCCCCTCACCGAGGGCGAACAGCTCGAGAGGGGGATCGGTATCAACCTGAAAGAACCGGGGTTCCCGATCCAGAAGCAGGGATAGTCAGGTGCAGGCGTGCTCCGTGTGGTCCGCGAGGGTTTGTCAAGGCTGCATTGACAAGCTCCGCGACGCACACTATCGTATGTGTAGCATTTGCTCCCCGCTGGACCAGCCGCGAGGCCTCCGACGGGGTTTTGTTTTTCTGGGAGACAGCGATGCCGGCTGAACCCTTGGTCAAGCGAGCGGTCGCGTTCGTGGACGCTCAGAACCTCTTCTATGCCGCACGTGAGGCCTTCGGCTACAGCTACCCGAACTACGACCCTGTGGCGCTCGCTGGCAAGATCTGTCAGAACTTCGGGTGGCAACTCGTCCAGGTCCGTTTCTACACGGGGATTCCCGACGCCGGCATCAAGCCCGTTTTGAATGCCTTCTGGGTGCGCAAGCTGGCGGCGCTTGGGACACGCGGCGTCTGGACCTTCGCCAGGCCCCTGCGGTACCGCAACGAACGCGTGACCCTTCCCGATGGGACGGAGACGACAGTCCCGGTGGGGCGGGAAAAGGGCGTGGACGTACGCCTGGCTTTGGACGTGGTGCGCCTCACCCGCTCCGGCGACCTCGATGTCGCCGTTCTCTTGAGCCAGGACCAGGATCTCTCCGAGGTCGCCGATGAGGTTCGGGCCATCTCCGTCGCGCAGAGCCGATGGATCAAGACAGCCTGTGCCTTCCCGGTCAGCCCCACCGCGCGAAACCGGAGGGGCATCAACGGAACTGAGTGGATCCGCATCGACCGAGCGCTTTACGATGCCTGCCTCGACCCGACGGACTATCGGAAGGGGAGCGCGCCATGATGGCCGTGGTCGAACCCCCCCTGGAGCTACAGGCGACCTGAATCCACCTCGCAAGTCCCGCCCCTACGGCGCACCATGGCGCGTGGTGTTGTGTGTGGCGCGGGCGCCCTCGCCCGCGATCCTGTGCACCAATCCACCCGTGGACGTCACCGCATCAGGGCGGCTGAGGGCAGGGGCCCTCCAAGACCTGGTCTTGCTTCGTCGCTGCGCTCCTCGCAATGACAGTCTCTCCCGCCGCGTCAAGCCAGCGCGCGGAGCCGGTCCAGTCGCGTTCCATTGTCATCGCGAGGGCCCGAGCGCCACGAGCGTGCCCCGGGGAACCACTGTCATCGCGAGGAGCCGCGCAGCGGCGACGTGGCGATCTCGTCGTGTTCGAGGGCGGTGAGACACCGGTTGCGCGTCGGGATTGCTTCGTCGCTACGCTCCTCGCAATGACAGCATTTACCTCCGTCATTGCGAGCGAAGCGAAGCAATCCCGTCAAATTCGGCGGGATTGCCACGGTTCCCTCGCTAGGCTCGGGAACCTCGCAATGACAGCCCTTCCCGCTGTCATTGCGAGCGCAGCGAATCAATCTCGTGGTGGTCGAGGGCCGGAAGCCTCCCGGTGCAGAGGAGGGTGCAATGGCAACCACCCTGAAACAGCAACCAGAAGTGCCGACGAAGAAGGCCGACCGCGGCGCACGACCGCATACGATGAATAGGGGAGCCGCGCATGACCTCGTTGACGTGCAGGACGGTCTCATCCTTGCCAAACCCATGTTCTCCTGCGCTCAACAGGTGCTGACTACGCCCTCCGCAGTGATACCCTGCACACCGTGAGAGACAACAACTCAAATGTGTTTTCTGCACGGGTTTCCCGTTGCGATGCCTTCGGGCCGGGCGCGGCCGCCAACGTTTGCGCTCAACGAAGGGGCGTCCATCGCACTGCATGACACGATGAAAATGCCCCGCCTGGCGGTTGCCCTGTTCCACGTTGCCGTTGCGGCAGCCACGCCCGTCGCCGCCGCACCGACGATCTTCACGCATCCCGACAGTCAGGCGGTATCGCGCGGACAGGCCGTCACCTTCACCGTCAGCGCCACCGGCACCGGTCCGCTCAGCTACCAGTGGCGTATCTGGAACAACGACGGCACCAGCCATCGCGTCGCCACCGACATACCGGGTCGCACGGACACGACTTTGACGATCTCCAGCGCCAGCCTCAGCGACGTTGGCGCCTACTCGGTGGTCGTGAGCGATTCCACCGGTGCGGCCGAGAGTCGGTTTGCCGTGCTCACCGTCACGCCGGTGATCGCCTCAACGATCTTCGACATCACCGACTACGGTGCCGTGGCCGACGGTAGGACCGACAGCGGGCCCGCCATCCAGGCGGCCATCGACGCGGCCAGCGCTTCCGGCGGCGGCATCGTGCGCGTTACGGCGGCGGCCCAGCCGTTCGTCGCCGGCCTGCTCGTGCTCAAGAGCAACGTGAACCTGCGCGTTGAAGCCGGCGCCGTTCTGCAGCCGCTGCCCTATGGTTCTTACCAGCCGGAAATCTACGGCCAGGTCGTGCCGCCGGGAAGCATGCCTGTTCCGTACATCAACTGGCTGACGGCCGAGGGCGCCACGAACATCGAGCTCAGCGGCACCGGCACCATCAGCGGCAACGGCGGCTCCGGCTGGTGGGCGGCCTTCATGGCGGACACCAACATGCCGCACCGGCCTTACCTCATCAAGCTGAGCAACTGCACGAGCGTCTACGCCCATGACCTCCTGCTGACCAACTCGCCGATGTTTCACTTCGTGCCGAGCGCCTGCACTAACGTGACCATCGACGGTCTCCGTTTCGTGGCTCCCAACAATTCGCCAAACACCGATGCCATCGATTCGTCGGGCGAGAACATCCTCATCGAGAACTGCACCATCGACGTGGGCGACGACGATATCGTGATGAAGCCGCAGTTCACCTTCTGCTGCAACGCCCACATCCGCGACAACGCCGTCTTTGGCGGCCACGGCATCTCCATCGGCGGGCAGACCAACAGCGGCCTCGACGGCATGCTGGTGGAACGCTGCACCATGACCGGCACCGACAACGGCCTGCGCATGAAGGCGGATCCGACGGAGGGGGGACTGGTGCAGAACGTCACGTACCGGGACATCACGATGACCAACGTAAAGTACCCGATCGTCCTTTACAGCTACTACAGCAGGATCGGCACCCCGGGAAGCACCGCGATCTCCACCGTCGTGTCCTTCAACACCACGCCGCCCACCGACTCGAAAGGCCTCGTCTATACCTACAACTCGCCCGCGATGGCGGTGTGGCGCGACATCACGATCGACGGTCTCACGGCCACCGGTGCGACCGGCGAAAGCATCATCTGGGGCAACCCCGTGCTCAGCCCCACCGACGCCTTCATCTCGGGCGTGCGGCTCCGGAATGTCTCGCTCAACGGCGGCTCCGGCACCTACAGCACTCTGCGCCTCTACAACGTCTATGATTTCCAATTCTCCGGCACAAATGCCATCGCCACCACCCCGACCTGCAACGCCCTGGTGATCCAGTCGCAGCCCCAGGATCGGTCGGTGTTCGCCAGCGCCCGCGCGACCTTCTCTGTGACGGCGATCGGCACCAGCGGAGGCGGACGCAACGGCACCGAAACACCGCAGCTTTCGCCCACCTACCGGTGGTACCGCAACGGCACTCCGCTCAGTGATGGCGCCCAGGCCGGCGGCAGCGTGGTCGCCGGCGCCTTCACCGCCACACTCACGCTCACCAACTGCCAGCTGGCCGATGCCGGCAGCTATGCAGTCATGGTTTCCAGCACTCTCGACGGCTGGGACTACGACCTCGCCACGCCTGCCCTCGCGGGCAACAGCGCTGCCGTTTCCGCCACCAGCGCTGCAGCCCCCCTCATCGTCACCGAGCCGCGGGTCCCTCGCCGCCACCTCATCCGCCGCTAGGACGCCTGTTCGAGTGTGGTGGCAAAGGTGCCTCGCATCCCATTGTTATCGCGAGGTCCCGAGCGCCACGAGCGAGCCCCGGGGAACCACTGTCATCGCGAGGAGCCGCGCAGCGGCGACGTGGCGATCTCGTCGACGTCGAACGGATTGCTTCGTCGCTGCGCTCCTCGCAATGACAGCATTTACCTCCTGTCATTGCGAGCGAAGCGAAGCAATCCCGTCGCACCCACACAGCCTTACCCCTGTGCCGACCCCACGCGGGTCAAGCATTTGAGGAGTAAGATAAATTATGGGCCAATAACTGGCGGGACGTCATTAGGGGAGGATTATGCGCAACCTTTACTGGAGATCCCCGGGCAAGACACGAAGCCTTGCAGAGAAACCCTTCAAGTCTGAGAATGAACTGGAGAAGTACATCTTCGATAACCAAGAACTCCTCGGTGGTGATGTTTCGGTCATCCACCGTCAGATACGTACCGGCTCTCGGCAGGGCATCCCAGACATGCTCGGCGTGGACAAGGACTCCAGGGTGTGCCTCATTGAGCTCAAGAATGCGGAAGCTAATGAAGACATCGTGTCACAGGCGGTTAACTACGCCATCTGGGCTGAGGCAAATCCGGACTCCATAAAGGCAATCTGGCTGGAAAGCCAGCAGAAACCCGATGGGGTCGCCCTTGATTGGGACAATTTGGACGTTCGTATCATTCTTATCGCCCCGTCATTCAAGAGCACAGTCGCACGCATGGCTGGAAAGCTCGGCTACAAGGTTGACCTGGTACAGATTGCTCGATACTCGGCCAAGCAAGAAGAGTTCCTCGTGGTCGACGTCATCGAAGCCAAGCCGCCAGAAAAAGGCAAGACCACAAAGCCGTTGGGCGAGTGGAGTTGGGAGTTTTACAAGAATGACCATGGCAGGGAGGCGGCGCTGCAGTTTCGTAAGGCAGTCGACGCCGTAGCGGCGCTCGTGAGGAAGCAGGGTTGGGATCTGCCATATAATCTCAACAAGCACTACACCGGCTTCAAACTTGGTAACAGGGCCGTCGTGTTCAGTGTGGCGTGGGGCGGCACCCGCGCGTGGAACATGAGGTTCAAACTACCTGAGGCCGTCGCGAAGAAATTCAAGGGCCGGCATTGGGAGTTCCAGAGATACGACAACGTATTCCACGAGGCTGTGTTTCGGCCTCTCAGACCGAATTCCCCTGGCGTTGCAGAGCTGAGGCCGATCTTCATTGAGGCCTATAGGTATGTTTCCGGCCGCAAGTGAACCGATCCTCGCTTGGGTTGCGCAAACCTGGCATGTGCCGTCCGCCGCTCGGCGGCCGCTGATCGCGAACGTTTTGCAACGCGAATGGCCGATGCGAAGCACCCACGAGAAGGTTAAACAATGGCCCTAAAGAAATCCCAACTCTACAGCTCGCTCTGGAGCAGCTGCGACGAGCTGCGCGGCGGCATGGACGCCTCGCAATACAAGGACTACGTCCTCGTCCTGCTGTTCATGAAGTACGTCTCCGATAAGGCATCCAGCCAGAGAGGCTACCTGCTGGACGTGCCGAAGGGCGGCAGCTTCGCTGATATGGTCGCGCTCAAGGGCGACAAGGAGATCGGCGACAAGATCAACAAAATCATCGCCAAGCTTGCAGAGGCCAACGAGCTGAAGGGCGTGATCGACGTGGCCGACTTCAACGACGCGGACAAGCTCGGCAAGGGCCAGGAGATGGTCGACCGCCTCTCCAACCTTGTCGCTATCTTCGACACCCCCGCACTCGACTTCCGAAGCAACCGCGCTGAAGGTGACGACCTGCTCGGCGACGCCTACGAGTACCTGATGCGGCACTTCGCCACCGAGTCGGGCAAGAGCAAGGGGCAGTTCTACACACCGGCGGAAGTCTCGCGCATCATGGCCAAGGTCATCGGCGTTGGCGACGCCAAGTCTGCCAGCCAGACCATCCACGACCCCACCTGCGGTTCCGGTTCGCTGCTGCTCAAGGCGCACGACGAGGCCAAGGGCCGCACCGGCCACGATCTCGCCATCTACGGGCAAGAAATGGACAACGCCACCGCCGCGCTGGCCCGTATGAACGTGATCCTCCACGACTGTCCAACGGCGGAGATTTGGAAGGACAACACCCTCTCCAGCCCGCACTTCAAAGCGCCCGACGGCCGTCTCAAGACGTTTGACTTCGTCGTCGCCAATTTCCCGTTCTCAACGAAGGCCTGGAGCAACGGCTTCGACCCAGCCAATGACCTGTACAGTCGCTTTGCCTTCGGTACCCCGCCCAAGAAGAACGGCGACTACGCCTTCCTTCTGCATATCCTTGCGTGCCTCAAGAGCACGGGCAAGGGCGCGGTCATTCACCCTCACGGCGTGCTGTTCCGGGGCGGGGCCGAGGCCACGATCCGCCGTGAAATCGTGAGACGCGGCTACATCAAGGGCATCATCGGCCTGCCGGCCAACCTCTTCTACGGGACGAGCATCCCCGCCTGCATCCTTGTGCTCGACAAGGAAGACGCCCACGCCCGCAAGGGCATCTTCATGATTGATGCCTCGAAGGGCTTCATCAAGGACGGCAACAAGAACCGGCTCCGCGCTCAGGACATCCACAAGATCGTGGACACCTTCAACCGCCAGCTCGAAGTGCCGCGCTACTCCCGCATGGTGCCGCTTTCCGAGATCAGCGACCCAAAGAACGATTTCAACCTCAACCTCCCGCGCTATATCGACAGCACCGAGCCCGAGGATTTGCAGGGCATTGAAGCTCATCTGCGCGGCGGCATCCCTGACCGCGACATTGATGCGCTCGAACCCTACTGGCAGGTCATCCCCGCCGTTCGCGCGGCGCTGTTCAAGAAATCCGATCGCCCCGACTACTGCCAACTGAAAGTCGCCTCGGTCGACATCAAGCCAACCATTTTCGGCCATGCCGAGTTCACCGCCTTCAACGACTCCATGACCAAGCTGTTCGCCAAATGGCAGAAGGCCAACACCCCGCGCCTGAAAAGCATCGCCCTCGGCGGCCAACCCAAGGCGCTGATCGAGGAACTGTCCGAGGACTTGCTGGAGACCTTTCGGAGAGTCCCGTTGCTCGACCCCTACGATGTGTATCAACACCTCATGGACTACTGGGCCGCGACCATGCAGGACGATGTGTACATGATCGTCAGCGATGGCTGGCAGGCTAAAGCCGATGGAAAACCCAACACCGACCTCATCCCGCAACCGCTCATCGTAGCCCGGTACTTCGTCAAGGAACAGGCCGCCATCGAGCAACTCGAAGCCGACCGTGACGCTATCAGCCGACAGATGGAGGAACTCGACGAGGAACACGGCGGTGAGGATGGCCTGCTGGCCGACGCCACGACCGACAAGGGCAAACTCACCAAGGCCAGCCTCAAAGCGCGGCTGACCGAGATCGAAGATGACACCGATGCGGAGGACGAACGTAAACTGCTGATTGATCACCTCGCCCTCACCGAAAAGGAAGCCACCGCCAACAGGAAGATCAAAGACGCAACGAAGGCGCTGGAGATCAAGGTCGCCGCGAAATACGGCCAGCTTACCGGGGACGAGATCAAGACGCTCGTCGTGGATGACAAATGGCTGGGAACGCTCGCCGCCGCCGCGCTGTCCGAATTAGATCGCGTCTCACAGTCCCTTAGCGGCCGCATCCGGCAACTTGCCGAACGCTACGCCAGGCCGCTGCCGGCACTTATCGGGGAAGTCGCCACCCTTGCTTCCCGCGTGGACGAACACCTCAAGAAAATGGGTGCGAAATGGGAGTGACGCCCGGCTACAAACAGACCGAGGTGGGGGTGATTCCGGAGGATTGGCGATTGGAGCCGATCGGGGCTCTTGGTTTCGTTGGTCGCGGTCGAGTTATCAGCCATCGTGAAATAGCAAAATCGTTGAGTCCTGCATATCCAGTGTATTCCTCACAAACAAGCGACAACGGGGTGATGGGGTATCTCGATACATTCGATTTCGAGGGCGAATACATTACATGGACAACTGACGGGGCAAATGCAGGGACAGTGTTTCACCGGGATGGGCGGTTCAACTGCACCAACGTCTGTGGAACAATCAAACTAAAGTCCGACGACCATCGTTTTGTTGCGATGGTGCTATCGCGGGCTGCACCTCGTCATGTCTCGCGTCACCTTGGAAATCCCAAACTGATGAACGATGTGATGAAGCGCGTCACTGTGCCATTGCCGCCTACAATCGAAGAACAACATGCCATTGCAAGGGCGTTGGGGGATGTGGATGCGCTGTTGGGGGCGCTGGAGCAGCTCATCGCTAAGAAGCGCGACCTCAGACAGGCCGCCATGCAGCAACTCCTCACCGGCCAGACTCGCCTGCCGGGTTTCACCGGGGAGTGGGAGGTAAGACGGCTGCTTGACTGCGCTCGTTTCCTATCCGGCACGTACCTCGCTCAGGACGCTTATCGGGACGGAGAATTTGAGGTTCAAGGTGCCGGCAGCCTTATGGGAAGACACTGTGCCGCGAACTACCCAGAACCGATTTCCGTCGTAGGGCGCGTTGGGACGGTAGGCCGCCCTCGTTTCATGCCTAATGGCTGTTGGGTAAACAACAACGCAGCTGCAATCGTCGCAATTTCAGGGAAGGCATCGCCCGTCTTCATTCATCTGCTCTTGATGACAGTGGATTGGAGCAAAGCAACATCGGTCACAGCTCAGCCCTTCCTGGTGATAGGTTCTCTGATGGACATGACCTTCCAAATCCCGCCTCTCCCCGAACAAAGCGCTATCACCGAGGTGCTCTCCGACATGGACGCTGAACTTGTGGCACTGGAGCAGCGGCTGGCCAAGACCCGCGCCCTCAAGCAGGGCATGATGCAGGAACTTCTGACCGGAAGGACACGACTGCTATGAAGAACTACTACCGCGTCATGTTAGGCAAGGGCAGCGTCTTTGCGGACCAGTGCTTCACCGGAAGTTTCATCGGCGTTGACTTCGGCATCGATCAGGACCTAACCGCCAAGTTGCCGGAGGACTGGAGGACGTTCAACCACGAGTTCATCCCGATCTTCTTGAAGTCACATCCTGGCAAGAGCAAGGTCGCGGCGGGACTCGCCTGTGGGTCGCTCTGGACCGTGGCCAAGGGCATCCTCGACGGTGACACGGTGTTTTCACCTGACGGGGCCGGGGGATATCGGGTGGGAGAAGTCACCGGGAGGTACTTTTATCGGCCCGGCGAGGATCTTCCACACCGGCGGCCTGTCCGCTGGGCGCCCCAGGGTATACAGGCCGAGGGGCTCACCGAGGCCCTTCGCCGCGCGGGTGGGGCTGGCACCGTAAGCAACATCGGCAAGCACGGCGCGGAAATCGAGAAGCTCGTTGCCGGACAAGGTCAGCCTTCCCTCGTTGCCAGCGACGAGTCGGTTGAGGACCCTGTGGTGTTTGCGCTTGAGAAGCATCTCGAGGATTTCCTGGTCGCCAACTGGGCGCAAACCGATTTTGGCAAGGGCTTCGATATCTACGCCGAAGAAGGCGAGTTGGTGGGCCAGCAATTCCCGTCCGATACCGGACCGATCGACATCCTGGCCATCTCGAAGGACAAGAGAGAGCTTCTGGTTATCGAACTCAAGAAGGGCCGCGCGACCGACGTCGTCGTTGGCCAGATCCAGCGCTACATGGGCTATGTGTTGCAAGAGCTGGCCGAGGCCAACCAGCGCGTGAGGGGTGTCGTCATCGCCTTGGAGGACGACATCAAGCTGCGCCGCGCACTGGCAGTCACCCAGAACATCGAGTTCTACAGGTACCAGGTCAGCTTCAAGCTCCGGAAGGCGTGAGATGGCGAACGTCGGCCAGATCGAGAAGATCACCCAGGCGCGCATCGTCACGCTGTTCCGCGAGCAGCTCGGCTACGACTATCTCGGCGACTGGACCGACCGCGAAGGCAACCGCAACATTGAAGAGGGGTTACTACGGGCATTCCTTTCCAAGAAGCAGAGATACGACGAGGTCCTCATCACGCGGGCGCTTCACCTTCTCGACAAGGCAGCGGGCGACACCAGCAAGAGCCTGTACGACCGCAACCGTGATGTCTATGAGTTGCTCCGCTACGGCGTGAAGGTGAAGGCCGAGGTCGGCGCCAACACGCAGACGGTCTGGCTCATCGACTGGAAGCGCCCGGAGAAGAACCACTTTGCCATCGCAGAGGAAGTGACGGTGTTGGGCAAGGACGCCAAGGCCTACACCAAGCGCCCGGACGTGGTGCTCTATGTCAATGGGATCGCGCTTGGGATTCTGGAGCTCAAACGTTCCACGGTCTCTGTGGCCGAGGGCATCCGTCAGAACCTCGACAACCAGAAGAAAGTCTTCATCGAGCACTTTTTCTCGACCGTGCAGTGGGTGATGGCCGGCAACGACACCGAGGGACTGCGCTACGGAACGATACAGACGCCGGAGAAGTACTACCTCAGGTGGAAGGAAGCGAGTGCCGTCGAGAATCCGCTCGACCGCGCACTTATCCAGCTCTGTAGCAAGCCGCGCCTCCTCGAACTGATTCACGACTTCATTGTCTTTGACGCTGGAACTAAGAAGCTCTGTAGGGCCCACCAGTACTTCGGTGTCCGGGCCGCACAAAGCCATGTGGCGCGGCGCGAGGGCGGGATCATCTGGCACACACAGGGCAGCGGCAAGAGCCTGGTCATGGTCTGGTTGGCCAAGTGGATTCGCGAGAACGCCAAGGACGCGCGGGTGCTGATCATCACCGACCGCACGGAGCTGGACGAACAGATCGAGAGAGTCTTCAAGGGCATAAGCGAAGACATCTACCGCACCAAGAGCGGGGCAGACCTCATCGCCACGTTGAACACCACCTCGCCCTGGCTGCTGTGCTCCCTCGTCCACAAGTTCGGTGGGAAGGAGGAAGGCGAGGAGGTCGGCGACATCCCTGGCTATATCGCGGAGTTGAAGCAGGCCTTGCCGCCGGGCTTCGCAGCCAAGGGCAATCTCTTCGTGTTCGTGGACGAGTGCCATCGCACGCAGTCCGGCGAGTTGCACAGGGCCATGAAGTCCATCCTGCCTGCAGCCGCGTTCATCGGCTTTACCGGCACACCGCTTCTGAAGGCCGACAAGCAGAGAAGCATCGAGGTCTTCGGCCGCTACATCCATACCTACAAGTTCGACGAGGCGGTGAAGGACGGCGTGGTGGTCGATCTGCGCTACGAGGCCCGCGACATTGATCAACGCATCACCTCCCAGTCGAGGATCGACCAGTGGTTCGAGGCGAAGACCAAGGGCCTGACCGATCTGGCTAAGGCACAGCTCAAGCAGCGCTGGGGCACGATGCAGGCGGTACTCTCTAGCCGCTCACGGCTGGAGCAGATTGTGGACGACATTCTGATGGACATGGCAACCCGCGATCGGCTGAAGAGCGGGCGCGGCAACGCCATGTTGGTCTCCGGCAGCATCTACCAGGCGTGCAAGTTCTACGAGTTGTTCGACAAGACAGACCTCAAGGGCAAGTGCGCCATCGTCACCTCCTACCGGCCATCTCCAACCGACCTCAAGGGTGAGGAGAGCGGTGAGGGCCTGACCGAACGACTACGCAAATACGACATCTACAAGCAGATGCTGGCCGATTGGTTCAACGAACCGGCCGAGACCGCCGTGAACAAGGCCGAAGAGTTCGAAAAGCAAGCAAAGAAGAAGTTCATCAAAGAGCCGGGCCAGTTGAAGCTCCTGATCGTGGTCGACAAGCTGCTGACCGGCTTCGATGCGCCGCCTGCCACGTACCTTTATATCGACAAGCAGATGCAAGACCACGGACTTTTCCAGGCCATCTGCCGCGTAAACCGGCTGGACGGCGAGGACAAGGAATACGGTTACATCATCGACTACAAGGACTTGTTCAAGAGCCTTGAAGGCGCAGTTCACGACTACACCTCCGGCGCGTTGGACGGCTACGACAAGGAGGATGTGGCAGGGCTGCTCGAAGACCGACTCCGCAAAGCGCGGGAGCGGCTAGAGGAGACCCGCGAGGCCGTGAAGGCCCTCTGCGAGGGCGTCGAACCGCCGAAGGACTCGGTTGCCTACCTGCGCTACTTCTGCGCCAAGGATTCAGGCGATCCCGACCAACTCAAGGCCAACGAGCCGAGCCGCCTCGCCCTTTACAAGCACGTAGCGGAATTTGTGCGAGCCTTCGCCAACCTCGCCAACGAGCTACCAGAAGCCGGCTACTCGCCCGCAGAGATCGACGGGCTAAAGGTGGAGGTGAGCCACTACGAGAACGTCCGCAGCGAGGTGAAACTCGCCAGCGGGGATTACATCGACCTCAAGATGTACGAGCCCGCGATGCGGCACCTGATCGACACCTACATCCAGGCCGAACAGAGCGAGAAGATCTCTGCCTTCGATGATGTGTCGCTCGTCAAGCTCATTGTCGAGCGAGGGGCTGCGGCGGTCGATGCACTTCCGGATGGGATCAGGGGGAACAAGGAGGCCGTGGCCGAGGCGATCGAGAACAACGTCCGCAAGTTGATCATCGACGAGCAGCCGATCAACCCGAAGTACTACGAGAGAATGTCCGAGCTGCTGGACGCCCTCATCGAGCAGCGGCGCAAGGAGGCGTTGGACTATCAGGAGTACCTCCGCAGGATCGTCGAACTGACGAAACAGGTGAACAACCCCGAGGTGGGCGGTGGGTATCCGAAGGCGGTGAACACCCGTGGCAGGCGGGCGCTCTACGACAACCTCGGCAGGGATGAGGCGCTGGCGCTGGCGGTGGACGCGGCAGTGCGCGCCAGCCGGCAGGACGATTGGCGGAGCAATATGTTCAAGGTCAGGAGGGTCAAGAACGCAATTCGGGCGGCACTCGAGCCGGCCGGGGCGCAAGTGGAGGGCGGGCGTGACGTCGGGCGGGCCATCGCCGTGCGGGGCCGGTCCGGTTCGTATGACGCGCAACCCGCGGAACTGCTGGAAGAACAGGTTGAGAGAATCCTCGCATTGGTGAAGAACCAAGATGAGTACTGAAGTTGCCGAGATCCGGCTGAGTGGCCTGACGGTGCGGATCGTCCGCAAGGACATCAAGAACCTGCACCTCGGGGTATATCCGCCGAATGGCAGGGTGCGTGTGGCCGCTCCGTTGGCGATAAGCGATGAAGCTGTGAGGCTTGCAGTGATCGGCAAGCTCGGGTGGATCAAACGTCAACGCGCACGATTTGCCGCCCAGCACCGCCAATCCGCACGCGAAATGGTCAGTGGCGAAAGCCATTACTTCCTTGGCCGACGTTATCGGCTGCATGTCGTGCAGCGCGATGGTCCGTCCCGGGTTTTGTTGCGGAGCCGCGCGACCATTGAGCTGTGTGTGCGCAATGGTGCTGACGCAAAGGCGCGGGAGCGGGTATTGCACGGCTGGTATCGCGAGCGCTTACGCGAACTCATCCCGCCTCTGCTGGCGAAATGGGAAAGGGCGCTCGGCGTCAGCGCAGCTAGCTGGGGCATCAAGAGGATGAAGACGAAGTGGGGCTCGTGCAACCTCGACGCCCGCCGGATTTGGCTGAATCTCGAACTCGCCAAGAAGCCGGTTCAGTGCCTCGAATACCTCATCGTCCACGAACTCACCCACCTCCTTGAGTGGCATCACAACGACAGATTCGTCTTGTTGATGGACCGCCACCTGCCCCAGTGGCGGCACCGTCGGAAGCACTTGAACGAGGCGCCGCTGGGTCACGCAGACTGGGCCTATTGACACACTCACCGCGTCACAACGGAGTTCGTAGAATCAGGGGCCCAGGGCGTCCCTACGAGCCAGCTGGCGCTACATTCCACCTATCTGGTATGGTTCAAATCAGGGACACTTAGACTTCGAAAGGGGGCGCGTCAGGATGCCTATCAAGAAGGCTTTGTCGAAGAAGGCTGTCAAGAAGACTGCTCCGAAGAAGGTTTCAGGGAACGGTGAGAAGAAGGCGACGAAGCGGACTCAAAGCACTGGGCCCCGAGCAAAAGCGCACGGCGCGAAGAAGGCTCGATCGGCCGCCAGGAGAGCACGGTAAGCCTTGCCCACGGACAACGCGACGGTGGAAACGGGGAGTTGTCGTCCAATGTAGCTGGAGACAAACGGGACTGATACTTGATGGGGATGGGAACTCATGGTGCATAAGAAGGCGGCCAAAGGGAAGAAGAGAACGGGCACAAGAAGCACTGGTGGACGGCTGACCACTAGCACCGGTGGACGGGTGGGCCGACGGATGGTCGCAAAGAAGAAGATGGCAAAGAGGAAGGCCAAGAAGGCGTAAGGCAGGAGCCGCGGTCCAGCACCATGCTGGCGCTGGCCGCAGGATGGCAAGTCAAGAGCCGCATGCGGCTCGAGTGCAGTGTCAGTGGTGCGGAGTTGCGGCAGCGCGGAGGTGCCAATGCTGCTAGAGGGATACAGGGAGACGTGGAGGGAGTTCTCTGGGTTGGCGAGCGACAATGCCCGCAAGCTGGGATTTGCGGGGATCGCGACAATCTGGGTGTTTCGAACCGAGAGTGCAAGCAAGACCATTCCCGGCCCGCTGTTGCTTCCGGCCCTCCTCATCGTTGTTGCTCTAGCATTCGACCTCTTGCAGTACACCGTGTCCGCGGCCATCTATGGCGCCTACCAGCGGATACTTGAGCGTCGCGGTATTGTGGAGGACCAGGAAATTGCCGGTCATCCAACGTGGTTCAACTGGCCCAGTCTATTCTTCCTATGGGGCAAGTTGATCTTGACGGTTTGCGCGTATGTCGGGCTGATCTCGTTTCTCTGGCGGGCTGTGGTCTAGTTTCCTGGGCCAGCTTTCTGCCAGGACGACCGGCACCAAATCAGCCAGTGATGTGTCATCTCACTTTGCTCTCAGCTCAGGCGGGGCAGACCGCCGAGGTGATAAGTCAGGGTCGGGTGCTTGCACGTGAATGCTGCCCCCTCGAGTCATCGCAATCCACCATGGCAAGCTCTGGGCGGGCAAGGCCTCAGAGCCCAGAGTCATCCCGTTCCGGCCGCCCATCGCCCACCCGAGGCCCGAGGTGTTCCACGTGACCTGCGTGCCGCTCGTCCTGCGCCGGAGCGTCCATGACCCGGAAGCCGGCGGTTCCTACACCCTAAAACGGTGGGACAGCAGCGGCATTGCCGGAAGGGCGGCAGCGGGCGGTGTCGCCCAGCCTGGCCGCGATCGCGGAGGCGTGCCCCTCCAACAGCCCGACAACGAGACGAACTACCGACCCTTTCAGACACAGGCCACCCAGGTCGACGAGGCATGGCTGATCGCTGGGCTCGTCAAGGGCTTGGGCCCGTGATTCGCCGGCCGCGTCTGGTCTACTTCGACCGGAGCGCGCTCGACGGCCTCGTTCGGGACGCAGACGCTGGCGGTGGCGCCGAGGAGCGCGTGCGAGATGCAGTGGCCAGCGGGGAGATCAGCATCGCGGCTAGCCATCTCGTCATCGATGAGACGCTCCCTCTTCTGGAGGGGTCAGTGGAGGTGGGTAGCCGTCACGTAAACATGCTGCTCGAGCTGTTCGACTGGAAACGGGGCGTGATCCGAGCGCCGGTCGAGCTGGTCCGTAACCAGGTATCGGCCTTGCTCTCGTCCGACGCGCCGCCGACGGCGTTTGAATCTGCTGACCGGGCAAACAGTTTCCTGGAGACACTTTCTTTTCTAGCGCGATCCGAACCGGAAGTCATCGCGCGCGGATCGAGGACAATCCGTGAGCAGAAAGAGCGCTTTCACGCGGAGATGTCGCACCTCCGCCACGATGCGCTCATCGCAAAGAGGAACGTCACTAGTCCACCACCGAAGCTTGACGCCACGATCAAGGAGCTCAGCCCCGTGTACCTCCGCAGTTTTCTCTCCTGCCTCGGCTTCAGGTCGCTGTCGGACGAGGACGTCCGTCGGATCATGGATTGCCCTGCGCCCCGAATGTACGCTGGCCTGCAGGTGGCCTACGTCTTCTTTCAGGTGGTCGAACAATGGGCCCCGGACTTGGGTGACAGTTACGACCTGCTTCACGGCGTCTCGGCTACCGCAGCAGACGAATTCGTCTCCTGCGACAAACGCCTTCGCCGTCTGGCTCAGGCTGCAGGGGTGGGCCGGCCCAACGTCCTGAGCCTCGAGGACTTCATGAGAACCCTCTAGCGAAGCGACCGCAGACAGTAAGACTCTATTCATCGCTTCGCTCGCCAAACTCGCGATACCCTGCCGCAGGCCTCGCTAATCGGTTTGGAGGTTGCGAGTTCGTCTACTCCTTCAGGTCTTTCAGGAAGGCAAGCAGGTCTGCAGCCGCCGGGCGCTTGGTGAAATCATAGTCAGTCCGCATGTACCTGACTGTTCCCTGGCGGTCAATCACAAGCGTGGTCGGGTGCGCCATGTTGCCTTGGGTGTAGTTGAGCACGTCCAGCCTCTTGGTGACGGCGAGGCCCGCGTCAAAAAGCAGTGGGAAGGTGATGCCCTTGGCGCCGGCGTACACAGCCAGCTTGTCGGTCGGGTCGGTGGAGCTGATCGCCCACACGTCGGCGCCGAGGTCGCGGAACTCCTTGAGGTGCTGTTGCAGCTCGCCGAGCTGCGTGCGGCAGTAGATTCACCACACCCCGCGGAAGATGACGAGGACGAGGCGTTTCTTGCCCTGCAGGTCGGCGAGGCGGTAGGTCCGACCGTCGGACCCGGCGAGCGAAAACTCCGGCGCCCAGTCGCCGACCTTGACGGTTGCTGGGAGTGAGGGTTCGTCTGACGCGGTCTGCGCCAACGCCGGAACGGCGAATGATGCCGCCGCCGCAGCCACCAGAGTTGCCAGTCGCGTGATGGAACGATGGTGCATTGCCTCACCTCCCCGGGCCGGTGCCTGTGTTACGCGGGGAGGAGGATACACGAGGCGACTCATGGAGCGCCGGGAGATCGCGGGCGAGGGCGCCCGCGCTCCATGAAGCACCATGCGCCGGCCTCGTGCGCGACGGGATCGCCACGTCGCCGCTGCGCGGCTCCTCGCGATGACAGGGGTAGGAAATTTCATTGTGAGGAGGCCCGCCAAGGGCGGGACGACGAAGACGAAGTGGGACGACCGGCCCACGATCGTAGGTCGCGGATTACCTTTGCAGGCAGAGCCACATACGAAAGAAGCCGGTCATGAGAGAGGATATCGCGTCCGCAGGGATGGACGTCCACAAGGCGTCGATCAGCGTGGCGTTGCTGAGGTCGGGCGATGGGGGTTTGGTGGAGTGGAAGACGGCGAATGGGACGAGAGAGCTCGGCAAGCTGGAGCGGAGGTTGGCGCGTGAGGGTGGTGTGGGGGTGCGGGCGTGTTACGAGGCTGGGCCCTGCGGATACCGGGTGCAACGGGTGTTGCGGGAGGCGGGGGTGGACTATGTGGTGGTGGCGCCGTCGCTGACGCCGGTCAAGCCTGGGGAGCGGGTGAAGATGGATGGACTACCCGGCTTCGAGGCGGATCTCCAGCACGTCGAACCAGCTGCCGTGGCCGGCGATGGCGTCGATCTCGGCCTGAACGATCGCGAGATGCGCGTTCTCGATCTCAAGGAAGCGCGCGAACAGCCCGCGGTGCTCTGCCGCGAGCGTGTCGACAAGCTGTCGGTAGAACCCGCTCGTCCGGCGCTCGAGGTCAAGGGCGATCTTGAGCAGCTCCAACTCGCCCTTCATGGCGATCGTGCGCTCGGGGTCGCGTGCGACCCTGGCCCTGGCCTCGTCGATCCAGTCCATGGAGGGGAGGATCGTGGCCAGTTCGGGCGTGGAGACCCTGCCATCCCTGTGCCACTCGTGGAGGCGGCTCTCGAGGTAGGCGATGTGCCCTAGCTCCTCCTTGGCCAGCGTCGCGAAAACCCTGTTCCCCCGCTTGTCGAGGATCTCCTCCGCGCCTTTCGCGTAGTGGTCGTGCACCTTGTGCTCGTAGCCGATCGCTGTGGTGAGGGCTTCCTTCAAGTCCATCGGCTCCTCCTTGCCGGGCCGTACACGCTCCTGAGGCCAGCATAAGGATACCCTCTTGAAGAGGTCATGTACCTGCGCCGCGCGTTGCTCTCCCTCCGCAAGAGCGTCTTCCACGAGCGGGAGATCCTGGTCAAGATCTGCCGGAAGGACTCGCCCTCATCACAACGGTGCTCATGCCCTTTACCCTGCTGGCGGGGATCGGCGGAATGTCCGAGTGGAGCATGGAGACTGGGTGACCCCGGCGTAGGGTCCGGCTGCGCTCGCACTGGCAGGGGAATGCGACCGGGTTGTTTCGGCCGGCCAGCGGCCGGCCGCTACCGGGCCGTCTCCGCGAGCTTGACGCCACGGGAGATGCTGTCATTGCAAGGAGCGCAGCGACGAAGCAATCCGGTCCTGAATCTGGCGGCGCACGGCCCTCGACCGCGACGAGATCGCCACGGCCCCTCGCAATGCTCGGGGCCTCGCGATGACAATGGCGACGGCCGGCCAGCGGCCGGCCG
>Ga0209048_10001919_pt1 | contig 20960 bp, 21 predicted proteins | sample FrelakmetCRP12CR_FD_187146 | JGI IMG/M metagenome (GOLD analysis project Ga0209048, IMG submission 187146) | Freshwater lake sediment microbial communities from the University of Notre Dame, USA, for methane emissions studies - CRP12 CR (SPAdes)... | ecosystem: Environmental > Aquatic >... | reverse complement strand
GTTTGGAAGTGCGCACGGTCATTATGTCGCCACCCCGAAGCTTGATCTGGAACTTCTGGAGCGCATCAACAAGGCGACAGCGACGCCCCTGGCGCTGCATGGCGGAACAGGGATTCCCGACGAACAAATCAAGGCGGCTGTAAAACTGGGGATCAGCAAAATCAACGTCGGCACCGGGTACGGCGCGACCATTTTCGACAACACCAAGAGGCTTCTCCGGGAACCGGACTGCAATCTGACGCACGAGTCTTTTCCGCCACGGCCCACCGGCCAAGCTGACGAGCGGTGAACAGGAGCGGTATCCCGGATGCTTGCGGCAAAGCAGGACTTCATTTCGACCAAACCACCAGGCGTCTTTATGGACCAGATCCCGCGCCGTCTTGTGTAATTGAGTATCACTTGTGTAATTGATTCCATGACAATGTCGGCTCCCATGCCCGGGTAAAGTTGGTGGTGCAAAAGCCAACCAACAGGCTCGGGAGAAAGGAGCCGAGCGATGATCATTATAGGAGTAGATTTCCACCCTGAGTTTCAGCAGGCGGCTTTGGTAGATACGGATACCGGAGAGTTGCAGGAGAAGCGGCTGGCACATCGTGAAGAGGCAGAGCAGTTTTATCGCTCCCTGGCAACGGTGGGGCAGCAAGTGCGCGTAGGCATGGAGGCCAGCGGGCACGCCCGCTGGTTCGAGCGGCTGATGGGCGAGTTGGGGATCGAGCTGTGGATCGGAGATGCCGCCGAGATCCGAACCAAGCGCGTACGTAAGCAGAAGACGGATCGGCAAGATGCACAGCTCATCTTGAAGCTGATGCTGAAAGATGACTTTCCCAGGATCTGGGTGCCGAGCTGGGAGAACCGTGATCTGCGGCAACTGCTGTGGCACCGCCACCGCATGGTACAGGCCCGCACCCGGATCATGAATCAGTTGCAAGCGGTGGCGCTGAACGAAGGTCTGCGCTGCAAGAAGCGGTTGTGGCGCACCAAGCGTCCGCAACTGGAATCGTTCCAGTTGGCTCCGTGGGCCAGCCGACGACGGCACGACCTGCTGGAGTTGCTGGATCGGTTGAACCCAACCATCGCGGAGCTGAGCCATGCTGTGGAGCAGGAAGTGGGGAGGTTTCCCGAGGCACAACGACTGGCGACGCATCCTGGTGTGGGTCCACTCACCGCATTGGCGTTCGTGCTGATCATCGGAGAAGCAGAGCGCTTTCAGTGTGGGAAGCAGATTGCTAGCTATCTCGGTCTGGTTCCGGCCGAAGAATCCAGTGGGAACCAGCGCCGACTAGGCCACATCACGAAACAAGGCAGTTCGATGTTGCGCTTCCTGCTGGTGGAGGCGGCCCAGGTAACGGTCCGCAGTCTTCCGCAATGGCGTAACCGATACTTTCACCTGATGATGCGGCGGGGACGCAAGATCGCCAAGGTCGCCATGGCGCGGCGACTGGCTGTTTGTCTCTATTGGATGATGCGCCAGGAATGGGATTATCAGCAGTGGGTCGAGTTCGGTTCGTACGCGGGGCAGCCCGGACATCGCCATGGTGTGCAGTAGAACACCGAGATAATTGAGTGGGCGCCCCGCTCCTCTCGCGAGGAGTTCGAACTGGTAATCATGATCGCAGTAGCGATCGAAGAGATGCATGGGTCGGACCGAGTTTCCTGACCTGAGAGGATTACAAAGCGAGCCGTGGTTGGTTGGGACGTATTTTTTCAACTAGAGCGAAGTGGCGCTTTCTGTAAAGCGGATGCTGAACTACGCTCTTGACAACGCCGACATTGTCAGAGAGGCGATGTTACGCCAGCTTCGCGAAACGCCCAGTGCCGAGGGTTTCGCTACGGCGTGATCTCCCAGACGACGCCGTACCCTGCTCCACATCCTTGAGCGGTACCGTAAAGATGACCATCGAGCGCGACCGTCACGCCCCCACTCGGATTGCAGCCATCGCTTCCACCTGCGAAGTCGTATAGCGTCGTCTGCACCCAGGAACCATTTTGGGGTACTAGCTTGAAGACGGACCCGAATCCGTGCGCGCCGTCAGTTTCGGTGCTGCCATAAAGGTTGCCAGCCGCGTCGATAGTCAGACTGCTGAACGCGCCCAGACCCTGGCCGCCTAAAGGTGAAAACCTTCCAATGATGCTGGAGCTCCATTGGCCTCCCGAGATGGCCAGCTGAAATATAGTACCGCCGTTGCCCGGGCCGCCGGACAATGTCGCCCCGTACACGTTTCCAAGCGGATCGAGGATTACGCCAGCGTAAGGAGAGCTGCCTTCGTTCGCTATGTCTTATTGCTTCGAGATCCGCCATCCCGATTCGGATGGCGACAGTTCGTATACCGTTCCCTTGCCTTGTGCGCCGCCTCGGACGGTCGTGCCATAGAGGCTCCCCTGAGAATCGAAGACCACACCGGATTGCGGCTCAAGTCCATCGCCCATCCCGTCGAAGCTGTGAAGAACGCTCTCTTGCCATCCTCCACTCGAGTGGGTCAGTTGGTAGACCACACCTGAGCCGAGATCGCCACCGCCGCCCGTCGTGCCGTAGATGTTTCCAGAATGGTCGAACATCAGCTGCCCATAGGCTGGGTTCGCACCATCCAGTCCTCCGGTGAAGCCGTAGAGCACCGTTTTTGTCCAAGGGCACCGAACTGACTGGCAGGCCCTAGACTGTGGCTGTAACCGGTAAACTGTCCCGCAACCCATTCCTGCCGGGCACCCCGGATTACCGCCGAGCGATGTTGTCCCGTACAAACTGCCATTGGACCCGATCACGACGGTCGCGCCTGGGTATGCTCCATCGCTGCCACCCTGAAATGTGTAGATGGGGGAAAGGACCCAAGCTGAGTTCCTGTGTACAAGTTTGAAGACTATGCCGGAGCCGGCAAAGCCGGGCTGTGCTCCGCCGTAAGAGGTCGTGCCGTACAAGTTGCCTGCTTGATCCATGACCATCGTCGAATTGGGAGTGGAACCGTCCGCCGAACCACTGAAACTGTGGATGACACGAAATGTTTGTCCTGCCGCCGACGGCGCGGTACCGAGCGCCGACGCCAACGCAAGACTCAACACGAACATCCGGCACACACTTCCCCTTACCAGTTGCACATCTAACGACCTCATGGAATCCTCCTGTGTGGTTCGTGCCAGACTAGCTAATTTCGAGGAGTTGTCAAGAAATTACCGTCGGTCCTGCGGCTTGGGCGATGTTGCATTACGACGCCGAATATCCGAAAGAACGCTGTGCAGAATTTCATCGAGTGGGCAAATTCTAACGGTTGGCAAGACGTCATCAACTCGTGCATAGAGCCTATTTTACTGGTGTCAAGAACGCACGGCAAACCCGACGCTGACGGAGTTGTCGGCGATAACAGGCGATTTCACCGCCAACCTGGCGCGCCCCGTCAGGCCAATCATTAGATACCCTAGATACTCCGCCGTTCATTACCAACCACGTTGCGCGTGGGCAAGAACCAGTCCCGCAACGCGGGACGGTTCAGCTTAGCCCAGCGCGCAGCCGAAGGCGGAGCGCTGGGTAGGCTCACCACAACAAACCCAGCCCCGGCAGGGGCGCCCTTCAACTCCGCTTCTCGATGACGCCCTTGATCCGCTCGAACGCCCAGTCGATTTCCTCGCGCGTGATGACCAGCGGAGGAGCAATGCGAATCACATGCTCGTGCGTTTCCTTGCACAGGATGCCCTCGGCCTTGAGCGCTTCGCAGTAGGGACGGGCGGGCTCGTCGAGCTCAATCGCAAGCCACAATCCCTTGCCTCGCACCTCGCGCAGATGCGGGCTGCGCAATGTTTTCAGCTTGCCGAGGAAGTATTCTCCGAGCTCCGCGGAGTTATGAATCAGCTTTTCTTCCAGCAGCACGTGCAGTGCGGCGCGGGCGATGGCGCATGCCAGCGGGTTGCCGCCGAAGGTGCTTCCGTGGTCGCCGGGATGAAAGACTCCGAGGACCTCCTTCGACGCCAGCACGGCCGACACCGGATAGAAGCCACCCGACAGCGCCTTGCCGATGATGACTACGTCGGGCGTTATGCCTTCATGCTCGAAGGCGAAGAGCTTGCCGGTGCGGCCCAGTCCCGACTGGATTTCGTCGGTGACCAGCAGCACGCGGTTCTGGTGGCAGATTTCCGCCGCCTCTTTGAGGAACCCGGCGGGCGGAATGATGATGCCGGCCTCGCCCTGGATCGGTTCCACCAGGAACGCGCAGGTGTTGGGCGTAATCGCCGCGCGCAGAGCGTTGGCGTCGCCAAAGGGAATGATCTTGAATCCCGGCGTGAACGGCCCGAAGCCGTCACGATACTGCGCGTCGCTGGAAAAGCTTACGACGGTCACAGTCCGCCCGTGGAAATTATTGGCGCAGACGATGATCTCCGCCTGGCCCTCGGGTATGCCTTTGACCTTGTAGCCCCATTTGCGAACGGCCTTCACCGCGGTCTCCACCGCCTCCGCGCCGGAATTCATCGGCAGCACCATGTCGAAGCCGGTGAGGGTGTGCAGGTCCTGCAAAAGCAGCGGGAGTTGATCGTTGCGGAAGGCCCGCGAGGTCAGCGTCACCTTGTGCGCCTGCTCAATCATGGCGTGCAGGATCTTGGGATGGCAGTGCCCCTGGTTGACCGCCGAATAGGAGGCGAGGCAGTCGAGATAACGCTTCCCGTCAACGTCATAGACCCATGCGCCCTTGGCGCGTTCAATGACAACGTCCAGCGGGTGGTAGTTGTGTGCTCCGTACTGCTCTTCCAGTTCGACGAATTCGCGGGTCCGCAAACTTTCCATAACAGCCATAATTCCTCACATCCTCAGTCAATAGAAGTATGAAACTATTCCTTGTCCAATAGCATGGTCAAAAGCGCCATTCGCACGTACAGCCCATTCGCCGCCTGCCGGAAGTAGAGCGCGCGGGGATCGTCATCCACGGTTTTGTCCAGTTCCACCGTCCGCGGCAGCGGATGCAGGATCATGGCATCCGGCTTCATGCGCTGTAGCACGCTGGAATTGATGGCATAGCGCGACATGCCCGGCACTCGCGGCAGGCGATCGGGGCGAATGCGCGTCTGGTACACCACATCCACCAGCCCGACAACCCGATCGATGTCCGATTCCAGCTCATAGCGCACGTTGTGCCGTTCCAGGTATTGCAGGATGTCGTTCTTCATCTGCAGTTCGGGGGGCGCGACGAAGAACACCTTGACCCGCTCGAACTTGGCCAACAGATACGCCAATGACCGCACGGTGCGGCCGCTCTCCAACTCGCCGATGAAAGCAACGCTCAGCCCGTCCAACGGACGCTCGCGGTAGATGGTGTACAGGTCAAGTAATGCCTGCGTGGGGTGCTGCCCGCCATCGCCATCGCCGGCGTTGATGATGGGGACCGGTGAAACCCTGGCCGCCCGTGCTGCCCCGCCGGTCTCATGATGGCGAATGACGATCACGTCGCAATACGTTCCAATGATGCGGATGGAATCTTCGACTTGTTCCGCTTCAATCTCCGACGAGAACGCCCGGGCATGTTCGGTGGACAGCACCCGCCCTCCCAACCGGTGCATGGCAGCCTCGAACGAGAAGCGCGTGCGGGTGGAAGGCTGATAAAAGAGGCTGGCAAGAATGCGGTTCTGGTAATCCAGCGTCCCGCCGCGCGCGACAATTCGCTCCATCAAACGGGTGCGGTCGAACAGTTCCATCAACAAGGGAACCGTGAACTGCTGCGACTCGACGATGTGCTTCAGGTTCATGCGGGATCGCACCGGCTTCTTCTCCAGCAGTCTAGCTGCATGCTCAGTGATTGGCATCGTTTTACCGGCTTACCGGCTCCTCAATTCTCTGCAGACTTGCTGTGTCGCCGGCTTCGGCATCGGCGATGACGTGCGTCCCTGCGAGCCCCAGCACGGCTTCGCACAGATGTTCATACGAGGTGATCACCGCTTCCCTGCCGCCGCCACGCAGGAAGTGCAGAACGGACTCCACCTTCGGTCCCATGTTTCCCGGCGGGAATTGACCGGCCCGGTAATGCTCTTCCAATTGCGAAGCGGTGAGCCGGGTGAGCGGAGTTTGGCCCGGCTTCCGGTAGTTCAGGTAAATGTAGTCCGTATCGGTGGAGATGGCGTACAGGTCCACTCCAAGTTCCGCGGCCAGCAGCGCAGACGCGCGGTCTTTGTCGATCACCGCTTCCACGCCTTGCAGCCGGCCGTTCACGCTGATCACCGGAATGCCACCGCCGCCGGTGGAAACCACCAGCACTCCCCGGTTCACTAGGGAGCGGATGACGTCCAGTTCCAGTATTTCGATAGGCTCGGGCGAGGGCACCACGCGGCGATAGCCCCGGGCTGCATCTTCCACAATCTGCCATCCCAGCACCCGCTTCTTTTCTTCAGCATCGGCCCGCGAATAGAACGGGCCGATCGGCTTCGAAGGATGCTGCATGGAAGGATCGTCGGCAGAAACCAAGGTCTGCGTGATCAAACTGACGACCGAGGTATGCAGTCCGGCGGTGGCTAGCTCATTCTGCAGGGATTGCGCCAGCAAGTAGGCGATCTCACCCTGACTGGCCGCACCGCAAACATCCAGCGTCTGCGGATAGACCACGTCGGAAGCACGTTCGGACCGCAGCAATTGCGCACCCACCTGCGGGCCATTGCCGTGGGTGATGACTAGGTGATAGCCCAGACGGACCAGCCCGACGAGGGCTTCCGCCGTGCGTCGTGTGTTCGCCAACTGCTCGGCGATCGTGCCCTTCTCTCCGGCACGAATCAGAGAGTTGCCACCCACCGCCACTAGCGCGGTCTTTGCCATAAAGGTCGCTCTCAGCTCTTCGCTTTTCGCAATCGTCGGTTCAGCCTCCTCCCGACGGCGAAAAGCGATGAAACTCCAGCCTGGCAAAAAGAGGCGGTGAGAAAGGAACGGAAAGCACCGTCCTCCATCTGCCAAGCCAGACTGTGGCCTACTTCACCAGTTCCAACGCCGAGTCGCGAACTTTCTCGCGCTCCGGAACTGCTCCGTTCCCCATCAATTCGCGCATGATCGCCTTCTGCACGTGCAGCCGGTTCTCTGCCTGTTGGAAAACGAACGAACGCGGCGAATCGATCACGTCGTCGGTGACCTCGTCGCCCCGGTGCGCGGGTAGACAATGCAGGAACATCGCGTCGGGTCGAGCGCAGGCAAAAAGGCCGGCGTTCACCTGATACGGCTGAAAGACCTCGCGCCGCGTCCTCGCCTCGGCTTCCTGCCCCATGCTCGTCCATACGTCGGTGTAAATCACATCCGCCCCGTTGACGGCCACTACAGGATCGTTGGTGATGGTGCAGCTTGCATGGGTAGCCACACAGCGCTCCGCCGCCCAGGCGACGGCCCCGCTGTCAGGCTCGTATCCGGGTGGAGTTGCGATCCAGACATCGACGCCCAACTGCGCGCCGGCAAACATCAGCGAGTGGGCGACGTTGTTGCCGTCGCCGATGTAAGCCACTTTCAGACCGCCCAGCCTGCCCTTCACCTCCAGCATGGTCAGGTAGTCCGCCAGTGCCTGGCAGGGATGACTGTAGTCGGTGAGTCCGTTGATGACTGGAACACTCGCGTGTTTGGCCATCTGCTCCGCGATGTCGTGAGCGAAGGTGCGGATCATGATTCCCTGCACCATGCGCTCCAGGTTTTTGGCGACGTCGTAGACCGACTCCCGCTTACCCAGGCTGATCTCGGCCGGTGAGAGGTACAGCGGATGCCCGCCTAGCTCCTCGATGCCCACATCAAAGCTCACCCGTGTACGCAGCGAAGGCTTTTCGAAGATCATGGCCAGCGTTTTGCCTTTCAGCGCACTGCTGTAGGCCTGAGGGTAGGCCTTAATCTGGCACGCCACATCCAGGAAATGCCGAATTTCCTGGGGTGTGAAATCACGGATGGAAATGAAGTCCTTCGACTTCATGCTCACCTCCCCGCCCCGGCCAGCGCCGGCTTGTGGGCTTGGGTGAACTCCTCCAGCATCGGGGTAATAGCAGGCTTGCCCATCTCGTGCACTTCATAGCGGACGCGCACGCTGGGCTTGTCCAGCTGGATGGCGAGCGCCAGATCGATGGGGGTTGCCACCACGACCAGGTCGCAGGGGACCCGCTTGATGGTCTCTTCCAGTTCATGCCGTTGCCGGTCGCTGTATCCCATGGCAGGCAGCACTCGCCACAGGTGCGGGAACTTCTCGAACGTCTTCTGGATGGAGCCCACCGCATAGGGGCGAGGATCCACCAGCGACGCCGCGCCGAACTGATTGGCGGCAACCACGCCTGCGCCGTACGGCATCTCGCCGTGCGTGAGCGTGGGACCGTCCTCCACAACCAGCACGTGTTTGCCGCGCAGCGCATCCGGATCGGCGATGGTCACGGTACACGCGGTCTCGATGACCTTTGCCTTGGGATTGTGCAGCGCGATGTTCTGTCGGACTGTCTTGATCCCGTCCGGTTCGGCCGTGTCCACCTTGTTGATGATGAGCACATGCGCGGAGCGGAAGTTCACTTCGCCGGGATAGTAGCCCAGTTCGTGTCCCGGCCGATGCGGATCCAGCACCACGATGTCGAGATCGGGACGATAGAACGGGGTGTCGTTGTTGCCGCCGTCCCACAGGATGACATCGCCTTCCTTTTCGGCCTGGCGCAGGATGTCCCCATAATCGACTCCGGCATAAACAGTGGTGCCTTCGACGATGTGGGGCTCATACTCTTCGCGCTCTTCGATGGTGCACTGATGGCGGTCGAGATCGGCGAGCGAAGCGAAGCGTTGCGCGCGCTGCGCCGCCAGATCGCCATACGGCATCGGGTGCCGGATCACGACGGGATTCCAGCCCAGCTTGCGCAGGCCGCTGGCGATGCGGCGTGACACCGGGCTCTTGCCGCAGCCGGTGCGGACCGCGCAGACAGAAATGACCGGAACCTTGGACACCAGTTGTGTCCGCTCCGCGCCCAGCAGCCAGAAATCGGCATTGGCGGCCACCGCCCGCGAGGCCAGGTGCATCAGCGTCGCGTAGGCAACGTCGCTGTAGGAAAATACCGCGACCTCCACGCCCTCGTTGCGGATGATTTCCTCCATCCGGTTCTCTTCAAGGATGGGGATTCCCTCCGGATACAAATCACCCGCCAATTCGGCGGGGTAACGGCGACCATCAATGTCAGGAATTTGGGTTGCGGTGAAGGCTACGACGTGAAATTCAGGATTATTCCGGAAAACTACGTTGAAATTGTGGAAGTCGCGTCCGGCGGCCCCCAGGATGAGCACTTTTTTCATAGTGCGTGAAAGCGTCATTAGACCCATGAAGTGGGGACACTTTTCTCCTAACAGCATCGTGCACCATAGGACCGACCCGAAGCTGTGAGAGCGGTCACATAGCCGTGAGACATGGAACCCCCTTTGGAAACGGTCCCAGTGTCAGACCTCACACGGCGATGTGACCCATGTCACTTCGGCTTGGGCATTGGCTGAGTCAGAATCGAACCATCGTTCGGTGGTCGGTGAAATTCCCAACCGCAACGTAATTCCCAAGGTACAAGGGCGAAAGACACGGGAGAAGCCGGAACAGCGGTGTCCTCCTTCCTCAGCCCGCGAAAGAAAGGGCAGCAATGGCCAAAGGTTCGGTGGAGATCGTGGTGGAGCGCTGTAAAGCCTGCGGTTTCTGCGTGGAATTCTGTCCCACGCACGTGCTGGCGCTCTCCTCTGCCTTCAATGCAAAGGGATATCACACGCCCTACATGGTCCATCCGGAGAAGTGCAGTGGTTGCGATTTATGCGGCATGTACTGCCCGGACTTCGCCATCTTCGGCTACAAGCAGCCGGCCCCGCCCAAGGAAGCCGCCGCCGCTGCGCCGCCGCCCGCGTCCGAGGCAAAGGAGGACCAAGATGCACGCTGACCCGGCGGGAGTTCTGACCGGTTCCCACTTTCTCGATGGCGACCACGCCTGCTGCGAAGGCGCACTGGCGGCTGGAGCGCGTTTCTCTTCCGGCTATCCCATCACCCCCTCGACCGAAGTCGTGGAGCGCTTTGCCGCTCGCGTGCCTACGGTCGGCGGCACTTTCATCCAGATGGAAGACGAACTCGCAGCCTCCATCACCCTTCAGGGGGCGGTCTGGGGCGGCGCGAAAGCTTTCACCGTGACTTCCGGCCCGGGCTTCTCGCTGATGATGGAGCACATCGGCCTGGCGATCATGACCGAAACGCCATGCGTCTTCGTGGACGTGCAGCGCGGCGGCCCTTCCACCGGATTGCCCACCCTGCCGGCGCAAGGCGACATGATGCAAGTCCGCTGGGGCTCCCACGGCGATTACGAGATCATCGCGCTCTGTCCCAACTCGCCGCAGGAATGTTTCGACCTCACCGTGACGGCATTCAATTACTCCGAGCAATATCGCGTGCCGGTCTTCGTCATGATGGACGAAGTGGTTGGACACATGACCGAGAAGGTGGTCATTCCCCCGGCCGACCAGATCGAGGTCACCCCGCGACGCTACACCACCGTTCCGCCCGGTGAGTTCCTCGCCTTCGAGCCCAAGGATGACCTGGTTCCCGACATGCCGCGGACCGGCGAAGGCTACAACGTTCACGTCACCGGCTTGACCCACGACAACCGCGGTTATCCCGACATGACGCCGGCCCAGCAGGACAAGCTGGTAAAGCGGCTGTGTAACAAGATCCGGCTAAACGTCGACAAGATCACCCTGTACGAAGCGGACCAGATCGAAGGCGCCGACGTCGTGGTCGTCTCCTACGGCATCACTTCGCGGGTGGCGCAACGCGCCATCGATCTTGCCCGTGACAAGGGCATCAAGGTCGGCAAGTTCCGCCTCATCACCGCCTGGCCGTTCCCCGAGAAACAGATCGCGGAGATCGCCTCGAAAGTGAAAGCGTTTGTAGTTCCCGAACTGAACCTGGGACAGATGGTGCGCGAAGTGGAACGCGCCGCCGCCGGCAAAGCCGTGGTCCGCCACGTTCCTCACGCTGGTGGCAGCGTGCACAAACCGGAAGACATTCTGCAGGCCATCATGGAGGTGGCACGATGACGACGATCGGAATCACTCCCACGAATCCCGTGGAACCGTTCCTGCGCACCGACCGCATGCCGCACATCTGGTGTCCCGGATGCGGCATCGGCACCAGCGTCAACTCCTTCGCCCGCGCGCTCACCGAAGCCAACATGGACCTGAAGAATGTGGCCATCGTCTCCGGCATCGGCTGCACGGGCCGCGTGGCCGGCTATATGAAGCTGGATTCGTTTCACACCACGCATGGCCGCGCGATTCCCTTTGCCACCGGGCTGAAGCTGGCCAATCCCAAGCTCAACGTGGTGGTGTATTCGGGCGACGGGGACCTGTTCGCCATCGGCGGCAACCACCTGATCCATGCGGCACGCCGTAATGTGGACATCAAGGTCGTCTGCGTCAACAACCTGATTTACGCCATGACCGGCGGGCAGACCGCGCCCACCACGCCCGGCGACGTTGTGACTTCGACTAATCCTTACGGCACGTACGACCCGTCGTTCAACCTGCCCTACCTGGTAGAAGCAGCCGGCGCAGTTTACGTCGCCCGCTGGACCGCGTTCCACGTTCGCCAACTGGCGCGAGCGATGGAGGAGATGTTTACCAAGAAGGGCTTCAGCTTCATCGAGGTGTTGTCGCCTTGCCCGACGCTGTACCAGCGCCGCAACAAGATGGGCGATGGCCTGGACACCATGAAGTTCTACAAGGAAAAGAGCCGAATCAAGAATGGCGCTCCCACCAACGAGGTCGCGCTCAGCAAGTCGGGCGAGATCGTGGTGGGCAAGTTCGTCGACCGCGAGCGCGCCAACTATCGCGACCTGATGCACGACCAGTTGGAAGAAGTTCTCGGCGACCAGTACGTAGAAGCGGAGGCATGCGAATGCAGCATCTAACCGAAATCCGTATCGCAGGCTTTGGCGGTCAGGGCGTGATTCTCTCAGCCATCGTCATCGGCAAGGCCGGCTGCATTTTTGAAGGCGGCTACTCCACCATGACGCAGAGCTTTGGCCCCGAAGCTCGCGGCGGGGCCTGTAGCGCTCAAGTCATCCTGTCGGACCAGCCGGTGCTCTATCCCTACGTCACACACCCTGACATTCTGGTGGTGATGTCGCAGGAGGCGTACTCCATTTTTGCGCCGCAGGTCCGCAAGAACGGCATTCTCGTCATCGAACGGGACATGGTCCGCGTGGACACGCTTCCACCCGGCGTCCGCGTATACAGTTGCCCGGCCACGCGGCTGGCCGAAGAGTTGGGCAAGAAGATGGTGCTCAACATCGTGATGGTCGGCTTCTTCGGCGCGGTCAGCGGAGTCTTGAAACCCGACTCGTTGCGCGACGCTGTCGCCTCCTCGGTACCCGAGGCTTATCGCGATTTGAACCGCAAGGCCTTCGACAAGGGCTACGAATACGGCATCAAGACGTTGAATGGTGAAATCCCCGCGGAAGAGCCGCAGATCGAAGTAGCAGCACTGGAAACCTAGCTTCATCCTTACGTTCATACGAGGCCGGCAGAAGTTTGCCGGCCTTTTCATTTGCTTTTCATCGTGTGTCAGGTGCCCAGCAGGACATTACCCCCGTCCAAGTGCCGGCACAATATCCAGGCCCGCGGCGTCGGCGAAGGCGCGGAAGTCCCGGTCCCGCGTGAGGAGCGGGACCCCAATATCGATACAACTCTGGGCAATTAACGCATCGCCGAGCCGCGCCTTGCGCCGGTGCGCCAGTATTTCTGCCCGCAGTGCTCCGGCCCGTTGCCAATAGCCTGGCGCGATCTCCATGGCAGGTACTTCGGACAATGTCCCCGCCACGGCGGAAGGCAGGTTCGGGTCGCTCAACAATTCCGTGAGCACAACCGGCACCATGACCACCTGCCGCTCGGCCAGCGCGTGGTCCAGCAGTTGCACATCCTCGCCTTTGCTACCCTCCAGAAAAGCGATCCAGGTGCTGGTGTCGGCCGCGATCATCGGTCAGCTTTCAGGTCGGCCAGGGTGCGGGTAAACCGGACCTTGCCTCGGAGCTGCCGCAGGCGAGCGTAGGTTTGCGATGCTGCAACTAGCTGCAATCCAGTACGGACGGTCTGAGTGATGCCCGTACCCCCAGCGCGTTGCGCCCTGGCGAGCAGCTCGGCCGGGACCTCCACTGTGATCTTGCGCGCGGTTTTCATGATGGCCTCATTTTACCGTATTCGATACCAGCACTGGATATGGCATTGGGTTGGGACCACAACAGACGGAGTGTGCGTCCGCCTTTTCTAGAACAGCTGAGGCTGCTTGCCCTTACGGGCCGGCCTCGCCGTGCAGCGTCCGTAAGGCGAACCGAAAGCCCTCGGGCTGCACCTTCACCATGCCCTGGAATGGACGGTCGATGTCGTCAATCGCCACCAGCACCAACGAAATCAGGAACGTCAGCACTACGACTTGCAGCAGGTGAAAACGAAAGTTGGGCACGCCAAAAAAGCAGGACGCGGCCACCGTGATGATTCCCCCGGCAATCAGCACGGCCCACAGAATCCCGGGGAGTCTTTCGCGGCTCTGCAGGGCCCGGATGCGCCGGTACTGCGTCAGCCCTCGCAGCTCTTCCATGAGCTGGTAGGCGGCAATCGAGTCGGGCCTGCCGTGTTCGATTTCTCCCGCCAGGCTCCAGAGCTGGTTGATGATCTCGCCGCCCTCGTGCGACATCTGTTTACCTTCCATGGCCGGCCACTCGACACCCACGGCGTTGTCGCCATACTGGGTACAGAGGCCCTTGATTTTTGCGGCGTTGGCATCCTGCAACTGGCTGGCAATGCGGTATACGTTCACCAGCGCGTTCGCTTCCTGCTCCTCGTTGACCTGCGCCTGCTGGAACATGTTCCACACACCCGACAAGGTGAACGCGAGAATCACGGCATAGGTGGTGCCGATAACGGCCACCACAGCGCCGGTGAAGTCATTGGATTCCTTGCGTGAGGTGCCGGCGGAGGAGCGCGTGACCACAAACAGGAACGCAATCGCGGCAGCCACACAGCCGGCAATAATGAGGATGTTGGTCAGCACAATGGTTGCGCGGCCAGAGCCGCGTGTTAGGAAGCTTACACTGCTTTAGCCGCGGACCAAAAGGCTTGCGCCTTATCGCTGCAGGTTCTCCACGATGACGGCGATTCCCTGCCCGCCCCCAATGCACGCCGTGGAGAGCCCGTACTTCGCCTTGCGCCGCCGCAGTTCGTACAGCAGCGTAATCATCAGCCTCGTGCCGGTCGCGCCCAGGGGATGTCCCAACGCGATGGCGCCACCGTTCACATTGACCTTGTTGCGATCAAGCCCCAGTTCCTTTTCGACGGCCAGATACTGCGCGGCGAACGCCTCATTCACTTCGATCAGGTCGAGGTCGTCGAGCTTCAGCCCGGCCTTCTTCAGCGCGATCTTTGTGGCCGGAACCGGCCCCGAGCCCATGATCTTGGGGTCCACGCCCGCGATGCCCCAGCTCACGATGCGGCCCATCGGCCTGAGGTTCCGCTTCTCAGCGTCTGCAAGGGACATAACGACCACCGCTGCGCCGCCATCGACGATTCCGCTGGCGTTGCCGGCGGTCACGCTGCCGTCCTTGCCGAATGCGGGCTTCAGCTTCTTCAGGCTCTCCAGCGTCGTCTCGGGGCGCCGGCTGTCATCTTCCGCGAACATCTCTCCCGTCGGCTCGCCGCGGCGATTGCGCAGCCCGACCGGCGTTATCTCTTCCTGAAGCCGCCCGGCCTTGCAGGCCTCGTCAGCGGTCTTCTGCGAGCGCAGCGCGTACTCGTCCTGCATTTCGCGCGTGATGCCCTGCTGCCCGGCGTAAAGCTCGGCGGTGTTGGCCATGTAGAGCCCGCAATACGTGTCGAGCAGCGCCACCATCAGCGAATCTTCCAGCTTGCCTTCGCCGAAACCCACCCCCCAGCGCATGCCGCGAATCACGTGCGGCGCCTGCGACATCGACTCCATGCCCCCCGCCAGCACAATCTTCGACTCGCCCAGTTGGATCATCTGCGCCGCAGTCACGATGGACTGCATGCCCGAGCCGCACAGCCGGTTGACGGTGAGAGCCAGCACTTCAATGGGAACCCCCGCCTTGAGTGCGACGTGGCGCGCGCCGTAGATGGAGTCTCCGGACGTCTGCTGCGCGTTGCCGACCACCACGTGATCGATTTCGGCGGGCTCGACGCCGGAGCGTTTCATGGCCTCGGTGGCGGCGATGGCGCCCAGGTCCATGGCAGTGAAGTCGCGCAGCTTTCCACAGTAGCGCCCCATCGGTGTGCGGGCGCCGTTGACGATGGCAATATCCGTTGCATTTGGCATGTGATTTGACCTGCTAGTTCGGGGTACCTGACTAAAGCCGGGCTTCAGCCCGGCGACACGTCATAGATGCCAGGCGTTTTGCAAACGTTCGAGTTTATCAGCCGTCCAAGAAGCGCGGCAACCGCAGATGAATTGACAGAACCTGCAGTCCGATACACGATGCACGCAAGCGGTGCGGTGCCATCATTCGAATCTGGGCAAATCTGAATTCCGCATCGAGGTGAAGCAATGATCAAGGTGCCGGTTCGCAGCCTGAGGCTCCTGTCTGTCTTCGCGCTCACACCGCTGCTGTTGCTCTCCGCCTGTGGTGGCGGCTCCAGCACGCCCTCTGAACCGCCGCCACCGCCTCCGCCTCAGATCGCACTCACCCGTCTCAGCACCGACACTTTCACCAACTCCGACAGCCAGCACGCCACCGAGGTTGAGCCCGGCATGTTCGCGTCGGGCTCGACCATCGTGACTACATTCCAGATTGGGCGCAGATTCAACGGTGGCGCTTCCAACGTCGGCTTTGCCACCTCCACGAATGGCGGCGGTAGTTGGAGCAACGGACAACTTCCCAACATCACCCAGTACGAGGGCGGCCCTTATGTCGCGGCCAGCGATCCCGTGGTCGCGTTCGACAAGGCGCATGGCGTCTGGATTATCACCACGCTCGACATCTCGGCCACCACCGACGTTGTCTCCGTCACCCGCTCGCCGGACGCGCTGAACTGGGGCAATCCCATCGTCGTCAGCGCCACCAACGACTCCGACAAGCAGTGGATCACCTGCGACAACACCGCCACCAGCCCGTTCTACGGCCACTGCTACCTGGAGTGGGACGATCCCAGCCAGCCAGCCAACGGCCTCATCTGGATGAGCACCTCGAGCGACGGCGGTCTCACGTGGAGCGCCGCGGTCAACAACGCCAGTTCCTCTACCGGTCTCGGCGGCCAGCCGCTGGTGCAGCCCAATGGCAACGTGGTGGTGCCCATCCTCAGCGCCGACGGCACGCAGATGCTCGCCTTCACCTCGACCAACGGTGGCAGCAGTTGGAATGCGCAGGTCACCATCTCCAACATCACCGATCACACGGTCGCGGGCAATCTCCGAACGACGACATTGCCCAGCGCCGCCAGCGATGGCTCCGGCCGTATCTATGTCGTGTGGCAGGATTGCCGATTCCGTACGGGTTGCTCGTCGAACGACCTCGTCCTAAGCACTTCCGCCGACGGCAGCAACTGGACCGCTCCGGTTGGCATTCCCATCGACGCCACCACCAGCACCGTCGATCACTTTATCCCGGGGCTTGCAGCCGATCCGGCCACCAGCGGTGCCTCGGCGCGGCTCGCACTGACCTACTACTTCTATCCCACCGCCCAATGCACCGTCTCGACGTGCCAACTCGAAGTCGGATTCGTCTCTTCCAGTGATGGCGGCACGACCTGGAGCGCGCCCACCACGCTCGCTGGACCAATGTCGCTCAGTTGGCTGCCCAACACTTCCTCCGGCCTGATGGTGGGCGACTACATCGCGACCACCTACTCCAATGGCCAGGCCTATGGCGTGTTTTCTGTAGCACAGGCAAACTCTGGAGGCACCTTCAACCAATCCATCTTCACCACCACGGCCGCATTGCCTGCAAGGACCAATCAGGCGAACCGCCCGGTCATGAAAGCTGTGTCGGCAGTCACTCGCCAGTCGGACCACGGGCCGCGCAAGTTCTACGATCTCGACCACGAGCACCCGATCCCGCGGCGAAGGAAATAGACAGGCGAGTCTTTCGGTATCCGAGTCGCTTTCGCTATCCGGTTCGCTAGCAGTATCACGGGTAGAGCGGCGCTTCAGCGCCGCGTTGTGCCGATCCCCGGAACCTGAGCCGGCTTCAGCCGGCACTGCGATCCAGCGGACCTTGCACAGCCCGAAGGGCGACGTTCGTTTGAGCCGTGGGCGTCAGCCCCCGGGTGGGAAGCTGAATCGGGCGAGAGCCGGGGAGCGGCGGCACCATTCCCTTGTCCGCCTCCGGACAGGCAATTCGGAATCTGGACGAAGACCCTCCACTGTCCGCTCCCGTAACGAATCACAATCCCGCCTGTTTCAATCGTTTGCAGGAATCCCGATGTGGCCGCCGACGTGTAACTCTATGACCGACGCAACCGAGGAGGACGGCATGGCCAAGGTGGAGCGTGTGCGGCAGGAAATACAAGCTCCGCTGGACGCGGAGGAACTCAAACGGCAGACCGGACAGGGCTGGAAGATGGTCGCCATCGAGTGGGAGCGCGAGCTTCCCGAAGAGCAAGCCGAGAAGCTCACGGATGAGGTGCCCTTCGGGCTGCAGGTTTCCGCCAGCGCCGGGCGGCTGGAGGAGAATCCTATCGAGCGCGAAGCCCTTTTCCTCATGATGGAGCTGACCATCCAGGACGGGCCGTACCCGGTCATCGCCGAGGAGCTCAACCGCCGGGGCTACCGTACCCGCCAGGGCATGAAGTGGACGCCCATCTCCGTTTTTCAGATGCTGCCCCGCCTGATCGACATCGGCCCGCAAATCTTCGCCACCCAGGAATGGCAGGAGCGCCGCAAACGAATGGCGGTCGCAGGCACGAAGTAGAGGCTGACGGTTTGAACTGTCATCCCGAGTGAGGGTGCGCCGAAGAGAGCGCACCCGAATCGAGGGACCTGCTTTTTTTAATGGTCGGCGTGTTCCCTGAGTTGTCATCCCAAGCAAAGCGAGGGATCCGCTTCGCCGCACACCCACTTCCCTGTCTCGTCACGCACGACCGTGACCTGCGTCCTTGCGCGCAAATAGCACAGCGCGCTATCACAGTCCTGCGAGGACGAAGTTGTTGTGTCTTCGTTCCCCGCGCCCAGTGCGCGGACGCGGAACAGCTCTTTGACAGAGGCAGGGTAGAAGCCATCGCCGCTAGATCCAGTCGGGTGTGCAGCGGACCGGATCGTCTCCTAAACTCTTGCGGGTGTTTAACATACGTATAAGACCTTAGGAATGTTTATCTTGCGAGTATCTCCAGGTCTAAACCATTGATTTCACTGATGGCAGGAGGGGGGAGGGGTGGCTTGCGTGATGGGGAATCTCACGCGAGAATCCGATCGCCGTTGTGCTATTGAATTCGGTCGGTGAGGGGTTCGCCCCAGGACTCGCGCCAGCTGCCGAAAGTTTCTTCGCAGTTGTCGCAATACCATTCCGGGCTGTCGGGACGAATGCAACACCCGCCGAGCACGTAGCCGTCCTGGCTCATTTCGAGAGTGGTCTCCAGAGCCGAGTGTCCATAGGTGATCTTCTTCACATCCTCATTGCGGTCGCACCGGGGACAGTTGGGCGCAAGGCGATGCTTCATGTCCCAATCATCGTATCGCCGGGCGGAGCGGTCAAGATGCTGGCCGCAGATTTTACAAAAAAACGGTGCCGAGTTGCTTGGGCACCGTTTGAGACTTGCTCTTGCTGAGAGCCGCCGAACTAGAAAGCGTACTCGCTCGGCCGCACGACGTTGCTGCGGCTGTCGCGAAGAGCTCGCCGGGTCTGCGTCTGCACCGCTTGCGGCTTGCAGGGCGACTGCACATGCACATGAACCGGACCTGGCGGAACCGGCGGAGCATCCATAGCGAAGTCGACGTTCTCCACGCCGAACTCTGCCCAGCGCGTGGCGGAAGTGGGCAGCGCATCGGCCGCCATCTGCACCTTGACCGCGCGGGCGGTAACTTTGGCGGCCACGGCGGAGGTCTTTACCTGAATCCGCTGTTGTAGCACGTCCGGCCTGGTGAACTGGTATGAAATCGGGTCCATCTGCAAGTTTGCTTGTTCGTGCGCCAGCTTCTGCTGGATCTTCAGGGCTTCGCGCTGTGCGCGTTCTGCCTCGCGCATCGCGGTTTCGCGGGCGCATCGCGCTGCGGCGACGTTCTGCTGCGCGATTTGGTCCGCCGCCATCGCCTGTAGGTTCGCGAACGGCAGATTCATCTCCGCCAGCAGCTGCGCCTCTTCCGGATACGCCGGACGCAGATGAGTGCGCGCCTTCGCCAGCCAGCGGGAAAAGGCGGAGGACTCCGACGGGCACTGCGCGCCCATCTTCATTCCAGCTTGATGCCTTGGCGTCTTCGAGTAGGCTTCGAGCGAACGCAGCCCGCGGGAAAACACCGCGAAGGTCGCTATCAAGGCCAGGGTCGCTATCAGGTATCGGCGTTCCATACTGCCTCCTACATGGCGATGAGACGTGACAAACCGTGGATCGTTAGACTTTTTTCTCCGGCGATCTACGGTTCGTCACCGGTCTAGATGCACGTAAATTGCCACCACCTCAACGTCGCAAACTCTTGTGCGCTGTGAGCTTGTCGGACGAGTGCAGAGCAAGCGCCCGTTCCGAGCGTCCGGAATTGCGCTGGCTTGTCCAGAAGCGGACAAGTCGGAGGTTCGCACATCTGCCGACGAGCTAAGTTGGTGGAGATCGCGAGCGACCAGAGCAATTCGTCCCCGTTGGTCGATGTTCGTCAATCGGAAAAAGCGACTCGCGGAAGGCTAGTTGGTGTCTCGCGCGACGGCACACCAGGATTTCACTGCGCAAAGGTGTTTCTGGCGCGAGTCAAGATGTGCTTGGCAGGCGAGCGTGGATTGCTCCATGTCGGCCAATTGACGGCGGAGGCGAAGCAGGTTCTGTTCGTAGTCCGCGAGTTCTTCGCGCACGGAATGGTCTTGCGTTCTCTGCAGCCGTCCGTCGAGCAGATGGCCGACGGAATCGAGCACTGCCTCGACTTGCGAGAGCTCCTCGACCTCCTCCTCGCTGCCCAACACCGGTGCCGCGGAGAAGCGATGGAAGAAACGAGTGAAGCAAGCATTGGCGCGCCGCAATGTCTCCAGATTGGCGTCGTCGCTCATGCTCTCCATCCGTGGGTGGACCGCTCGATGTGCAGCTCGGTCTCGAGTGAAAACTTAGGTGCGGTCATTGTGCTCGATGGTTTGGGGCGCAGCTGCCGTTCAGCCTCGACCCAGCAATCACGAACCTCGGAGAGGAACGTCACCTGTTGTTGCATCAGTTCCGGCGAATCGCGGATCTGGGCCTCCAGCAGCTTGGCCCGAACCAGGCTGTAGAACTGCTCGAATTGGCGTGCCGGCTGACCGCCTTTCTCGAAGTCGAGCGTGCCTTGCAGTTGCTGCAGCACCAGCAGTGCGTGTCCAACGGCTGTGGCGCGAAGCTCGACGTCATTGGCTTGCATGGCAGCCAGCGCGCGCCGTATGTCTTCGATCGCCGCATCGTACAGGATGACCACGAGTTCGATTGACGTGGCGCCGCGGACGGCATTCTGCTGGTAAATCCTGCGGGCGTCAAATGGACCTTGCATGCCTTGTCCCTACTTGCTGCTGGTGCTCAAGCTCCCTAGCTGCGCGGCAATTTCCTGCGTCAGAATTGGATGCTGCTGCAGCAGAGTATTCACCGAGCTGTACTGTCGCGTGAGGTTCTGTTGCACCAACGTCATGCGCGCTTCGAAGTTGTTGATGTCCCTGGTCAGCGACTGGCTGGTCTGTTGCAGTCCGACCACCGCCAAGGCGACTGGGCCTGCCGTGACATCGGTGAGCTGCATCATGCGAGTGCCGAAGAAGTTCCCGAATCCCTGCGGCGTAAGCGACTGAAAGAAGTTCTGGAAGTCCTGGTAATGATTGCTGAGGGCGTCGTT
>Ga0209048_10001918_pt1 | contig 20967 bp, 20 predicted proteins | sample FrelakmetCRP12CR_FD_187146 | JGI IMG/M metagenome (GOLD analysis project Ga0209048, IMG submission 187146) | Freshwater lake sediment microbial communities from the University of Notre Dame, USA, for methane emissions studies - CRP12 CR (SPAdes)... | ecosystem: Environmental > Aquatic >... | reverse complement strand
GGGTGGCTGGGGCGGCGCCGTGCCCCCGCAGCAAGTTGCCGCCCACCATGACAGCCACCTCCGCACCCTCGCTACGGCCCCTCATGAATAATCCGGGCTCGAGCGCCACAGCGGTTCTATACTTCAAGCATGAGCACGGGCCTTGTAAGCCGTAAGCTGGCGCGCTGGGATGCGTTCACGCTGCGCATCGATCTCGACATGCTCGAGTTGCTCGTCAATCGTGAGCTCCTCCGGCGCGTGCCCGCGCTCAGGAGCGTGCATCTCGAAGGCGACGGCGACACGCTCGAGATAACGGTGGCGGCGGCGTGGCACGACCTGCCCGCGATGCTCCAGGCGCGGGTCGCGGACCTACGCGTGTACCGGCAGTTTTTGGGCTGCAAGGTGATGGGCCTGCGGGGGCCGCTCGGGGTGCCGCTGCCAATGAGCGTGGTCGGTTTGCTTGCGCGTCGTCTCTCGCGTGGACTGGTGACGCTCGACCGGAACGACCGCATCCTGCTCGTGGACCTGAGGTCCAGCCTGCCCGACGGCATCGAGCTGCGTGTGCAGCGTGCGCGCTGCGACGGGCGCTGGCTCACGATCGACCTTGGGCCCGGCTCGGTCACGCCCGTTCTTGTGCCGGCAGCTCGCACCGAGCGACCCGCGTAGAGCTGGCCGCCGGGACGTTCTGACCCGGCATTCCGATCGCATGCCCCTGCTAGACTCGGGCGGAGCTGGCTCGATGCCGGAGGGTTGCACGATGCTGGTCGGGAGCAAGGTTCGTCTACGTCCGATCGAAGACGAAGATCTGCCGCGCTTCGTCGCGTGGCTCGGCGACCCCGAGGTACGGCGGCAGCTCGCATTGGTGCTCGGGCCGGGCCTGGCCCAGGAGAAACAATGGCGCGAGCAGACGCTCGCGCTGCCTGCGCTCGAGCGACCGTTCGCGATCGAAGCACGCGTCGGGAGGGGCGGCTGGCGCTTGGTCGGCTCGGCAAGCCTGCAGAGTTTCGACTGGCGTAACCGCAGCGCCGAGCTTGGCCTCGTCATTGGTGACAAGACCAAGTGGGACCGCGGACTCGGCACCGACGTCACCGAGGTGCTCGTGCGTCACGCCTTCGCGACGTTGAACCTGCACCGCGTGTGGCTGCGCGTGTTCGTGGACAACCCCCGCGGGCGGAAGGTCTATGAGCGTGCCGGATTCGTGCTCGAGGGCCGGCAGCGTGACGGCGATTTCCGTGACGGAGACTACCGGGATGTGCTCGTCTACTCGCTGCTCAGCACCGAGTGGGCAGCTCGGCGGCTGAAGACGTGACGGGCGCGGCTGGGCGGTCCTGCGACGTCGCGGTCATCGGCGGTGGTATCGTCGGGATGGCGACGGCCATGGCGCTGGTGCGGCGTTTCCAGGTCAAGCTCGTGGTGCTGGAGAAGGAAAACCGTCTCGCGGCGCACCAGACCGGGAACAACAGCGGCGTGGTTCACTCCGGGCTCTACTACAAGCCGGGCTCGCTCAAGGCGCGCAACTGTGCCGCAGGCCGTGCAGCGCTCGAGAGGTTCTGCGAGCAGCACGACATCCCGTTCGAGCGCTGCGGCAAGGTGGTGGTGGCGACGCGGCCAGAGCAAGTTGCTGCGCTCGAGGAGCTGCACCGGCGCGGCGAAGCGAACGGCCTTGAGGGTCTGCGACACCTGACGCCGGCCCAGATTCGCGAGCGTGAGCCACACGCGGCAGGGGTCGCCGGCTTGTTTGTGCCGCAGACCGGGATCGTGGATTACGTGCGCGTGACCGAGGCGTTCGCCGACGAGGTTCGCCACCGCGGAGGGGAGATCATCCTCGGTGCCGAGGTCCGGAAGGTGGTGCGGCGAGATCGCGGTATCGTGCTCGAGACCACGGCCGGGACGCTGTGCTGCCGCCTGCTTGTCAACTGCGCGGGCCTGCACAGCGACCGCGTCGCGCGCCTGGCAGGGGCCGCGCCGGACCTCCACATCGTGCCCTTCCGCGGCGAGTACTACGACGTGAAGCACAAGCGGCGCGAGCTTGTGCGCAACCTCATTTACCCCGTGCCTGACCCCGAATTTCCGTTCCTCGGCGTTCACTTCACGCGTCGCGTGAGCGGCGAGGTCGAGGCGGGACCGAACGCGGTGCTGGCATTCAGGCGCGAAGGCTATTCCCGTACCAGCTTCTCGTTGCGCGACACGCTGTCGACATTCTCGCGGCCCAGGTTCTGGCGGCTGGCGCAACGCTACTGGCGCATCGGCATGGGCGAGTTCTACCGCTCGTTCAACAAGGCGGCATTCGTGCGTGCGCTGCAACAGCTCGTGCCTGAGATTTCAGCCGCCGACTTGGCGCCGGGCGGCACAGGCGTGCGTGCCCAGGCGCTCGATGCGCGCGGCGCGCTCGTGGACGACTTCCGCATCGTCGAGGTCCCGGGCCAGATTCACGTGCTCAACGCCCCTTCGCCGGCGGCCACGGCCTCGATTGCGATCGGCGAGTACATCGCTGCCTGTGCCGGCACACACCTCGACCTCCCTGGCGCCACCGCCGGCAAGGACTGAAGGCAACAGGAATCCGCCGTCACGCCGGACGGCAAGCGCGACACCTCTAGGCGCGGGCCGCGCACCTGCTGTCCTCGGCCGCCGCCGTCGGGCGTGACGCGGCCTGAAGTGGACCCTGCCATATACTGTCACCAGAATGCAGGACGTCATCGTGACTCCCGGCCAGCACTCAGGTCGGGCTCGAATCAGTCGTTCGGGCCGCAGGTCGGCGGCCCAACTGCTGACCTTTGCGCTCCCGCTCCTTGTCGTGGCGTTGCTGGCGCTTCAACTCAGCGCCGGCCTGGTTGATGCCAGGCACCGCATCGGCGTGACCTTGAGACAGGAGCGGTGGGGTCTCGCCGTCACGGCTGTGCCGCCTGACTGGCCGGCCGACAGGGCGGGAATGTGCGTCGGCGACCTCATCGTGGGCATCGCCGGCCAGCCGGTCGCGAACCTGAACGACTACGCACACATCGTGGGTCGGCTGCCGGCTGACGCACGGGTCGAGTTCGTCGTGCGTCGCAACGGGGTGCCGATCAAGCTCAACGTGACGCCTGGGATTCCGTTTGCGTGGGGCATGTTTTTGCTCGACGCCGTGGGCGCCTTCTGCTTTCTCGGCGTGGGCCTGCTGGCATACCGGCAGCGCGCCGGCGACACGCGGGCAACGGTGCTGTTCCTGCTCTGTGTAGGGGAGTCGCTTGCGCTCGCGATCCCGCAGATCGTGGTCGGTTACGCGACGCTCTACAACATCACCAGGATGGCGAGCGACGTGCTCGGCAGCCTGGCCATAGGTCTCGAGCTGCACCTCGCGTCGCTCATCCCTGAGCGCCCGGCATGGCTCGAGCGCCGGCGCTGGATTGTGCCCGGCTACTACGTGCTCGCGGGGCTGTGCGCCGCGGCAACAGTTGTCCCCGACTTCGCCGAGAGCGTGCTCGAGTCGAGTGCGCTGCCGTGGACGGCCGAGCGTGCGCACGACATTGTCTGGAACGCAGCGATGCCGCTGATGATGGTCGCGGTGCTGGTGCTGCTGGCGCTGCAGGCGCTCCGGTATCCTGAGCCTCACGGGCGCCACCAGGCCGGGCTGGTTTTTCTCGGGGCGTTGCCGGCGACGTGCGCCGGCATCATCTCGTCCACGATGCTTTGGGTCGGCACGCCGCCGCCGGAGGTCATGGACACGCTCTGGCCGCTGTGGAGTCTCTGTTTCCCGGTGGTGGTGTTCATTGCGATCTATCGCTACAAGCTCTTTGACCTCGAGGTTGTCTTTCGCGGCAGCTTGATCTACGGCGCGCTCACCGGGGCGGTGGTGCTGGCGTTCTACGGCGCACTCGGGATCGGCGGCGCGCTTGCGTCCCAGGCGATGGGAGGCGGCAGCACGTCGCCCTGGGTGGTTGCCGGCGTCATCGTTGCCCTCGGTTTCCTCTTCGCGCCGTTGCGCAGTTTCATCCAGCTCGCCATCGATCGAACCGTGTTCCCGGAACGGCAGGTTCTCGGCGAAAGCCTCAACTCGCTCGCCTACCAGCTCCCGCGCAGGGCGAGCCTGCCGGCGATGGGCAGGTACCTCGTGGAGCGCCTGAGTGGGGTGGTCGCGGTGCGCGACGTGACGGTGCTGCTGACTGACGCCAAGGACGGGCAGTTGCTGCCGTTGGCGTCGACCAGATTTGACCCCAGCCAGGCGGCGGAGCTGGCGCCGCCGCTGCCGGTCGACGACGATGGCGTGCGTGCGCTCAGGCGCGGCCGGAAGGCAATACCGGCCGGGCAGACCGGCGCCAAGAGCACGGCGCTTGCACAGCTCAACCGCGTCTTCGCAGCCTCTCTGGTGGTTCCGCTGGTGACCCACGACCGCCTCGTGGGCCTCCTCCTGCTCGGGGAGAAGGTCGGCGGCCGCGACTTCTCGCTCGCCGAGCTCGAGCTGCTGAGCCTGTTCGGGCACGACGTTGCCACCGCCTTCGAGAACGTGCGCCTGTTTCAGTTCGCCACCTACGAGAGCCTGACCGGCCTCTTGCGTCGGGAAGCGGTTTTGGAGCAGCTTGAGAAAGAGGTCGAGCGCGCACGGCGCTATGGGCGGCCACTCGCGGTCGGTCTTGCCGATTTGGATCGCTTCAAGGGAATCAACAGCGCGCACGGGCACCTGGTCGGCGACAGCCTGCTCACCGCGGTGGCGCACGCGCTCTCGGCGGGGTTGCGCCGCAGCGACGCGCTCGGGCGGTACGGTGGCGACGAGTTCGTCCTGGTCCTGGCGGAGACCTCGCTCGAAGGAGCGATCGCGCTTGCCGAGAAGGTGCGAGGTCTGGTCGAAGAGGTGCGCGTCGCGGTGGCCGGCGCCATTATTTCCACGACTGTCTCGATCGGGCTAAGCACGCTCGCCGACGCCCAGCAGGCAACACACTCGCCGGTGGAGGCGCTGCTCGCCGCCGCCGACCGCAACCTCTTTCACGCCAAGGCGCTCGGTGGCAACCGCGTGGTGCCGGGCCAACCCACGACTGGGGAGGCGTGAGAGCCGCCGTCCGAAATGCGAGGCATCCGTGCGTTTGACGAGAGTTCGGGACGTGGCACCTGTGGCTTGGAATATGGCCTTAGTTGCGGAGGTTGCGTGCTGGCGATGGTGGCGCTGACAGTGGCGAACGTTGCACGATCGGTCCAGCGCGGGCGCGCCCCGCAGGCGACCACGCGCGGTGCGCGTTTCGTGTCCCTGGTGGCAGCCGTGGCCATGCTTGCGGCCGCGTCAACCGCGTGCGGGCGGCGTGAGGCGTCCCGACCAGCGCGGACTAGTGCTGCCGCAGCGGCGGCGTTGACACCGATCACGGGCGCCGGTGTCAAGGACCTGATCGCCGCGCGCCGTGGCCGGGTGGTGCTGGTCAACGTGTGGGCAACCTGGTGCGACCCGTGCCGTGAAGAGTTCCCGGATCTTCTGCGTGTGCGTCGCGAGCTGGCGCCGCAGGGGCTCGACGTCGTGCTGATCTGTGCGGACTTCGCGAGTCAGCTACCGCAGGCGCGTGAATTTCTGGCGCGCAGTGGGGTGGACTTTCCGACCTATTTCAAGACCGAGAAGGACGAGGAGTTCATCAACGCGCTTGAGCCGCGCTGGTCGGGCGCATTGCCGATGACGCTGCTGGTCGCCCGCGACGGGCATCGCGCCGGTTTTTGGGAAGGGAAGGCCAGCTATCAGACGTTCGCGGCGAAGATACGTCCGCTGCTCGTGCCGCAAAACTAGGTTTCAATGGAAGGGAGGGATTCGTGAACAACCGATTGGGAGGTGCCCTCATGGTACTCACATTTGTCACGGCGACATCAATGCTGGCGCTCACGCTCGGCGACTCTGCGCCGGCGGCCGCGGTCAAGATGAAGAACCTCGACGGCCGCGAGCTCGCCATCAGTGACATGGCCGGCCGCAACGGCACGCTCGTGATCTTCTCCTGCAACCACTGCCCGTACGTCAAGGCATGGGAAGCGCGCATAGCGGCCGTGGGCAACGGCTGTCAAGGCAAGGGGATTGGGGTGATCATGATCAACTCCAACGACCCGGTGGCGTACCCGGAGGACAGCTTCGAGGTCATGCAACAGCGCGCCAAGGAACGCGGCTTCGCCTTCCCGTACGTCGTTGATGCGACGTCTGATGTTGCGCGCGCGTTCGGCGCCACCAGGACGCCGGAGGTGTTTCTCTTCGACGGGGCCGGGAAGCTCGTGTACCACGGTGTGGTTGACGACAATGCCGAGCACGCCGACAAGGTTGAGAAGCACTATCTCCAAGATGCGCTCGGCGCGCTCGTCGCGGGCAAGACCCCGGCGGTTCAGGAGACCAAGGCGATAGGTTGCTCGATCAAGTTCCGGCCCAAGGCGTGAGGCGCCGGGGGCACTGTTGTGTTGCGGTGAAGCAGGCCAGCCCGGCCGCAGCGGTGCTGCACGCCGCCACGGACAGCAGGTCGTCCGGTCTTCCTGACGTCACGCGTTGTGTCAGGCGTCCGTGACGAGCTTGGTCGAGAGGTAGCGCTCGCCGCGGTCGCACGCGACCGCGACGACCGTGCGCCCGCTGCCAAGTTCGCGCGCCTTCTCGAGCGCGACCGCGAGGATCGCCCCGGTCGAGGGCCCGCAGAAGATGCCCTCCTCCCGGGCCAGGCGGCGGGCGGTGGCAAACGCAACGTCGTCACCGACACGACGCTGTTCCGACAGCAGTGACGGGTCCCAGATTGGCGGCACGTAGTTGCCGTCGAAGTGCAGTAGACCTTCGATCTTGGAGTGCGGGTTGTCGGGCTCGATCCCGACGATGCGCGTCTTGCAGCCGTGGTCGCGCAGATACCCAGCGACGCCCATGAGAGTGCCGCCGGTGCCGGCGCCAGCGACAAAGCAGTCAAGCTTGCCGTCGGTCTGCGCGAAGAGCTCGGCGCCGTTGCCGTGGTAGTGCGCGAGGACATTGCCGGGGTTCCCGTTCTGGTTGAGATAGAAGAATGTATCCGTGTCCTTGGCGGCCTGCTCACACGCCCAGATGTGAGAGTTCTGGTCCGCACCCGGCGTGAGCACGACCTCGGTGCCCCACAGTGCCATGATCTTGCGCCGCTCGATCGATTTGGTGTCGGGCATGAAGATGCGGGAGCGATAGCCCTTGACGGTCGCGATCATGCCGAGGGCGATGCCGGTGTTGCCGGAGGAGGCGTCAATGATGATGTGATGGAGCTGGAGCGCGCCGGTCTTCTCCGCGTCCTCAATGATGTACTTGACGATGCGGTCCTTGAGCGACCCGGAAGGGTTCCACGCTTCCATCTTGAGGAGAACAGTCGCCATGCCTGGCTCGACCATGTGGCAGAGCTGGATAAGTGGGGTATGGCCGATCTGGTCCAAGACGCTTGAGCGGTTCACGTGCACTCCCGGCGCCGCAGCGACGGCCGGCGCGCGCCAATCGCGAAAGGATACACCACGCCCCAGTCGGCTGGCATTCCATCTGGACGATGCTCGAGGCATGGATTGCGCACCGCCGGGGCGGCGGAGGTGCCCGATGTTGACGGTTGAACGACTGTGCGTGGCAGCGGCGGGCCGGGGGCCAAGGTGACACGGTTGACTTCGGCGCGGCCGCTGTGCGACTTTGCCCACGGAGTCACGACAGGGAGGCTCTCGATGCCGGATATCAGCCGAATCCAAAAGGAGCTCAAGGCGGCCGAATGCGACGGCTGGCTGTTCTACGACTTCCGCAACAGCGACCAGATCGCCTATGAGGTGCTCGGCCTCGAGTTTGGGAAGTTCACGACGCGGCGTTGGTTCTACTGGATCCCGGCGCAAGGGGAGCCGACGCGGTTGGTGTCGCCGGTCGAGTCCGGCAAGCTCGACCCACTCCCCGGAGCGAAACTGGTGTACCGCTCGTGGCGCGAACTGCACGCCTTCCTCAAGCAGGCGCTGGGCGGTGCGAAGAGAGTCGCGATGCAGTACTCCCCCGAGGCGAACATCCCGTACGTCGCGAAGGTTGACGCCGGGACGGTCGAGCTGATCCGCTCATTCGGTTACCAGGTGGTGTCGTCGGCCGATCTCGTGCAGACGTTCCAAGCGGTACTCGACGAGGACCAGTTTGCAAGTCACGTCGAGGCCGGGGCGCGGGTGCAGAGCATCAAGGACGAGGCGTTTCTCCATGTCGGAACGGAGGTGCGCGCTGGGCGCACGCTGACTCCCTACGATGTGCAGCAGTTCATCGCCCGTCGTTTCGGCGAGGAGGGACTCACGTGCGGCATTGAGTACCCGATCGTCGGCACCAACGAGCAGCCGGCGGATCCGCACTTCGAGCCCACGCCTGCGAACGCCCGTCCGATTCGGAAGGGCGACACGCTGCTGATCGACCTCTGGGCCAAGCTCGACAAACCCCGGGCGATCTTCTACGACATCACTTGGTGCGGCTCTGTCGGCACGAAGCCGCCGGCAAAATACGTCGAAATCTTCACGGTCGTGCGCGATGCGCGCGACGCGGCGCTCAAGCTCGTGCGGGATCGCTTCGGCGCCCGCGCCCCGGTGCACGGTTGGGAGGTGGACGACGCGTGCCGCGCAGTCGTGGACAAGGCGGGCTACGGCAAGTACTTCGTCCACCGCACCGGGCACTCGATCGGCGAGGACGTGCACGGCAACGGCGTCAACATCGACAACCTGGAGACGCGCGACGAGCGTCTACTCGTGCCGGGCGTGTGCTTCTCCATCGAGCCCGGCATCTACCTCGCGGGCGAGATGGCGGCGCGCAGCGAGATCAATGTCTTCATCACGCCGCAAGGCAAGGTTGAGGTCGCGGGCGAGATGCAGAAGCAACTCGTGCTGATCGACGTTCCCTGAGGCGAGTGATGGTCATACCCGAGGACCAGGTCGAGGTCCTGAAGGCCGACGGAGCAATCAACGCCGAACCGATAGTCGCTGCACTGCGGGCCAACGGAATCCCGGCCACCGTGGTGGGGGAGGCCGTGAGCCGGTTGTTCGGGTTGAGCCTGGACGGGCTCGGGGTCGTGAGCATCGTGGTGCCAAGAAAGTACGAGGAGCAGGCTCGAGCGCTGCTCGCGGCCGGCGAACTGCATCAGTTGGAGATTCGAGAAAACGACAACCCTGAAGGATAGGGACTAGGGAACCACTCGGTTCTTTGAGCGAGAGGCGGTCGGGAGGGAGTGGCGATGAGCTGGTACCTTTGGGTGATCCTGGCCTACCTGTTGGTGCTGACGGGCTTCAACTTCTACCGCTCCAGGCAGATCAAGACCCAGGACGACTTCATGGTGGCGGGGCGCAAGCTCTCACTCACCACGATGGTGTTCACCCTGGTGTGCACGTGGATCGGCTCGGGTACCTTCATCGCCGGCGCCGAATACGCGTACTACGCGGGCTGGAGCGCGATCTGGCAGCCGGCCGGTGCCTTCCTCGGCATCGCGATCATCTACTTCATCGCCGCGAAGATCCGCACCTTCGGCCAGTACACCGTGGGCGACATCCTGGAGGTTCGTTACGGCAAGTTCGCGCGGCTCTTCGGCGCCATCGCCCTGATCATCGCGTTCACCACCATTGTTTCCTACCAGTTCCGCGCCGGCGGTTACATCCTCAACGTCGTGACCGATGGCTCTGTTTCGCTCGAGGTCGGGCAGACCATCGCCGCGGCCTTCGTGATCCTGTTCGTGGCCATCGGAGGCATGGTCGCCGTGGCGCACACGGATCTGCCTAACGGCATCATCATCGTGCTGGCCTGCTGCCTGGCGGTGCCGTTCGTCGTTCTCGCCGCGGGAGGGTGGTCGCACGCCGCCCAGGTGCTTCCGCCGGGGAACTTTAAGGTCTTCTCGCCGGACTTCGGGAAGTACCCGGCTCTCAAGGGGCTCTCGTACTTCCTGTCAACGCTCTTGCTGCTGATGGGCGTGCAGTCGATGTATCAGAAGTTCTACGCGGCGCGCTCCCCGAGGGAAGCCAGGCGCGCGGTGGCCATCTGGATCGTCGGCACGATCGTCGTCGAGACGATCGTGATCGCAATTGCGGTGTTTGCCTCGGCGTACAACGCCGAGCATCAGACGCACTGGGATCCGAGGTCGCTGGTGCTCAACGCGGCGCGCCACATGGTGCCCGCTCCGGTCGGCATTCTTTTGCTGGGCGCTGCGTGTGCGGTCGTCCTGTCCACCGGGATGAACTACTTGCTCTCGTCGAGCTCGAACGTGATTCGGGACATCTACCAGCGCATGGTTCGTCCGGATGCGGATCCTACCAAGATGGTGGCGCTGCAGAAGGTGTTCGTTGTCGCGCTGGGATTGTGCGCTTTCTTGATGATCTTCATACCGACTGTGCTCAAGCTCCAGATCTCGGTCCTTCAATACGCCTACTTTGCCTACACGCTGTACGGCGTGGCCGTCACGCCGGCGCTATTCGCGGCACTAACGTGGAAGCGGGCGACGCGCCAGGGCGGGCTCGCTTCGATCGTCAGCGGCGCCGTCGCAACCGTGTTTTTCGAGCTCATCCTGCCGCGCATTGCACCTTCGATCATGCAGGCGGCACAGGGTAAGTCTGGTGCGCGGGTTTTCGGCGGGGACCCATGGGGGATTCCGAGCATCTACCCGGCGGCGCTCATTTCGATCGGGACTCTGGTCGTCGTGAGCCTGCTCACGTCGCCTCCGGATCGCGACTCGCTGAAGCCATTGTTTGGGGAGAAGGAGAGCTCCGGTCGCTGATGCGCGGAGCTCGGGGCGACGCACCGGCCGCACGTACGGCCTGCGTGCATTAGAATGAACGTTGGCCGGAGCTTCGGGGAAAGGAGTTACCGTGGACGAACCGCTGGACACATCGCAGGTCGAGGCCGCGGATCCTGTGCTTCTTGATCTCTTCCAGGCCAGCCACGTGATCGCAGATCTGCGCGCGAAGAACCGTGACGAGGTGATCGCAGAGGTTGTCAAGGAGGTCGCCAAGCGGGGGCTGGTGAGCGATGCCCGCTGGCTGGAGGCGGCGCTCACGGAACGGGAGCGCATGGTGCCGACAGCAATGCCGAACGGCGTGGCTTTTCTGCACGCCCGCCATCGCGCCGCGGACCGGTTTCCGAAGCAATTCCTGTTCCTCGCACGCTCGGCAAAGGGCGTCAACTTCGGCTCACCGGACGAACGTCCGACGCACCTGTTTTTTCTGCTTGCGCTCCGCAAGGACATGGCGCACCTGCGTTGGCTCGCTCGGCTTTCGTGGATCTGTCGCAACCGAACCTCGGTGGCCAACCTGTTGAAAGCTGGCAACGCTGAAGAGATCGCCCGTTTCCTGCGCATTGCGATTGAGGAGCTACCGGGCAACCTCAAACAGCGCTAGGCGTTCCCATGCTGGCGTGCCAGCACCACGAAGGACGAAAATTGGGGCTGGCGGCGGGCGGGTGAGAGGACGTCGCCCGCCAACGCTCGACTCTCTACCGAGCAAGTGGGGTCAGTTCAGGTAGCCGGCGAGGGCGCGCGACTGTGCGCTCCGGCGCAGCTTGTTGAGCGCCTGGCTTTCAATCTGCCGCACGCGCTCGCGTGAGATCCCAAGCTGGTCGCCGATCTCGCGCAGGGTGAGGGGGTTGTCGCTCTCCAGGCCGAAGCGAAGGCTCAGGATCTGGCGCTCCTTCTCAGAGAGGGTGGCGAGCGCCTCACGCAACGTCTCGGCGAAGGACTCTTTCAGCATCTCCTCATCGGTGTCCGGGATGACGTACTGTTGCAGCAGGTCGCCAAACTCCGCCTCGCCCTCCTCGTCCACCGGCTCGTTGAGCGAGAGGATGTTCTGGTTGGACGCGAGCAGCAGGCGCACCTCGTCCGGCGGCATGCCGAGCTCGTCTGCCAGCTCCTGCTCTGTGGGGGCGCGCTCGAGCTCGCGTCCCAGCGCCTGGCGGCAGCGCTCGAGGCGGTAGAGGACGTTGGCCTGTTTTTGGGGCAGGCGGAAGGTGGCGCCGTGCTCGGATAGGGCGTGCAGGATCGCCTGTCGGATCCACCACACGGCATAGGTGATGAACTTGACGTTCTTTCCGGGGTCGAACTTCTTGGCAGCCTGGATCAGGCCGATGTTGCCCTCGTTGATGAGGTCGAGCAGGGAGACGCGCGAGTGGCGGAACCGCTTGGCGTAGGCGACGACGAAGCGCAGGTTGGCCTCGACAAGGCGACGAAGCGCCTCACCGTCGCCGTGCTGGATCTTGTGGCCGAGCTCTTTTTCCTCTTCGCTGGTGATGGGCTGGAAGCGGCCGATCTCGTGCAGGTAGCGGCGAAGAAGTGCGGCTTCGGGGTCATTCCGGTGGTCGCCGTAGGTCATTCGTCCTCAGTGGGGACGAGGCCGCCGGGTTCGCGTGGCGCGAGGGCGTGCTCGCGGGCGATCATGCCGCGCCGTTCAGCCTCATGCCGCGCACTGGCGAGCAGTCGCTCGACCTCAGCTTGCAGGGCCGCGACCTGATCCCGCATGTTGAGGATGACCTCCACCCCCGCCAAGTTTACTCCCATCTCACGCGTCAACGTGAGGATGAACTCGAGCTGCTGGCAGGTCGCGTCGTCGTACAGGCGTGTGTTGCCCACGCTCCGCGGGGGCCGCAGGAGCCCCTCACGCTCATACACCCTGAGCGTCTGCGGGTGCAGGCTGTAGCGCTCGGCAACCCAGGAGATTGTGTGGTAGCGCTTGGCGTTGCTGGTCATGGATCTTCCTTAACCTTCGCGGCGCAGAGGCAGCTCGGGCGCGCGCAGGGCGAGCGCCCGGCACGCCCCCCGAGATCCTGGGCTGCACGGTCATTACGCTCAGTCATGGGCTCGACTCCTCGCGTCAGTTGGTGCCCTTCGACTCGACGTCGACGTAGTCAGCATCCACAACCTCGCCGTCAGCGCTCGGGGCCTGAGGTTGCGCGCCGGCCTGCGCTGAAGCGCCCTGCGAGGCCGCGGCCGCGCCCGCCGTGCGATAGATCTCCTCGGCGAGGTGGTGCGAAGTGCGCGTGAGCTGCTCATGGGCAGCGTCCATCTCGTCCTTCTTGCGGCTCTCGAGCGCGCGCTTGGCCCCGGCAAGTGCGACCTCGGTCTCCTTGCGCTGGGCTTCGGGCAGCTTGTCCTGGTTCTCTTTGAGCAGTTTCTCGGTCGAGTAGACGAGCGAATCGAGGCGGTTGTGCGCCTCGGCCTGCTCGCGCCGCTCACGGTCGTCGTCCGCGTGCTGGTCGGCCTCGTGCACCATGCGCTTGATCTCGTCCTCGTTCAAGCCCGAGGATGCGGTGATCTGGATCTTCTGTTCCTTGCCTGTACCAAGGTCCTTGGCGGAGACGTGCAGGATGCCATTGGCATCGATGTCGAACGTCACCTCGACCTGGGGAATGCCCCGTGGCGCCGGCGGGATGCCGATGAGGTGGAAACGGCCCAGAGTTCGGTCGTCGCGCGCCATTGGCCGCTCACCCTGGAGGACGTGGATCTCGACCTGAGTCTGGCTGTCGTCAGCCGTCGAATAGACCTTGGACTTGCGCGCCGGGATCGTGGTGTTGCGCGCGATCACGATGTCCGCGACGCCGCCGAGCGTCTCGACCCCGAGCGAAAGCGGCGTCACGTCGAGGAGCAGGAGATCGTGCACGTCGCCGGCGAGGACGCCGGCCTGCAAGGCCGCGCCTACGGCCACAACCTCGTCGGGGTTGACACCCTTGTGCGGTTCCTTGCCGAACATCTCCTCGACGAGCTTCTGCACGCGGGGAATGCGGGTGGAGCCGCCCACAAGCACGACCTCATCGATGTTCTTAGCCTCGAGGTTGGCGTCCTTGAGCGCCTGCTGGCAGGGAGCAACGGTGCGCTGGATGATGTCTTCGACGAGCTGCTCGAACTTCGAGCGCGTCAGGCGGATGTTCAGGTGCTTGGGGCCGGAGGCGTCGGCGGTGATGAACGGCAGGTTGATCTCGCTCTCCTGTGTGCTCGAGAGCTCGCACTTGGCCTTCTCGGCGGCTTCCTTGAGTCGCTGGAGCGCCATCCGGTCTTTCGAAAGGTCGATGCCCTGGTCCTTGCGGAACTCGGCCGCCAGCCACTCGATCAGGCGCTGGTCGATATCGTCACCACCGAGGTGGGTGTCGCCGTTGGTTGACTTGACTTCGACCACGCCCTCACCGACCTCGAGGATCGAGATGTCAAACGTGCCGCCGCCGAAGTCGTACACCGCGATGGTCTCGTTCTTCTTCTTGTCGAGGCCATAGGCGAGCGCGGCCGCGGTTGGCTCGTTGACGAGACGCACGACCTCCAGACCCGCGATCTGTCCGGCATCCTTGGTCGCCTGGCGTTGTGCGTCGTTGAAGTAGGCGGGCACGGTGATGACCGCCTTCTCGACCTTCTCGCCGATGTAGTCTTCAGCGGCAGCCTTGAGCTTCTGCAACACCATCGCTGAGATCTCGGGCGGAGAGTAGAGCTTGCCCTCGACCTCGACACGCGCGGTGTCGTTCTCACCCCGCACGACGTGGAACGGGAACATCTTGATTTCCTGCGTGACCTCGTCAAAGCGCCGTCCCATGAAGCGCTTGATAGAAAACACGGTATTGATTGGGTTGGTGACGGCCTGGCGCTTGGCCACCTGGCCAACAGGACGCTCGCCGTTCTTGGCGAAGGCGACCACGGAGGGCGTTGTACGGCTGCCTTCCTGGTTCGCGATCACGATTGGCTTGCCGCCTTCCATGATGGCGACGACTGAGTTTGTGGTACCGAGATCGATGCCGATTGTTTTTGACATTGACAAAACCCTCCTCAAGTCAACTCCACGAGAAAAGTCTAGAACCTGAGTGTGGTTTTGTCAAGGGTTGACGAGCGTCGCCCCCTGTTTCGGCACAGTCTCATCTGTAGCATTCCCCAAGTGGTGTGTCATGATGAGGTTAGGATCCGGATTGCCACTTGCAGTGCTGCCCGTCAGGAACACGGACTGCTCCCGGAGGGTGTAGCGATAGGGCCGACCCCACGGGTCCTCCAGGCTGCTCTGAGGCACAATATGCTCGCGCACCAAATCGCTGATGTTCTCGGGGTAGCCTCCAGCCAGGACCGCGCGCGCCTGCAGGGCGTGCCAGACGCCAAGCATGCCGGCCCAGGACGCGCCGGCCTGGAACTTCGGCGTCAATTTTGGACCTGCGCCAAGGAGCAGGTTGAACGGGTTGCGCGAGGCGAGGGTGAGCGACACAACCAGCACCGGGAGCAGCCACAACACCCGCGTTGGGAACGCCGACGGGGGCTTGGTCGCCACGAGCGGCCCGCCAAGCGCGTCCTCGGCAAGACGGGCGAGTTCATCGCGCGAGGCCTCGCGGATGAGGCCGCGGTTGACGAGGGTGAAGAGCGCCTTGCACGTGTCGAACTCGCCGTGAGCGCTTTTTGCGACTACCTCCTGCACCGTGCCAGCGCCGTCGACGAACTGCAGCACCTCATGCTCGATCGGCGAGATCCTCACCATGCCCTTGGGCACGGGACGGGGCCGCCAGCGGTCGGCGTCCTGAGGATCGAGCTCTTTCATGGTCTCGTCCGGATCCATCTTGGCCTGCGCGGCGCCGGAAGTCGGCACGAAGATGATGCTCCGGTCCGGGATGCCCTTCTCGATGATTGGCCACTCGTCGAGCATGCGAGCGCCTTCCATGAGGATGCTCTCGGCGGCAATTGGGGAGAAGAGCTCGACGTCGTGCTCGATGTTCGCCTCCTGCGAGAAATGGTAGTCCCCGTCCTGCCAGCGGAAGACGCGATAGATGATCTGCAGGATCTGCCGCTCGAGAGCGCGCCGCAACTCCTCGCGTGACAGAGCCGCCTGACGAAGCAGGATGATCCCAAGGCGCTCAAGCGTCTCGACCTGAACCTTGAGCGCCGCCTCGAGCGCCGCAGCGGTAATCATGCCGGTCTTGAGCAATACCTGTCCGAGGCGGTCCTCGATGCGCTTGTTGAGAGAGTCGGCACCGACCACCTTGCCGTCCACGAATTGGATCGTCACGATGTCTTCAGTGGAGCGCAGCGTCAGCACGCCGGCCTTACGCTGCAGACCTATGAGCTGAAAGATGTCAGCGAGTGAGAAATCGCGGAGGGTGCCTTCGAGCGCCATCGTCAATCCCGTCCCGTCACGATAAGCTGTGACGTGACCGCTGCGACAAGCCAGACGGCGCCGCACACGGCCTGCAGCGGCCAGACCGGCGCCGCCATCAGCGCCGGGCCGATAAAGTCGGGCAGCCAAACCAGCGCGCAACCCAGGCAGAGGGCACCAACGGTCATCAAGGGCAATGCCATGGCGCCGTGCCCGGTGTTGGCAAGACCCAGCCCCGGAAGGAGAAGGTCGGCAAGGCGGTGCTCGAGCGCGAGCAACCTCTGCCGCTGCCGCATGCGGCGACGCTTCGCCATTTGCGTCCCGAAAGCGACAGAGTCCTTCTTGAGGAAGATGTTGATGCACTGCATGCAGTAGGTCTGGCTCTCATGCGAGAGCTTGCAGCGGCGGCAGAACGGCCGCCCGCACTTGAGGCACGCAGACGCCAGACCGGTTGTGTACTGGCGCATTAGATAGTGCCCGATCGCGAGCAGCAGGGCGAGCAGAGTGCCGGTTGTGAGTGGATGCTCCACGGTCCGCTCGCGGGCCAGCGGCGGCGGCGCCAAGCCGCGGTTGATCAGCACGAGCGGGTGTTTGCGCTGCACCAGCGCCTCGGCCTCCTCCGATGTGACAAGCGGGAGAATCTGCCGTCCCTCGCGTCCGGCCACGAACGCGGCAAGTCGCCGCTCGTTGATCCGCCGCGCCTCCGCCTTCATCTCTTCGCTCTCGCGGAACCGGTAGGTCTGCGAAAAGGCAAATGAGAGGTCGTAGCTCACAATGAGCGGGTCGAAGCCTTCGTTGCGCGCCGATTGGAACCACTGCACGGCCGCGTTGTAGTCGCCGTCGAGATAGCTCACCGTGCCGAGATCGAGCATCAGCGCGCCGTCCCTGGGCGCGAGGCGCAACCCCTCCCGGTACGAGGCGGCCGCCGACTCGAGCAGCCCGTACTGCCGGAAGCAATCGCCGACCAGACGGTGGTACGTGGCATCGTCGCCAAACACGTCGGAGAGTGTGCTCAGGGCTTCGACCGTCTGCGGCTCGTAGCGCCCGTTGGCGAGGGCGTCTGCTGCCTGCAGGATGGGGTTTGGCGGGTGCGTGAGGTCGCGCAGCGCGACCTCGACCAGGGTCGGCGCCGCGGCGACGAACAGCATTGCCGCGAGACCGACAAGCTTGCGGCCAAACGAGAAGTACGCCCAGCAGAGCGCGAACATCCAGAGCAGCAGCCAGGCCGCGTCGAAGGTTAGGAAGATCGGCAGTCCGACCACAAAGATGGTGAGCAGGAGGCTGCTCGAAGTCAGGCGCAAGAACCCGCCGAGCTCTTCGAGGTCATGCCACAGGCGCACAAACACGCTGCGGATGGCGAAAATACTCCACAGCCCCAACAGCCCAAGCAGCGTGGCGACCGCCGCCAGCAGTGCGCTTGGCGCCACGAGCGAGCGCAGCCTGCTGTCGTGCACGAGGTTTGCGAGCGCGGCCATGAGTGTGCCCAGGCCAGTGGAGGTCAGGCCGCGGCGGAGCTGGACGGTGGCGAGCGAGAAGGCGGCCTCGGGGCTGTCCGGGTCGAGTCGGAGCGCCTGGGCGAGGACAGCCTGGGCGCGTGCCGGCGGTTGGGTTCGCGCAGCCGCGACCAGGGCGAGAGCGAACGGCGTCAGACGCCGCAACTCCTGCTTCTGCGCCACCGCGATCGCCTCGTCGGTTCGCTCGCGCAGCGCCTCGGGATCAAGGGGAGAGAGCGCCCGCGCGAGCCGCAGCCAGGCTTGCTCGATGTCGCCGCCGCGACCCCGCTCCGGCTGATCGGACCCCGCGGTTGCGGTGGCAACCAAGAGGGCGATGAGCGCGCTAGCGCGTCGCAGCCACGTAGAGCGTTTGCAGTTGATAGAGGACGTCATCAAGGTAGCGACTCTCCTCGTGAGCAAGCTGCCCCTTTGTCCTGTCCTTGACCACGCCGAGCAAATCGATAAAGAAACGCGCCATCGCCGGGTCCCGCCCGCGACCGGGTACCTGCCCGGACAGCAGCACGGCCGCCTGCTGGGCGAGAAAGTCGACGAGATCCAGGAAGCCGGGCTGATTCGCGGCCGCACCTGTGTCGGCCTCCGGCGGTAGCGCCGCTTCCGGCTCGGGCATCGGCGCGGCCGCCGCGGGTGGCTCGGGTGGCGGAACGCTGGAGTCCTTCAGCTCACCCTCGCGCGTGAACCAGCGCCGGTCAACCACTTTCACCTTGTCCGGCTTGAGGTCATCCGCCAATCCGGCCTCCCGGCCACTCCCGTTTCACGGCATCTTACGCGGCCTTCTATGCCAGAACAAGCAGGGTACGGGGACCGGCGGCGCCGCAGGTATACTCCTGCGCCGTGAGCCACGAGCATCCCTTTGACGCCCTGCGCGCTCTGAGCGCGCGCCTGCGCGCGCCCGACGGCTGTCCCTGGGACCGTGAGCAGACGCTCGAGAGTCTTACCACTTACATCATCGAGGAGGCGTACGAGGTCGTAGACGCCATCGAGGGGCACAACGAGCGCGACCTGGCTGCTGAGCTTGGCGACCTTCTCTTCCAGATCGTGTTCGCGGCGCAGGTCGCCGAGGAGCGGGGTTGGTTCGACGCCCTCGACGTCTGCCGCATGATCCACGCGAAGATGGTCGCCCGCCACCCGCACGTTTTTGGCGACGTCGAGGTCACCAGCGCCCAGGATGTCGTGCGCAACTGGGAGGCGCTCAAGCAACGCGAGCAGCGTGCTGGCGGCGCGCTCGCGGGCGTGCCCCGGCAGTTGCCGGCGCTGCTCAAGGCGTTGCGGATCACCGAGAAGGCGGCGGCGGTCGGGTTCGACTGGCAGCGGGCGGCCGACGTTGTTGCCAAGCTTGAGGAGGAGGTACGGGAGCTCCGCAACGAGGTGCAGGCCGCTGCGGCGGGCGCAAGCGAGGGCGTGCGCGAGGAGCTCGGCGACGTTTTCTTTGCCATGGCCAACCTCGCGCGCCAGCTCGGCGTCAACCCGGAGGCTGCGCTGCAGGGTGCGAACAACAAGTTTCTGCGCCGCTTCGCGACAATGGAGGAGCTTTCTCGAGCGCGCGGCGTTGCGCTTTCAGGCCTTACGCTGGTAGAGCTCGACGAGCTCTGGGAACAGGCAAAGGCCGCCGAGACCCCTTCCGGCGCCTAGCCGTTTGACATTCTCGGACGCAGCGCCTAAGGTTCGCCGGATTCTCCCGGTCGGGAGAAAGGGAGCCCAATGCGAACTCTTTCGTGTGCCCTGTTGGCGGCGCTGGTTGCGGGTGCAGTCATGGCCGCAGAGCCGGCGCTGAAGGTGAACGGCATCGAGATCAGCTCGGCCGAACTGGCGCTGGCGCAGCGCATGGGCGCCGCCGCCCAGGGCGCCAAGCCCGGCGATCCCGCGCTGCTCCGCTACGCAGTCGATCAGGTCGTGAATCGTCTCATGCTCGTCCAAATCGCCCGCGCAGCCGGCGTGACCGTGGATGCGCAGGAGGTGACCACCAGTATGGCCGAGCAGGCGAAGCAGGCGGGCGGACCGGAGGCGTTCGCCAAGGCGATCGCACAGACCGGCCTCCCCGAGGCTGAGATCAGGCGCCTGGAGGAGAACCGTCTTCTCACTCAGCGCTACATCGAGCGCCAGGTGGTCCCAAAGACCGTGGTCACGGCTGACGAAGTGCGCAAGTACTACGACGAGCACACGGAGGAGTTCAAGCATCCGGAGCAGAACAGGCTCAGGCTCGTCGTGGTGCGCCTCGATCCGGGCAGCGACGAGGCCAAGAAGTCCGCCGCCAAGGCGCGCGCCGAGCAGACGCGCGACCGGATTGCGAAGGGCGAAGAGTTCGCCAAGGTCGCCGGCGAGGTCTCCGACGGTCCCAACAAGAGCCACGGCGGCGACCTGGGCTGGATCCAGAAGGGAAAGATCCCAGTCCCAGAGCTCGAGAAGGCGATCGCCGCAATCAAGGTCGGCGAGGTCACGCCGGTTGTGGCCACCGACCAGGGCTTTTTCATCTTCAAACTGGATGCCCAGCGCGGCGTGGGTGTGAGCCCGTTTGACGAGGTCAAGGACAACCTGCAAAAGATGCTGCGCAGCCGCAAGCTTGAGGAGACGCTCTTCACCGAGATCCTGAAGCAGCGCACACAGGCCAAGATTGAAACCAGCGACCCGGCGATCAAGGCTGCCCTCGCGCCGCTGCCGGAGCCGACGGCAGGACCGGCTGCGTCGGCGAAACCCGTGGGCAGCGGCACCGTGCCCGCGCACGCGCCTTCGGGCTCGCAGCCTGCGCCCACGGCGAAACCGTCCGGGGATGCGGCGAAGCGTCCCTGACCGTCGCTACCGTCTCGTCGTCGCGGCCGTAATCACACGCGCGGACGGTTGCCTGCTGCTGGCGCGCCGCCTACCCGGGAGCCACATGGGCGGTCTGTGGGAGTTTCCCGGCGGCGGTGTCGAGAGCGGTGAGGATCCGGCGGCTGCGCTCGCGCGTGAGCTGCGCGAGGAACTGGACGTGGCCGCCGAAGTCGGGGAGCCGCTCACGTTTGCCTGGCACCGCGACGCGGAGCGCGCCGTGCTCGTGCTCTTCTACCGGGCGCGGCTCGTGCAGGGTGACCCACGCGGCCTGATGGGGCAGGAGGTCGCTTGGTTCGCGCCCGGCGAGCTCGCGCGCTTGCCGATGCCGCCGGCCGACGCTGCCCTGATCGCCACACTCTGCAACAAAGAGGTCTGAGAACAGCAGTACAAGGCTGGGGGTGTGTGCGTCACGGCGGCATGCTCGGGTTCGCGGTGGCGGTTCACGCCCAGTGTCGTCCGCTCCGAGATGCATGCTCCCTCTTCTGACTCGCAGTACAATCTGAACAAGGAGAAGTGACAAGTGCAGCCGGGCAGCCGGATCGCCCACTTTGAGGTCCTCGCCCAAATCGGGGCGGGCGGCATGGGTGAGGTTTACCGCGCCCGCGACACGCGCCTAGGACGAGACGTTGCGATCAAGGTGCTGCCGGCCGAGTTCGCCGAAGATCCCGAG
>Ga0209048_10001917_pt1 | contig 20974 bp, 15 predicted proteins | sample FrelakmetCRP12CR_FD_187146 | JGI IMG/M metagenome (GOLD analysis project Ga0209048, IMG submission 187146) | Freshwater lake sediment microbial communities from the University of Notre Dame, USA, for methane emissions studies - CRP12 CR (SPAdes)... | ecosystem: Environmental > Aquatic >... | reverse complement strand
GAAGCTGCTGCAGAAGTGCGACTACGACGTCGAGAAGGCGCAGACCGGCATCGTCTACATCGACGAGATCGACAAGATCTCGCGCAAGTCCGACAACCCCTCCATCACGCGTGATGTCTCGGGCGAGGGTGTGCAGCAGGCGCTGCTCAAGCTGATCGAGGGCACGATCGCCTCGGTGCCGCCGCAGGGCGGCCGCAAGCACCCGCAGCAGGAGTTCCTGCAGGTCGACACCGGCAACATCCTCTTCATCTGCGGCGGCGCCTTCTCGGGCCTCGAGAAGATCATCCTGAACCGCACGCAGAAGAGCGGCATCGGCTTCGTCGCGGACGTGCGCGAGCAGAGCGCGCGCCCGCACGGTTCGGACCTCTTCCACGACGTGGAGCCGGAGGACCTGATCAAGTACGGCCTGATCCCCGAGTTTGTCGGACGACTGCCGGTCGTGGCCACGCTCGACGAGCTCGATGAAGCGGCACTGATGCAGATCCTCACCGAGCCCAAGAACGCGCTCACCAAGCAGTACCGCAAGCTCTTCGACATGGAAGGCGTGGAGCTCGAGTTCCGCGAGGAGTCGCTGCGCGCGGTGTCGCGCCGGGCGATGCAGCGCAAGACCGGCGCGCGCGGCCTGCGCACCATCCTCGAGAACGTGCTGCTCGACATCATGTACGACCTGCCGGGCATGCGGAACGTGCAGAAGGTCGTCATCGACGAGGACGTGATCCAGGGCGAGAGCAAGCCCTACCTCGTCTACGGGGTGGAGGAGAGCCGCCTCGCCGCGGTCGAAGAGCGCCGCACCGGCTCCGACCACTGACGCGGCCGTCCCCCGCCTCCCGGACGCGCTGCGGGAGCCGTCGCTGCCCGGGCGGACGACAGTTGCTTCTCTCTCCCCAGGTCGTGCGCGTTCAAAGCGTTGCGCATATTGCGTGCCTGGCACGTCAAGTGTGCGGCGGCGCGCTTGTGGAAAGATCTCTTGAATCTCCGCCCGCCGTCCCCAAAGATGGAGCCTGTCTAAAACGGCGCCACGGGCCGCCCGGCCACGCGGCGCACCCGTCTGCCTAAGGTCCGGAGACCCATGTGACCACGACCGAAGACGCTTCGAGTTCCCCGACCCTGCCCGCGAGCTCCGACCTCCTGCCGGTGCTGCCGCTGCGCGACGTCGTTGTCTACCCGCACATGGTGATCCCGCTGTTCGTCGGCCGCGAGAAGTCGATCCTCGCGCTCGAGGCGGCGATGAAGGTCAACAAGCAGATCCTGCTGCTCGCGCAGAAGCAGGCGGATGTCGACGATCCGGCCGCGAAGGATCTCTACGAGGTGGGCACGATCGCCTCGATCCTGCAGCTGCTGAAGCTGCCGGACGGCACCGTGAAGGTGCTGGTGGAGGGCATCGAGCGCGCTTCGGTCTCGGAGCTGACGGCGGGCGAGTATTTCACCGCCAAGGCCGAGCCCCTCACCGATGGCGAGCGCTACGACGAGCGCGAGATGGACGTGCTGGTGCGCTCGGTGGTCTCGCAGTTCGAGCAGTACGTGAAGCTCAATCGCAAGGTGCCGCCGGAGATCCTCACCTCCCTCGCCGGCATCGAGCAGCCGGGCCGCTTGGCCGACACCGTGGCCGCGCACATGTCGCTCAAGCTCGATGCCAAGCAGAAGGTGCTCGAGATCCGCGACGTGCGCCGCCGCCTCGAGCACATCCTCGCGCTCATCGAGGGCGAGATGGACGTGCTGCAGATCGAGAAGCGCATCCGCGGCCGCGTCAAGCAGCAGATGGAGAAGAGCCAGCGCGAGTACTATCTGAACGAGCAGATGAAGGCGATCCAGAAGGAGCTGGGCGAGCTCGATGACGCGCCCAACGAGATCGCCGAGCTCGAGAAGCGCATCGCGCGCGCGGGGATGCCCAAGGAGGCGCGCGAGAAGGCCAAGTCGGAGCTCGCCAAGCTCAAGCTCATGTCGCCGATGTCGGCGGAGGCCACCGTCGTCCGCAACTACATCGACTGGCTGGTGAAGTGCCCCTGGCGCAAGCGCACCAAGGTCAAGCACGAACTCGCCGCCGCCGAGCAGGTCCTGAACGAAGACCACTACGGGCTCGAGAAGGTCAAGGAACGCATCGTCGAGTACCTGGCCGTGCAGCAGCGCGTGCAGACGCTGAAGGGCCCGATCCTCTGCCTCGTGGGCCCTCCCGGCGTGGGCAAGACCTCGCTCGGCCAGAGCATCGCGCGGGCGACGAACCGCAAGTTCGTGCGCATGTCCCTGGGCGGCGTGCGCGACGAGGCCGAGATCCGCGGCCACCGCCGCACCTACATCGGCTCGATGCCCGGCAAGATCCTGCAGAACATGGTGCGCACGGGCGTGCGCAACCCGCTGTTCCTCCTCGATGAAGTCGACAAGATGTCGATGGACTTCCGCGGCGACCCGTCCTCGGCGCTGCTGGAGGTGCTCGATCCCGAGCAGAACTCGACCTTCAACGACCACTACCTGGAGGTCGACTTCGACCTCTCGGACGTGATGTTCGTGTGCACCGCGAACAGCCTGAACATCCCGCCGCCGCTGCTCGACCGCATGGAGGTCATCCGCCTGCCGGGCTACACGGAGGACGAGAAGGCCAACATCGCGCGCCGCTACCTGCTGCCGAAGCAGGTGAAGCAGAACGGGCTCAAGCAAGACGAGCTCAAGGTCTCCGACGCCACGGTGCTCGAGATCATCCGCCACTACACGCGCGAGGCCGGTGTCCGCAACCTCGAGCGCGAGATCTCGAAGATCTGTCGCAAGGCGGTGAAGGAGCTGCTGCTCGACCGCGAGCGCAAGGTCGTGGCGGTGTCGCCGAAGAACCTCTCCAAGTACCTGGGCGTCAGGCGCTTCCGTTACGGGCGCGCCGAGGAGAACGACCAGGTCGGGCAGGTCACGGGCCTCGCCTGGACGGAGGCGGGGGGCGAGCTCCTCACCATCGAGGCCGCGGTGATGCCCGGCAAGGGCAAGCTCACGCACACCGGTCAGCTCGGCGAGGTGATGCAGGAATCGATCCAGGCGGCGATGACCGTGGTGAGGAGCCGCGCCGCCGTGCTCGGCCTCGACCAGGAGTTCTACCAGAAGTCCGACGTCCACATTCACGTGCCGGAGGGCGCCACGCCCAAGGACGGACCGAGCGCCGGCATCGGCATGTGCACGGCACTCGTCTCCGCGCTCACGCGCATCCCGGTGCGCAGCGACGTCGCCATGACCGGCGAGATCACCCTGCGCGGCGAGGTGCTGCCAATCGGCGGCCTCAAGGAGAAGCTGCTCGCGGCGCATCGGGGCGGCGTCGAGACCGTGCTGATCCCCTCCGAGAACGTGAAGGACCTGGCCGAGATTCCCGACAACATCAAGGGCCGGCTCGACATCAAGCCGGTCAAGTGGATAGACGAGGTGCTGGCGTTCGCGCTCAAGACCCAGCCGCAGCCGCTGCCGGTGGCCGCCGAGACGGCGGAACCACCCGGCGAGAAGGCGGCGGCGAGCAAGCGCAGCACCAAGCGCCCCGGCAAGCCTGTCCACGCCCACTGAGAGCGCCAAGAAAGAGGTATCCCGATGAACAAGAACGACCTGATCGATGCAGTGGCAGAGCGCACTGCGCTCGCCAAGTCCGATGCGGCCCGGGCCGTCGAGGCCGTGCTGTCCACCGTCACGGAGGCGCTCAAGAAGGGCGAGGCGGTGACGATCTCTGGGTTCGGGGCGTTTGCCACCAAGACCCGCGCGGCCCGCACCGGTCGCAACCCGCGCACGGGCGAGGCGATCGCCATCCCGGCGAGCCGCGTGCCCGGCTTCAAGGCTGGCAAGGCTCTGAAGGATGCCGTAAACTAACCGGCTCCCAGACGGGGCGGGTGCTTAGCTCAGCTGGGAGAGCGTCGCCCTTACAAGGCGAAGGTCGGGGGTTCGATCCCCTCAGCACCCACCAGACGCACGCGGAGTGGTAGTTCAGTCGGTTAGAATACCGGCCTGTCACGCCGGGGGTCGCGGGTTCGAGTCCCGTCCACTCCGCCATCTCTGGTCCGACCGAGACGAAGGCCCGCGCGAGCGGGCTTATTCGTATTCAGAGTGAAGCATGCTGCAGCAAATCCGCGACAAGATCTCCGGCTGGTTCGCCATCTTCTTCCTCGGCGCCATCGCCGTGGTGTTCATCTTCTGGGGCATCCGCTTCGAGTCCACGGTTAACAAGGCGGCCGTGACGGTGAACGGCGAGAGCATCCCGCTCGGGCAGGTGCGCAAGGCCTGGCAGGAGCGCCAGACCGAGCTGCAGCAGCAGATCCGCAACGAGCTTCCGCCGGCCCTCGTGAAGAGCGAGCAGCAGAAGCTCCTCGAGGACTTCGTCGCCCGGGAGCTGCTCGTGCAGCGGGCGCACGAGATGGGCTACCGGGTGGGCGACAAGGAGCTCGCCGACGAGATCTACGCCATCCCCGCGCTGCAGGTGGACGGCAAGTTCTCCCGCGACCGCTACGCGGCGCTGCTGCGCCAGCAGGGCCGTAGCGAGCCGGAGTTCGAGCGCGACTTCCGCCGCGACCTCGAGACGGGCCAGCTGCGCAACGCCATCGCCGTCTCCGCTTTCGCTACCGAGGGGGAGCTCAAGCGCCGCCTCGCACTCGAGGGGGAGACCCGCGACGTCGCCTACGCCGTGCTGCCAGCCGCCTCCTTCGCGGCCGAGACGCAGGTCACGCCCGAGGACGTGGCCGCCTGGTACGCCAAGCACAAGGCGGAGTTCATGACGCCGGAGACCGTCTCCCTGCAGTACCTGTCGCTGAGCCTGGCCGACGTTGCCGCCCGCGTGCAGGTCAACGACGAGACGCTGCACAAGTACTACGATCAGGTCGCCCCGGAGCGCTTCGTCGATGCGGAGCGGCGCCGCGCGAGCCACATCCTCATCGAGGCGGGCAAGGATGACGTCGCGGCAGCGAAGAAGGCCGAGCAGATCGCCGCGCGCGTCAAGGCGGGCGAGGACTTCGCCAAACTCGCCCGCGAGAACTCCGACGACCCGGGCTCCAAGCAGGCAGGCGGCGACTTGGGCTGGGCGACCCGCGAGGCGTACGTCAAGGCGTTCGCGGACGCCGTCTTCGGCATGCAGAAGGGCGAGGTACGCGGCCCCGTCAAGACACAGTTCGGCTACCACATCATCCGGCTCGACGACGTCGAGCCGCCGCACCAGCGCGGGTTCGACGAGGTCCGTGCTGAGCTCGAGGCCGACTACCGCAAGGAGCAGGCGCAGAACACGTTCTACGAGAAGTCCCAGCAGCTGGCGGACGAGTCATTCGCCGCGCTGAGCGAGCTCGACAGCGTCGGCAAGAAGCTCGGCCTGTCGGTGCAGACGGTGGAGGGCTTCACGCGCCAGGGCGGCGGCGCGCTCGGCGAGGACCGCAAGCTCATCGACGCTGCGTTCGGCCCCGAGGTGCTTGGGCAGCGCCAGAACAGCCAGGCGATCAGCTTGGGCGACGATCGCGTCGTCGTGGTCCGCGTCACCGACCACAAGCCGGCCCAGCAGCGCTCGCTCGAGGACGTGCGCGCGCAGGTCGAGGGGAGCGTGCGCCAGGAGTTCGCCCGCAAGGCGGCGGAGGCCGCCGCCCAGGCGGCCGCGGCGAAGGTCGCGGCCGGGCAGTCGCTCGCTGCGGTGGCTGCGGCCGCCGGCGTCAAGGCCGTGAGCGCGCCGGCACTCGGCCGCCGCGGTGGCACGGATTCCTCGGTGCCGCCCGAGCTCCTGAAGGCCATCTTCCACGCGGCCCGTCCCGTCGCTGGCAAGGAGACGGGCGGTGCGGCCGCGCTCGCGAACGGCGATGCCGCCGTGTTCGCGGTGAGCGCCGTACACCCCGGCACGCTCGCCGCATCGGCGCCGGACCAGACCGACATGCTGCGCGCGCAGCTCGTCCAGCGCACCTCGCAGCGCGCCGCGCTCGCGGAGTTCGTGGGCTACACGAACGAGCTGCAGGCCACCGCGAAGATCAAGCGCAACCCGAACGTCTTCGCAGCGGAGTAGGGCGCCCGCTACTGGCCCTTCGCGGGCTCGTCGGGGAACGACATCCCGACGTGGCTGTAGCCCGCGTCGACGTAGAGGACTTCGCCGGTGATGCCGGAGGCCAGGTCCGAGCAGAGGAACGCCGCGGCATTGCCCACTTCGTCGGTCGTCACGTTGCGGCGCAGGGGCGTCAGGGAGGCGACGCGGGAGAGCATCCGGCGAAAGCCGCTCACGCCCGCCGCCGCCAGCGTCTTAATCGGTCCCGCCGAGATCGCGTTCACGCGGATGTTCTGCGGCCCCAAGTCGGCCGCCAGGAACCGCACGTTGGCCTCGAGGCTCGCCTTGGCCAGCCCCATGATGTTGTAGCTCGGGATCGAGCGCACGGCGCCCAGGTAGGAGAGCGTGAGGAGTGCGCCCGCGCGACCCGCCATCAGCGGGCGGCCCGCCTTGGCGAGCGCCGTCAGGCTGTAGCTCGAGATGTCGTGAGCGATCTGGAAGCCCTCGCGCGTGGTGCTGTCGACGAAGCCGCCGGCGAGCTGCTCGCGCGGCGCGAAGGCGACCGAGTGCACGATGATGTCGAGCGACCCCCAGACCTCGCGCACCTTGGCGAAAGCCGCGTCGATCTCGGCGTCGGAGGCGACGTCCATCGGCACCGTGAAGGCGGAGCCGAAGCCCTGTGCCATCTCCACGACGCGGTCCTTGAGCCGGTCGTTCTGATAGGTGAAGGCGAGCTCGGCGCCCTCGCGATGCATCGCCGCGGCGATGCCGTGAGCGATCGAGCGCTCGGTGGCGAGCCCGACGATCAGGGCCCGCTTGCCTGCCAGGAATCCCACGTGCTCAGCCTCCGTTCTGCCGGTTCGAATCGACGTGAATTAAGAGCCGCTGCCCGGTCCTGAGCGAAGTCGACTGCTTGAGCCGGTTCCAGGCCATGAGCTCGCGGACCGAGACGCCGAAATTGTCGGCGATCTGTGACAGCGTGTCGCCCCGGCGCACCGTGTAGCCGACGGTCGAGGTTTCCTTGCCGCCCGCGCCGCGGCTGCCCGGGATCTCGAGCCGGGCGCCGGCGGTGAGCCCGCTCTGCGGCGAGAGGTTGTTGGCGGCGGCCAGGGCCGGCACCGTGACCCCATAGCGCTTGGCCACGCTCCAGAGCGTCTCCCCGGGCTTCACCACGTGCATCGTGTGTCCGCCCTTGCGGCTGGCCTGCGCCTGGTGCTCGGGCAGCTGAGCCGCGATGTCCTCGCGCGGCGCGGCGTAGGCGGCCGACTTCGTCGCCGAGCCGCCGGCACCCGGGATCAGCAGCAACTGGCCGCGGTGGATCTTCGATCCATTCAGGCCGTTCGCCTCGCGCAGCGTGTCCGCCGGCACACCGTAGTGCCGCGCGATCTCGGTCAGCGTCTCCCCCGAGTGGACCGTGTGTTGCACGGCCGACGGCGGCGCGATGGCCGCTACGGCGATCGTCGCGGTGCCCTCCGGGTTCGTGATCGCCTGGCGGAACGCCTCGGCGTGGTCCACCGGCAGCAGCAGGCGGTGCGGGCCGTTCGGCGGCGTCGTCATGCGGTTGAACCCCGGGTTCAGCGCGAACATGTCATCGCGGCTGATGCCGGCCAGGTCCGCGGCCTCGCCCAGGTGCACCTGCCGGCCCGGGTCGACAATCGCGAAATAGGGCGTGTTCGGAATCGGCGCGAACTGCAGCCCGTACATCTCCGGGTTGCCGACTATGCGCCGCATGGCGAGCAGCTTCGGCACGTAGTCGCGCGTCTCGGGGCGCAGGTCGAGGCTGAAGAAGTCGGTCGGCCGGCCGGCGGCGGCGTTGCGCGCCACGGCCGTGGCCACCGTGCCCTCGCCGCCGTTGTAGGCGGCGATCGCGAGGTACCAGTCGCCGTTGAAGTAGTCGTGCAGGTACTGCAGGTAGTTGAGTGCGGCCTGGGTCGACTCGATGACGTCGCGCCGCTGGTCGATCCACCAGTTCTGCTCGAGGTGGTAGTGCTTGCCGGAGCTCGGGATGAACTGCCAGAGGCCGGAGGCGCGGCTGCGCGAGTAGGCCACCGGGTTGAAGGCGCTCTCCACCACCGGCAGGAGCGCGATTTCGGTCGGCATGCCGCGCTTCTTGATCTCGCCCAGGATGTAATGCAGGTAGCGGGCACCGCGCCGGAAGGTCCGGTCGAGGAAGTCCGGCTTCATCCGGTAGCCCTCGACCTCCTTGTCGATGGCCCAGTTCTGCACGTCCTGCAGCGCGTAGCCGGCGCGGATGCGGTCCAGGATGTCGGTGTACTCGTCGGGGGCGAGGTGGGCGACCGGGAGCACCGGCGGCGGCGTCTCGGCCTGCGCCTCCGGCGGACTGCCGTCGGCCGGGTGGCGGGGCGCGGGCGGCAGGCTCGAGTACTGGCCGCTGCCCGTGCTCGCGCAGCCCGCGAGCAGGAGCCCGAGGCAGGCGCAGGCGGCGGCGCTGCGGAGGAGTGCCGACATCTCAGCGAAACCCGTCCTTCCAGGCACGCACGGCCGCGAATACCTCGACGGTCGTGGGGAGTTCCCGGCCGGCGTGTCGCTCGGCGCTCGCGCGCAGCGCGGGTCGCCGGCAGCGCAGGAACGGGTTGATGCGGCGTTCGCGGCCGAGTGTGGTGGGCACCGTCATCTCGTCGCGGGCGCGGGCCGCGGTCACCTCAGCGAGCGCGGCGGTGACCTCAGCGTTGCCGGGGTCGGCCGCGGCCGCAAACCGCAGGTTCGAGAGCGTGTACTCGTGGGCGCAATAGACCCGGGTGTCGTCCGGCAGGGCCGCCAGGCGGTCGAGCGACTGCAGCATCTGCTGCGGCGTGCCCTCGAACAGACGGCCGCAGCCGGCGCTGAACAGCGTGTCGCCGCAGAACACAGTCCCGTGGCCGACGAAGGCAAGGTGACCGAGGGTGTGTCCGGGCACGGCCATCACGGAGAACTGCAGGCCGAGATGTTCAAGAGTGACAGCGTCTCCGTCGTCGAGCGGTCGCGCCTCGCAAGGCAGGCTCTCGCGAGCCGGTCCCCACACGGGAACCCCGTGCCTCGCCGCCAGTTCCCGGACGCCGCCCACGTGGTCGGGGTGGTGATGAGTAACGAGGATGGCACGAAGCGCGAGCCCCTGCCGCTGCAGCTCCGCTTCCACCGGCCGTGCGTCCCCTGGGTCCACTGCCACCGCTGAATGCGCGTCCCGGGGGGCGTGAATCAGCCAGATGTAGTTGTCCGCAAAGGCCCGCACCGGGCTCACCTGAAGCATTGCGACCCCCAGCGCGAGCGGGCCATGAGTCCGGGCGCGCGTATTAGACCTTTTCGGGCCGGAAATTTCCAGAATATGTCGCACGTATTTCGCCGATCGGGACGCAGTTGCCGCTATTCTTGCCGCCATGAGCGAGACCCACGTCACGGATCGCTGGCTCGATACGCCGCTCGGAACGCGCGTGCACGCGCTCGAGGCCGCGCTCCTGCGCGAGGCGCTCGCCGACGTGTTCGGCTTCGAACTGCTGCAGATCGGCGACTGGGGTCAGCCCGAGGCCCTCTACGAGGCAGCGCGCACCCAGCATCGCCGCTGGCTCGCGCCGCAGGCGTGCGGCCCGGGCGCCATCCGTGCTGAGTACGCGCAGCTGCCGATCGCGAGCGCCTCGGTCGAGGCGGTGCTGCTGCCGCACACGCTCGAGTACGCGCCGCATCCGCACGAGCTGCTGCGCGAGGTGGAACGGGTGCTGGTGGGCGAGGGACATTTGCTGATCTGCGGCTTCAGCCCCGTCGGTCCTTGGGGAGTGCGCCGCCTGCTCTCGCACCGGCGCTTCCCGCCGCCGTCCGCGCGGCTCATGAGTGAGGGGCGAATCCGCGACTGGCTGCGCCTGCTCGGGCTCGAGGTCGTCGAATCGCGACGCTACCTCTTCGCCTCCTCGTGGTCGAAGCGCCTCCCGGAGCGCGCGCGCAACTGGCTTGAGCGGCGCGGCCCCGCGCTCGCCTCACCACTGGCCGGCGCCTACCTCATCAAGGCGAGGAAGCACGTCGTGGCCCTCACGCCGGTGCGGCGCGCCTGGGCGCGCCGTCCCGTGGTCGTGGTGGGCGCACCCGAACCCACAACGAGAAACGCCGCTTGAGCACCGAGGTCGTGATCTACACGGACGGCGCCTGCAAAGGCAATCCGGGGCCCGGCGGCTGGGGTGCGCTCCTCGTCTGGGGGGACCACCGCCGGGAGCTGCACGGCGGCGCGGCGCACACTACCAATAACCGCATGGAGCTCACCGCGGCGATCGAGGCGCTCGCCACACTGAAACGGCCCTGCCGCGTGCAGCTCTACACCGACTCGCAGTACGTTCGCAACGGCATCACCGAGTGGCTCCCGCAGTGGAAGAAGCGTGGCTGGAAGACCGCCGACCGCAAGCCCGTCAAGAACGCCGACCTCTGGGAGCGGCTCGAGCGCGAGATCGAGCGCCACGAGGTGCATTGGCACTGGGTGAAGGGGCACGCGGGGCACCCGGGCAACGAGCGCGCCGACGAACTCGCGAACAAGGGCATCGTCCTGCCCTAAACTACTCCTCATCCCACGCATCACCGGCCACTTCTATGGATTTCATCGACCTCAAGACCCAATACCGGCGCATCAAGCCGTCCGTGGACACTCGCATCGCCCGGGTGCTCGAGCACGGCCAGTACGTGATGGGGCCCGAGGTCACGGAGCTCGAGCGCGAGCTCGCGAAGTACATCGGCACCAAGCACTGCATCGCCGTGGCGAGCGGCACCGACGCGCTGCTCATCGCGCTCCTGGCGCTCGACATCGGGCCGGGGGATGAGGTCATCACGGTGCCATTCACGTTCTTCGCCACGGCGGAGATGATCGCGCTGGTGGGCGCAAGGCCCGTGTTCGTGGACATCGACCCGCGCAGCTACAACCTCGACCCCGCGAAGCTCGAGGCCGCTGTCACGCCGCGCACCAAGGCCATCATGCCGGTGTCGCTGTACGGGCAGTGCCCGGACCTCGATGCCATCAACGCGATCGCCTGCCGCCACGAGCTGCCGGTCATCGAGGACGCCGCACAGAGCTTCGGCGCCACCTACAAGGGGCGCCGTTCCTGCGGGCTCACCGCGATCGGCGCCACCTCGTTCTTCCCCTCGAAGCCCCTCGGCGCCTATGGCGACGGCGGCGCGCTATTCACGAACGACGACCACCTCGCGCAGCTCTGCCGCGAGATCCGCGTGCACGGCCAGGACCGCCGCTATCACCACCCGAGGCTCGGCCTCACCGGGCGGCTAGACACGCTCCAGGCGGCGGTGCTGCTCGCCAAGATGGAGATCTTCGACCAGGAGGTCGAGGCCCGCATCCGGATCGGCGCGCGCTATACGGAGTTACTCCACAAGACCTTCGGCGCGAGCCCGGATGCGAAGGTCCGCGCGCCGCACGTGGAGCCGTTCAACGCCTGCGTGTACGCGCAGTACACGATCGAGGTGGAGCGGCGCGAGATCTTCGAGACCCGCATGAAGGCGCTCGGCGTGCCGACCGCGGTGCACTACCCGATCGCGCTGCACATGCAGCCGGTGTTCGAGAACCTCGGGCAGGCCGAGGGCACCTTCCCGGCCTCGGAGGCCGCGGCGCGCCGCGTCATCAGCCTGCCCATGCACCCGTACCTGACCGAGGAGCAGCAGCAGAAGGTCGTGCAGGCCGTCGCCGAAGCGGTCGCCTGAGGCACTGTCTGCGCCCTTCCCGCATGCGCCAGGTCATCCTCGACACGGAAACCACCGGCCTCGAGCCCGAGCAGGGCCATCGCATCATCGAGATCGGGGCGATCGAGATCGTCAACCGCCGCCGCACCGGCCGGCAGTTCCACCGCTACCTTTGCCCGGACCGGGACATCGACCCCGGCGCCGGGCAGGTGCACGGGCTCACCACCGAGTTCCTGAGCGGGCAGCCGCGCTTCGCCGAGGTGGCGGAGGAGCTCCGCGAGTTCATCCGCGATGCCGAGCTCGTGATCCACAATGCGCCGTTCGACGTCGCCTTCCTGGACGCGGAGTTCCAGCGCCTCATCCCCGGGGCCCCGGGGACGCGCACGGCCGATCTCTGCCAGATCCTCGACACGCTCGCTGTTGCGCGCCAGCTGCACCCCGGGCAGCGCAACAGCCTGGATGCGCTCTGCAAGCGCTACTCGGTGGACAACTCGCACCGCGACCTGCACGGCGCGTTGCTGGACGCCGACTTGCTGCTCGAGGTCTACCTGGCCATGACGGGCGGGCAGGGCGCGCTCACCCTCTCGGAGGATGAGGAGGCCGCGGCCGGGCACCTGCACGCCGTGAAGCGGGCCGAGCGGCCGCCGGGCGAGCTGCGGGTCGTGCGGGCGAGCGCGGAGGAGCTCGCGGCGCACGAGAAGCTGCTCGGCCTCCTCGACAAGGCGAGCGGCGGGCGCACCGCCTGGCGCACATTCGATCCGCGGCCGGCGGCGGGGCCCACGGCATGACCAGGACTCTCGGGCAGGCCTTCGCCCGCGGCTTCCTCGGCCACGCGCCGACCTGGTACAAGCTCACGATCGTGGGGTTCCTGGTCGGGAACCCGGTCCTGCTCATCGTGCTCGGGCCGGCCGTCACGGGCTGGGCGCTGCTCACGGAGTTCATCTTCACGCTGGCGATGGCGCTGCGCTGCTACCCGCTGCAGCCGGGCGGGCTGCTCGCCATCGAGTCCGTGGTTATCGGGCTCACCAACCCGGAGAGCGTCTACCAAGAGGTGACGCAGGCCTTCCCGGTGGTGCTGCTGCTGGTGTTCATGGTCGCGGGCATCTACTTCCTCCGCGACCTGCTGCTCTTCGTTTTCACGAAGCTCATTCTCAGTGTGCGCTCCTCCGTTGCGCTCGCGCTGCTGTTCTGCGCAGCGGCGGCACTGCTGTCGGCGTTTCTCGATGCGCTCACCGTGGTGGCGGTCGCCATCACGGTCGGCGTGGGGCTCTACGAGATCTACCATCGCGTGGCCTCCGGCCAGCCGCACGGCGCGGTGCAGCACGACGCGAGCCGCGACGAGTCCGTGCACGAGTTCCACCGCGAGACGCTCGAGGAACTGCGGGCCTTCCTGCGCGGGCTCATGATGCACGGTGCCATCGGCACCGCCATCGGCGGCGTGATGACGCAGGTCGGCGAGCCGCAGAACCTCCTCATCTCCGAGCAGGCCGGCTGGGACTTCATCCGCTTCTTCCTCAAGGTGGCCCCGGTGTCGGTGCCGGTGGCGCTCGCCGGGTTCGCGACCTGCTGGCTCCTCGAGCGCTTCCGCCTGTTCGGCTACGGCACACCGCTGCCTGGCGCGGCACGGGAGGTCCTGCAGGACTACGCCCGGGCGCGCGCCGCGCGCGCCACGCCCCACGACCGGCAGGTCCTGATCGTGCAGGCGCTGGTGGCCCTGGCACTAGTGGCGGGCCTCGCGCTGCACATCGCCGAGGTGGGGCTCATCGGGCTCATGGTGATCATCCTCGCCACCGCGTTCACCGGGGTCATCGAGGAGCACCGCATCGGTAAGGCCTTCGAGTCGGCGCTGCCGTTCACGGCGCTGCTGGTGGTGTTCTTCATCGTCATCGCCGCGATCCACGACCAGCACCTGTTCGAGCCGGTGATCGGCGCCGTGCTTGCGCTTGAGGGCAGGGCGCAGGCCGGGATGCTGTACGCCGCCACCGGCGTTCTGTCCGCGGTCAGCGACAACGTGTTCGTGGCCAGCGCGTACATCACGGAGGTCAAGGCGGCGCTGCTGCGCGGCGTGGTGACCCGCGAGCAGTTCGAGGCGCTCGCGGTGGCCATCAATACCGGCACGAACATCCCGAGCGTGGCCACCCCGAACGGCCAGGCGGCCTTCCTGTTCCTGCTCACCTCGACGCTCGCGCCGCTCATCCGCTTGGGCTACGGTCGGATGATCTGGATGGCGCTGCCTTATTTCGCGGTCATGACCCTGACGGGACTGGCCGCGGTCCTCTACCTGCTGTAGGCGCCGCAGGCCGTGCAGTTTGATGCCGATCTCATTTCTGGCCTGCTACCTGTGGCATCCTTCGCCGAAAACCGCAAACGCTCGGCCTGCCCCGGTTGAACCGCGCCGGCCGTACGCTGCAGACTGTCCCAAACCCGTCACTAGCCATCTATCCGCTCATGCCTAAATTCAACCTCCGCAATCTCAAGGTCGGGGTCGTCGGCCTCGGCTACGTCGGCCTCCCACTCGCCGTCGAGTTCGGCAAGCGCTACCGGACGGTCGGCTACGACCTCAAGGAAGACCGCATCGCCGAGCTCGCAGCGGGCCACGACAGCACGCTAGAGGTGGATGACACGGGGCTCGCCGAAGCGGCCATGCTCAGCTACACCTCGAAGCTCAAGGACCTGAAGCACTGCCGGGTGTTCATCGTCACCGTGCCCACGCCGATCGACGAGTACAAGCGGCCGGATCTGACGCCGCTCGTCAAGTCGAGCGAGGCGGTCGGCAAGGTCCTGAAGAAGGGCGACGTCGTGGTGTATGAGTCCACGGTCTACCCGGGCTGTACGGAGGAGGTCTGCGTGCCGATCCTCGAGCGGGTCTCGGGCCTCGAGTTCAACAAGGACTTCTTCGCGGGCTACAGCCCGGAGCGCATCAACCCCGGCGACAAGGAGCACCGCGTCACCACGATCCGCAAGGTGACCTCCGGCTCGACACCGGCGGTCGCGGAGTTTGTGGACGCGCTCTACCGCTCGATCGTCAAGGTGGGCACCCACAAGGCCTCGAGCATCAAGGTGGCGGAGGCTGCCAAGGTCATTGAGAACACGCAGCGAGACGTCAATATCGCGCTCATCAACGAGTTGGCGCTGATCTTCAACCGCCTTGGCATCGACACCGAGGAGGTGCTGCTCGCGGCCGGCAGCAAGTGGAACTTCCTGCCGTTTAGGCCGGGTCTCGTGGGCGGGCACTGCATCGGGGTCGACCCGTACTACCTGACCCACAAGGCCCAGGCGATCGGCTACCACCCGGAGATGATCCTCGCGGGGCGGCGCATCAACGACAACATGGGCATCTACGTTGCCCAGCAGGTGGCGCAGCTGATGATCCGGCGCAAGATCCAGGTGCGCGACTCGCGCGTCCTGGTCATGGGCCTCACGTTCAAGGAGAATTGCCCCGACATCCGAAACTCCAAGATCGTGGACGTGGTCCGCGAGCTCGAGAAGTTTGGCGCCAGCGTGGACGTGTTCGATCCTTGGGCCGATCCCGACGAGGCGGAGCACGAGTACCGCCTGCGACCCGTCAAGCGCCTCAAGAACGGGACCTACGACGCCGTCGTGATGGGCGTCGCGCACCAGCAGTTCCGCGCGATGGGCATCGCCAAGGTACGGGCACTGGCCAAACGGACGCACGTGCTCTATGACATCAAGTACGTGTTCCGGGCCGACGAGGTCGATGGCAGACTGTAACCTATGAAGATCCTTGTCACCGGTGCCGCAGGGTTCATCGGCTTCCACACCGCGGCCAAGCTCCTCGAGCGCGGCGATGAGGTCGTCGGGCTCGACAACCTGAATGACTACTACGACGTCCGGCTGAAATACGGACGTCTCGACATCCTCGGCAAGTCCGGGGCCTTCCGCTTCATCAGGCTCGATCTCGCCGATCGCGCCGGCATGGCCGAGTTCTTCCAGCGCGAGCGGTTCCATCGCGTCATCCACCTGGGGGCGCAGGCGGGGGTGCGTTACTCGATCCAGAACCCGCTGGCATACGTCGACAGCAACGTCGTCGGCATGGCGAACGTGCTCGAGGGCTGCCGTCACCACGGGGTCGAGCACCTGGTCTACGCCTCCACCAGCTCCGTCTACGGCGCCAACACCAAGATGCCGTTCTCGGTGCACCAGAACGTCGACCACCCGCTATCGTTCTACGCGGCGACGAAGAAGGCCAACGAGCTGATGGCCCACACCTACGCCCACCTATACGGGCTGCCGGTGACGGGACTGCGCTTCTTCACAGTCTATGGCCCCTGGGGCCGGCCGGACATGGCGCTGTTCCTCTTCACGCGCAACATCCTCGCCGGCAAGCCGATCGACGTCTTCAATTACGGCCATCACCGCCGCGACTTCACCTACGTGGGTGACATCGCCGAGGGCGTGGTGCGCGCCTGCGACCGCGTCGCGCAACCGAATCCAGATTGGAACGGCGATGCCCCCGACCCCGCCTCGAGCCGGGGGCCGTACCGCCTCTACAACATCGGCAACAACCGGCCGGTCGAGCTGCTGCGCTACATCGAGGTGCTCGAGGAGTGCCTCGGCCGCAAGGCCGAGAAGAACCTGCTCCCGCTGCAGGCGGGCGACGTGCCGGATACCTGGGCTGACATCGACGACCTGACGCGCGATGTGGGCTACACGCCGGCCACACCGGTGGAGGTGGGCATCCGCGCCTTCGTGGACTGGTACCTCGAGTATTACCGGGGCGGCGCCCCGTCCGACCCGAAGGTCGTCAACCTCGGCTGAGCGAGGCGAGCTGCGGTATCCTGCGGCGCTGGAGGTCTGCCCATGCCCGAACGCCCCGACCTGCCCGCCTGGAAGGCCCTGCAGCAGCACGCTAAGCAGCTCGCGCCCCGCCATCTGCGCGATCTGTTCGCCGCCGCCCCGGAGCAGCGGTTCGGGGAGCTGAGCCTCGAGGCAATCGATTTCCTCTATGACTACAGCCGCCAGCGGGTGACACCGGAGACGCTGCGGCTGCTGGTCGGTCTCGCTCGTGCCTGCGACCTCGAGGGTCGCATCGCCGCGCTCTTCGGCGGCGAGACCGTGAACAACACCGAGCGTCGCGCGGCGATGCACATGGCGCTGCGCAACCGCTCGGGGCGGCCGATGCTCGCCGCGGGCCAGGACGTGATGCCGGAGGTCAACGCCGAACTCGCGAGAATGCGGGATTTCGTGCGGGGTGTGCACGAAGGCCGCATTCTGGGCGCGAAGGGCGCCCGATTCACCGACGTCGTCAACATTGGCATCGGCGGCTCGGACTTGGGCATCGTCATGGCCACCGAGGCCCTCGCGCGGTTCCGCAACCGGGCGATCCGCCTGCACTGCGTCTCGAACATCGACGGCGTCGAGTTGGCGGACGTGCTCGAGCGCGTCGAGCCCACGAAGACACTGTTCGTGATCTGCTCGAAGACCTTCACTACGCTCGAGACGCTCAGCAACGCCACCGCAGCGCGCGACTGGCTGGTGCAGGAGCTCGGCGAACAGGCCGTGAACCGGCACTTCGTCGCCGTCTCCACGAATCATGCCGCGATGGACGCCTTTGGCATCGCCCCGGCCTCGCGGTTCACGATGTGGGACTGGGTGGGCGGGCGGTACTCGCTCTGGTCCACCGTGGGACTCTCGATCGCATTGTCACTCGGCATGGACCAGTTCGAGCTCGTCCTGCAGGGCGGCCACGACATGGACGAGCATTTCCGCTCGGCGCCACTCGAAGGCAACCTGCCGGTGCTGATGGGGCTCCTCGGCGTGTGGAACAACGATTTCCTGAGCCTGGGCTCACTGGCCGTGCTGCCCTACGACCGGCGCCTGCACCGCTTTCCCGCCTACCTGCAGCAGCTCGAGATGGAGTCGAACGGCAAGAGCGTCACTCGCGAGGGCGCCTTGGTCCGTTATCCGACGGGCAACGTCGTCTGGGGCGAGCCGGGCAACAACGCCCAGCACTCGTTCTTCCAGCTGCTGCACCAGGGCACCGCACAGGTGGCCATGGATTTCATTGCGCCGGTGAACGGCTCGAGCCGCTTCCAGAAGCAGCAGGACCTCGCGCTCGCCAACTGCTTCGCGCAGGCAGAAGCGTTCGCCTTCGGGCAGACCGCCGCGCAAGTCAGGGCCGACCTCGAATCCAAGGGGACACTGGCCGCGGAGATCGACCGTCTGGTGCCCCACAAGGTCCATGCAGGAAATCGCCCGAGCAGCGTGATTCTGTTCCCGCGGCTCGGGCCACGCACCCTCGGCCGCCTGATCGCCTGGTACGAGCACAAGGTGTTCGTGCAGTCCGTGATCTGGGACGTGAACCCGTTCGACCAGTGGGGCGTCGAACTCGGCAAGAAACTCGCCGGGTCCATGGCCGAGCCCGTGCGGGCGGGACAATGGGCGGAAGGTCCGGCGCAGGTCCGCGCGTTGCTCGAGCGGGTGTTGCGCTGGCGCGGGACCTGACCGAGCCGCTACTATCCGACGATGCAGGTTCGTATGGTCTTCGCGCTCGCGGCGTTTCTCGCGGCGAGCGGTCCGGCGGTGGCTGGGGAGCCGTGGCTCGCGCCCGGCGACATCCGGGTGCGCCACGACATTGAACTGCTCGTGGACGAGGGGGTAATCGATCTGCCAATCTCGCGTTGGCCGATTCCGGTGTCGGATCTTGCGGCGGCCCTGGATAAGGCCAAGCTTCCGACCGCGGTTGAACCATCCACCGGCAAGCCGGGAAAGGGCGCCCGCAAGCCGGTTAAGAACTCCTTGGCACCAGCGATCTCCGCCGCCCTCGCGCGCCTGCGACTCATCGCCTCGGAAGGGCGCCCGACCGTGGGCTATGAGGTCCGCGGCGCCGCGCATCCGACGGTCCTTCGCACCTTCAACGACGACCCACGCGAAAATGGCGAGTTGACCGGGTTCGCTTCGGGTTTCTTCGGCGACCGCTGGGGCGGGCGCCTCGACGTCTCCGCCGTGACGGACCAGAAGTACCAGAAGCATGTGCGCCTCGACGGCTCCTACGTGGCCGGTAAGTTTGGCAACTGGATCGTCACGGCGGGGGCGCAAGACCACTGGTGGGGTTCGGGCTGGGAGGGCAGCCTGATCCTGGGCAGCGATACACGACCCGTACCGATGATCTCGCTCGATCGCGCAGTCTCGGAGCCGTTTGAGACGAAGTGGCTCAGCTGGATGGGCCCGTGGAGTCTCACGACGTTCATGGGCGTCCTCGACGACGCGCGCCATGACTACAAGAACGTGTTGCTGTGGGGGCTGCGTGGTTCGTTTCGCCCGGCCAAGGGTCTAGAGATAAGCATCGAGCGTACGGCGCAGTGGTGCGGCCAAGGGCGCCCGTGCGGCTTCGGCACTTTCATGAAATTGTTCCAAGGCCAAGACAATGCCGGCGAGAACGTTAGCAAACAGCAAGAGCCGGGAAACCAGGAGGGCAGTTGGGATATTCGCTGGGCCTCGCCGGTCTGGGAGGCTCCCTATGCGATCTATTGGCAGCGGAACGGGGAGAGCTGGCGCAAGCATCCCATCCCGGAACCTTACCGCAGCTTTGACATTCTCGGCATCGAGACCTGGTGGGCGACCGCGGCCGATGGCAGTTCCTGGCGGGCGGGATTTGAATCCGCCGATTCAACGTGCGGTCCCCCGGTGAGTAACTGGTCGAATTCCAGCGAGACGTACTGGAACTGCGCGTACAACCACCACATCTACACTGATGGTTACAGGTTCTGGGGGCGACCGCTCGGGCACGCGATGGACGGTGACGGACATATGTATTCCGGGCGCCTGATCCACGTTGACTCGCAGGGCGCAGTGTTGACCGGGATCCTGCGAATGACGCAGGTCAACCGTGGCGGCGGGGCTCCGGAACCGGTCGATCTGAATTCCGTCGGGCATGGTTCGGAGGTTTGGTACAGCGCGGATGTGACCTACCGGCATCCATTCCTATCGGGCTGGGTCGAAGGCGCGGCGGGGTGTGACTACCGTGACCGCAGGTGGGAGAACACCACGGCCACGGTGCCGCGGGTGGCGCTCACGTGGCACCAGGAATTTCAGTAGGCTCGTGCGCTTACCGACAGTAGGATGCTCCGCACGCTTGGATGGTCGATGCCGCTGGATGGCTGGCTATCTGAGGCCGGCGTGTTCCGCCCGCGAAGCGCACAGCCCTGGGGTTCGGCGATGGCAGTGCGTGCTGCCTCAGTGGCTTCCGTTGGCATGAACTCCGGCAGCCACGCCGCCCTCACGGAGCATTGCTGGCGCCGGCTCGGGAGGATGAGGGGTGCGGATCGTCGCTGGGAGGTCACGTCCCGCTGGCCCCTCGTTCGATCGCAACAGCGGATCGACGACGGGTCATGTTAGGGCGATTGCGATCGGGGCGGCCCGGGCCATGGGCCTGACTTACGAGCACGCACGTAGATAGGTTACCATTAACGGTCGCGCGCATGTGCCGACGGGACGGCAGCGGTCAGGGACGGCCAGCGTTTCAATTGCGCGCCACGATTGGCGCTCACCTGCACGGCCGGATAGGGCAAGGCATGATGGCAACGCTGAAGATGAGTTTGGGTCGCCTGACACGTAATGCGTTCGCGGCAGCGGTAATCGCACTGGTCGGTGCGGTGGGCGCGGCCGACGCTCAGACGACACCGACGCCAAGTGCCAGCCAGGTGGACATCTTCAGGAACCTGCCATCGGAGCAGCAGCAGGCGATTCTCCAGTCGATGGGCGGGGGCTCGCAGTCCGGTGTCACTCGCACGGACAAGCGCGTTGACATGCCATCCACGGTAGCTCCTCGATTTAGCGCTGAAGACCGCGATGCAATTAAGATAGCCCCGGACGGCGAGCCACGCCTTGCGGCCGGCGACACCGTCATACTGGAACTCGAAACGGTTCAGTTTGAAGGAGAGAATCGAGTCTTGACCGTGCGAACGGTCACCAACGTGCAGGGATTGACGACCGAACAGCCCCTCCTGCAAAAGACTAATTCCGCAGGCCAGGGCGCAGCGGCACAGCCGCAGAGGATGCCGCAGAACGTGCCGGTCACGCCGCCTGTGACAGGCAAGGATATCGAGCGCGCCAAGGCTGAGAAGGAGCTTCTCAACCAGTTCATCGAGACCGTGCGGCGCGGGAATCCCTACCGGCTGAGCCGCACCGGTGCACTCGACGTGCCCGGGCTCGGTTCAGTTCCGGTGGCGGGGCTCACCCCCATCCAGGCGACGCAGCGACTGGCGATCGAGCCCTTCCTGCGGGACTTTCGCATCCGTATCACGCTCTTGCCGCTGGCCCCGATGGGCTCGGAGGCGCTGAAGCCGTTCGGCTACGACCTTTTCGCCGGAGTTCCTTCGACTTACGCGCCGG
>Ga0209048_10001916_pt1 | contig 20978 bp, 23 predicted proteins | sample FrelakmetCRP12CR_FD_187146 | JGI IMG/M metagenome (GOLD analysis project Ga0209048, IMG submission 187146) | Freshwater lake sediment microbial communities from the University of Notre Dame, USA, for methane emissions studies - CRP12 CR (SPAdes)... | ecosystem: Environmental > Aquatic >... | reverse complement strand
CACCTTGTCACAGACGAGATCAACCAAGCCTGCAAAAAGAAGGCGCTGAAAATGCTTGACCTTGCCTAGCATACCCGCTCCAGAAACGCTAAAACCAATTCCAACAGGTCTCCCCCGACTCTCTCTTTTGACGAATTCCCATCTATCGGTGTGAGTTCGCCGTTTTCAACGAACCGCAAGTAAACCTCTCGAACCCTGCGCTGCGTCTCAAGATTCTCCATAACTGACCTGTTCGGTTTCAACCTTTGAACAACCGTTTCCGGCTGCACGTCAATGAACACCGCCAAGCTGGGCTTTATAGCATGTTTGTTTATTTGCCTGATCCAGTCCAAGTCGACTCCTGCCGCTCCCTGATAAGCCAGAGACGAGTACAAGTAACGGTCCGAAATTACAAGTTTTCCCGCGTTCAAGGCTGGGATAATCTCCTTCTCCACATGTTCCGACCTGTCAGCTGCAAAAAGCAGAGCTTCAACAACACTTGAACCACGTTGCTTGACATCCAAGCAATATTCTTTTATGAAGCGACCAACGCTTCCTTGCGTTGGTTCAGCCGTGTAAACCGCATCGTACTCAGCTTTCAGCCTACCCACTAGCAGCTTTGTCTGCGTTGTCTTGCCGCAACCATCCAGCCCTTCAACACAGATGAAAAAACCCTTTTTCTTCATAGGATCCATCCTTTAGGATTTCAGGCGTTAGACATTATAAGAGTGAAGACACATTTACAGCTATATAAAAGTCTGAGGAAACCCGTCATGCCCAAAAGCTATTGGGGCGAAATAAAAGACCCTGTACACGGTTACGTCTACATAACCGAACAAGAAAAGGAAATCATAGACTCATACCCTATGCAGAGACTGCATAGACTCCGACAACTTGCAGGATCAGAATACGTTTATCCAGGAGCCAACCACACCCGTTTTGAACACTCCATAGGCGTCATGTACTTGGCAAGCAGAGTCGTCGAGAACTCGGGCATTTCACAACACATAAATGAAGATGAAGCTAAACTCGTCAAAATCGCAGGTTTGCTTCACGATGTTGGACACGGGCCATTCTCACATGTCTTTGAACACCTCCTCGACAAGGAACTTGGCAAAACCCATGAAGACTTAACAACTTGGATAATTGAAAACAGTGAATTGAAAGAGATACTGAGAAGAAACGGATACCATCCAGAAGAAGTGGGGAAGCTAGCTGTCGGAAGGCTTCATAGACCGCAAAAAGCCTTTTTGGACCAAGTAATAAGCAGCGCCGTCGATGTGGACAAACAAGACTTCATAGTCAGGGACACATACCATACGGGTGCAGAGTACGGGTTTGTAGACATTTTCAGATTAATCCATGCATTGGATGTGCTGGATGGAAACTTGGCTGTCGACTTGGGTGCATTGTCAGCACTTGAATCCCTCATAATTGCCAGGATGGAATCGTTCAGGAGCATATACTTTCACAGGGTTGGAAGAGCCGCTCAAATAATGCTGGCTACGGCGATGGAAAAAGCAAATGGCGAACTCGGATTCACCCGATTCAAGACACCTGATGAGTATATGGCCATGGATGACTACACAGTTTGGACGGCGTTAAAGAATTGCAAGAAGTCAAACGCGATAATTAGAGACCTTGAAAGAAGGAGGTTGCTGAAATGCGCGTATGAAAGAACCTTCTACGAAAAAGACGCCATGATTTCAAACATTTTCGGCCGCGAAACCCACAGAACACAACTTCAAGCCGATATTGCAGAGAAAGCAGGGATTGCAGCAGAAGAAGTGATAATTGATGTCCCCACGGTACCTTCTGTTCCCTATCACCATTCGGCGCTTTTGGAGCCCATGGAAGTCCCAGCCTTCTATAAAACACAGAGCGGAGAGAAAATCCCGCAGCGCTTGAGCGAGATTTCAAAGATCTTCGAAACCCTCAGAGGCTTCATAAACATTCTCCGGGTCTACACGAAAGAAGAAAACCGTGAAAAAGTGAGCCGTGCAGCATCAAAGACTCTAGGCGAAGTACCCGCAACCGCAAAAATATCCTATTAGAGAGCATGACAATGCGGAACAAAACCCTGAAGGGCCGCGTAATCGTTGAAGGGCACTGCAAAGCCAAAGCACTGGTTTCCGCGAAGCCAATAAGTTTTCTTGGAGGAGTGGACCCGGCAACCGGCAAAATAGTCGAAAAGGATCATGATTTATGTGGAGAAAGCGTGAAGGGTAAGATCTTGTGCTTTCCACATGGCCACGGTTCAACGGTTGGCAGCTATGTTTTATACTCCTTATCTAAACGACATCTAGCTCCAAAAGCCATAATCAATCAAACGGCTGACCCCGTCGTAGTTGTCGGAGCAATAATTGCAGACATTCCAATGATCGACCAAGTGGACATCAGTCTGATCAAAACAGGCGATTTGATTGAAGTCGACGCAAAGAAAGGCGTTGTCAGAATCCTAACAGACGGAGAGAGCTAAGCATCTATGTATTTGACAAAAGAAGAAGAACGAACCTATGATGGCGAGCGCGGCTGGACAGACCAGACTTGCATGAAAATCCTCGTCCGTCTAGGCGAACTTTTCAACGCCGCAAAGCTTGTTCGGATAAGCTCTGCACACGTTTCGGGAGTCTCTTACAAGACCCTTGGAGATGCACCGGCAGAATTTCTGGAAACGTTAGCCAACGCAGGCGGAAAGGTAAGAGTCAGAGCAACCTTGAACCCGCAGAGTTTCGATAGTGAATATTTGGGCAGAAGACTAGAGCAGAGCCTACGAGAGAAGCAATTAAACGTACTGAAACAATTCGCACGAATGGGATTCACTGAATCTTTAACTTGCACCCCCTACTATCTGAGGAAACCAAAACGCGGTTCGCATCTGGCTTGGGCAGAATCATCAGCCGTGGTCTACGCAAATTCAGTAGTTGGAGCATGGACAAACCGTGAAGGCGGACCAAGCGCGCTTGCCGCAGCAATAATCGGCAAAACTCCAGACTATGGAATCCATAAACCCGAAAATCGGCTACCGAAAATTCTAGTTAATGTAAGCACGTCACTAAGGAATGAGTCAGAATTTGGGGCGCTAGGAATTCATCTTGGTAGACTGCTAAAAGACGAGATTCCAGCTATTCAAGGCTTAGGAAACACCCCGGAAACTTGCTTAAAACAGTTGAGCGCGGCGTTGGCCTCAACAGGCATGGTCAACATGTTCCACCTCAATAAAGGGGCGCAAACAAAAACGGAAAGATTAGAGAAAATAAATGTGGAAACCAAAGATGTTAGGAAAACGGTTGAAAGCCTCTCAACCCGAGAACAATCTGAGCCTGACCTTGTATTCATCGGCTGCCCCCACTGCTCACTTGGCGAAATTAAAGAGATTGCTTTACTCATGAAGGACAAGAAGGTTAACGAGAAAACAGAGTTCTGGGTTTGCACTTCGCAATGCATTAAAGAAAAAGCAAGAGAATACGTCGCCCAGATAGAGAAGAGCGGTGGGCACGTGCTGGCAGGTGTCTGTACAATAGTGTCGTGGACTGAAAAACTTGGGATAAGAACGATCATGACGAACTCGGCGAAAACAGCTTACTATGCGCCAACGATGAACAAGGCAGAAGTCACATTCAAACCGCTGAAGGAGTGCTTGGCCACAGCGATCAGAGGATAACCTTTATTCGAATGAAGAAATATTCTGCATGGTGCACCGAGCTAAAGGGCTCCGGTAGTATAGTCCGGTCAAGTATTCCGGCCTTTCGAGTCGGAGACCCGGGTCCAAATCCCGGCCGGAGCACCATTCCACACTGAAACGTTATGCGTAAAGATTCATATACGGGCTGCTTCTATCGGATAGTCTCTAAACCTAGGCGATAAGGAATGACTGAAAAATTGCTTTCAGATTATGAGAAGTTGATGGAAAAGACGAAGGAAACTGTCATTTTCCTCTCTGCTCGAGCAGTGCTTGATTGGGACATGGAAACGATGATGCCTCCGAAAGCAATCAACCTGAGGAGTCAACAACTTGCCCTCCTCAGCGGGATGCAGCACAAGATGGAGACCACCCCAGAAATGGGAGCCTTGCTACAGAAGATTGAGGCCCACTCGAACTATGACAAGCTAAGCGCGATTCAGAAACGCAACGTTTACTTGATCAGGAAAAACTATGATGAACAGACGAAGCTTCCAGAAGAGCTCGTTGTGGAGATGGCGAAACAACGTGCCATTGCAGTCGATGTGTGGAAGAAGGCAAAAGCGGCTAAAGACTTCTCGATGTTCAGGCCTGAACTCGAGAAGAACGTTGAGCTTGCAAAAAGAGCCGCGGAAATCCTGATGAAGGTAAAGAAAACAAAGACGCCATACGACGCGTTGATAGACATTTTCGAGCCAAAAATGACTGCTGAAGAAATCACCAAGGTTTTCGACGAGCTCAGAGAAGGCCTAGTAGCTCTGATAAAGAAGTGCGAGTACTCGCCGAAACAACCAGAGATGAGTTTTCTGAAACGCAAAATCCCGATAGACGCGCAACGCAAGATCGCGGTTGCCCTCGCCGAAACCGTCCTATATGATGTCACATCGAAGAACGCTGGGGGCAGAATTGACGAGACAGAGCACCCATTCACGAACGGTTACTATGACGATGTGCGAATAACGACGCACTACTTTGAAGACATGTTTGCTTCCTCTGTGTTCTCAATATTGCACGAGGCTGGACACGCGATTTACGAGCAAGACCTAAACCCAGAGTGGATGTATCAACCAGTCGGAACAGGCTGTTCCTCAGGGTTCCACGAGTCACAATCACGCTTTGTCGAGAACATCATAGGAAGATCAAGAGAGTTCTGGACGTACTTCCTACCGAAACTCAAGGAACTCACGGGAAAAACGCTTTCCGATGTTACCTTAGACAAGTTTGTCCACGCCATCAACCAAGTAAAGCCCTCAAAGATCCGAGTGGAAGCGGATGAAGTGACCTACTGCCTACACATCATAATAAGGTTCAACATAGAAAGAGACCTGTTCGCAGGCAAGATAACAGTAAAGGAACTCCCAGAAGTATGGAACCAAAGCTACAAGAAGTATCTGGGCATAAAGATTGGGAACGACTCTGAAGGCGTGATGCAGGACACACACTGGGCCAGCGGATACTACGGCTATTTCCCAAGCTACGCTCTAGGCAACGTTTACACTGGCCAACTGTTGGCAGCGATGGAGAAGGAAACGCCAGATTGGCGAAAGCAGCTTGAGAAAGGCAACTTCAAACCAGTAAAGCAATGGCTAGCTGAGAAAGTCCACAAACAAGGAAACCTCTACGACCCGCCAGCGCTCATCAAGAGAATCACTGGAAAAGAGCTGACAGTCAAACCATACCTGAACTACCTAAACCAGAAATGCTCAAAACTCTACGACTTCTAAACCACCTTTTTTGATTCCTATACACCATTTCATAACCATCTACTAATCAACCCACGGGTTACGACCAACACTCCGAAGCCGACATGAACAAGCACACCGAACGAACTGAACAGGGCACCTACCCGTTAATCAACTGTATAGGATAGGCTGTGAACCTCGGCCGTATAGATTGTGAACCTCGACACCCTCGGCAGGTCGAAACTCGGACTTAAATTCGCGCAGTCCGTCGGAATTTCGGTGGTTCCGAGATTGGCGGCTCACTTACCCTTCGGCGATTTATCGCCCTTCATTCTGCTTCCGATGTAGATGACTTCAACAGTTCTTGCTTTGACTTAGACTGTTTCACTTTCACTTGGCAATCAGCGCGCGTTGGGGGTAAAGTTTACCCCAACCAACCAACCAAACCAACCATAACGTGATACGCTGATTTTCAGCAGAAAGAGAGCCTTTATTGTCCACCCTATCTGGCTGCGAAGCAGCCACCTTTCCCTCAAGGGAAAGGTAACGATATGCGTTTGTGGAATGAATGCAGGCAAGTTCACTACATAAGGGGTAGATTTGGGAGAGAAAATTACCCCTAACAATCAAGCACAAACTATTGGCAAGAGAACACCTTAAAATCTTTAAGATCGAAAAAAGGAGATAGCTATAATCTGGAGGAAGTCTCGGGATGAATTTGGCAACTCTAAGCGCAGAGACGTGGATAAAGGATTTTATCATTGCTTGCAGGAATGCAGCTGCAAAAAAGGACTTGGAAGTCAGTCAAGGAATATACGAAATTCTGAAATCTATTACCAAAAGTTGCCAAATCACAGCAATAAAAGCCAAAGGGCCATCATGTTTGTTGCTATTTACGCATGATGACAAGAGACCTGACCAAGAGATAGTTCTGTATGATGCGAAGAATTCTGATGAAGTCAGGAGCATCCTCGACAAAAAAATCTTGGTCAAAGACTATTTTCAAATTACGGCAAGAATTGCAGTGTCCTATGTCTCGCAGATGGGAAATGTTCCATTATCTCAGGAGCCCACGCACAAGAGACCTGTAATGTCGTGGACTCGCTTTATTCGAGAAGGAAGAAATGATTTTCTACTGGTCGTGAGGAATGAATGTTTCTCTGAGAAACCAGGTGAAGTCGTTGATAATTGGTTGAAGGAGTCCAAAGAAACAGAGAGATTGAATTCACTAGCAGATTTGAAGGATAAAGGGGTGAGAGTCGGCACAGCTATTGGGGGGCTGTGGCACCCTCCAATAGTATTGGAAGGCCCTCCTGTTCTGTTATTTAAGTCAAAGATAGCTGAGCTCAACTATAAACGTCGCAAAGTATTGCTTTACAATAACGGTATAATTGCAGTAGTTGTTAGCAAGAAAAGGTGGAACTATTTCGAAACTCAGCGCAAGATAGCGATTGAAATCTTAAATGAGATAGTCGGAACCGCCAATCTATATGACATCAGGGGCATCTCTTTCACTGATGATGACCTCGTTTCATACGATGTTAGATTCGATACAATGCAAATTGGGGGTGGGTTTTTCTCTGTCGAGTTTACTCCTCGTTCTTTGATTGCGCGCACACACAGGTCAGATTTTAGCCCTCACTCCCACAGATCCCTCCTAATAGTCCGTAAAGAAAAGATGCTGGAGATTGTGGCAGTGTCAAAGAAAGCTACGAGCAGTCCAAAAATCAAAAGCTACATTTCGACCTATCTAGATGCAGTTACTCACTATCACCTATCAGAATACAAAGCCTCTTTCTTACTTGGATGGATTTTGATCGAGAAATATATAGATGACATTTGGTGCGAGCTGCTAGAGAACAAGAAAGTTGGAAACAAAAGATACAAGAAACTTACAGGAATCCTTTGGTCAGCTGATGATATCATAGAATGTTTGAACTTGGTTGGAAAAGTTGCGAAGGAAAGATATGCTGAGCTTATACAACTGAAAAAGCTGCGTAACGAGATCTTACATTCAAATAAACTCGTGGATTCAAAGGATTCTGACCTAGCTCTAGGTTTATGCAAGAAAATAATTCTTGAGATGATTGGTACTTCCAAATGTGGAGCGGTCAGAGGCGTTTGCTGACCGCCTTTGTATGGCGTAGAACCCGATGCCTTTGTTATGGGCAGCTTCGAGTTGTCCTATCAGATTTCTTTCAAAAGTGTCTTCCGCTACTCTTTCCGTTCATGTTTCCGCACTTCCTCTTCTAGATCTTTCACTGTTACCTTCGAGCTTGTGCTGTAGCTTTGGATTTCTATCTCATCGTTTCCATCAGGATTCACCAGATCATGGGAAAGCCAGAAAGTCAAATGATACGAACATATTTTTGAGGACATGCAGAGTATCTTTATGAACAAATGAATATTCATCGCCCTAAGAATCCGTTGTTCTAAAGGTGTCAAGAACTCGAAATCAAACTCGTACGAATGTGTTGACTTGTTCCATAACCTCGTTCTCAACTGACCCATGTCAACTATCAGCTACAGATCTGTCTTTGGGCATATCATCTTACGACGCACTCCCACGAGATCTGCGACAATAGTTCCGAGGTAAACGCGCACGAGCCGTAGAATCCGTTTAGAACGTCGGTCACGCCTACTATGACTGCCGAATATATCAGTTTGGGAATGGCAATGCCGACAACATAGGTAGTCAAATGTCAAGGAATTTACTCGCATGTCTCCCCAGTTCAGCCATTATCCGACAGTTTTATATACACGGTCGCAGTTAGGCTAGTCATGGTGAAGAGATTGTCGGAACATGACGTTAAGAAACCGACAAACAAAGAAGAACTAGTCGCAGTATTGATTGATGCAGCCAAGAAAAGTGTCGACATACAGAGTCAAGCAAGAGGAAGACCAACAGTTTCTGGCACAGCAGACGTTCTGAACATACACAGAGACACACTCTACACATGGCTCAAGGAGTTTAATGTCGACTTCAAGGAAATAGCAGATAAAACGGCGCCTACGATATATGAGAGAACTGTCGGATTTCCTGAAAAAACCTACTTGATTGGCGAAGCTCTTGTCGGAGAAGGAAACGAAGTCGCCCACATTGACCTCCTCATGGGAGATAAGAATGGCCCAGTGGGAGAAGCATTCGCCTCTGGAATGTCGAACCTCTCAGTAGGACACACGCCGCTGTTGGCAGTAATAAGACCGAACCTTCCACCGAAACCCCACACACTGCTCGTACCCAAGGTCACTGTAAAGAATTTTGAAGATGTCGGAAAAATCTTCGGCCCAGCCCAAGCGGCTGTTGCAAAAGCTGTAGCAGATGCTGTGGAGGAAGAGATAGTTCCAAGAGACAAAGCTGATGATTGGGTAATAATATGCAGTGTCTTCATCCACCCACAAGCGACCGATTTCCGCAAGATATACCATTATAACTATAGCGCAACCAAGCTGGCTCTAAAAAGAGCAATGTCGAAATACCCGACGCTGGAGAAAGTCTTCTACGACAAGGACAGAGCAAAACACCCGATAATGGGATTCAAAGTACCACGACTATGGAGACCCCCGTACCTGCAGATAGCTCTTGACGCTCCAGACCTAGAAAGATCTAAGAAAATCCTTGAACAGCTTCCTGGAAGCGACAGAATAATAATAGAAGTTGGCACACCACTCATCAAGAGGTACGGAGCCAAAGTCATAAACGATCTACGGCAAGTCACCAAGGACATCTTTGTCGTTGCAGACCTCAAGACTCTAGACGTTGGAAAGGTTGAAGTGGATCTGGCCTATGATGAGACAGCCGATGCTGTTGTAGCAGCTGGATTAGCACCCGCCGAAACACTAGACGCCTTTGTCCATGAGGCAAAGAGACTGGCAATCTATGCCATCGTGGACATGTTGAATGTGGAAGACCCAATGAAGAAGCTCAGAAGTCTAAAGGAGTTTCCAGATGTTGTCATCCTGCATAGAGGAATAGATCAAGAGACTGGAAGAACGCTTGGGTTAGACTTAATTCAGGAAATGCGAGAGACTTTTAAAGACAAAAAGTTCCTCGTGGCAGTAGCTGGAGGCATAGTACCAGAGACGGCGAAGGAAGCACTGCAAAAAGGAGCGAACATACTCATCGTAGGAAGGTACGTAACCCAGTCAAGGGACATTGAAAGAGCAGTGAGAGACTTCCTCGAAGCAACACCTGAAATGCGCGAAGATGTCGACCTGTTCAGAGTGCACGTTGAATAACAGCACCCTCCCCCAACTTTCTCAATCTACTCCTTGCATCAAGCAAACGCTCTGAAAGCAGCATAGCCTGCGACGAAGATTGCTCCCGAAACCAAGAACACATAGAAGAAGCCATTGGGAAGTTGTGCGATATAGGGACCCATGAAAGACCCGCTTGCTCCGCCAACACCTATCAAGACATTCACTAAACCTATTCGCCCAGCAGGTATAAGTTCCATAGACAAAGAGAGAATACGAACCATAAACACAGCGAAAGCAAACCCCATCAGAACAAGAACAACCGTCGCCAAGATTACATTATAGGAAGATGACTGGATAGTTGCTAACAATAGGAATGCCAGCAAACCCCTTGACAACGCAAGCCTGCCCACACTCGCCTTGCCGCCTGGCTGTTCTGCTCTGCTCCGAACCAAGAAATAGCCCACAACACCCCCACTTGAGTTCAAAACAAAAATCGCGAAAACAAAACCGGCAGGCAAATCTGCAGCAATGCTATTGATGAAGATGGGCAAGGGTGTGAATAGTATACTTGTCGCCAGCGAAAAAAGCACCAGCCCAGCGCAGAAAGCAAGAACATTCTCTTTCTTCAACCGTTCGTCTCCAGCTATTCCATCCAGCATTTTCGAGGCTAGGAACACGCCTTGAGACGAGAAACTAACTGTCTTTTCCATGGTCACCAAGCTCCTTTCAAAAATGAGCGAGGGATCTGCGACGAATATCGCAGACAAAACAAGGGCTACGACGTTCAATCCCATGCACACGAGCAGAATGTTTGATGCACCTAGGATATAGTGTGACATGAAGAAGCCCAGTAGCAACCCGATGAGCCAACCTACCTCAGTGAACCCTTCATAGAAAGCAAAGTTTCTCTCCCAGTCCTTGTGAGAATATAGTTCAGCGATGAGAACGTTCTTCGGAGGTTCATGAGCGATGTGGAAGAATGCCATAACTGCATAGAGAATGATCAGCACGGTCACGTTCTGAGCAGAGTCTAACGTGAACAAATACAGCATCAGAGAGGAGACAGAAAACGACATGAGAATATAGCGCTTGTAGTGCCTTGTCTTGTCACACAGGTAACCCCAGAGAAATGAAGCCGGAATCGCAACGAATAATGCGATTGCCATAATCACTCCAACATAGAACAACCCATTTGCCTTGTCAATTTGAACTATGTACAGCGGCAGGAAAATCGACAGTAACCCGAAGCCCATTTCGTGGAAGAAGAAACCCAATCTCCACATAGCCCCCAGACCATTCAGAAACAGAATTAAAACCTTTGCTTCTCCAAGACCTCATCTTTCTTGACAAGACAGCAGTGTCTTCATAAATCCTTAATAGAGAGATGCCCGATTTTCATACCACTATTGGAGTGCTCATCATAAATGGCCAAGTTCAAAATCATAATCTCAGACCCAGAAGAAGGAAAATCAAAAGTGGTCGAGCTTGAAGAGGCCCGCGCAACACCTCTGATTGGCAGAAGAATAGGTGAGATAATAGATGGATCTGTTGTGGACCTACCAGGACAGAAAGTTCAGATAACGGGAGGATCAGACAAAGACGGATTCCCAATGAGACCGAGTGTCCATGGTGGCGTCCGCCGAAGAATAATCCTAAGCGGAGGAACAGGTTTCAACCCTCAACATGAAGGATTAAGAAAGCGCAAGACAATCCGTGGCAACGTGGTGACAGACGAAATCGTACAGATAAACATGAAGATCGTGGAGAAAACGAAGAAGCCGAAGGAAGCGAAAAAGACAAAGGAAAAGAAAGAACCTGCCGAGAAAAACGTTGAGAAGACAACAACTCCGACGGCAAACACTACCGCCTGATAGCGAGCTTAAGGCTTATTAACGCGCACAATTTAATGGTCTAGATAATTTGTAACTTCAACGGGAAAATGCCAGAATGAGCAGTGAAAAGAGTAAGGCTTTGCCAAGACAACCTGAGATCAATATTGGTACCATGGGTCATGTCGACCATGGTAAAACAACATTAGTGCAAGCGCTGACTGGCTTTTGGGTTTCGAGACACAGTGAAGAACTGAAAAGAGGCATCACAATCAAGCTGGGCTATGCAGACATGCCGATCTACAAATGCCCTAACTGTGAACCGCCCAAGAACTATTCTAATCAACCTGTCTGTCCAAACTGCAATTCAAAGACGGTCTTCGTGCGAGCAGTCAGCTTCGTAGATGCTCCAGGCCATGAAGCTTTGATGGCGACAATGCTCTCGGGCGCAGCGATAATGGATGCAGCATTGCTTGTCATAGCAGCTGATGAGCCTTGCCCTCAACCGCAGACCAGAGAACACTTGGCAGCCGCTGACGCCATCGGGATAAAGAACATCGTCATCGTGCAGAATAAGGTTGACATCGTAGATGAAAAGCGGGCACACAAGAGCTATGATGAAATCAAAAACTTTGTCAAGGGAACAGTTGCTGAAGGCGCCCCTATAATTCCTATTTCAGCACAGCGAAAAGTGAACATAGACATTCTCCTCCAGGCGATGGAGCAATTTATGCCCACACCAAAGAGAGATGAGACAAAACCACCGCTAATGTATATCGTCCGCTCCTTTGACATTAACAAGCCAGGCACCCAAATCGAAGAACTTGAAGGCGGAATCATCGGAGGAACAATAATACAAGGGAAATTCGTAGTTGGCGACGAACTGGAAATCCGTCCAGGACCACTATCAGAAAAAGACAACAGAAACAACTACAATCCGCTGTCCAGCGAGATTGTGAGCTTGCAAGCTGGGGGAAGAGACGTGAAAGAAGCTCATTGCGGTGGTCTAGTAGGTGTCGGAACTCTCTTGGACCCGTCATGTTCAAAGGCAGATGGCTTAACTGGAAACATCGCTGGAAAGGTGGGCATGTTGCCACCAACATCATCAGAATTGACCATGGAAACCCAAATTCTTGAACGTGCCGTAGGAACAAAAGAGTTGACTAAAATTGAGGATGTCAGCATGAATGAAACGTTGCTTTTGCATGTAGGAGCGGCAATAACAGTCGGCAAAGTTTCCTCGATAAGAAAAGGCATGGTGCTGGTGAAATTGACGCGACCCGTCTGTACACAGACTGGTTCAAGAATTGCTTTGAGCAGAAAAATAGCAGGCAGATGGAGACTCATAGGATACGGAATGATAAAGTAAACGAATATTCACATATACCCTTTTATTGCTTGCACTAACTCGACCAAAATTGAAAAAATGGGGAGTTGCGGGAAATGTCATCACTTATAAGAGGACCCAAGTCCTGCCGGCGGCGTCATCAGAGCCCCTTTTTGCAAGCCCGCGGTTGCTATTTTCAGTTCTCTAGATAGGTTAACCTCGTTAACGGCGTAGCAGATAGGCGACGAAAACCAGCATAGACACAAATTGTGAAGTCTGCGTTATTTCCCAATTTTATCCGTATGTTTTTTCTTCTTTTGAACATTCTTCTTTTTCAATGAAGGCATACACTAATCTCCGCGAAGCAATACTCGCTATTAATAATATTATACTATGAAAGTTTTAAAAGACTTTTCACCAGTTAAGACTCTACGAGTTAGAAAAAAAGGAATGCGTGGAAGATATCTCCATTTGGTGTGGGGTTCAAATCTCTTAGTGCCCGGAACATTGTACGACGCTTCGACCACACTAATCAATAAAAGCAAATCCATAAGAATATGAGGAAGTATATGTTTTCAGACCATACGGAATGATAAAATAGGCATGCTGAAACGATCCGAACCCAAGAAGAAAGAATTCCCAAAGTTGATCCTAGACTCGAACGCTTTGTTTGTCCCACTGCAATTCAAGCTTGACATTTTTGAAGAATTAAACACTCTAATGAACGCAAACTATGAGCCGATATTGCTTTCACCAAACCGTCAAGAAATCGAAAGATTAACCCGAGAAGGATCACTCAAAACGCGAAAAGAAGCAACATACGCCCTGAAACTAGCCGAGAAGTGTAGACTGGTTGAGCTGGAAATCATTGGAGCTTCAGCAGATGATGTCATCGTTGAAGTAGCCAGTAAATGGAAGTGCCCAGTATTCACTAATGATAGGCTATTGAGAAAGAGGCTAAGAGATATAAATGTGTCAGTTATCTATGTGAGGCAAAAATCACGTCTGGAGATTGACGGAGGGCTTAAACCTTGTTTAAACTTGTAACACGAGAAGACACTATACGAATCCCGCCTGATACGTTTGGCAATCCCCTGGAAGCAGTGGGACATCAACAAGTAAAAGCAAAATATGAAGGAGTAGTTGACGAAGAACTAGGTTACGTCATAGCGGTAACAGACGTGAAAGTCAGTCCCATAGGAAAAATAATTCCGGGAGACGGGGCAACCTATCACAAGGTGTCGTTTTCTCTGCTGACGTTCTATCCCGTGATCCAAGAGGTCGTAGAAGGAGAAGTAGTCGAAATCGCGGATTTTGGAGCCTTCGTGCGCATAGGACCGATCGATGCCTTACTTCACGTTTCTCAACTTATGGATGACTTCATATCATACGATGAGAAACAAGGTGTTCTACTGGGAAAAGAAACAAAAAGAAAACTGACAAGTGGAGATCAAGTGCGTGTGAGAATCACTGCTGTTTCCCTCGGCAGAGCTGGAAGCTCAGGAAAGATAGGTGTTACAGCTAGGCAACCCTTCCTCGGAAAGCTAGAATGGATTGAGTATGATACGCAAAAACTGAAAGAATCAGCGGAAAAGAAACCGGAAGAAAAAGACAAAGCCTCCCAGAAAAAGGGTGAACAAAGATGAGCGAGAAAGCCTGTCCAAACTGTCATTTCTTGACCAAAGATAATGTATGCCCGAAATGCAAATCATCAGGTTTAAGCGATGATTTTAGCGGTTTAGTAGTAGTTTTCGAACCCGAGGCTTCAATTATAGCTAAAGCGATGAACATTAAGGAGAAAGGACGCTACGCGCTAAAGGTCAGATGAAATGACCATTGTGTACACCCTGACGCCAGAACTTCGTCTGAAGCTCAAAAGACCCCTAGGCACACTGATCCGAGGCTCATTCGCCGAAACAATACAAGAATTTAGAAATTTCCTAGAAAAGGAAGAACCAACACGTGTAATCTCCGTTGGTGACACTGTTTCAAAAACCCTAATCAACAACAACATCATTCCAGACTTAACAATCCTAGACAATAAGACCATGAGAAGAAGAGCTAAACCTGTCTCATTCATGACAGAGAAGAGCATCGAAGTCACAAACCCGCCAGCAACCATAACTTCTGAAGCCATATCAGCCATCCAAAATTCTTTGGAAACCAACAAACGTACCAAGATAACTGTCGCAGGTGAGGAAGACCTACTCACACTAATTGCCATCATATATGCACCAGAAAACGCCATCGTTGTCTATGGTCAACCCTACGAAGGAATCGTCGTGGTTAAGGCAACGCTGACTAAAAAGGCGGAAATTGCAGCCATCTTAAAGGACATGGAGACCGCTCGAAAAGCTAAATAAGAAGGGGTGCGTCAAGTCAACAGCACAACGAGGAAAGGCCATGGAAGTCAAAATCATCGCAGAGAAACAAAATCCGATGCTGAAACGAAGAGAGGTTGATTTTAGGATCGAGCATGGGCAGACAGGAGGTACACCTAGAAGACTGGAAGTTAGAAAAGCGCTTGCTGCTGCACTGAAACTAGATGAGAACGTGGTTTTCGTCAAGAAATTCGAAACCAAGACAGGAACTTCCACGGCCAACGGAGTAGCTCACGTCTATGACACGGTTGACCAAGCAAAGCTTATTGAGCCAGAATACATAATCAAGAGAAACATACCGCCTGAAAAACCAAAGGAAGAGGTAAAGAAGTAAACCATGTCAAGAAAGGCAGAGGCACCAAAAAAAGAAGCCTTAAAGAAAGAGGTACCTAAGAAAGTAGAAGAAGAAACAAAAGAGGCTCCAAAGGAAGAAGCGAAACCTGAGAAAGCTGCAAAGCCTCAGAAGAAGAAGAAACAGGAAAAGGGAATATTCACCTTATACAAAATAGAAAACGACAAAATCTCAAGGCTACGCCCAATATGTGAACGTTGCGGTACTGGATATTTTATGGCCGATCACGGTAATAGATACACTTGTGGTCATTGCGGTTTCACACGTTATAAACATGCCGAAAGTGGACAAGTTTAAATCATTCGAAACCCAGACTCTTTTTGATGATTTCTATGATCAAAGTCAACGTGTCCATAACTAACATTTCTGCTGACCGTTTTTGGGACATCAGAAAACCCATCCCGCAAATCCAGATCAACACAAACCTCAACCTGATAGGGATGGAAAAGAAAGCAGACGACACGTTGGAGGTCCCGTTCATTCTGACTATCAACTATAACCCGTCAATCGCGCAACTCAGTCTTAAGGGAAAAGCATATGTAACCTGCGATAGCAAGAGCGAGCTTGAAAAAACATACAAAGACTATGAAGAGAAGAAGCCTCCACCACCAGTGATCGTGCAATCGATATCCAACGTAGCATTCATAGAGGCTGTCGTGATATCGAGAGCATTAAACATACCGCCGCCAATTCCTCTACCACAAATACCCGAAACCAAGCCAACCGGGGAAAAACCCCCGAAAGTTGACTACAGCTCCTAGGCAAAATAAGGCTACTTTAACGGAACATACATCGAGGAACGAGAAGCTCCTATACCTGGAGTTCCATGCCTCACAGGCTTGTTCGTGATTGCATATTCACCCAAGTAATGTCCTATCATTTCAGGCTTGATCTCTACCGGCACAAACGCCTTTCCGTTGTGAACAGAAATCGTAGTTCCAACCATCTCAGGCAGAATTATCATGTCACGTAAATGTGTCTTTATTGATGGTGCGCTTCCCTGCCTAAGAGCTTCTTTCACTTCCCTTATCTTCTCAAGGAAAATTCTATGTTCTGGAGATAAGCCGCGATGCAGGCTTCTTCTCTGTCTGGAGGACAGCATGTTGATAAACTCGTCCATTGACAAGCTCTGCAATTGATTAAGCGTATATCCGCGGTACATAAACTCTTTAGGCATTCTTCCTCAGACATCCCCCTAACACCAAATGCTATAAACCTTCTGCTATCTTCGCAGCCCGATCGCTCTTCTTCTTCCGTCCAGTGCCTCGCGCAGCTATTAACCCGACCTTTTGCCCTGGAGGAGCACCATGTGAGGTTGTTGTGCCTACTCTTGCACTTCGCTTACTGCTACCATAGGGATGCACAGCAGGAACCATCGCTCTTCCACGCGTTCTTGGATACTTGTGGCCCTTGGCCTTCATCAAGTGGAATTTTGGTCCAGCTTTCAGAAACGGTTTTTCAAGTCGGCCTGCTCCTGAAACTACGCCAATTGTCGCCCTGCAGTAATCATCGATGTACTTGCTTTTCCCCGATGGAAGCTTTACGATTGTTCCTTGGGGAGTATGTGTAACGACTGTAGCGTAGGTTCCTGAGGATTTAGTGATTTTGCCGCCATCTCCTGGGCGAAGCTCAATGTTACACACCATTGTGCCTTCTGGAATCTTGCCCAAGGGAAGTATGTTGCCAATATCAACTATTGCTCTTCCGCCAAGCTGGATCTGCTGACCCGTGGAAATTCCCTCGGGAACTACCATGTAACATTTCTCTCCGTTCTCGAACTTCACCCTAGCCAGCGGAGCGCCTCTTCCAGGATCGTGAACGAGTTCTTCAACAACACCGTTAATCGCCATATCGAAGCATTCCTTCGGCTTCGCCAAAACCGGATATTTTGCTGGAGCTACTCTCTTGTGAGTTGAGGCCCTAAACGTGGAACCACCGCGTCCACGCCTCTGAACACGAATTCTCTTCCCCACTTTTCAATCCTCCATATGATTTTACAATATTCCAAGCTTGATCGCAACATCTGTTGCCTTGAAATCTGGATGAAGCTTGATGAACGCTTTCTTCTCCCCTTGCGGAGTTATTTGAGTGTTTATGTCCTCCACCTTCACTTCATACAGCTCTTCCATAGCCTTCCTAATGTCGGTCTTGCTTGCCTTCAAGCTGACCATGAAGACCAGCTTGTTCTCTTTCTCAACCATTATACTCGCTGACTCTGTCATTAACGGGTATAGTATAACAGCATAAGGATCCATTATGCCTCTCCTCCAGCGCCAAGCTCATTCAACTTTGCCACCGCGCTACTTGTCCAGATCGTAAGCCTTCCAGGACTCGCCCCTGGCGCAAGATGCTCAGCATTCAAGCTGTTGACTACAACTACGTCCACGCCTGGTACGTTTTGTGTGGCTTCCACCACTCCTTTGTTTTCGGTCACAACCAGAAGTGGTCCAACTGCTTGCCTGATTCTTCTGCCTCGCCGTTTACCCTTTCCAGCCCTGACTTTCCTGCTTTCCCTTACGCGATAGATATCTGATAAAACGCCTAGACGTACGAGAGCTTCTTCAACTTCCTTTGTCTTTCTCAGCTTCTCAAGGTCATCCGTAACTATTAACGGAATTTCTGGCACATCCTCTATTGAATGCCCCCTTGCAGACACTAGTTCCTTGACTGCCGTAGCAGCTATTGCAGACCATAATGCAAGGCGCTTTTCCTTTTTCGGGATGCGCTTCACAATCCTTTTTTCAGAGGTCGGTGGATGCCCTGCTCTTCCATGAACTGTTCCTGGTGCGAATGCTCCCCTTCCACTTCCTCCTTTAACCCTCGGTATTCTTGCTCGGCCCGCTCCTGTACCTTGGGATTCAGCAGTGGTTCTTTTTCCAGCCATGGGATCTCTGCCTTGAGGTTGGAATCGAGTTGATTGTATGGCTAGGACCGCCCGCTTTATTACGTCTGGCCTCAACGGCGTTGCAAAAACTGGCGGCAACTCTATTTTGCCAACTGGTTTTCCCTCAAGGTTGAAGATCTTTGCTGTTCTCTTCGGCATTTGCTTTCACCGTTTACTTTCCCTGTGGGGATTCGAGCGATATTTGTATGATTTGCGGCGGTTCTTCTGAGACATTTCTTGGTGGACGTGCTGGATAACGCAGTCTTATAGGGCGTTTTTCTGTGCCTGCAACAGTTCCTTCGAGCAGGACGTACGGTCCCTGCACGATGCCGTATCTGATGAAGCCTCCTTTGGGTGTTACTTCCTTGCCATCAGCGCCTATTTTGAGAATGCGCTTGTTGTATTCGGTTCTTTGGTGGTAACCCATTTGGCCAGCTCTTGCGACGCCGTACATTACATGGTGTGGGTTCCATGGTCCTAATGTCGCTACTCCCCGTTTTGTTTTCCTCCCTTTGGCCTGCAGTATAGTTACTCCCCAGCGTTTCACAGGTCCTTGCCAGCCTTTACCTGTTGACACCGCCACAGTATCCACGAATTGACCATCTCTAAACAGTTCAGCCGCTGTGACCGTTTTTCCCAGCAACGATCTTGCGTATTCAAACTGCTGTTGAATTGTGCCACCGCCTACTTCTATTTCTGCGATATCTGGTTTCTTCTTAGGCACACTAGTTTGTTTGGGTTGTGTTATGGCAATAGCGCGAACTCCTGAAACTGCTGCAAAGTTCGCTTCAATCTTCTTGAGGTTCTCCTCAGTGTTAAATTTCTCAGGAATCACAAGCTTTCTTTCCAATGTTTCTGGGGGATCCTGCGCCCAAGCTTCGGTCAGTGTGTGTTTGCCATAGACATCTTTTGTGTAGACCCTTACGGCGCAAACTACCATAGGCGGTGTTTCCAGAATCGTAGCTGGACTCATTACTTCCTTTCCGAAGTTGGGTGAGCGTTTTCTATCTTCAATTTTGAATATGTGAGTCGTGCCAGCCTTGTAGCCGACAAAACCAAGAAGTCGAGGCTTCTCTGCCTCAATTTTGGGCCAAAAACGTATTCTAGCCACTAAACGTTTAGCACGATGTTTAGGTAAGTATGCAAGTGAACCATGTCTTGGGGCATGTGTTTTCCTGTGACCCATTGTTTTCCCGCTTCGTGTCTTCTAGCAATAAGAACAATCGGTTATAAACGTTACCGTTATGTTTCATGCTCATGGTTTTGACTTCACTCAAGTTACTCTAGATGTGGCAGCGTTGCTTGTGCCCTAGCAAGATAGCTCAGTTACCTTACTCATCTAGTCGTCTTTCATCAACTCTCTCAAAAGAGGCGTAAGGTACGGACTAGAAAGCCTAGTGCATACAGGCAGACATTGGTCGATTCATTCAGCATCATCTTTGGAGGTTGGTCAAGCCTCTACTATTTGACTGCCAACTGCAGGCTTTAAGCACAGCGGAACCAGCATACGCTTGGAATCTCAAAAGGATTTAAGCATCAATCTGCTAGCAGTTCAGCCCTTTTCCTCTTCATGATGCGGATGCCAAAGAGCGTTGTGACAGGAAACGCACAGGTTGTATGAAAGAAAGAGTCAGAGGAATTTTTCATGTAATTTCTGAAGAATCATTTGAGCTGCTTGTTTCGGAGTGCACCGCGTTGTGTCTACTGATATTTCTGGAGTTGGCGGCGGTTCATATGGCTGTCCTATTCCTGGGACAGTTGGAGCTTCACCGTGTTTTGCTCTTATGTAGATCTGCCTTGGGGCTTGACGGGTTTCTCTTCTACTTGTTTCACGCTGTATGCAAACCTCCAAAGGACACTCCAAATAGGCTTCAAGGAATAGAGGGATTTGCTGTCTAGCACTATCCCGATAGCGTCGTAAATTACCAGTAGCATCGATCAACGCGTTCACACCATTCTCCGTCAGTAACTTGGCGACGTAAACCAGAGCCGCATACACCAGATCGCGTTCCTCAAGTGAATAGGACGGCTTTGGAGTGAGGATTTTGCGCAAAGCATCAGACGATAGAAGTTGAACATGAAACCCTTTCAAATTCAATAGTTCAATCAAGGCTACTGAAGTGGCAGACTTACCGCTTCCCGGCAGACCTGTAATCCAAACACACCACCCATTTCTTGCCATCGACCATACACTCGTTCTAGGATGTAACATCATTCTATAATGAACGCAACTCCGATTAATTGTAACTTTCGTTAAGCAATACGAAGGACGAAAAATGGGTCAGAATCCGGCAGTCAATAGATTCCTTCATAAAACTGAATTGGAGGCATTTCTTAACAATACCACTTAAGAATTTCGTTACAGGCCTTCACTGAGCATCCTGACTGCTTGAGTATCTTCTTCAAATCCTCAAGTGACTCAACATTCAATTTAAAACACCACACACCAATAGAGACACTGGTCCAGAGTACATATTTATTCTTATTCCAAAATAGGAATAATCTTATTGGCTATTTGCTTCGCACATACTCAATCAGACGTTTACGGATTGACAAAATAGGAGTTTACATGCTCTAAGTCGAACTTCTCGTCGCACAAAACGTTCTTGACAAAATTCAGCAGTTTGACACGGATCCCTTTGCGAAGTCTGGGGTACCAAAC
>Ga0209048_10001915_pt1 | contig 20983 bp, 21 predicted proteins | sample FrelakmetCRP12CR_FD_187146 | JGI IMG/M metagenome (GOLD analysis project Ga0209048, IMG submission 187146) | Freshwater lake sediment microbial communities from the University of Notre Dame, USA, for methane emissions studies - CRP12 CR (SPAdes)... | ecosystem: Environmental > Aquatic >... | reverse complement strand
GCCGCGCGGGAGGTGCGCGGTAACGGCCGAAAGGCCAAATACGGAGAGTAGAAAACATGGCTGCTGATAACACACGCGGCTCGTTGTCTGGACTAACTGAGCAACAAGCCAAAGAGTTCCACGCCGCGATGATGTCAGGAACGCTAGGTTTCGTGGCTGCATGCCTTGTAGCCCACGTCCTGGTCTGGTTCTGGCGTCCTTGGTTCTAAAAACAAGGCGTCTTAAAAGGGAGAATGAAAACATGTGGCGAGTTTGGCTTCTTTTCGATCCGCGCCGTGCGCTGATTGGAGTTCTGGCTTTCGCTTTTCTGATGGTTCTGGTGAATCACTTCGTTCAACTCAGTACCCCGCGCTACAGCTCTTGGTTGAACGCACCGGCCCGAGGCGAGGCGCCGGCCCCGGCCACTGCGCCGAAGTGACAGCATCACTGGGGGCTACGGGCGGGAACGAAGCGACAGTACCCGCCCGTCGCCAAAATACTGTCCGGTGTACCTCGCGCGGAGAATAAACATGTCGATGCTCAGCTTTGAACGAAAATATCGTGTGAGTGGCGGTACGCTGATTGGCGGCAGCCTTTTCGATTTCTGGATTGGTCCCTTCTATGTCGGATTCTTTGGTCTTACAGCTGTATTCTTTGCCGTTCTCGGAACGATAATGATCATTTACGGGGCGAGCATTGGCCCGACATGGAACCCTTGGAAAATCAGCATCAATCCTCCTGACATAAAATATGGACTACAACTGGCTCCGCTTCGAGAAGGCGGCCTTTGGCAGATTGTGACTGTGTGTGCCATCGGCGCATTCGTATCCTGGGCACTGCGGCAAGTTGAAATTTGCCGCAAGCTTGGCATGGGATACCATGTGCCGTTTGCCTTCAGCTTCGCAATTCTCGCCTACGTGACGCTCGTGGTCTTCCGGCCGCTGGCCATGGGCGCATGGGGCTACGGATTTCCTTATGGGATTATCAGCCATCTCGATTGGATGTCGAACACGGGCTATTCGTTCGGCAACTTCATGTACAACCCGGTGCATATGATCGCGGTCACTTTCTTCTTTACTACGGTCCTCGCGCTCGCTCTGCATGGGTCTTTGATTCTCTCAGCGGTGAACCCAAGACCGGGCGAAGTCGTGAAGACGCCTGAGTATGAAAATACCTTCTTCCGCGACTTCATCGGCTACTCAATCGGAACGCTTGGTATTCACCGACTGGGTCTGTTTCTGGCCGTCACCGCCGTGTTCTTCGCTGCCATCTGCATCTTTATCAGCGGCCCGTTCTGGGCGGTCGGTAACCCATGGTCGGATTGGTGGAATTGGTACACCCAACTTCCATTTTGGCGGACGGGAGGACCTGTGTAATGTCAAACTATCAAAACATCTTTACACAAATTCAGGTTCGCGGGCCTGCCGAAATGGGTGTCGAGCTCCCCCGCGGCGACTTCGGTCGAACGGGCACAGCTCGCTTCATACATTGGCTTGGTCGGTTTGGTGACGCGCAGGTTGGTCCGATCTATCTTGGAATCCTCGGTACATTATCTCTCGTTTGCGGCTTTATTGCATTCGAGATCATTGGGCTTCACATGCTGCAGCAGGTCCATTGGAACCCGCAGCAGTTTATTCGCAAGCTGTTCTATCTCTCGCTTGATCCGCCGGCAGAAAGCTATGGTTTGAGAATTCCTCCCTTCAATGAGGGCGGGGCTTGGCTTATGGCCGGTTTCTTCCTGACGCTGTCAGTCTTGCTGTGGTGGGTGCGAACATATCGGCGAGCGCGTGCACTCAATATGGGAACTCATGTTGCGTGGGCGTTTGCCGCTGCAATCTGGCTGTTCCTCGTCCTTGGGTTCATTCGCCCGGTATTGCTAGGCCACTTCAGTGAAGCGGTGCCCTTCGGGATCTTCGCGCATCTCGATTGGACGAATAACTTTTCTCTTAATCACGGCAATCTGTTCTACAATCCCTTCCACATGCTCTCGATCGTATTTCTGTATGGATCGGTTCTTCTATTCGCGATGCATGCCGGTACGATCATGGCCGTGTCGCGGTATGGCGGAGAACGTGAGCTCGAGCAGGTCACTGACCGTGGCACTGCGTCGGAGCGTGCGGCCCTCTTCTGGCGCTGGACCATGGGGTTCAATGCAACGATGGAGTCGGTGCACCGCTGGGCTTGGTGGTTTGCAGTGTTGTGTCCCCTCTGTGGTGGTATCGGTATCCTACTGACGGGCACCGCTGTCGACAGCTGGTACGATTGGGGGCTGAAGCACGGTCTCGCTCCTGCTGCCTATCCCTGATCTACTAGGCCTTCAGGCGTTGCTAAGAATATGACCCAACAACGAGCGGTCAAACTCCCGCTCGTATTTTCGATAAGCGGGCTGTAGATTGCTTGGAAGCTGGCGAGGGAAATTTAACGAGGAGCATGCGGCGCAGGAGAGTTTGCGCTGATGAAACAGATTTCGTCCCACCGCGCGGGCGGCGAGTCCGGGTATTCTCAGTATAGGAGCGGGCCATACGAAAAATGTGATAGGTCAACGGCCCGTGCCGTCAGAAATAACCTGCGGGTCAAAAAGCTTACCGGCTCGGCCTTCAGCTATAACGGTCTAAACGAACGTGCCGTCAAAATCTTGGACCATCAAGTTTTTCTGGTAGTTGGTTGCCTGGCGCTGAGCGCGAAGCCGTCGAATTCGTAGCGCGTGTCCAATTTCTAATGCTTCGAAGCCTTGAATCTCGGATAGCCGGGTTCTCTATCGAAGAATATATCGGAACGAACCTTGGACACTTTCAAAAGTTCAACAAAAATCGCTGGGACGGGTCAACGCCCGGCCGTCGATAGGAACGACTTTCATGCTTACCCAGCTCCGCGATGACCGCCGCCATGCCGTCATCATCGGCGCTGGTTTCGGGGGGCTAGCGGCAGCGGTGCGGCTCGGAGCGCGAGGTTACCGCGTTACGGTCCTTGATCGTCTGGATGGCCCAGGGGGCCGCGCATATGTGTTCCGGCAGGCCGGCTTTACGTTCGACGCCGGGCCAACCATCATTACTGCGCCCGATGTGTTCGAAGAATTGTGGACGCTGTGCGGTCGAAAGATGTCGGACGATGTCGATCTGCGCCCTATCGATCCATTCTACAAAATCCGGTTCGATGATGGTCATGTGTTTAATTATACGGCCAATCACGACGTGATGCGCGCCGAGGTAGCCCGGATCAATCCTTCCGATGTCGCTGGTTACGACCGCTACTTGAAGGACAGCGCGGAGATCTACCGTATCGCCTTCAAAGGGCTCGCGGACCAGCCCTTTCACAGTGTTGGCCGGTTAGTGTGCTCTGTGCCGGATCTCATACGGCTAGGCGGCCACCGCTCCGTCTATTCGAAGGTTTGCGATTACTTCGCAAATGAGAAGCTGCGGTTAGCATTCAGCTTCCATCCGCTGCTGATTGGCGGCAATCCGTTTACGACAACATCCTACTATTGCCTGATCGCCCATCTCGAGCGTGCCTATGGTGTGCACTATGCGATGGGCGGAACGGGTGCGCTGGTGCGCGCCATTGTTAGGCTGATTGAACACCAAGGCGGCACGATGCACTACAACGCCGATGTGCAGGAAATCACCGTCGTGGGCGGACGTGCTGCCGGCGTTCGACTCGAATCAGGCGAACACCTTGCCGCCGATATCGTTATTTCGAATGCCGATGTGGCATGGACCTACAACAGCCTCTTGTCCAAGCACAGGCGGCGGCGCTGGAGCGATAGCAAACTTGGTCGCGCGCGCTATTCTATGAGCCTTTTCGTTTGGTATTTCGGTACCAATCGGCGGTTTGATGACGTCTATCATCACACAATGCTTTTAGGGCCACGTTACCGCGAATTGCTGGATGACATTTTTAAGTACAAGAAGCTGGCTAAGGATTTCAGCCTCTACCTGCATCGCCCTACAGCAAATGATCCATCCTTGGCACCACCCGGGTGTGATTGCTTTTATGTGCTGTCGCCTGTTCCGCATCTTGAAAGCGGTACTAATTGGGCCGAGCACGGCGAGAGCTATCGTGCCTCTATTCAGAAGCGTCTCGAAGAGACAATTTTGCCGGGGCTCGGACCCACGATTGTCACGTCTCGCATCATGACTCCGCAAGATTTCCAAGACCGATTGCTTTCTGTAAATGGGGCAGCCTTTTCTCTCGAACCCCAGCTTTTCCAAAGCGCTTGGTTTCGACCGCACAATAAAAGCGAGGAAGTCGACGGGTTGTTTCTCGTCGGCGCGGGCACACATCCTGGCGCCGGTTTGCCGGGTGTCGTTTCGTCCGCCAGAATACTCGACAAGATTGTGCCGCACGGCAGCCAGGTGGTCTGAAGATATACATAAGAGCGTTGCGCGCTAATTGGCGAAAGTAATCGTACTCCGCTTGGCCCCTCGTGTGGTTGCCAAATCATGAAGCAAACGCGCCGCTGCGAGGCGTCCCGACATCGCCGCCATGGGCACTCCGGGGCCCGGATGAACCGATCCACCCGCCAGATACAATCCGCTTAGGTTGCTCGCCGCACCCGGCCGCTTGAAAGAAGCAAATGCGGTGTGATTGGCCCGCCCATAAAGCGCGCCGCCAGTGCCGGGAAAGAGTCGGTTAAATTCGGTAGGCGTTGTCGGCACCGAATTGCTTGACTGGATTTTCAGGCCGCAGCTTTCGAGCAGTCTAAGCGTGCGCTCTTCATAGGCCTCTGCGTCGAATTCGCGATTGTCGCCATCTGGCGGCGCGTTGATGAGCACCAGCAAGCGCTCTGGCCTGCCCGGTTCTGGCACTGTATCGGCGCCGCGATCCTGAGCGCAAACGTAGACTGTGGGGGCATTGGCAATTTCACGACGTTGGAATATGGCCTCGAATTCTTCCGGATAGTCTTCGGCAAAAAAGACGTTGTGATGGGCAAGGTCAAAGCCCTTTGTCTCGGCGCGCAGGCACCACGTTATGGCCGATAGCGATCGCTCAATCCTGGCCGTCGATGGGGCGGCGCGCGCTGAAGCGCCTCCAAGAAGGCCTTGCGCCAACGCCGAGACATCCCCGTTGAAGACAATGGCAGCGGCCTCGATTTGCTCGCCATTCGCCAGCGTGACGCCGCTGGCCCGTCCACGCTTGATTGTAATTTCGGCTACCGGAGAACCAAAGCGGTAGCTGGCCCCTTGGCTTTGACCAACCCGCTGCAAGGCCTCGGCAACCCGTATCATGCCGCCTTTAACCAACCACACACCATCCTGTTCGACGTGGGCGACCAGCATCATGGTGGCTGGGGCGAGCATTGGTGACGATCCGACATAGGTGGCGTAGCGGGCGAACAGCTGGCGCAGGCGCGGATCGGAAAAGTAGTCGGCCAATGCCGGCCACAATGCCTTCATCGGCGAAATGGCCAACAGCCGATCGAGATGGTCAAAGCCAATCCGCCGCGTAAGATCGAAGATAGAGGGCCGCTGGGCGCCGATGAAGGTTCCAGCGAGCGTGCGGTAAATGCCTGCGCTGCGTGTGCAAAATTCGCGGTATCCGCGGGCGTTTTCTGAACCAGCGAAGGCACCAATTGCATCAGCTGATTGATCTATGTCCGCAAATAAGTCGAGCGTGCCACCGTGTCGCCATGCGTGACGGGCCAGGAGTCCGACCGGTATAAGTTCGAGATGATCTTCGAGCCGAGTACCTGCATCCTCAAATAGGGACTGAAATATCCCGCGCATCGTGAACACCGTAGGGCCTGCGTCGATGCTAACTCCACCAGTGTGTACGCGCCGCATCTTGCCGCCTGGATAAGCCGCACTTTCGAGGACGACCACGTCAGCCCCGCTTCGCGCCAAATCTACCGCCGCTGTCAGTCCGCCAACGCCAGCGCCTATGACAACGACGCGGTCTTTGCTCATGCGGCGCTCGCGGGCTGCTGCCGTGCCGCGAATCGGCTTGAGACCTGCCGCCAATGGTAAAGTATGAGGGTTAGGCCAGTGCAGAGTGGCACCGCCCAGAGACCTGGATTCAAGGCGAGTTCCGGCACGAGGCGTACCGCCCCAAAGGCAAAGAAAGCCGTGTAAACCGAGATGCCCGCGCCTACGAGGGCCTTGATGTGTTCGTACTGCCAGTCCATGGGGCCAGGGTTGGGCTTATAGAGAAAATAGAGGTTGGTCGCGACGGTCGCGAAGCCGATGATGGAAATGCCCATCAACAAAAACTGGCCGATGAGCCAGCCCTGCCAGGCGCAATTGGCTGCGACAACGGCGAGCAGGACTTGCAATGCCAGATTGCGCCACTCACGATTTTTGTCGCGGTCACGCTTATTCAACACGCACAGCCAGCCGTACCAGGCGAGATTAATCGTCAGAATGGCCAGATACTGCATCATCCAGCCGAAGATGCCGCGTACCAGCTGTTCATCGGCAATCTTGGGGTGTGTTGCGCGAGGCGCGATTAGCGTGCACGTGCTGATACCAATGGCGATCGAGCCCGTGATCAGCATCGACCACGTAAAGACGCGGCCCCACCTTTGATGATTGATTCCGCCCTTCCGCGACACTATCGGAACCCAGAACGACGTCAGCCCGACCACGCCGGCGATGATGTGACAGATCACGAGTGTGTGGAACAACTGAACCATTCGCGTAGCCCCGAACTCCGTTGGCGATCCTGCCCGCGGGACAATGTTAGTTCAAGCCGAAAGACCTTATTCCGCTAGAACTTTTTGCAGGACTTCTCCCGCGTAGCATGCTTTCGATAACAGCCTTGATCCGTTCGCTCCGCCATGCTCGACATGGGGCTCATTTTATCAAAATCCGAGGACGGCGCGTGTACACGCCACCGAGACCAAATCCCCTGTGGGCCGTTGCTGGGCTGGTGCGCACGGCGTTTGGCGGCGAAGGCAATCTGTTAAGCCTGTTACCCGCTGCCGCCTACAGGATGACGGTTGGACCGCTCGGCTGGTCACGCCGCATGATTCTAATCGTTAATGCTCCAGAATTGCTGCGAGGGATTTTGACCGACCCCTCCGACATCTACCCCAAGAATGATCTAATGGTGGGGGCTCTGGCACCCCTGGTGGGTGAGTCGATGTTTGTCTCCAGTGGCAAGATCTGGCGTCAGCAGCGGCGCATGATTGATCCGGCATTCTCGCACATGCGATTAAGCAAGGCATTCGTCCAAATGACGGCGGCGGTCGACGACTACGTGACGAAGCTTGATGACTTGGCCGGGCGGGGCGAGGCCTTCTCCCTCGATCTCGCCATGAGCCACCTGACGGCGGATATCATCTGCCGCACGGTTTTTTCGACATCTCTGGAGACGGCCACGGCTCACGAAGTCTTTAATGATTTCACAATTTTTGAGCGCAGCGTAGCACACGTCGAGCTGAAGCGGTTGATCTTCGATCTGCCGTGGTCTGACATCCCACATCAAGAGACGGTGCTTGCTGCGTGCGAACGGATCCGCCATCATTTAGGGCAACTGGTTGATAAGCACATCGGTGCGAATGGCTCGACATACAACGATATTGCGGCGGCGATTGTCACGGCTCGCGATCCCGAAACGGGGACGGCGTTCACACGGAAAGAGTTGATCGATCAGCTGGGCGTGTTCTTTCTAGCGGGCCATGAAACAACGGCCAGCGCGCTGACGTGGGCGTTTTTCGTTCTGGCAATGCAGCCGGGTCTTGTGGTGCGGATGCGTGCAGAAATTGGCCGCATTTGTGGAGATGGACCGGTTGAATTTGAGCATATCAAGCGGCTTGTAACCACCCGAAATGTGTTCCGCGAAACGCTCCGGCTGTATCCGCCGATCACATTCATTCCACGTGTCGCAGCAGAAACCACTACGATTGGCGAATACAAGGTTAAGAAGGGAGCGATGATCATGATCGCGCCCTGGACCATTCATCGCCATGCAGCGTACTGGACGAACCCGCACGCATTCGATCCGGACCGGTTCAGCCACGAGCGAGAGCATGAACTGGTGGTGGGGACCTATCTGCCGTTCGGCTGGGGCCAGCGCGCCTGTGTTGGTGCCTCGTTCGCCACCACGGAGAGCACGCTCATTCTTGCGCGGCTGATAAGGCATTATGATTTTTCGGTCGATTCCCCTGAACGGGTTCGTCCCGTCGCCCGCCTCACGACGCGGCCGGCCGAACAGATCATGTGCCGCGTGCACCGGGTGCCAAGGGGCAGTCAACGCGCCGAGGCTTGATGAGCTGCGGTCCATTCAATGTCTCGTGTCGAGGCTTCGCCGAAGCTCAGCCCCTCGAAAATCGTCAGCGCCAGGATTCGGTAGGATGTCAGCGGCATCAGTAAGAATGGCAGCGGGTCGTCTGATTTCCAGATCACGTCCTTTGAGCTCAAGAGATATTTGAGATTGGTGTGGCGTTCGGCCGGACGGAACACTGACTTCTGCGTCTCCGTCAGGCAAGGGTAGAACTGCTGGAACAGCGTCTGGATCTTGAAGCGGATGGGACGCGGGTCCTCCGGATCCACGATAGCGCGCGCAAGATCATCAGGTTCGATGAAGTGCACGCCGCTTGTCACGCGCGGATTGCATTCGATTCCGTAGATTGTGCCGCCGCTCGCCTGGATGAAATCGAACGAGATAAAACCGCTGTATCTGGCCGCCGCGATGAAGCGGTCGATCCAGGCTTCGAATCCCTGGGCGTTGGTCACGCGTTCGAAAGCGACCGAAACGGTCCCTGACATGACCGTGCCCTTGTAGATCGACGTCACAAGCGCACGGCCTTTATGGGCAATCGAGAAGCTTGAATAGACTTGGCCCGGTATAAAGCGCTGGACAATCGTGTCTGGAGCGATGTCGCCGGGCTCGAGTGGCCGGGCGGTCTTGACGATTTTGACGCCCTTACCCGAACAGGAAAACATGGGTTTGACGACATGTGGCGCCGATCGGGCCAACTCACTGGCCTCGACGGACTCGGCTGCAAACGTCTCTGGCACGGTCAAGCCGCAGCTCTGCGCACGCGTAATGAAGGCGTGTTTGTCGTGTAGGCTTAGCAGTGTGTCCTGCGAGGGACCATATATTGCAACGCCAGCCGGCAGGTGCTTGTGTAGCGCTGCGATGTGCATGGTCTCTTCGGACACAGGCACGATCAGATCGACAGCTTGAGCACTGACGACGCGGAGAACGTCATTCAGGTAGCGTTGGCGGTCCACGCTGGGAGCAGTGACAGTCGCGCACTTGTGCACGGACCTGGAATGTCGCGAGACATGCCACGCAAACGGTTCGGCGATGATGACGCGGAATCCTGCACGCTTGAACCCGCGCGCAAGTTCGAGAGACTTTGGTAGACGGCCCAGTGTCAGCAGCACAGTCTTGGTCATTGGGGCCCAACCGCCGTCAGGCGACGGGCCTCTATTCGCATCAGGGTTTCGACGTCGGAGTATCGAGGACTCTGCGCTTTGATCACGCCGTGTCAGCTGCCTTCAACAAACCCTCACGAAGACTAACGTCAAGCCGCTTGAAGTTTGACAAACAATCCGTTCGACATGGGGCAAGCCGCCCACAGATCCTGCAACGCCGCGACCAGCACTCTCATCTGAGCGTCCGAATGCACGGGCGATGGCGTCAGGCGCATGCGCTCGGTGCCTTTCGGGACCGTCGGGTAGTTGATGGGCTGGATATAGATGCCGTGACGATCAAGAAGAGAGTCCGTCACGGCCTTGCAGTGAACGGGATTGCGCACCAGAATCGGAACGATGTGGCTAGGGTTAAAGAGCACAGGAATACAGGCGTTCGCGAGCATAGCCTTAAGTGATCTAGCTCGCTCTTGATGGCGTTCGCGTTCAGCTGAGCTCTTTTTCAAATGTCGGATGCTGGCGAGCGCGCCCGCGACGAGAGCCGGGGCAAGCGATGTTGAGAAGATAAAGCCCGGCGCGAACGAGCGGATGGCGTCGCACAGCGTTCGGCTTGCGGCGATATAGCCCCCCATGACGCCAAAGCCCTTGGCGAGTGTCCCGTTGATGACGTCAATTCGGTGCATGACGCCGTCGCGCTCGGCAATGCCGCCTCCGCGCGGTCCGTACATGCCGACTGCGTGCACTTCGTCGAGGTAGGTCAGTGCGCCGTACTTTTCAGCCATGTCGCAGATGGCGCAGATGTCCGAAATATCGCCATCCATCGAATAGACGCTCTCGAAGGCGATAATCTTCGGCGTTCTTGCTGGTGTGGCCTTCAGTTTGGCTTCGAGATCGGCCAAATCATTGTGCCGGAAGATTCGCTTTTCGCCCCCGCCGTGACGGATACCTTCGATCATTGAGGCGTGATTCTTCTCATCAGAGAAAATCACCGTCCCCGGCATTAGTTTGACGAGCGTCGAAAGTGTTGCGTCGTTGGCGATATAGGCTGATGTGAAAAGCAACGCGCTTTCTTTACCGTGCAGCTCGGCGATCTCGAATTCGAGTTCGACGTGATAGTGCGTCGTGCCTGAGATGTTGCGAGTACCGCCTGATCCGGCACCGACGGCATCGATCGCCTCGTGCATGGCGCTGAGCACGGAAGGATGCTGCCCCATACCCAGATAGTCGTTCGAGCACCACACCGTGATGGGCTGCAGGCCACCTTTCGTGAGTTGCAGACCAGTAGGAAAGGCGCCGCGCTGACGCCGCACATCGGCAAACACACGGTATCGGCCTTCCGACTTGAGGCTATCGATATGTTTGCCGAGAAGGACTTCGTAATTCATGTCTGCCTCCTGGAACGAACACCCGAGTGCCCGCGAAACTCCGAATTCGATGCGCCACCGGTTCGACGGCCAAAGGTATTGTGTAAGTCTAACTAGACACAATCTATTGTCAAGTTAACTTAACAACATTCTCTCTACGGCGAGTCAGAAGTGTTGGGCAGGCAAGTTCAGGTGGGTTCGAGGGCCGGTGCCATAGCGGCCAAGTCGGCCGGCGGCCGCTCGACTGTAGTGTCGACTCGGCGAGACTTGAGGCCCCAGCTCCAAAGGTTGGCGGCGGGGAGCGGTATAACCAAGAACCAGTGTTCGAGAACCGCGAGCGACATGAGCGTAGCGAGAAATGTTAGGCTCGCAGCCTCAAACGGCGTTATGGCGGCCGCAGCTTTGATAACAAGCAATGCGGCAATCACGGTCGATGCCGTAACCGAAATCGGAAACAGACCGTTCATCGGCTTTCGGCAGAAATACGATTTGAGATACAATAAATGTTGCGGAAGGAATTGCTCTGTCAGATTTGGAACCCCAAGGTAAACGTTGAGCTTGGCACTGAGACGCATGATCCAGAGGATGAGGAACGTCCAAAGCCCCGTCATATTCGGCCCATCCTGAACAAGCCCGTAGGTGATGGCTGCTGTTAGGACGATCCCCACCTCGTGATAAATGACCGACTGGATCGCCGGCAGCAGCGGTGCGGGTTTGTTCGCGGGCTCGCGCGATCGGCCGGGGCATGGCGTCACTCGTGGACCAGTCAGAGAGCCGGTGAGGAAGCTCATTTCGTGCCAGGCCCAGACTACGATTGCCGAGGTAAAGGCACAAAACGCTGCGCTGACGCTCGCATCGTGGCTGGTTACTGAGAGCGCGATGAGTGCCAGCGCCGCCAGGACCGAAATCACCGCCATGTATTTCCGGTGCTTGGCGCGCGGGCGGCCGACCGCGTACAGCACCAAGCCAGTGGACAGCCACCAGATGAAAAACGCGTACGTGGCGGGCAGCCCATGGGTCAGCACTTTTATTATCTCCTCAGTTCCTACCAGACAGGTTGCATGCGAATCTTGTCAGGGAGCGGATTGTCGACGGCTTTCATCATATAAAGACCGAAGAATGCTGCACCAGCCGATGCCCCGAGCGCCAGCCTCTTAACCCGCGCAGCGAGACCCGTTCGACTCTCGAGTGCGCCGAACTTTTCGCTTACAATGCGTAGCCTTTCGAGACCGGTCAGGAACTTGGGATTGTCGAGATCGAGCGTTAATGGGAACACCTGCTTGGAGATCTCCGACGTCAGCCGGAACACCTTGAAGTCGTACTCCGTCGGGTCGACACCGAGCGCCTTGTGGAATTCTGGGCGGGCGTGATCGCGGACATACATCGTTGCAAAAACGGCAAGAACGAAGAAACGGACCCAGTACTTGTTGATTCCCTTAAGGAGATCCGGGTTAGAACGCATCAGGAGTGCGAATGCCTCTCCATGACGGAATTCGTCATTGCACCATTTCTCGAACCACTTGAAGATCGGATGAAAACGCCGGTCTGGGTGACGTTCCAGTTGGCGATAAATAGTGATGTAGCGCGCATAGCCGATTTTTTCAGACAAATACGTCGCGTAGTAGATGAACTTCGGTTTGAAGAACGTGTACTTCTTGGCCTTGGTCAAAAATCCAAGATCGATACCGATGCCGAGATCCTTGAGAGTATCGTTGATGAAACCGGCGTGGCGCGCCTCATCGCGGCTCATATATTTGAAGAGCTCAACGATATCCTTGTTATTGCCGCGCTTTCTCATTTCTGCGTAGAGCACGCAACCGGAGAATTCCGCCGTCAGGGAACTGACGAGGAAGTCGAGGAACTCTTTGCGCAACTCTTCAGGCAGAGACATTAGGTCGAACTCGTCCCATGCTTCGGTGCGCTTAAAGTGGCTCTTGTTTGGGTCTGCGCGCATTTCCGCGAGCAGCGCGTCCCATTCTTTGCGTACGCTCGACACGTCGACGCGGTCCAACTCGGCGAAGTCGGTCGTGTAAAAACGAGGGCTCAGGATGGCTTCCTGGACGGCCATGCGGGTGGTTTCGTTAGGGGCGATTCCGAGAGTTTCAATGGTCATAGCTTCCTCCCTGACGAAAAGCTGACTTCATAGAGCTCGGTGAGTTCAAAGCGAGCGGTCAAAATTGTTGCGCATCGCCCGATTATTCCGGCGCGCGTAACCGTTGCCTCGCGCTCGAGGGTGACCTTCTGGCCGTAAGGCACGCGGATGGGATCGCCGTGAACAAGAACTTCGTCGCCCGCTTCGACAGGGTCTGTTCCGTGAAGCTCAACATGGGCGTGAAGACTATCGAAGGTGTTTTCGATCTCGATCGTGCAGGGCACGACGATCTTCTTCTTACCCGCAAACATAGTCATGGCTGATAACTTTCAAAAGTGAGGAGCGATGCAAAGACTTTGCAATTGGCGGGCCCGAAGGCATTGAGCATGATCATGCGTCCAGTAACAGTATCTTTCAACATGTACTGCCCGTCCGCGAGGCGGCTCAGGCGGTATGGTGCATCTTGTGGAATAGCCGCCAAACTGCGTTGCAATACGAGATCGCGAATTACAACCCGAATGAAGTTGTCATCGGTCGGCGGCATGATCTTGAGATTCTGCCCGAGGTGAGCATCTCTGACAATAAGAGTGCCGTCCGCGCCCAGCAGGAAGGCGAGATCGCGGCTCTCAACTGCGGTCGCAGGAGTGATCCGCGTTGCCCCGAGATCGCTGACACGTGCCACGAAGGCCAACACGAGCGCAGACACCAGGATCATTCCGATGATCATCAAGATGCAACGCGGAACAGACTCAGGTCGGGCTGCCCGGTTGGTTTCGAGGTGTTCGCGCTTTACAGTATCGATGGCCATTGTCATGAAACTTTAGCCCTAGAGTTTGTGCATTAGGCCGTGCCCGCGGCGGCGTGCATGCTATCATTACGGACTAACGGCTCTGGTCGCGCAGCAGTGGCCACGTACCGCTCAGCGGACGGATGGGTCTCTGCAAGGACCGTCGACAGCAAATTTGCTACCGGCACAGGATCGACCAGAGAGCGCAAAGCTGGTTTTGCGGTGCTGAGGTGCCAGGGGCGGGCGTGTGGCCACAGATGCAGGTAAGCCATCCCGCCGTTACCGTTCATCGTCATCACAATGTCGCCTGTTCCATCCGCGTGTTGTTGAAGGCCAGCTTCGAGGACGGCAGCAAAGGGCAAGTTCACGCAAATCGGGAAGGCGATTCCGTAACGCAGGACAACGCGCTTGGATGTGATCGAATAGATCGTGGTTTTCGCAGTCAATTTTGCAAGCAAAACGATCAGGCCCAAACCCACCCCGCCGATGGCTATCAGCCAGAGCATAGAAAAGATCATGACCTGGGTGCTCTCACCTCCCGAATAGGCTGTGCCGATCCGCCAAGCGAGCATGGTCGCAAAATATATGGCAACCGGGAGGGCATGAAAGACGCGCCGCGCCACGGAACGCCACTCCGGCGATCCCTGCCAGAGAAGATTTTCTCCGGCAGGAAGACGTTCGGGGAGGCCAGGGATTGGCTCTCTATCGTATTCCTGGATCACAGCAGAGGCTCCTTCCTGACCGGCTCCGCGTAAAGTGTGCCACCGCCGTAGTAGGCGCAGATTTTGTCTTCCTCTAGCAGCGTGACCTGATCCGGGTTGGCCAGAGTTGGAACGTTAGGGAATTGTTCGCTGAGTATTGCATTCACTTTTACGTCTCCGCGCCGGCTGTTGATGAGCGCGAAGTTGATCGGAAGCAGAACGCTCTTGCCACCTTGGGAAAGTTCCACCTCCAAGTATCGAATAAGCGTTTCCGAACGGTCAACCCAAGCGTCACGAACGGTACCTGCGGTGCGGCGGTCAGCGCCTACCACGGTCATGCCGCGGGGATCGGCATCGCCAGCCGCGATTTCAAAGTTGGTGGCCAAGCGCAAAGGTACAATTTTGGCATGCCCATCGATGGTCAAGTCCGGCGTGTTCGCTCTCTCGGCGTAGGATCCCGGGCCAACAGCTGCAAGCATTGGGTCGCCAACTGGCTCATACGGAGAGCCCGACCAGGGAGCGGAGCGTTCAATGTGATGATCGCGATCGTCGACCTTGCCGTTCGGGGCGCTGGCGGTGCCGCCGTGGGGAAGTTTGAAAACTTTCGGTGGCGGGATGAAGAGGAAGTCGCCTTCCTTGTACGAGTTCGCGTTCTCGTTAAACAGCGGATAGCCCTCGCGGCGATCTTCGCGGCGGAGGTAAAATATTAGCGCGGCAAAAGATAAAAAGAAGACGTAAAGCAGGACTTGAGTGAGATCGATATAACTCGCCATATTTTTGCTCCTCCGCCTTTTGGCTGAACTACCCGCGTACTTTGGCAAGATCGAAAGTTAAGTCGTTGGGTTCTGGCCGTGCTGTCCACTGCTGAGCACCTCTTGAGGTGCGCACGAGTGGGCCAATTACGATCAAAGTGGCAAATAACAACAAGAGCTCGATGTGGTAGACGACGATGTAACCCGCGCCGGGCCCACTGAAGGATTGGCCGAGCGAGCCGTTGGCTGCCAACGCCGTGACTGCGTCACGTATGACTCCGCCAAGTGCAATAGCGATCCCAGCAGCCGTTGCCTGGGCCGAGCCCCAGGCGCCGAGCGCGAGCCCGGTTTCATCATTGTGAGTTGCGCCCATCGAAGCCGTCAGCGTTCCGTGCGCGAACAAGCCGCCGCCAAAGCCAATGGTTGCGGTACCGGCTGCAAAGAGAGCAGCGGAGAGCAAGGGTTCTGAAAAAATCACGGTGGAGAAGCCGGCTAGTCCGGCAACGGCGCCGAATCCTGAAACACGGAAGGCGTCAGCACCCGCGCCTAAAAGTCGGGATGCTAGCCAGAGACCCGATGCGGTTCCAATCGCGAAGGTGGCGGTCAGCGCCGTTGTCGCACCAACCTTGAGGTGCAAAATCTGACCACCAAATGGCTCGAGCAGAACATCGGCCATACTGAAAGCTGCCGTACCTAACGCTATAGCAAAGAGTCGCCGCTTGCAGCGCGTGGTCTGACTAAGGTACGCTTGCCAGGATTGTTTGAACGAAGGTTGGGCGACATCGGGTGACGTTCGTTCTGGGTGTCGATGCTCTTGGCCGACGAGTGCAATTCCGTTCAAGACGAATGTCAGTAACGAAGCCCCCTGCACGACTTGGATGAGGCGGAGTTGGCTGAAGTTCGCAAGCAACGCTCCGAATATGATGGCGCTGGACACCATTCCGACCAGCAGCATCATGCAGAGTAGGGCAACAACTTTTGGCCTGGTCTTTGCTGGAGCGAGATCGGTCGCAAGAGCAAGCCCCGCAGTTTGCGTCGTGTGCAGGCCAGCGCCGACGAGGACGAACGACAATGCGGCAGCAATTTGCCCGATCCACATTGGCCCGCGCGTATCACCCGATAGCAAGATCAACGCGAACGGCATGATCGCGAAACCGGCGAACTGAAGTAGCGTCCCAAGCGCCAGGAACGGCGTTCGGCGCCAACCGAGATACGAACGGTAAGTGTCGGAGCGGAATCCTATGATGGCGCGGAATGGCGCGAAGATCAGTGGCAACGAGATCATCAAGGCGACGAGCGATGTTGGCACGCCAAGTTCAACAATCATCACGCGGTTCAACGTGCCGATCACCAAAACGATCGCCATGCCGACAGTGATCTGAAAGAGTGAGAGACGGAGCAACCGGCCAATTGGCAGCTCTTCCGTCGCTGCATCAGCAAATGGCAGCAGGCGGTTAGCGAGCTTCACCAGGACACCGGTCACAACGCCCTTCATTCCCCTCATTCTCTCACGAGCTCCTTGGCTTCGGATTTATAGAATCCAAGATCGACACACTCGTTCTTGCCATTTGTCCGTGGCAACGAAGCGGTCAAAGCGCTCTTTTGTGACGAGCGTCGTAGCGATAGAATTGGCGACGACCAGAGCGCGCCGCGCCACAAAGCAACGACGCTCGGGCGCGAATGCTCGGGTGCCAAATCGGTTGCCAGCGCGAGCCCGGCGGTCTGCGTCGTGTGGAGGCCGGCGCCGACCAACAGGAAAGCCAATGCAGATGCTGCATGGCCGACCCACGCTGGGCCGTTCGAATCCCCTGATAACACGATCAGCGCGAACGGCATTATGGCAAGGCCGCCGAACTGGAGCAGGGTTCCGAACCAGATGTAGGGGACGCGTCGCCAGCCGAGAACTGATCGGTGCGTGTCGGAGCGGAAGCCGATCAGGGCCCCGAAAGGCGCAAAGACAAGCGGTAGCGATACCATGAGAGCCACAAGCCAGCTTGAGACGCCGAGCTCGAGGATCATCACGCGGTTCAGTGTTCCGTTCAGGAGCACCAGCGCCATGCCGACCGTGACCTGGAACAGCGAGAGGCGCAGCAGGCGGGACAGCGGCAGTTCTGCCGTGGCCGCGTCAGCAAAGGGCAGAAATCGCGGACTGAGCAGAAGCCACTTGCTGGCGAGCCTGTCGTTCAAAGCTTTCATGTCGGCAGGAGCTCCATGGCTTGCGAGGTATAGAAGCCGTTCGCAATTTTCCTCGTTCGACAGATCTGCCAGTCGGAAAGGCCGGGCTTTGCCTCGATCAGTTCGTCGATCTTGATGGCGCTGATCGGCTCGATGGCCGGGGCGCGATCGGAGCGCGGAAATGCCCGGCCGATCGTATGCATGAGAGCAAGGAGAGGCGTTCTCGGTGCGTAGGTGAAGAGCACCGCGCGGCGGGCTTTCGAGGCGAGCCGCGCAAGGGCCTCGACCATGTCGGGCGCGGAATAGTGGATGAGCGAGTCCATCGCGACGACGTAATCGAAGCATCCGAGCTCCGCACGCAGCATGTCGCCGACGACGAACTCTATACGCCCCGGAGGGGCGAGGCTTGCCGAGCGTTCGCGGGCGAGGTCAATGAGCGTCGCCGAAAGGTCGGTCGCGACGACATGCGCACCGCGGGACGCGGCTTCGTTGGCGAACGTGCCGGTTCCGCACCCGGCGTCGAGGATGCGCATTCCGCGCAGATCGTCGGGCATCCAACTCAGCAGCGTCGCCCGCATCTCGTCCCGGCCGGCGCGAACGGTCTGCCGGATACGACCAAGGGGCGCGTCCGATGTCAGCCGCTTCCAGGTATCGGCTGCTGTATGATCGAAATAGCTTTCAATCTCATCGCGGCGTCGAACGTAGGATTGGTTTTCCATCAGTCGAACCCCAGAAAATCGAAAATCTCTCGGTCTTTCATCGGCTTTACGTCGATCTTTTCGCTCCCTGCCCAAAGGCCGGCTGCGAGACGCAGGTACTCCTGCTGAACCGCTTCGAGTTCCGGCGACGCGTCCATCTCGAAAAGGGTCGACTTTTTCAGTCTGCTCCGACGGATGACGTCGAGGTCGGGAATGAGGGCCAGGCGTTTCAGGCCGATGGCCTCGTTGTAACGGTCGATCTGGTCCGTCGCGGCACTGCGATTAGCGACAACGCCGGCGAGGCGAACCGGATAATTTTTCGACTTCGCTTGGATGGCTGCGACGATGCGGTTCATCGCGAAGATCGAGTCGAAATCGTTGGCGGCGACGATTACGGCCCGATCGGCGTGCTGCAATGGCGAGGCGAAGCCGCCGCACACGACGTCACCGAGCACGTCGAAGATGACGACGTCGGTGTCTTCCAAGAGGTGGTGTTCCTTGAGGAGCTTCACCGTCTGCCCGACCACATAGCCGCCGCATCCCGTGCCCGCGGGAGGGCCGCCGGCTTCGACGCACATGACGCCATTGAAGCCTTCGAACACGAAATCTTCGACGCGAAGTTCCTCGCTGTGAAAATTCACCGTCTCAAGGACATCGATAACCGTCGGTACGAGCTTTTTGGTCAATGTAAAGGTCGAGTCATGCTTCGGATCGCAGCCGATCTGCAGCACGCGCTTGCCGAGCTTCGAGAAGGCCGCGGACAGGTTGGATGAAACGGTGCTCTTGCCGATGCCGCCCTTGCCATAGACCGAGAACACCTTGGCGTTGCCGATTTTGATGTCGGGATCGAGCTGGACCTGAACACTGCCCTCGCCGTCGAGCCCGCGCGACCGCGTTTCCGGCTGGCGAACTTTTTCCAAGAGTACGGTCACGCGGCGACCTCCAATCCTATGCCCTCGACGCGATCCTCGAGTTCCTCGCCAGCCTTGCGGAGAGCATCGAGGGTTGTCTCGTCCGGCATCCAATAGTTGCGCTCGTGCGCCTCCAAGAGCCGGTTCGCGACCTTGGCGGAGGCGATCGGGTTGAGTTCGGCAAGGCGCCGACGCATGGCTTCATCGAGGACGAATGTCTGGGTCAGGCTCTGGTAGACCCATGGCGCGACTTGTCCGGTCGTCGCCGACCAGCCGACCGTATTGGTGACGTGAGCTTCGATCTGGCGCACGCCTTCGTAGCCGTGCTTCAGCATGCCCTCGTACCATTTGGGATTGAGCATCCGCGTGCGGGTCTCGAGCGCGACCTGCTCTGAGAGCGTGCGAACGAGCCCTTCGCCGCGTGTCTGATCGCCGATGTAAACCGGCACGGCTTCGCCCTTAGCACGCTGAACAGCGCGGGTAACGCCGCCCAGATTGTCGAAATAATGATCGACTGTGGTGACGCCGAGTTCGACCGATTCAAGATTCTGGTAGGCTAGATCGACGTTGGCGAGAATCGTCTTGAGGAGTGCGGCTTGATTGATCGGCGCGCCCGAGCAGCCGTAGGCGAAGCACTTGCGGCGTGTGTAGGTCTCGGCAAGCTCGTCCTCTTCACTCCACCGGCCGCTATCGATCAGCTGATTGACGTTCGACCCATAGGCGCCGTCGGCGTTGCTGAACACGCGCAGCGCCGCGGTTTCGAGGTCGCACCTGTGCACCTGCTGATAGTGCAGCGAATGCTTGCGCACGAAGTTTGACTCGATTGGCTCGTCGGCGGTGGCGGCCAGCAGCGCGGCCTCCGCGAGCAGCTTCGTCTGCAGCGGCAGCAAATCGCGGAAGATGCCGGACAACGTCATGACGACGTCGATGCGCGGACGGCACAACTCGGAGAGCGGGACAAGGGAGGCGCCGGCGAGGCGTCCGTAGCTGTCGAAACGCGGCTTGGCTCCCATGAGCGCCAGAGCCTGAGCGATGGGGCCGCCCTCGCTCTTCAGATTGTCGGTGCCCCACAGCACCAGCGCGACCGACTCCGGCAAAGCGTTGGATTCGGTCAGATGACGGTCCAGTAGCCTCGCGGCTTGGCAGGCGCCGTCCGCGACAGCGAAGGCGCTTGGAATACGGAACGGGTCGAACCCGTGGACATTGCGCCCCGTGGGCAGGATCTGCGGGGTGCGCAGCAGATCTCCTCCGGGCGCCGGCCTTACGAAATGTCCATCGAGCGCACGTATGATCGCTGAGATCTCGTGATCTTCGGACAGGAGTCGATCGGTCTTCTGCAGTTCGCGGAACACCGCGATGGTGCCGTCTTTTGCGGGCAGTCCGCCGAGATGCAAGGACGCTTCGGGTGTGCTGCCGCCTACCAGCGATTCGATCGCGGCGCGATCGGGAACGACGCCGTGCGAGGCTTCGGCCATCGCGAGCAGCATGTCGACTCGCTCATTGGGCGATGGCGGTGTGCCGACCACATGCAGGCCATGCGGAATGAGTGTCTGCTCGAGTTCGAGAATGGCGTTGACCAGAGCAGCGATCTCGCGCCGCGAGGAGCCTGACCAAACCGGCTCTACCGGAGCAAGATCAAGGCTCGCGGCCTGCGCCTGGATGAGTTCGGCCAACCGGTCACCCTCATCGGTTGCTTCCGGCGGCAAGCCGCGCCAGCGGTCGAGAGACGATTTGAGGTCTATGAGCCCGCGGTAGAGACCAGCCTGAGCAACCGGCGGGGTGAGATAGCTGATCAAAGTCGCGGCCGACCGGCGCTTGGCGATCGTACCCTCGGAAGGATTGTTGGCGGCGTAGAGGTAGAAGTTTGGCGTGTCGCCGATAAGTCTGTCGGGCCACGAGCTACCTGACAACCCGGCCTGCTTGCCCGGCATGAATTCAAGCGCGCCGTGCGTGCCAAAATGGAGATAGGCATGCGCGCCGAAGTCCTCGCGCAAATATCGATAGAAGGCCGAGAACGCGTGCGTGGGCGCGAACGACTTTTCGAAAAGCAGCCGCATGGGGTCGCCCTCATATCCGAACGCGGGCTGGATACCGACCAAGACATTTCGGAACTGCGCACCGAGAACAAAAATCGAGCGCCCATCGGCCTGCAGCTTGCCCGGTGCCGGGCCCCACTGCGCCTCGATCTCTCTGAGCCAACGCTCACG
>Ga0209048_10001914_pt1 | contig 20988 bp, 23 predicted proteins | sample FrelakmetCRP12CR_FD_187146 | JGI IMG/M metagenome (GOLD analysis project Ga0209048, IMG submission 187146) | Freshwater lake sediment microbial communities from the University of Notre Dame, USA, for methane emissions studies - CRP12 CR (SPAdes)... | ecosystem: Environmental > Aquatic >... | reverse complement strand
CTGCAAAGGCACGAAGCCAGGGCGGCATGCTCTGCGTTGGCACAAATGCACTACTGGCAAAGGTCAACGGGAAGAGCCAGATGAAGCCGGCAGACTGCGCAGCCTCGACACTATTCACTGATAAACCGATCGTGGCAGAGATCCAGGAAAAAGCGAAGCTTGTCAACAAGAGTAGCCCTACTGCCGCTAACAAGTAGAGGAAATTCCCTTGCGGTTGAAAGCCTACCAATAGTCCGACCGTCCACATGACCATTACAACGAATGTATTGCGAACCAGGTCCGAAATCGTGCGACCGGTAAGGACGGCTGATTTCGCCATGGGTAGAGAACGAAAACGGTCGATAAGCCCTCTCTGCAAGTCAGTGGCCAGACCAATGCCTGTGGTTGTTGAGCCAAAGACGACGGTCTGGACAAAGATGCCTGCCATCAGAAAATTGACATAGGTCGTACCGGAAATCGCAATTGCACCACCAAACACATAGCGGAAGAGAAGCACGAACATGATTGGTTGGATTGTCGCGAATATCAACTCTTCAGGGATGCGTGGAATTTGAACAAGATGGCGTTTAGCCAGTACAAGGGCGTCTGCAAAGGTCCAGTAGAGAGATGGACGAGTTTGAGGCGTCAAGGAATGTGTTGTAGGAACTTTTGTGCTAATCATCGTGTACTCCTTTCCAAAGGCCGAGCTGCAGCAATGTCTGTAGGTTCATCTGCTACCTCAGCCGCGCGTCCTGTTAATGCGAGGAAGACATCATCCAGAGTTGGCCTGCGTAATGCCAGATCATCCATAGAGATCTGTGCGGCGTCAAGGTCTCGCACGACCGCAGCAAGGATTTGAGGGCCTTGAGTCACTGGAACGATGATGTGACGATGATCAGTATTCATCTGGATCTCACCAACACTATATTGGCGTAGCGCTTCTACAGCATCATTCAAATCAGCTTTGTGAGCAACTGTTACTTCTAGCCGTTCGCCTCCGACCTGGGCTTTCAATTCGTCGGATGTGCCTTTTGCGATCACGTGACCATGATCGACCACGGCAATCTGGTGAGCTAGTTGATCAGCTTCCTCCAGGTATTGGGTAGTGAGTAGCACGGTTGTTCCGTCTGCGACAAGGGAACTAATGACCTCCCACATCGCCATACGACCGCGAATATCCAGGCCTGTTGTTGGCTCATCCAGGAAAAGTATTGGTGGCGAAATGATCAAACTCGCGGCCAGATCGAGTCTTCGACGCATTCCCCCTGAATAGGTCTTAACAATACGCCGAGATGCGTCAACGAGGTCAAATTGTTCGAGCAGTTCCTTTGCCCTCTGTCGTGCAACTCTGCCTTGTAAGTGATAAAGCCGCCCTACCATTTCTAAATTTTCGTACCCGGTGAGGTACTCATCGACGGCGGCATACTGACCAGCAAGGCCAATTCGCGCTCGTAGGGTGTCAGCATCCTTGACCACATCAAGACCGGCAACTTCCGCTCGTCCAGCGTCAGGCTGTAAAAGTGTAGTCAGTATGCGCACTGCCGTTGTTTTGCCGGCGCCATTGGGGCCAAGGAGGCCAAGGACGGTCCCCTCCTCAGCAGCCAGATCAAGCCCAGTGAGGGCATGTGTCTTTCCATAATGTTTGTGAAGCCCTTCGGCCAATATGGCCGGTTTGTTCGACATTTGACACTTCCTTTAGCAAGAACACCGCCGGGGTCCAGGCGGAGACCGGCGGTAGAAATCATGCTTGCGAATCGGAATTTCATTCCATTCACAAATTCATAACGATGTTGAGAGGTCTAACTGAGTATGGCAAAATTTTATGTATCGAAATACTAGCCATTACCTTCCATAAGAGGGAAACAATTCAGATGAGCCTATTAATTCCCAATTACCTCTCAGCTATTGTAGCGATATAATACGATATATCGTTGATCAGGGGTGCACAGGACAGAGTCCCCTGCTGGGAGCGCGAGGGTGTCCCTCGCTCAAATCCTGATCTCAAAGTGGGCCGCAAGCCCACCAGAGTAATAATGATTGAATCTCAGATACATACTGACATTTTCATTGGACAGTAACAGAGTTCAATGCAACATTTTACGTATTCTTAATCCGAGTTTCCAATCCGGAAATTTTCATTGAATTATTGAATATTCATAGCATTCTATGCAACAGCTTAATATCTGTCGACGTACATAATAACAGATGCTATAGTTGTGCCTGAAATCGAGATGAAGCATTGAGAGGAATATTTTGATAGATATAGAAACGCCAATAAAAGAAGTAACCGTTTATTCCGACCGCGCTCTGGTGTTCAGACGCGATAAAGTCGAACTCGAAGCTGGTGAGCATGATCTACGAGTGAATAACCTTCCGCAATTCCTGCGCGATTCCTTACGTGCTTCCGGACGAGGAACAGGGAGAATTCGTATACTCAATGTCGATGTTACTACAGCATTTAGAAGTCGCCCCCCTGAAGAAGAACTAGTAACTTTACAAGATGAACTTGAGCGACTAACGAAGAATCAGCAATTACTTGAGGCTCGCAAGAGTGCCTTGAACGATCGTCGTCAGTGGTTGCGTGCATTAGGTGAACAATCTAGAGATTTTGCCAAAGGTCTCGCGCAAGGGCAAATGAAACCACAGGATTTAGCTGATTTCTTTAGCTTTGCTGCTAACCAGGCTTTACAGGATGCCGAAGCAGCACAAAGCATCGAAACTGAGTTGGTACATGTACAGCAGGAGGTGCAGGCGAAAAAACGCGAGCTTGCACAGCTGCAAGGCAACATGCTGCCTGACCGACTTGCAGCTATCGTGACTGTATCTCTGTCAGAAGCAGGTGAGTTTGAACTAGAACTGTCCTACATTGTAATGGGAGCTTCCTGGTATCCACAGTACGATGTGCGAGTGCAGATGGCAGATGGGAAAGACACAGGGGAAGTCGAACTAACCTATGTAGGTGTGGTACAACAATCTACCGGTGAGCGATGGGAGAATGTAGGACTTTCACTTTCCACTGCTCGCCCTAGCCTCGCTGCTGTGTTGCCCGAACTTGATCCCTGGTATCTCAATGTGTATACCCCTCCTGTACCTGTACCTCTACGTTATGCATCGCCCAGAGTAGCCTCAATGTCGGGATTGCCTGGCGATCATAATGCAAACATGGTGGCACAGCCTATGGCCATGGCAGCAATGGGATTTACAGATGAAATGCAGGAGGAGCAGGTACACGAAAAAGAGTTGAGAACTGCTGATGTTGCTACAGCCACTGTCGAGCAAACTGGAACAGCGCTGATTTTCCGTATTGGACGTTCGGTTGATATCCCATCTGATAACTCTCCCCACAAAACGACAATTGCACGAGATAATCTACCATGCGTTTTCGATTATGTGAGCGCCCCACAGGTCGATGAACAGGTACACTTAAGAGCCTCGATTGAAAATACGACCGAACGTGTACTGTTAAATGGTGACGCGAATATCTTCCTCAGTAGCGAATATGTAGGGACTACAAGAGTCAAAACTACCGCTCCTACAGAAAAGTTCAAGGTATTCCTGGGCATTGAGGATAATATCAAGGTTAAACGTGAGTTGATTGAACGCAATGTGGAGAAAGGCAATGCCTTACAGGGTAATATCCGTCGCATAAGTTATGCCTATCGTATCTCGGTGCATAACTATGCAAGCGCACCCAGGAAAGTAGTAATCCGCGATCACTTGCCCGTTTCCCAACACGAGAGAGTGAAGGTGAAAGTGCAGAATGTTCAACCAGTTCCGTCTGAGCGCACGAAACTTGAGTTGATAACGTGGAAATTTTCTCTTCCCGCGGATGGAGAGCAGAAAATCGAATATCGCTTTGTGGTAGAACATCCACAAGATGTCAGAGTGATCGGGTTGCCATGACTGTGATTCAGTTAGCAAACCCTCTCCAACGACTATGGCTGGCAGCTTTAGTAGTTTTGTGGGCATGTTTGCTGTTTGGTGGCTTTTTGTTTTGTAAAACGAATACCATGTCCAATCGACGTATGCCCACATGGACTCGCATGGCATCATCACTAACGCTTGTAGTGGCAGCCTGGAGTTGGTACCTGTTTACGCTAAATAGTCCCGTCGAATCATTCACCATGCTTATTGCTGTCGGTATGACTCTGGGATTTATCGGGGATCTCTTCTTAGCGCAAATGATACCCCTTTCCAAACCTACGTTTGGCGGTATAGCTGCTTTTGGTCTTGGTCACATAGCCTATATCATTGCTCTGGTGCTATTTGGTAATCAGTCTGGACTGGACGCATCTGTTGCTCGCTGGGGAGTTTTGTTTATATGGCTGCTTATTGGCTTGTGCGGCTGGTACCTCGTTGTGTTCCGTGACAGCAAACCGACAGCCTTACACCTGGCGGCTTTGGCTTATGCACTGCTTCTTTCAACTACTGCCGGCTTAGCAACAGGTTTGGCTTTGCAGTCACCAGCTTTTATACCCATGGCAATTGGTGGGGGACTTTTTCTGTTAAGCGACTTTATACTAGCTGCTGAACTCTTCAATGATCTTCAATTTCCGTTGATTGGTGATGTAGTTTGGTTGACATATGGTCCTGCGCAAATGCTGATTGTCTTCTCTGTAAATAGCGCGTTATTGGTGGTTGGTCATGCATGAGTGAAGCGAATGTATTCACATCAGCCTGAATCAGAATGCCATGAATATGAGTGAGAAAGATTGAATATTCGGTCTGGTTGAGAAGCTCTATGAATGGTTCAGATGATAGAATGAGGCACGGAAATGTATCCAGTGATCTCAAAAAAAGTTTATTACGTATGGTCAAGTAAAGGTTATTCTGAGTCAATTACATTGAATAGAGAGGAGACACCAATGGCTACGAATGATTATCATTTTATTACTGTGTGGCGTGTAAAGAGCACTATACAAGAGGTATCTGAAATCATTGGGGACGCACGAGGACTAACACGCTGGTGGCCTTCAGTTTATTTGGATGTCAAAGTATTGGAAGAAGGTGATGAGAACGGGGTAGGTAGAGTAGTAGATCTATACACGAAAGGCTGGTTGCCGTATACATTGCGCTGGGCATTTCGCGTGACTGAAGTCCGGCCAGATGGTTTTTCTCTGGTAGCCTGGGGAGATTTTGATGGACGTGGAATCTGGACTTTTGAGCAGGATGGGGAATGGGTAAATATCACGTATGATTGGAAGATTAAGGCTGAGAAACCCTTACTCCAGTACTTTTCTTTTATTATGAAACCCTTTTTCTCTGCCAATCATCGCTGGGCAATGGCAAAGGGTGAAGAAAGCTTGAAACTTGAACTGGCTCGACACCACGCGGTGAACAAGGAAGAACTTGCGTTAATTCCTGCACCACCTGGATCCACATCAACTTCACCTCTTCTACTTATCCTGGTAGGTACTGCTATTTTTGCCTCTTTGGTTGGCTTGTCTTATATGGTAATGAAGTTGCTAAGCAAAGATTAACCAGAGTGCCTCTCTGACATTCCATTGACAAGTAATCTTCCTGGTAGTATTGTAGTGCCGGGGTAAAAGCTATCTTTTGAGATAGTCTTGTCAATACAACTATTCTATTTTATTGTCAGGGAGGCTATATTTATGCCTGCTATTCCTTTGTGGCTCCGTGCCTGGCGTTCCCTCTATGTAAGCTTCAGTTTTCTGCTTCTGTCGGGTATCCTGCTCCTTATTCCAACCTTAGGAAACGCAGTTTTCGCGAAAGCTTCAACGACAAATGCTGGAATACAATTTAGCAAGCAATTGCGAATTGGATTTCAATCAGGTGATGATTGGGAGCCTTCAATCACCGCCGATCGTTATGGACATGTCTATACAATGTACAAGCACTATGCGATTACTGGCGGTCAAAATTGCCCTGGATGCGATAGACACGTACTTGTTCAGCGTTCAGATGACGGAGGTAAAACATGGAATGCGCCACGTATGATCGCTCCAGGGCCAAATAAGGGTGGACAGTATGACTCGCAGATCGTTGTTGATCCAGTCGATGGGCGCACTATCTGGGCTTCATTTCTTCAGTATACCAAATCCGTAATTGCAGTCGTAAAATCCACCGACTTTGGTCAAACATGGAGCCCGATCCAAATTGTATCTACCCAACCTCCTGGGCTGGATAAAGATGAACTGGCTGTACGCGGCAATACTGTTGTGGTGGCGTACGATGACAATTACAGCACCTATGCATCGGTGACCTTGGATGGTGGAAAGCATTGGCAATCGCACTTAGTATTTCCCACAACTCAAAAGCTCAGCCTTACCCTTTCGGCTGGCGCGGCAGTCGATTCGCGTGGCAATTTTTATATCAGTTGGGATAGTTTTGATAAAGCTCACCGCAAGACAGGCCAAGGCCCTGTGAGCTTATGGGTATCTAAGTCTTCAGATAATGGTCAGACATGGACCCGCACGATAATTGGGGTGAGCGTAGGTGCGGCGCCGATTTGTAACCCTTGTGGCTTTGATTATCTAAGTTCGCAGATGGCATTACGCATTGGTAGTGACGATACGGTTTATCTGCTCTGGAATAGTAACGTTGATGGCATCAACAATACACCGGAAAGAATCTTTTTCTCACGTTCAACCAACTACGGCCGCTCCTACTCTCTTCCTGCCGATATCTCGGACGCGCCATTTGGCGCTGAACACTGTTTCCCATCCATAGCAGTTGGGCGAAGCGTTGGCGATGTGCGTATCGGGTGGATGGATACACGCACTGGAGCCTGGAATGTGTTTTTCCGTGAAAGCCAGGATGGCGGATTGCACTTTAGCAACCCGGTACAAATTTCTAGCTTTGTTCCAGGTTATCCGTATTTGTCTTCATCCGGATTTGCTTTGCCCTATGGCGATTATTTTTCGATGGCTGTCGATGTAAACAACAAAACGCAAATAGCCTGGGGAGAGGGACCAAGTTATGCAGGTCCTGGTAACCAGTGGGTGTCGCATACTCAAAAAAATTAGAAAGTGTAATCTAGACAAAGCTCAAGCAAGTATCGCTTGTAGCAGCTTTGTCGTCTTCTCCGATTAGTGGATATCCAACTGTTTAGAAAGCAGGAATGCGCTGAAGTTGGCTACACTTTCTACATCACCCTCATTGAGCATATTTACAATCTTTTTGACCACAAGCCTGCGAGGTTGTCCGGGAGTTGAAGGCAGAATAAAGCCGATAGAGTTGACAGTCTCAGGCTGACGTTCAAAGCGAATTTGCTCTGCCATATGTTCCAACAGGTCAGCCATATCAAGTTCAAGCGCTCTGGCAAGGCTTTCCAGAACATTTGAAGAGGGATATTTTTTTCCCCTTTCGATTTCGCCAACATAAATTTCTGAAAGACCAGCTTTATCCCCCAATTCTTTGATAGTGAGTCGACGATCTTGCCGTTCGCGCCGAATAACTTTGCCAATAATTTCCTCTAGCTCAGCCATGCTTATTTTCCTCTCTATGAACCTATGCTTATGGCATATTTAAAATTTGAAATATGCTGTTGGCATATATTTTAACTATGAATATACGCTAATAGCATGATATAGTCAAGACAGAGTTAATAAGAGCAATCCATCCAAATGCTGAAAATACTCTACAGGTGGTTAGCCCATTAACACTATCGTATCCTGTCGGGGGTACCACAATGGTTGGCAAGAGTGCAGGAAGCGCTCGTATGTCATCCTGAGCGTCAGCAAAAGATCACAGTACAAAGCGTAAAGCACTAACTATTACATTTAATAAGCTGATCAATAAAGTACCGCTTATTTTGAGCGCTATTTGAGCGGTATTTTCGCTGGTGAAGTTAATGGAATAAAAATAATGCATGCATTAAAGGTCGAATACATCTGACGTGACGGCTTGGAAACACAAAGGAGGAATAGTGAGTTGGCTATAACAATGTCATTCCGCATGGGAAATGGATTACTAAACCAGGGGAATACTCCTGGTACTGTACATATACCAATGGTGTATGAACAGTTGCCTGTTGAACCTGTGCAATGGGAGTATCACGTGCTGGTTGTCGATACCAGAGAGATGGATATACCTGATACAGTCCAATTAAATGAGTTAGGAGCTCAAGGATGGCTACTAGTAGGAGTACTAGATCAAAGGACATCGGGAAGTGGATTGCAGGGAGGTGATGGCCAGATGACCAGTGATTATGTCTCTCGAGTATTGGACAGGGAGAGGCAAGGAAGAAGTTCTTTTTTGTATTACTACTTTGTACGGCAAAAAAGTAAATATGTGAAAGAAAGAGAAGGATGACCATGGCATCAAGTTTAGTTGTGCCAACAGTGATCGAAACCACCGGGCGTGGTGAAAGGGCCTATGACATATACTCGCGCCTCTTAAAAGAACGTATCATCATGATCAATGGGCCTGTTGAAGAGACAATGAGCAATCTCGTTGTAGCGCAGTTACTCTTTTTAGCATCAGAGAGTACGGAAAGAGAAATTCATCTATATATCAGCTCACCAGGTGGATCTGTAAATGCCGGGCTGGCAATCTATGACACGATGCGCCACCTGCCTTGCCCGATTGTGACAACGTGTGTTGGCTATGCCGCCAGTTTCGGGACGATTCTCCTGATGGCAGGAGATCGTGGACAGCGGCGTGCGTTGCCTCATGCTCGTATTCATATGCATCAGCCGCTCATTCAGGGAGGGATTGGTGGGCAGGCCACTGATATAGATATCCAGGCTCGTGAAATCTTGCATACGCGAGATGTTCTGAATGAAATAATCCAGCATCACACAGGTCAGACACTCGAGCGGATCAAGCGCGACACGGAACGAGATTACTTCATGAGCGCTAAGGAGGCTATTGAATATGGGATTATTGACGAAGTGCTGATGCTGGCAGAGAAGTAAGCGCCAGGGTATGAAAGGTGAGAGTCAAATTTCTTGACTCTCACCTTTTTCTATGGAAGAATGTGCTGGTGAAGTTTGTTTGACATGGGCCATTTGAATTGGAGGAATGAGCATGCATATTCGCCGCTTCTCTGCTGATTTGAAAACGAAGATTCCAGGTAGGCATCCTGGAGTGTATGGTGTTCCAATTCAATTTGATCGTGCCGACCTGGCTTCACAAAACTTAGAAGAAATTTCTCAGCATTTGAATGGTTTGCCGATCCTGCTCGACGGACCAATGATTGTCGTTGCGATGTACTTTGAGCCTCATGCCTCTATTGATGAGCACAGTGTTGATGTTCCTATTCTCTTCCTGGTAATTGGTGGAAAAGGATTCGTTCGAATCGGAGGTCCGAATGGAGAGGTACGTACGATATCAACAGGTGATGCAGTACTGTGGCCTGCCAAACTCGATCATTCAGTATGGACTGATGACGAGGAGTTGCAAGCAATTGTAATTGATGGGCCTCCTGAGAGGGATGAGAGAGAGCGAAGTCTCTTTCCTGGAACCTCATAGTGATTCGATCTTCACACTATCCATCTCGAACCATTGTGGACCGCTTGAAATGGTACCGAAGCGCAGTATGCCTCGTGGTGTAGCAACTGCATACTGGTTATCAAGCCATGCAACGAAACCTAGCGGACGAGTAGGCGATTGCGGTGAGCGAAGAACCAGTCTGTCGTCAACCCAGAAGAGAGCTTCGTCGTGCTTCCATTCAAGTGTGTAGTTATGCCATTCATTCATCTCGACAGGCAAGATGGCCTCGCGGGCTCCAGATACCTTTTGCATCCAGCGGGCTGCGGGTCGTGTTTTGCCAGTCAATAGGCCGAAAGCAATGGTTGCAGCAAGCGGGATGGTGGCTGCAAGAGAACTGATGTGCATACTATGTACAACCTGTGCTTTCCATCCCCAACCAGGAATGCCAGGTACAAGCGCCATGTTAGAGGGTGGTGAGGCATAGAAAAACCAGACAGCCTCTGGTAACATCAGGATGTCTCCTTTTACTGAGAACGGATAATTCCAGAACCCGAAACCAGCAGTACCTCGCAGGAAATCCAGGCTCTCATCGTTGTTATTGTGGGTCGCGGCAGGTAAGGATGAACGGGCAATCACCTGCATGCGTAATGGAGGTCGCCAGGGGTAATTGGCTCTGGGCATATTGTCGTAATCATCGATTTGCGCGTCGGTATATTGTCCCTGCTGGGCTAACTCAAATGCCATGCGCAGCACGGAGTTTTCAACGTATAATTTCCCTCCACCAATACAGGTTTGTGTCCAGTGTTGGTCAAGCAACTCGTTGAAGTCGTCAAACATAGGAGCTGAGTCTTATCTTTTTCCTCTAGCCTCACGATAGAGCGTAGCAGTAAGGACCCCAATTACGACTGCAATCAGTAAATATCCAGTTGCAACATGTAACGGTGCCAAAACGCTCACAGAATTAATGAGGGCAAGAATAACTATAGCGACGATGACACCGATCATAATAATCATATCGCCCACAATAAAATTGTAGATAGCCTTTACAGCTTTCATGGGCGCACCTCCTCCTGCTCTGTAGCAGGGATAGAACCATTATTTGTAATTGCCATATCTAAACTACGTTGTTTGTTCCATTTGAGCCACGTTACAAGGCCATATGATGCAAGAAGGTAGATGACAATTATTATCGGGATAAAAACATCTGAGAGAGGCCATTCAAAACCGAACCCTTCAGCAGCCCAGAATGTGCCAAAGGATGTGAGCATAATGCCAACAACAAACTTGAGTGTGTTCTCAGGTACCCTTGTCAATGGAGCTCTGATTATTGCTCCTGCAGCAATGACGAGTATACCTGCAATTGTTGCGCCTACGGCTGCTGAGGCAATACCATTGCCTGAGGCGCTCGTTACGCTGCTGCCGAAGGTTATTACGATAAATGCGACTTCAAGCCCTTCAAGTAGCACAGATTTATAGGATAAGGCGACTCCAAACGGCTGAAATCTAGGTGCAATTGTCTCTCCACGAGCGCGTATTTCTGCCATGGTTTCTTCGAAGATGGCTTCTTCATCATGAAGTGCCTTGAGTCCGCTATAGCGAAGAATAGCTTTTTTGAGCCATTTCAAGCCGAATAGAATCAAGATGATGCCAACTACCAGTCGAAAATCATTGATGGGAACCCATTTGACGAGTGCGACACCAAGAGTGGCAATAATAACCGCGAGAGTTGCGGTAGCCGCAGCCGCGCCAAGAAGTGAACTTCGCCAATTAATTGTTATGCCAACAACCAGTACAATTGTAAACGCCTCTACGAATTCAACTGCTGAAGCGAGGAATGCAGCGATAGCGATAGCCCATTGCATATTACTGTTCTCCTAACCGGGTTTTAGGTATGCCAGAAACTAGTGAACGCACTAAAAAAGTGCGACTCTTTTCTTATTGTAGCATAGAGTGGTATCAACTGCTCACAGATGTTTTCTACTCATCTGGAGACAGCCGTTCGTACCGCCCTGATCCGGTCCAGCCTTCCCAGCGTTCCTGCCGAATTCCAGGAGGCTATCGCATCAGGTCAGGTCCGAGAGAGCATTCGGGTTGGAACGTACCCTCTTTGGACCAGCAACTAGCCGTACCACATTCACGTGTTCCGCAATCGGAACCGGCCTGGCCTGCTTCAGCGGGGTGTCCCTCCACAGGCTTCTTCCCCCCGACCTGTAGCCGGAGAGAGCGTATGCGCCACCCATCTTAGCTGTATGTAGCTACCCTGGGAGGCGGCTTCTTGCGTGGCTGCCAATGCCATTCGAGATAGAACGAATGATGCACATTCACGCTCGCATTGAAGTCGGCATGCGCCTCATAGCGACACACAGGACATCCAAACAATTTGCCCCACTTCTCGTTGAGGCGTTTGCCCCCGCGATAGGAGAACCTCTCCCCCCGCGAGCCGCATCGAGAGCAGTATTGGCTTGTGCCGTGCGGATTCACTTCGACAGTCACGGTGCCTCTAGCATATGCCTTTTCTCTACTGTAGCGATTGATTTTGCCGCGCAAGTTGTTGGCCTGCCGTCGGTTCATACGACGGGATTTGCTCCTGCCCTTCGTCTTGATCTTGCGCAGGCGTTCAAACAGGAGCACACAGCCTGGATACCTGGCGCATACGTCGGCAATGCGGCGCGCCACCACTTTCGCAGCATCGTCATTCATGCGCTGCACGTGCCCCCACAACTGCTGATTGCTGTGCTCTCCCTTGACGGGTGATCCTGATTGCCACTGCTTCCTAGCGATGCGTTTGAGGTGCCCGTAGCGATGCCGGTCGAGGCCGCGATCGGTCACAAAGAACGTCTCGATGATCGCCGCATCCTGCCTCACCGTGATTACCGCAAGATTCCTGACGTTGAGATCGACAGCCACAGTCACCACGTGCGGGTCCTCTCTGCTTTCCTTGACCTTTTTCGCCTCTATCACTTTTACCTGTGAGAAGTGCAATGCCGCGTACTTTCTGCGTAGAACTAGTTTGGGGCTGTGCTGCTCCCAGTCCCGTTCGCGCCAGCGCGTCTCAAAATATCGGCTCAGCTTGACGGGATAGCGGTGCCAAGCCCAGCCTGTTCCAGTGTAGACCTTGAGGCGTGCGAAGCAGGTGTGCGATCCGCTGTGCAGGTCGATCCCATCCAGATCCAGGCAAAATGCTCCATCGTAGAGGGTCGGGTGATTGCTTGCTCCCGGGGTCCCGGGCCGACCTTTCTTCTTGCCGGATGAGCTCCACTTCGCCAGATGTGACAGGTGAGAACGCACTTTGCCGATGGCATCTTTGATCACCGAACGGCGGTAGATGAACGGGAACTCGGGGAACCGTTCGGTGAAGTTGTACGAAGGCAATGGATGAGGATGGGCGCTGGTTGAGACAGTAAGTGACTCGGCCCAGGTGAGCAACTCATTGGAGGAGATGAGCCGCTCTCGTTCTTCTTGGCACTGCTCTGTGACAGAGCGAACCCGCTCTGTGAGTTTGTCGGAGTGGGCTAGGAAAAAAGACACGTAGAAAGCGCGGGCCGTATTGAGGAGCTTGGTCGTTTCCTCGAGATAGATGCGTTTGCCAGTATTGGCTCCTCCCTCTGCACGCTTTCCCAAGTCGAGGAGCAGTTTGGTCGTGCGCGTTGCTTGTCCCATTCAGCAAATCCTCTAATAAGAACAAAAGTTCTATCCCTTGTAGCATACGCCACCTGTTCACTGTTGTCAAGGTTTTGTGGAAGTCGCGCTTTCGGTTACAAGCTTCTGATCTCTTCAATCAGGAATTCATTACATCTTGTGAGCAATAATTTGTAGCCAGTTCCTGGGAACCTCTTTCAATCCAAGTTCTTCACCAGCTTCATAAGCTGAAATTCCAAGCGCCTCTGCTCCCAATGCTAATGGAATTCCTGGCAATGCTCCCTCGATGAAAAGCCAGTAATGCCCTATGTCCCTATAAGAGTCCATTGTCATCATCGCCTCTTCCTCGCTAGCATCAATGCGCGAAAAGCCACCCTGTTTGAGGAGGGATATATATCCCTCCTTATCAAGCTGTTGCATCGCCATTGCTTTTACCTCTCGTGACAAACGCACTTCCGGATGCTCCCTGCGTAGCCAGCCCACGGCGCGTCGCGTCCATAGACGATAGAATCGTTCTGTTCCCTCGACGTAGGCTCCATTGTAAAAGGCGCTGTTACACGCAAATATGCCATTGGGCGCAAGTATACTGGAGATGAGTTTGAATGCCGAAAGCTTATCAGGTAGGAGGTGAATAGCGTTACAGAAAAATACTGCATCTGCATTCTGAACAAATTTGGGAAGATCTGAAGTCTCACCCTGGATGAAATTAGCATTCATCCCAACTCCCTTAGCCTGTAGCTCCTCCATGCCCTTCTGTGCATGACGCAAGGCCTCTGTTGAGGGGTCAATACCAATGATGCATGCCTCAAGTTTTTGGTCTGCCAGTTCTTCAGCAATGAGACGTGTGACAGCTCCAGTCCCACAGGCCATATCCACAATCGTTAATTGAGTATTCGAGGGATGCTTGGAAATACTTGTGAGCGCATGTCGAACAAGTGATCGGTTGACCTCGGTGTAAAATTTGTGTGACGCAAATGCTTCAAAGGTAAATTTGTTGGTTTCATCCGTTTCGATCAAGCCCATAGGTACAGCTCTCCTTTGCAAACATGAAATATTCTACTGATTTAGAGAGAAACAGCACCAACATTGTTTCATTTTCTATGCTCTAGATACGCATTGCCATACCACCGTCGACGCAAAGAATCTGACCTGTGATAAAGGCTGCTTCCGGTGAGCAGAAGAAATTGATAGCTGCTGCGATCTCTTCAGGCTCTCCAAACCGACCAACAGGGGTGTTTTCAAGCAAATAGCTGCGTTGTAATTCTGTAAGAGAAGAAGTAAGTTCTGTAGGTATAAAGCCAGGTGCAATTGCGTTGGCCGTGATGTTTCGACTGGCCATTTCCCGGGCTGTGCTGAGGGTTAAAGCAAGAATGGCAGCCTTCGAAGCTGCGTAATTTGCCTGTCCTGCGGAGCCAAGTAATGCGGCTGGTGAAGAAACGTTTACTATGCGACCCCAACGAGCTCGCATCATGTTCCTCAGTGCAGCCTTTGTGCAAAGGAATGTTGAGCGCAAATTGGTATTAACAACATACTCAAAATCAGCAAGAGACATTTGGAGAATGAGCTTATCGCGTGTTGTGCCTGCATTATTTACCAGGATAGCGATGGGGCCAAGAGATTCATTAGCTATCGTGAACAGACGAGTTACATCTTCTTCCTCGCTTACATCAGCCTGGATTGTAATACAGCGTCTACCCATTTCTTCAATGCAAGCTTTTACTTCTTCCGCATTGTTAGCATTGCTTCGATAGTTAATAACAATATCGGCACCTGATTGTGCAAGACGTAAGGCTGTTGCTCTGCCAATACCCTGACTGCTACCTGTTACTAATGCAATTTTGCCTGTAAGTGGCAATTGTTGTTCTGTCATACTCTTCCTCTTCGCGTGTACTTTCTACCCAACCGCCTTTCCAATGCTGGTAGTATAGCACACAAAAGGAAACACAGAGATGCCATGGTCATTCATAGGATGAGTTATTCGAAACGAGTTTGTTTGACTTCATATGCTCATTCCCATTGTTCCTCGAGGTTTGTAAAGGTGAGTCAAGTTCTACAGCTATAGTTTCGGATGATGGTTTGAGATCGGTAAGGTGAACACGCGTAATACGTGGACGGGTAATATCATGTTCAAAGTCGATTTGCGTTTCATGATTATAAATAGCTGAGTTAAATTGCTCTGAGGTTAGATTGCGAGCGCCATGTAAATGAGCTCCATTCAGGATGGCGCCATTCAAATCTGCAACGAGCATATTAGCACCAGTTAATATAGCATCGCGTAAATCAGCGCCTGTCAGGTTAGTGCCGGCTAGATTGGCGCCAGCAAGGTTTGCGCCTTTGAAACTCGCTCCGGCAAGATCGGACATATAGAAATTAGCATTTTCCAGTTGTGCTTCACGGAAATCTGCTTGTTGAAGAAATCGACGGGATATATCTTGACCCCGTAGATCTACTCTAAACAATGAAATGGGATGTGAAAGTTGACTGTTTGGAGCTATTTGTTCCGATTTAGTGTACTCGTTCGATGGAACTGGAATGTCCTCTACGTAAGGAAGCGAAGCAAGTTTCTGTTCCAATGTCAACTTTGCTAATTGGTGAGCAGCATTGAATTCCCACCTTTGCCATGTTTCATGCATTTCTTGTATTTGTTTGTTAAGTGAATGTTCAAGTTCATGAACATGCTTCTTTTGTTTTACTTCCCAAAGATTCTGGTGAGCTTCCTGTGCCTGTTGCCATGCTTCATGCTCTAATCCGGTCTTGTGTAAAAAACGAGCTTGTATCTTACAAGCGATTAGGACTCCTATGGTGGCAGCCAACAAGCTAATAATTCCTGCGGTGATAAATACGATTGCCATGGTAAGTTCCCCTTGTTCGCAACTGTGTTAATGAGTTCTGATTGAGAAAACGTTCTTTAGTAAACATTTTGTCAGGAAACACAAGATATATCACTTGATAAACCAGGAAATTCGCAATTCATAACAAGTTTACATTGATCTAATTCGTAAGACGGGAAGCAATTGTGAAAGTAACAATCGTAGTGCCTGTTCTCATGACATGAGACAAAATTGTAGACGTTAAGGCTAAGAGAGCCTATAATAGATAAATCAAAGATATGATTGCGGTTTGTTAGTTGAGCTAATACTTTGATTTGAACCGAACAGTCTTCGTCATGTATTCGTCACAAGGTATGAAATAAATGTCACAGTATAAGTATCCATCACCAACATCTTTTTTGCTAGATGAAGAGAAAAGGCAACTCGTATTGACCTGGACTGATGAGCATGAAAGTATTCATAGTTGGGAAGCACTTCGTTGGGCCTGTCCATGTGCCTGGTGTTCTGGTGAAGGTGGGCAGCCAGGCATGTTGCAAAGTAAGCAAAGCTTAAGCGTTGAAGAGACAACGCTCATTAATGTACAACCTGTCGGACGCTACGGATTAACCCCTGTTTGGGAAGATGGGCATAAAACAGGAATTTTTACGTATGAGAAATTGCGTGAAAGTTGTGAATGTGACGAGTGTCTAAAGAGCAGTAGAAAAAGGCAGTAGCTAAATTAATTTTCTTCTATAATATCCCCCCGATTCGTACCATAGACGTTATCCAGTGTTACAAGAACCGTTATACTCGTTGAAAGGTACTGTAAAGTACAAGTTCTGGTTTTCTTCAAAAAATTATCTTATAACGGAGAAAATGTATGTCAACAAATGGAATCTCCACCAATGTACAAAATCAGCGACGAAGTTTTCCAGTTTCGGGTATGGCACTGCGCTTGATTTTTGCTTTTATTATTAGCTGGTTAATTATTTTAGCGTTTTTTGTCTCCAGCGTAGTTTCCCATTAATAGATCATTCTATTTTTCGCCAGAAGTGTGTAAGCGTCTGGTATATGCTTCCCCAAGCAACTTTTCCGCTTTCTCAGGATCATCTTTGTAGATTTGTAGAATGAATGCTATGTCGGGATTAGGAGCCAGCGTAAGATCACGTTGATCATTTGTAACAGCTTGCAGAATTTCTGTTGCAACCTCATCTGGCGAAAGCATGACGACTATATCAGTCATGTTGAGGGAGTTTTCCTCTTGCTTAACCATAGGGGTATCCACCCAGGCAGGGTAGACTGTTGTGATTCCAATCCCTGTTCCATGCAATTCTGATCTCAAAGCTGAAGAAAAGCCTCGCACTGCCCATTTACTCGCGCAATAACCGGAAAGCAAAGGAACACCAAATTTACCAGCCACTGAACTGAGGAAAACGAAGTGACCGGATTTTTGCTGGCGCATAATTGGCAGTGAAGCCTGAACACAGTGATATGTTCCCATAAAATTGATATCCATCATCATTTGCATATCGCTTGCTGAGAAAGTGTCGATAGCCCCTCCACGTCCAATACCAGCGCTTGTTACAACAAGATCAATACGTCCAAATACAGAAATGGTCTGCTGCATGAGTTCATTTACTTGTGATTCATTTGTAACATCAGTGGTAATAGGAAGAATTTGACCCTGGAGTTCTGAATTGTGTTGGCTTATGAGATCGCTAGCCTGTAATAGCCCGGATGAGTTGATGTCGGCAAGAACTATTTGTGCGCCTTTTGAATGGAGAGTACGAGCTGTAGCAAGCCCGATTCCGCTTGCACCACCAGTAATTATTGCAACAATATCTGTAAAGTTCGTTAAAGCCATGCGGTATTACTCCTTTAAATGTTCTGAAATCGGATCCCATATGAATGTGTACTATGATCTCTTTGATTTTTCCAATTTAGAGAAAATGAACCAATTATTGCTGCTGAGGTGGTAGCTCCTTCTGTTGATCAGAATCTGCTTCTGGTAAGTCATACTGTTGTTTAGGTTGAGGTGGATATTGATAGTGTTGCCCACCTTCCTGATAAGTATCTGGCACTGGAGGAGGTCCTTGATATCCCGCCTGATAGGATTGATTGGCTTCGTTCGATTGCTGGTATTGTTGAGGTGGAGGTTGATTAGACATGAAGCCCGTATTGGAAAGCCCGGCAGTGATAGGATTGAAGAGCGCTCCAAGTATCATAGAAACGCCTATAGGTAAAAGTATCCATGGCCAGAAGCCAATCAGAAAACACAGGGCCAGACCCATTAGCCAAACAAAAGGATATAAGCCACCATAGATGCCTCGAGGATTTCCGGAACTGGCAGCCCCAATTAGGGAAACCAGTGCTAACCCCGCGAAGAATATGGGTAGGAATAAGTCTGAATTAAAGGTATTTGAGAAGTAAAAAGCGAACGCTAGAAATATGAAGAAAATGCCAGTAGCGATTCCTCGCATAGGGTTGCGGTAACGGTTCATCCTACGGTTGTATCTGCGGGTGTAGCGGTCATCGTACATGTTTAAATCCTCCTACCCGGATATATATCTCTCAAATATTATAAGCCATAACAATGAAGCATCGTCTCTGTAGGCAGTGTAATTTTTTTCTCTACAGCAAAGGATAGAGGAAAATCATTTTATCTCATAGAAATAGTTAGACTTGTAACTCGATCAAAGCTCGTCGAATACCTGTTAGAGCTGTCGTGATATCTATGTCATTGATACCGTGATGTGTGACAGCACGAATCTTGCCTTGACCAATATGACCCATTAAAACTCCATGTTCGTGTGCTTTAGACAGAAAACGCATGGTTTCTTTTTCTCCAATTGGTTCATGTTGGGAGTTGCGTACGGAAAACATCACCATATTTGTTTTGACACGATCGACATTGATATCTATCTGTGGATAGTCTGCAAGACCAAAGGCAAGTTGCTTACTCGTCTCATGATCTTCTGCAAGACGGTCCACCATTTGTTCTAAAGCAACTATTCCAGCAGCAGCAAGAACACCTGCCTGTCGCATCCCACCTCCCAACAATTTACGCATGCGGTGTGCTCTCTGTATGAAATCACGACTTCCAACCACCATAGAGCCAACAGGAGCACTGAGACCTTTGGAAAGACAAAACATTATCGAATCGACTGTGCGAACAAGGGTGCTGGCTGGGATACCGAGTGCGATGGCCGCGTTGAAGACACGAGCGCCATCCATGTGTACCATCAAGCCATGACTATGCGCAAGGCTGGTGAGTTGCTCAACCTGTTCCAGGCTCAAAACGCTGCCCCCGCAGCGATTATGGGTGTTTTCAATACAAAGTAGAGCGGATGGTGCTGAATGTTCGTCACTTCCGTCGGAGATGTTGATTTGTATTTCGTGGAGATCCAACATTCCATCCGAGTCTGTTTGCACAACAACCATTGGTGACCCCCCTAAAGTTGATGCACCTCCTACTTCATAATGATAGATGTGCGACTGGTTCCCAACAATGACTGCTTCCCCGCGACCTGCTTGTGTAAGGATGGAAGCAGCATTACCCATTGTACCGCTAGGAACGAATATTGCAGCTTCTTTTCCCAGGCGTTCCGCAGCCATTTCTTGCAGGCGATTGATGGTTGGATCCTCTTGGTAGACATCGTCGCCAACTTCGGCGTTGTACATAGCTTCACGCATTGCAGGTGTTGGTAAAGTGACTGTATCGCTGCGCAGATCGATCATAGTTGAGTCTCCTTATAATGGTAGCGGAAAGGTCTGGGATATTTCGGTATACGGGTAGCTTGCATGAAATTGCTGATCTGTCTTCTTGCAACGCTCCCGGGTAGATATAGCATACGTCAATTATACCTCAGAGTTTGGGCCCAACGTGTAATTGTTAAGATTGCTATGAAGATGAGGCATTGCTTCAATTGGGCATTAAGGTTAAAATAACAGTGCATATTAGTATCACATGATTGGAATTTAGAATGTCTATTACAATTAGGCCAACGAAACACCTGGTAAGGGTCTACGAATTGCTAGCACGATCGTATGGTGAGCCAAAAAATGAACCTGATTATGATCCGCTTGGAGGTTTAGTAGGCACCATTCTTTCACAACATACTTCTGATATCAACTCGGGTCGTGCATACAAGCAACTGGTTGCGACATTCCCGACATGGGAAGAGGTACGTGATGCGCCGACCAATAAAATTGTTGAGGCGATAAAATGTGGAGGCTTGGCAAAAATTAAAGCACCACGTATTCAAGATGCATTGCTTACGTTGACCGAACGACAGCAGGCACAGGGGGGTACAAAATCACTTGCTGAATACCTTTACGATGAATTGATGAAGCGGACTTCAGAAGAAGCGTGGTCATACTTACTTAGCATTCCCGGCGTAGGACCAAAAACAGCAGCGTGTGTTCTCATGTTTAATCTCAATCGACCTATTTTACCAATTGATACGCACGTATTAAGAGTGTCACACAGGCTCGGACTTATAGGGCCGAAGGTGAATGCAGATCAGGCTCATACCCTTCTTGCTAAAATAACGCCTCCTGAATGGGTGTACCCATTGCACGTTAACCTTATCATACATGGTCGGCAGATCTGTCATGCGCAGCGCCCCGAGTGCTCACGCTGTACTCTTCACCAGGAATGTGCATTTTTGGGCAGCATTACAGCTCAGGAAATAGCTATTTCGGTTTAGCATACAGGATCCAATAATTCAGACAAAAAAAGATCGCTGCGTAAAATGCAATCAGGAACATGAAAAAGCAATATACTGCGTCATTCAAAGCTTGGGTGGTGCAAGAGCTTTTGATGAAAGTCAAAACGATTGCGCTGATCGCTGCGGAATACGAGGTATACCCCACTCAACTCAACAATTTGCAGTTTTACTATCATAAACGGGCGCTTCAATCGCTGGACTATCAAACGCCTGCTGCCGTCTATTTTAGCCAAGCGGAACAGGGAGGTGCTCCTACATAGACCGAAAAAGGAAACCATTGTCGTATTGAGAGGGGCTTGAAGCACTCTTGTCCCCATTAGCTGATATCCTGCAAGAGTGGAGGATTTTGTTTCTTCGCACCATCCTTTTTGTCTTGACAAGAGGGTCCTATATGTTAAATATATATATTGACAATACTGTAGAGTTATTTAACA
>Ga0209048_10001913_pt1 | contig 21008 bp, 22 predicted proteins | sample FrelakmetCRP12CR_FD_187146 | JGI IMG/M metagenome (GOLD analysis project Ga0209048, IMG submission 187146) | Freshwater lake sediment microbial communities from the University of Notre Dame, USA, for methane emissions studies - CRP12 CR (SPAdes)... | ecosystem: Environmental > Aquatic >... | reverse complement strand
ATTGTGGGGGTCGCCACAGCGGCGGGGGCGGAGGCTTTACCGAAGCCCCCAGGAGCGTGATAACTATTGATTGGAGTATTATTTACTGAAGATTTTATGAAAAAAATAGGGGTTAAAATAACACTTTGCCCTTTATGAATTATCTTTGGCATACGCATTCATTATGCCGAGGTAAACCAGTGCGGCCTTGTTCAGGCTGTCAATCGTAACGCGTTCGTTCACCGCATGGAGCGTTGAAACCTCTCCCGGACCGTATTCAATCACATTAAACCCGCAACGACGGAGATGACGGGCATCACTTGCTGCCCACTGGACGATAGGGAATACCTTTCCTCCCTGCACCCGTTCAATTTCATTGCAGGTTACCTCAACAAGCCTGCAGGAAGGATTCGTAATGGAGGGGTCGTGGATTTCCTGCGAGATAATAGTTCCATACCGCATGTGAGATTTGATCCCTTCGATGAGCCCGGTTATAGAACACCCCCATGGTACACGTAGTTCAAGGTCAAGATCACAGTGCTGTGCCACGACATTGGATTTCTCTCCACCACTGATAACCCCTGGATTATACATCAGTTTTTTAAGAACATTGCTCACGTCATGAATACGGAATTCTCCTTCAAGAACTTTTGAAGAGCGAACAATGATCTCTTTGATCTGGTCATCAACAGGATACTCTTTCTCATGCAGACCCTTCACATATTCGAGTAGTGACATCGCTTCCATGATGGCACTTACGCCAACTGCAGGGAACAATGAACCATGCGCAGGAGTTCCCAGAAATTTCATCTCAAGCCGGCAGAGCCCTTTTTGCCCGATGCTGGGGTGACGTGCAGGAGACGGTTCTGCAATCAAACAGTCCATAGGTTTGAGCATTTTTTTTACCAGGAGGTGGCGCATACCGTTCTCACCACCGGTCTCTTCATCACAGACGAACGCAAGAATAGCCGGCAGTTCCCTTCCCTGTTTAACGAGCATCTCACAGGAGCAAAGAAGCGATGCAACCCCACCCTTCATGTCTGTCGCACCCCGCCCCCACACATAACCTTCGTACACGCTACCGGAAAAGGGAGGATGGGTCCATCCCTCATCCAGTGCAGGCACGACATCAACATGTCCGCAGAATAAAAGGCGGTTCCCCAATCCTTTGGTTACAAGATTGCATTGTCCCGAATCGATCCCCGTAATGTCCGATCTTATTCCCAGGTTATCAAGAAATGTTTGGATATATTCGATAACTTCCGCTGTATGCCCGGGAGGGTTTTCACTCCTGATCGCAACGAGTTCCGAACATATCCTGCTGACATCCATAGACGGCACACCGTTTGTTATTTAGGCTGGGTGATAAAGGTTTTGAACAGCGTCGAGAGTGAGGCGTCTTCATACAGGCTCTTTAAGAATTCGGTTTCAAAGAATTCATCGATAATTATATAGAAGAACTCTGTCGGGATCAGGTTTCTGCTGTCCGGGTCAAGAACAATCCGAAAACTGCGGTAACTCGCCGGATCTTCAGTATCATAGATCATCTGCCAGAGCGATGGCAAGGCGGCAAACTTTTGCGGGTGAGTCGCTTTTAACCAGTTGATAAATCCTTTGAATTTTGCACGGTCTCCTTTATTCTCCTCGTCAATCCGCCAGCGCAGGTATTCGCCGCTCATGATATTTTTTGGGGACAGGATATTGAAGGCGTAGATTCCTGCAGTGTAGTCGATATGGGCAAGGGAATCGATAAAGTAAAAATACAGGACTTTATTAAACTGGCCGGGGTCCTGGAGAATCAGGGTTTTTTCGTACAGGTAAGAAAGAACCGCCAGGAACTCATTTTCATCCATATAACCTCTATTCGTGCCAGAGTTGTAAATAATTGCCGCAGGATTCAAATATCAATCAGACTTGTGGTCTCCAATGCATCACTCAACCGGGTTCCTGTCTTTTACCTTTATTTATAGAATGGCTCTCGCAGGGAGACTGCTTTTTTGAACAATGCTTCAAGTTCTTCATTTTTCTTTCCCCGTACGTCAATATGGTTATCCGAGCGCAGGAGACAGGGTTTTAGTTTTCCGTCTGAAGTTACCCGAAGGCGGTTGCAGAATGCACAGAACTCTGTATTATGGAGCGGCCGGACAACTTCGACTTCAGCACCATCAAGACAGTATTTTTTCCGGTGGTGCATCCTCCTCGTTATGATCTGTTTTGAACGGGAGGCCAGCATCTCTTCAACCACATTTAATTCTCCATGATAGTTGCAATCGTTAAAATGCATCAGTTCAATCAGCTGGAGAATCAGATTCCGTTTACCTCGCACAAAAGCGAGGAAGTCTTCGATTTCGTTATCATTGATACCATCGAGAACCACCATGTTCAGTTTAACTGGTGTAAGCCCCACGTCAAGTGCTGCAGTTATTCCTTCCAGGACATCGGAAAGGTTATCAACCCCCGTGATCTTTTTGTAGGTTTCCGGGTTCAGGCTGTCAATGCTGACATTAACCCTCCTGAGACCAGAAGTCTTGAGATCCCGGGCAAGGTCTGCAAGAAGTGTCCCGTTCGTCGTTAGCGAAGATTCCATGCCGGCAGGTACTGATTGCACAATTGATGAAAGATCGGGCCGGAGCAGTGGCTCACCACCGGTAAATTTCACGCTGCGGATCTCAAATTTTGCTGCAACCCGCAGGATCTCTTCAATATCTTCTGCCGATAACTGCTCTTTTGGAGATTTCTCCCCTTCTTTGTGGCAATAAATACAGGAAAGGTTACATTTCGGGGTAAGACTGACCCGGATATTACTTACCGGACGGTTATATGAGTCCTTGAGGATCACGATTGTTTCAGCCCACGAAATTCTTTGCGACTATATAGAGCTCGGTACTTCCTTTGCGGGTCGACCTTGTAATACAGGTTTTTACGGAATAGTAATGCAGTTTGGTCATGGCATAGAGTTTTGGAAAATCCGTTCCCTGGAATGATTTTACTACAAAATTACCGCCGGTTTTAGAAACTTTGCAGGCAAATTCCAGCGCCTGTTCATTCAGTTCAATGATGCGTGCCTGATCATAGCTCTTATGGCCGGAGAGTTTGGGTGAAGCGTCGCAGACCACCACATTAACAACACCAAGCATGGAGAGCACTTTTTTCTGCACTTCGGGATCATTGAGGTCTCCTTCTATTGTCTCAACGCCATCAAGGTGAGCAATCTGATTGAGATCGATGCCAACAACTTTTGCCTTGGTGAGCGATCGCTCCACCTGGAGCCAGCTTCCGGGCGCAGCTCCAAGATCGACGATATTATCATCGGGCCGGATAATAGCAAATTTATGCTGGATCTCAAGGAGTTTGTACGCTGCCCGTGAACGGTATCCCTCGTGTTTTGCCCGTAAATGGACCTTATCATATCCCCATTGTGAACCCATAGTTCTGATCGTTCCCTATAAGAAAGTTACAAAGATAAATCTCAGAATTTTCTCATATCTATATAACTGTATTCCGTATAAGAGATTGTATTAAGGATGCAAGAGAGGGTAAAAATATTCAATTAACTGCTCCCGCCAACCCATAATTTCATTACCCTTTACCCAGTATGATGGAGTAAGGTTTTTTTAACCAGTTTTTTCATTGCCGGAAATCAGATCAACGTGGACCTGATCAATCCAGGTACATTTGACAGGAGAATTATACAATGTCACTGTCATACATCATCTCCCCGGTATCCCCGTCAACGACAACGGTTACGCCATTCCGCAACCGGTTCATCGGGACTTCAATCCGGTCAATCATGGGTATTTTTCCAATGATTGCCCCGGCTGCGATAATTGGTTCTGCTTCAGTGTTAATAATCGCCGCCGGTGCATGCCCGTTCCGGCTTAACCCATAGAGAACATACGAACCAACGGTTGACCCTTTACCATAAGGGAATGCAAAGACTCTGCCTGCAATACTTTCTCCCTGGAGCGGGTGACCTTTTTCTACAATGATCCCCGTTGCCGGATCGACCCCCGAAAGAAACGATACGGGAGCCGGGCTGATGAGCAGCGGGCCTTTTCCCACACCTTTTGCTATTCCTCTTCCCCTGATCTGCACTATCGCACCTAATAAATGTTTGAAGATTACAGATATAAGATTGATATGGAAGAAACTTCCGTCAATAATACTGCACCATCATCTGAGCTCAAATACCAGATCCAGTTAAACGAACTTGAAGCCAGCCTGCTCGAGATGAGGGTAAAAGTTGACGAACTCATCAAAGAGAATTCCCAGCTCAAGCGGGAGAACAACCAGCTTAAGCGCATGCCGCTGTTTGTCGCCGTTATTGTTGATATCCTGGATAATGGTGAGATTTATCTCCGCCAGCAGGGAAACAACCAGGAATATCTTACCATGGCAACTGAAGAACTCCGCCCTCTGTTAAAACCGGGGGCCAAGGTTGCTGTCAATAATGCGCTCTCGATTGTAAAAGTAATCGGGAATATCTATGATTCGCGTATCCGCGTTATGGAGCTTGAGGTGTCCCCGGATATCAGCTACGCCCAGATTGGCGGTCTTACTGAAGTGATTAAAGAGGTACGCGAAGCAGTGGAGTACCCTCTGACAAAACCAGAAATATTCAGGCGTATCGGGGTGGAACCACCAAAAGGAATCCTTCTCTACGGGCCGCCAGGTACTGGTAAAACCCTGATTGCAAAAGCAGTAGCGCATGAAGCAAATGCTACCTTCATTCGCATGTCGGGCAGTGAACTGGTCCACAAGTTTATCGGGGAGGGAGCGGGACTTGTACGTGAACTGTTCATGCTGGCCCGTGAACGGGCACCTGCAATTGTCTTCATTGATGAGATCGATGCTGTAGGAAGTACGCGGACCAATGACGGCACATCAGGAAGCGCCGAAGTGCAGCGGACACTCATGCAGCTCCTCGCCGAAATGGACGGGTTTGATAACCGCGGTGATGTACGTATCATGGCAGCTACCAACCGGCCGGATATGCTTGATCCGGCGCTCCTGCGACCTGGGCGGTTTGACAGGGTGATCGAGATCCCCCTGCCGGATAAAGAGGCACGACTCCAGATCCTGAAGATCCATTCGCGGAAAATGCACCTTGCCATCATTGATTTTGATGAGATTGTTGGAATGACAGAGGACGCTACGGGAGCTGAACTGGAAGCTATCTGCCGTGAAGCAGGTATGATGGCCGTCAGGAGGGAAGCGACCTTTGTGGAAATGGTAGACTTTACTGATGCAGTCCACAAAGTAAAAAACGAGATCGTAACTGATAATCGCATGTATACCTGATCTGAGCAGTTCAGCGAGAAATCCACCCCCATTTTACAGGAGACCCGGATGAATATCCTTTTAATTCAGCGGGAGGGAACAGATCTCCATCATACCCTTTTTTTATCCGAGACCAGCCGTCTGGCCCTGCGGTTTTATCACCCGAAGAAAAAACCCTGCGGGATTTCAGTTTCCTGTGCTTCCCTTGCAAGCGGACTGTCCCTGGTATCGGAACTGCGCTGGTATATCCGGCGTTATGTCAGGGACGTGCTTTTTGAAGTCTCGCCGGGTATATTCTGTACTCATGCATTGGCACAGGACGTGTATTACGAGCGGGCAGCAGTCCTTGAACACGACTGGCCCTTCAGGAAGCTCTACGGGTTTCGGGATGGGAAACTGACCAGCACGGTGATCATGTCCCCCGGTTCCTGCCTGGATGATTATCACCAGGAGTATATTGGGGTCGATCGAACGATCGAATGCTGGTGCACGGAAGAACAGATGGCAGAAGGAGAGCCGGAGCCATTAGAGGATGTAAACGGGGAACCAGAAGAGGAATGAAGATGATGGAATGCACCCGGGATAATATTCCATCGATCGGGCGCCAGCCAGAGGATTGAATAAGCGTGATAGTCGGGTATTTTCCCGCCCGGTAGATGAAGATTTTCTATATTTTTTTATTCCTTGTCCCTGAAATAATAGAGGCTGAGATTGACTACCAAATTTATCACCCGTATTCGTGCTTTTCACCAGTAAAACAAGGATTAATACCTTAACACAACAAAAATTGAGTTGATGTCCGGGACAAAACTCGCCGGCGGTTCTACACAGGATGAGATCATGGCAGTCTCCCTGTCCAAGCTGGGACTCCGCACAACAGATACCGTTCTCGAGATTGGCTCTGGTACAGGAAAAGTCTCGATTGCCATTGCACAACAAGTGAAAAATATAATATCGCTTGATAAACGGCCCGAGGCAATCAGGACTGCACAGGAAGCTGCACAAAATTCCGGAATTCATAACATAGAATTTTTTTGTACAGATGCCACTGATTTTCTAACGACTGACAGGGTCTTTGACTGTGCTTTTGTTGGCGGCACACAACAAATCAGCCGGATCCTCCCCATGCTCGCAAAAAAAGTGAAAAGAACCATCGTGATAAATGCCATTCTCCTCAGCACACTCTCAGAAACAGTTGCAACAATGAAAGAGCTGGGGATTTTTCATGAAGTTGTCCAGGTACAGGTTTCCCGGTCATACGATATCGCGGGAAGTATCATGTTCAAACCGATCGACCCGGTGTACATTATTGTGGGGAAGGCAGGCCTATGCTGATCGGGCTTGGACTTGGGCCGGGAAATCCCGAACTGCTCACTCTGAGAGCAGTTCGCCTGCTCAAAGAAGCGGACGTTGTTTTTGTTCCGGGAAGAATTGCACAGGAACTTGTTGCCCCGTACCGCGATGCAGTTGTGCTCGATTTCCCGATGACTGATGACGAAGTGCGGATCCGCAAAAGTCTTGAAGAGAATGCAGATAAAATTGCACCTGTCGCGCAGGATGGGCTTGCTGTTTTTGGTATCCTCGGTGATCCGAATTTTTTCTCGACATTTTCCCGATTATGCAGCATCATAACTGAAAAGTATCCGTCAATAGAATACCGTACAGAGCCGGGGATCAGTTCGATAACAGCATTTGCGGCCGCCGCAGGGATCTCCCTGAATGGCGGATTTATGGTTTCTGACGGGCAGGTACCTGATTCAAGGATTCTTCTTAAAGTCAGAAACCCGAAAAAAAAGGCTGAAGAACTGCGAAAGGAAGGCTACCATGAATTTGTACTGGTAGAGCGGATGTTCTTTCCGGATATGAAAATTTACCACACAAACGATCTCCCCGAGAAAAGCGATTACCTGAGCGTCATGTATGCGAGGCGCTGATATGGCAGCAAAGGTCTGGTTTGTCGGGGCAGGTCCCGGAAATCCTGAACTGATCACCGTCAAGGGACTTTCTCTCCTGAAACAAGCTGATGTTTTAATCTATGCCGGCTCGCTTGTCAACCCGGAACTCATCACCCAGTCAGGAGCCGCAATAAAACTGGACAGCTGGGGGATGCAACTAAAAGACCTGGTCACATCAATGGAGATCCCGGCCAAATCGGGAAAAACCGTTGTCCGCCTTCATTCCGGTGACCCCTCCCTCTACGGTGCAATAGTCGAACAGATCGAAGAACTGGAAAAGCGCGGGGTTTATGTAGAGATCGTTCCCGGTGTATCATCACTCTTTGCTGCCGCAGCTGCCCTTGGCACCCAGCTTACGCTTCGCGGGGTATCAGAATCCCTGATTGTCACGCGTCCGTCAGGAAAAACACTTGCTCACGACCAGATCAAAGAACTCTCTGCCCTTAATACGACGATGGTTATCTTTCTCGGTACAGAAAAACTTGAAGAGATCACAAAAAAACTTGTCTGCCCGCAGGATACGCCGGCGGCGGTTGTGTATCATGCATCGTGGTCTGACCAGAAAATTGTAAGGGGGACGGTTGCGGATATTGCACAAAAGGCAAAGGAACAGGGAATCGAACATACAGCTCTTTTGATCGTGGGGGACGTGGTGCAACCCGATAAAAAGGGCTACACGAGGTCATATCTCTATACATGACTGATACCGTAGTCATCGCACTTTTCCGGTTTTTGGATAAAGCAAAAACAGTTGCACAATACCTCGGAGCGGACGTCAAGGAATACAGACCTGACACTTTTTCTGAGATATTCCCTCACACAAAACGGATCGTTGCTATCATGTCAATGGGAATTGTTGTGAGGAATATCGCCCCACTTCTTGAAGATAAATGGAATGACCCGGCAGTTGTTGTTGTCAGTCCTGATCTTGCATACGCAATCCCGCTCATCGGAGGTCATCACGGGGCAAATGAACTGGCAAAAGAGTTGTCAGCCCTCGGTATCTGTCCGGTAATTACCACTGCAACCGAATCAACCGGCAGGAATTCTGTGGAAGGTGTCAGTGAGCGGTGCGGATGCGATATTGTTAACCGTGATTCGACCCGGCAGGTAAATGCCGCTATGCTGGATATCGATGTGACGGTATTTTCGGTAAAGGGTCCCGGAATCGTAATTGCAGGCCCGGATGTTTCAATCCTTTTAAAGAAAGGCGAGTATACGGTTGGTATCGGGTGCAGAAAAGGAGTGAAAAAAGAAGAAGTGCTGGAAGCAATCAGGATTGCTCTTGCAGAAACGGGTATAGCAAAAGATGATGTCTTAGTCTATGCAACCACGCAGAAAAAGTTAAACGAAACAGGACTTACAGAAGCCGTCTCTTCGCTCTCTGGCAATTTAATATTCCTTGACGATGAAACAATAAACGCACAGACAGGGTTGACATCATCCCGCGCAACAAAGATCGGGTTGCTGGGGGTTGCTGAACCCTGTGCGCTCGCCGTTGCAAAGAAAAAACATCTCATTTTGGGAAAGAAAGTCTATGGGAGGGTTACGGTTGCCATTGCACACTGAAACAAAAAAAGGCAGTCTTGCCATTGTCGGGATAGGACCAGGACGCAGGGAATACATGACCCCCCGGGCGCTGAAAGCAATTGCCGGCGCCAATTACGTCATAGGCAATGCTTCCTATCTTGATCCTCTCGAACCGCTTCTGTCGGGAAAAACCGTGATCCGGAGTTCCATGGGAAAGGAGGTTGAGCGGGCACAGGAGGCGATTAAACTTGCCCGTTCCCATGCAGTTGCCATTGTCTCAGGAGGCGATGCCGGCGTGTACGGTATGGCCGGCATTGTCCTGGAAGTGCTTGAGCATGCCGGCGCTGATATCGAAGTTGAGGTAATCCCGGGAGTCACTGCTGCAAATGCTGCAGCATCCCGCGTGGGTTCTCCCTTGTCAGGAGATTTTGCGGTAATCAGTTTATCGGATCTTTTAACCCCGTTTGAAGTGATAGAACAACGCCTTGACGCAATGTTTTCAGTTGGTATCCCTGTAGTGCTCTATAACCCGAAGAGCAGGGGAAGACCGTATAATTTTTTACACGCCATTGAGCATGCCCGTAAGTATCTTGGCCCGGAAACACCACTGGCTGTTGTCCGTAACGCGTTACGCGACGATGAAGAAGTGATTATAACGACACTTGCCGGCGTGGAAAAAGTACAGGACAAGGTGGATATGCATACAACCGTCATCATTGGCGGAAAGGAGAGCAGGATATGGAGGATGGGTGAAGATGTCAAAGGAATCATTACGCCACGGGGATACCAGCGCAAATACGTATATTGATCCCGGTGCCGAGACCAAAGAAGCCTACGAGATCTCGAAAAAATCCCGTACGCTTGCACGCACGATGGTCGGCAACGCCAATGACGAAGATCGCATCAGGCAGCGGTGCTCTGTTGCCGTCGGCGATTTTGGTATGGCAGACCTGTTACGGTTCTGCAATGATCCGGTACCTGCAGCTCTAACGGCGCTCAAACAAGGATCACTGATTATTACCGATATTCGCATGGTACAGGTCGGTATCCAGAAAAAGGGGCATCAAAGCGATATTATCTGTGCACTGGATTTCGGAGCAGAGATTGCACGGGAACGAGGAATTACGAGGAGCTCTGCGGGTTTCATCGCCCTCAAGGCAAAACTTGCCGGATCGATCGTTGTGATCGGCAATGCGCCATCTGCTCTCCTGTCCCTGTGCATAATGATACACGATGGGGTCTGCCCGGCGGTAGTCATTGGGGCGCCGGTGGGGTTTGTCAATGCCGCGGAATCAAAAGAACTTCTCCGCACAACAAAAGTACCTTCAATATCAACGGAAGGAACACGGGGAGGCACACCGGTTGCTGTAGCCGCAATGAACGAGTGCATCACGATATTTATCGAAGGCAAAAAAGAATGAGAGATCCTGTCACCGGTTTTCATTATCCTCAGGACTGGGTAAAGAAGTCCAAATCCCCTGAATTGCTATCACTGGCAGAGGAAGGTTTTGCTGTCCTCACCGCGTCTGGTACTGTTCTCAGGCGTGGATACACCACCGGAACAACTGCAGCTGCTGCCTGTAAAGCCGCAATTCTTTCCCTTAGTGGCGTTATTACATCAGTTCCTGTCCATCTTCCCTGTGGTCTCAGAGCAGATGTGCCGGTATCCGGGATGTCCGGACGTGCGTCCTGTAAAAAATTTGCCGGGGATTACCCCAATGACGTGACTGCAGGCTGTGAGTTTATTGCAATGGCACGTCCCCAGCCTGAAGGAATAACATTTATTCCCGGTGCAGGCATCGGCCATTTTTCACGCGATACACCGAGGTTCAAAAAAGGAGAGCCTGCCATCACTCCAGTCCCGCTTGCGTGTATCCTCCTCTCAATCCAGGAAGCTCTTGATCAAACAGGACTTTCCGGGGTGCAGGTTGAACTTTCTATTCCAGAGGGTTTAGCGATTGCCAGAAAAACACTCAACTCCAGGGTTGGTGTTAAAGGAGGTATCTCAGTGCTGGGAACCACCGGCCTTGTTGAGCCATGGGATGACCATCTTGAAGAAACGGTACGGGAGCGGGTTTCATCCACACACAACGCGGTACTTACCACGGGAAGGATAGGGCTCCGGTATGCACGACTTATGTTCCCGGATCATGAAGTGGTGCTGGTTGGTGGAAAAATTGGAGAGGCGCTTGATACCGCGAAAGGTGGTGTGATCCTTTTTGGGCTCCCGGCACTCATTCTCCATTATATCAATCCACACATCCTTGAAGGAACAGGCTATGCAACGGTTGAAGAATTTTCAGGCTCACCGGCATTTCTACCCGCTATGAGGTCAAGTCTTGCTGCATTTAAAAACAAATACCCCCACTTACGGGTAATACTGGTGAACCGCGAAGGTGCGATACTAGGAAAAAGCCCATGAAAATTATTGGTGTTGGTTGTGGACCGGGAATGCTCACCGAGCAGGCAATCCGTGAGATTTCCCGGGCTAAAATAATCTTTGGATCACATCGTTCAATCGAGCTCGCACGATCACATATTCCCTTTGATTGTGTGGTAAAGACCATTGACGACTTCAAAAATCTCAAAAAACTTCCCACGGAAGCCATAATTCTATCCACCGGTGATCCCATGCTTGCAGGACTCGGGTATCTGTCCGGTGATGTTTTTCCCGGCATATCTTCTCTTCAGGTTGCTGCTGCCCGGTTACATATCCCGATACCATGGGTATCAGTAGTCGTAGCGCATGGCAAGGGACATGAAAAAGGGATAGAGGATACCCTTGAGGAAATCAAGCGGGGAAAGATTGTGTTTCTCCTTGCCGATCCAAAATTCAGTGTGAAGGACCTGTATTCCCGCCTTACCCTGCTCTCCCTGCCCCTGAAAGTCGCGCTCTGCGAAAATCTTGGTTATCCTGAAGAACACATCATTATTAAGGACATCCAGTCACCACCGCTGCCGTCTGAAGCACTGTATTCCCTGGTTATTGGAAATTTTTAATTCCTTGAATTTTTTTTATTTTTTATATCCGTTGATAACAAAGGTTTTTTCCTGATGGATTGAGATACTTTTAGTAACAGGGAGTGTTTCAATGGATAAAACAACCAAAACTCAGCTCAGTATGGGATTATTTATCCTCGGATTTGCCATGATCTTCATCCAGGATCTCAAACGGATTGATACTATCAACCTCGGCTTCTCATGGCCATTTGCCATTATGTTTTACCTCGGGCTCATTTTCATGGGAGTCGGGTATTACCTTAAATAAAAAAAAGTCGGGATAGGGTCTGACAACTCGGGTAATTATTTTTTCTTCCCTTCATCCGCTAGTCCTTTTTTTACTTCAAAGATTTTAATTTCACACTGGCGGTCGCCAGTACACATTGTCCGGACAAACCGTGCAGAATAGTTTTTATTCAGCAGCGGGACCGTCGTCAGGATTAGCGCCATGCACTTTTGAAAGGTACCGGAGCCCTCACCAACAAAGGTGTGACTGGTATCAAGGAAAGGACATCGCCGTATAATGACGACTGTGCCATCTTTTGATACTTCGAGCGTCTCACTTTTGTAATCAGGACCAAACCATATGGTTAAAACTATCCTTATACTCTCGGCAATTTCACTCGCGGTTCTGGAGGGAAGCGATAGATCGCGGACAATTGTGCTCACCATGCGGGAGAGTCCCATCCAGATCTCCTGCTCGATCTCATCATATTTTTCTCCCACGACATCACGGTATGCACTCTCGTAGAGAGCAGGGAGAAGCGCAGCCAGCTTTGCTGCAAGCTGCCATTTCGTATCATCAGGAATGGATTTCAGGTCCGGCATACTGTGCCCTTCCTGATTGGTTCTATGGTTGAAACTAAAATATCAATTCATTGGTTGAAGCACCATGCATACTGGTTTAAAAAAATCAATATTCTCGGTTTATTGATAAAGAAACTATCATCAGAATATTTTAAGTAATAATTTATAATTGTCAATTCTATTATCTCAATTACATATGATTCTCGATCAGGAAAAGATCGCGAGGATTAAAAAAATCCTGAAATTCAAACCGCGGGGGATGAGTATATCGGAGATTGCCGGCCAGCTCCGCATGAACAGAAATTCAGTCGCCAAATACCTTGAAATTCTTTTGATGAATGGAGAGGTGGAAGCAAAGAAACTGGGAACTTCAAAAGTCTATACGGTTTCCCAGCGTGTACCTGTTTCGGGATGGATCGGTTTCTCGTCTGATATGATTATTATTATCAACCCCTGGGGGCAGGTATTGCAGGCAAACGATGCATTCTTAAAATTCTGCAATAAAACGAGCGAGGAGATTACCGGTATATCAATAAAAGATATTGATGATCCGCTGTTATACGACGTCCCGCTTGATAATTTTCTCAAAGACTCTCATGAAAAAAAAACCGAGTATTTTGAAATATCCCTCGAACGAAGCGGACGCGATTACTATTTCAAGGGAAAACTGGTGCCTATCATTTTCGATGATGGCGATGAGGGAATTCTGATTATTTTTGAGGATATTTCCGACCGTAAACATGCCGAAATGGCGCTTGCCGAACGGGAATTACACTATCGCACGGTGATTGAAAATATCCAGGATGTCTTTTACCGATCGGACAAAGAGGGGAACCTTATTATGGCAAGCCCTTCGTGGGCAACTATGTTGGGGTACGATTCATTAGACGAGTGCATGGGGAAGAACATTGCGGAAGTATTTTACTGGGATCCTGAAAAACGAAAACCCTTCCTTGACGCGGTATACGCAAGAGGGCAAGTTGATGATTATGAAGTGACGTTAAAAACAAAGGATGGACGGCAGTTCTACGTTGCTACCAACAGTCACCTCTACTTTGATAATGCCGGAAATATTCTTGGTGTTGAAGGCATCTTCCGTGATATGAACGAACGGCACGCTTCTGCAGAAAAAATCAGGAATTATGTTTCCCAGATGGAATTTTTCTCCCGTATCTTACAGGAATTTATAGAGCTGGCTCCTGATGCTGATATTTATGAAAAAATTGCATCCGATTTAAAACAACTGCTCCCTGATGCAACAATCAGCATAAATTCGTTCAATATGGTAACCGGCAAGCAGACCTGCAGGTCCATTATGGGGGAGGAGGACCGTATTGCCTGCAAGAGGTATCTTGGCCGGGACCCAGGAGACATCAATATTCCCATAGATCCTGTGGCACTTCATTCTCTCAGGACAGGAAGACTGCATAAAACCCCTTTTTCATTCTTTGAAGATCTTTTTGAGAAGATTCCAGAGCACACCTGTGAACAAATAACAGAAAACCTTAATATCGAAGATTCCTATGGGATAGGTTTTGTATATCATGGCAGGGTTTTGGGGAGTGCTACGCTCTATCTTCATAAGGGAGCAGATATCCCGGACTTCCCGCTTATAGAAACCTATACAAGAGCCGCTTCAATTGCACTCCAGCGAAAGATTGCTGAAGACTCATTACAAGAGAGCAGGGAGATTTTCCAGAGTGTAGCCCAGGAGTCGCCATTTCCCCTTGCAATCATTGATTATGATGGAAATTTTCGTTACATCAACCGTAGTTTTACCAGGGTTTTTGGTTATGATTCAGGTGATTTCACATCGGGCAGGCAATGGTTCTTACTGGTCTTTCCAGAACCAAAATACCGTAAACATGCTGTCGAATTATGGAAATCCGATATCGCTGCATATCCTGATCAGGGAACGGTACCACGGGAATTCATCGTCCGGTGCAAAGACCAGGGCACCAGGAATGTCATCTTCAGGATGATGCTTCTTTCAAACAAGGAAAAATGCATCATCTGTGAGGATGTCACCGATCGGCTTGAATCAGAAAGGATTAAAAAACTGTTATCCAGTATAGTCGGATCATCCAATGATGCCATAATCGGGAAAAAAATCGATGGTACAATTATCAGCTGGAATAGTGCTGCAAAAGATATGTACGGGTATGTGTCTGATGAGATGCTCGGGAAAAATATCTCGCTCATTGTGCCATCTGAACGCAGGAAGGAGCTCGATACAATCCTCAATGATATATCCAGGGGGCAGGGAGTATCAAACCTGGAGACCCAGCGGTTAAAAAAAGATGGCACCACGATTGATGTCTCAGTAACTATCTCGCCTATTATTGATGATACCGGGTTTGTCATTGGTGCTTCCACCATATCCCGGGATATCAGCGCCAGAAAATCTGAACAACAACTCAGGGAAAGTGAGGATAAATACCGGATTCTTGTCGATAATATCCATATTGGTGTTTACCGGAGCACCGGGGATCCCAAAGGGAGGTTCATCTGGGGGAACTCATCGCTTGTCAGGATTTTAGGATTTCCATCCCTCGAAAAACTGCAAAAGATCGATGTAACAGATATATTTGCGGAAACCGAGGGGAGGAAAAAAATGTTGGATGAGCTGCGATCGGCGGGATTTGTAAAAAACAAGGAAGTCACCCTGCGGCGTCATGATGGAACTACTCTCGTTGTATCAGTTACCGCACTGGCAAAAATTGACAACTCCGGCCACATTGAGCATATCAACGGGATTGTTGAGGATATTACTGAACATAAACGGATTGTATCTCAACTCCAGGTTCTCCAGCAGGAAATGATTGATATTATCGAATTTTTACCGGATCCGACTTTTATCATCGACAATGAACATCAGGTTATTGCATGGAATTCTGCAATTGAACAGATGACCGGAGTAAGTAAAAATGACATTCTGGGACATGCTGATTTTGCACATGCTTTCCCATTTTATGGGGCGTCGCGCACGATTCTTATTGATCTCATCGACGTATCCGATGACGAGATTAAAAAATATTATCCCGATATGAAAAGGGAAGGCAGCTCACTTGTCACCAAAGTTTTTGTTCCTTCCCTCTATTCAGGACAAGGTGCATACCTGTGGACGAAGGCTTCACCTCTTCATGATCAGGAGGGTAATAGAATCGGGGCAATTGAGATTATCCGGGATATTTCAGAGATTAAAAAACTTCAGGAATTGCTGAAAAATGCAAAGGACGGGTTCGTTTCAGACACCCTCCGCTTGATTTCAATCCCGGATACCGCTGATCCGGTTTACCCGGCGCATGACGAAATAAAAACCCCAGGTGTCCTCAGCCTGCTCTACTTGTCAAATGCCCTGAAAATGGCTCAGGATTCCATTTCAATTCTTGACTTATCGGGACGATGTATATGGGTAAATGATGCGTTTGCCAGTTTTGTTTCATTAAAAAAGAACGAGACACCGGTAGGGAAAAGTTTTGCCCGCTTTATTGCACCCGAGGACAGGAAACTTGCGCTTGACAGCCTGATCGATGTCCGGAAGAATGGTAATAAGCAGATATCAGTCTCGCTCCTCACATCAACCGGCCGGGTTCCCGGAGAAGCATCCCTGTCACCAATATATGATACTGAAGACGGAATCTTAGGATATTTGACCATTATCCACTATGCTGATCAGGATCTATCAAAATCACATGTAAAGAATCGTTCTTCAGAAAAACAGCTGTCAAAAAAAAATTTGCCGAAAGTGTAGATTTTTTTACTTATTGAGTTGATGCCTTCGGGGCCACATCCTTGCTTGGAACTACACTATGTTTTTGTGCTTGTGCAACTTTTGTAAGCGCCTCTTCGGCAGCAACTTTCACAAAGCAATTATCATTGGTACACGTTCGCATCAAAGCTTCTTCCGCGCTCGGGTGCCCGATATTCCCAAGAGCATATGCCGTGGCAAACCGTACATCCTGGTCCTGGTCGTTGAGGAGCGGGATCAAGCGCTCGATTGAACGGACATCTCCGATATTTCCCAGAGCATCCGCTGCCATGTACCGCACCCACTTATCCTCATCATCCAGTGCTTTATGCAGATAATCAACGGCGGGCTTTCCAAACTTTTCAAGTGCTATAACCCGGGTCCATCGTTCAGGCTGGTTCTTGTCCTTGAGTTCGTGAAAAATCTTATCCATATCTTGGTTCCCCTCCCCCAGTTCTCCTGGGTTGATCCTGAATTTTATTGCGAGTATATTATATATTTGCCAGACAGGTGTGCACGGCGAATGGAGGAGCGGGGCAGGATTTTATATAAAATATTTTATTAAAATGGGTATTCATGATTTTACTATTGCTTAGGTAGAATGAAAATCGCGAATACTGATCAAACCATTGCATGATCTATCGGATTTTTTTTGATTGAAACTATTTAACGATTATTGAAAATGAGTTATTATAAAATAGTTGATTTTTTTCAAATATTACATGTATAATGTAAATTCTTTTAAAAAAAAGTTAATTGAAAATTATGATAATCCCGGCTTTCCAGCAAGGAAGAATCGATTTTTCTGTTTTACGATAAACCCTTCAGATATAAGGGCAGCCAGGAGCTTATGAATGCGGGCTGGATCTTCAATCCGGATGTCAAGCAGTTGTTTTTCACTCATTCCCTGTTCAGATAAGAGTATCCTGATAATCGTGCCGCGGATTTCCCGGTCAGACCCTTCAAAGGGAGATTGCTTTGAGTAATGAACACTGCGCCGGTTCGGGTTGGGAACCGTCTTTTTAAGCGCTGAACCAAGATCCATCAATGCCCAGTACCATACGCGGGGGTTTTTTCGGTATAATGACGTCTCGACAATCGGGAGGAGGTCTGCATCGCTTACGGTATCAGTACCGGAAAAGAAAAAGTGAATATAAACCCGTCGGATATTGGTCTCGATGAATACTACGGGCAGGTTGAATGCGAATGCTGCGATGGATGAAGCAGTTGCCCTGCCAATACCGGGAAACGTTGCGAGGATATCGACATCAGCCGGAAGGATGCCCCCATATTCGTTTATTACCCTTACGGCACATTTCTGTAATGCGATGGCGCGACGGTTGTAGCCCATACCCTGCCAGACAGAAAGCACGTTATCAAACGGGGCAACAGCAAGTGATGCAAAGTCCGGGAATGCCTCGATAAATTCAGGAAATTTTATTTTGACCCGTTCTACCTGTGTCTGCTGGAGCATAATCTCCGAAACGAGTATCAGATAGGGATTGGTCGTATTTCGCCAGGCCATTTCCCGGCCATAGTTGTTGTAATATGACAATACCATCTGCTGGAATTCCAGAATACCAGGGCGAGAATTATCATCCCGTGAAAATTGTACGCCGGTAATATCCAGAGTTTCCTGAACTGAATTTTTTAAAAGTTCCCTGCCGGTCGCACTCATAATTCCTGATCCTTACCGTATGATTACTCTCGTTTAAAACGATTCAGGTTATGGCAAGTATAACAATGAGGGAACGGGACTTGCCAGGAAATTGACACCGTTCAAGTACGTTTGAACATCGCGTCAAGGTCGGCCCGGCTGAATCGTAACATCGTTGGTCTTCCATGGGGACAGGTAAACGGGTTTCGGGTATTCCGGATCTGGTATATAATTCGCTGGCACTGCTCCTTTGTGCATATCGTCCCTGCCTTGATCGCACCATGGCAAGCGATAATCCGGGTGATCCTTTCTCGGTTGTTTACCGTACGTAAAGGCTCCTCACTTACCAGATCACTGATGATTTCATCGATCATGGTCGTATCTTCAAGTTTTCCCAGGACTACCGGAATTGCCCGGACAAGGAACGAATCCCTCCCAAATTCTTCAAGAACAAAACCCTCCTTTGCGAGTGCAGGTATCAGATCCAGCAGAACTGATGCTTCCTGTGATGTACGGTGTAGGACAACCGGAACAATAAGTTCCTGTGAACGATGGTTGCCTCCGCTTCTTGTTAGAACCTGTTCGTACAGGATACGTTCGTGGGCTGCGTGCTGGTCGATGAGAATAAGTTCACCGCTTTCTGTTGTGGTCAGGATGTAGATACCTCCCAGTTGCCCGATAACCTCCATGTTCGGAAGTTTTGTATCAACCGGAACATTGCCAATGGTCAGTTCCGTCTGCCGCAACTGGCGATCAGTCGTAATAGTTCCCGTATGGGTGGATTCACTGGTCCCGGGTGATCCTGCTTCCGTGAGATTATATCGCATGCCTGGTTCTCGTATTGAATTCTCACCTGGTTCTGCCAGGGGCAGGTGAGAGGATGTCCTGACTTCCGGAATCAGGTCATGGCTGAGTAACGCGGTACTGACCGATTCCTTTATCGCCTGTACAATTTCTTTTTCCCGGGACAGACGGACCAGTTTTTTTGTCGGGTGAACGTTGACATCGATGAGCCCGGTATCAATCGATAAGGAAAGAAACGCTACCGGGTATCGTTCTTTGGGGAGCAGGGTACCATACCCCTCCCTGATGGCCCCGTTGATGAGCAGTGACGATACATATCGTTGATTGATCGAAATAATCATCCGTGATGCATCCTTTCTCGAAAGGGATGGGCGCGAAGTATAGCCGACAATTGTAATGAACGGGAGAGACAGGTTCACCGGAATGAGATCTTTTACCACATCGCTGCCGTAGATACAGGCAATCGTATCAAGCATCCGGGGCGTCCGGTCCGTGACAAGGCGCTCATGGTGATCTACAAACAACCGGAATGAAATCTCAGGATGGGCAAGGCAGATACCTTCCAAAAATGCGTGAATATGTGAGATCTCAGTGTTATTGCTCTTCTGGAATTTTTTTCGCGCTGGTGTGTTAAAGAACAGGTCTTCAACAGATACCATGGTCCCTTCAGGTGCCCCGATCTCTCCTGTCACCTGGAGTACTCCTCCTTCGACTACCACTTTTGTCCCATGGACAATTCCGATACCGCGTGGTCGTGTAATGAGGGTTACCCGGGAGACCGCGGCAATGCTGGCAAGAGCTTCTCCGCGAAATCCAAGTGTGCGGATATGGGTAAGATCATCAATCTGGGTTATCTTGCTCGTTGCATGAGGAGTGAAGGCCAGCAAAGCGTCGGCAGGATTCATGCCACATCCATCATCAACGATCCGAACACTTGCAATGTCATTTGATGAAGACACAATATCGATACGAATAGACCTGGCACCGGCATCAACTGCATTTTCAATAAGTTCTTTAACCACCGATGCAGGGCGCTCAACCACCTCACCTGCGGCAATCTTGTTCACAGTTGCCTGGTCAAGGACATGTATCTGGGATGGATTCTGGTTATGTGCCATGCTTACCCTTCCCTGTTCTCCCGCATTTTTTGTAATTCTGTAATCTTTGCAAGCGCCTGCAGGGGTGTCATCTCGTCTGGATTGATTCGGGCAAGTTCATCGAGTACAGGGTGGCTCACAGCAGTTTTTGTTGAGCTGTCATGATCGAAAAGCAGGACCTGGGTATACCTCTGGGGGCGGGTTCCTGTGGGGACATCACGGTTCATGGTCTCCACAAGGATACTTTCAGCACGTTCCGTCACTTTTTTCGGGATCCCCGCCAGCCTGGCGACGTGGATACCATAGCTCTTATCCGTTGCACCGGGGATAAGCTTCCGCAGGAAGACAATCTCTTTTTTTGTTTCTTTAACTGCAAAATGATAATTTTTTGTCCTCTTGAGAACCCCTTCCACCTCTATGAGTTCATGGAAGTGTGTGGCAAAAAGTGTTTTTGGCCCGGTACCTGACCGCCCGTGAAGATATTCGAGCACTGCTTTTGCAATTGAGCACCCGTCGCTGGTGCTGGTTCCCCTGCCAATCTCGTCAAGGATGACAAGGCTCTTTGCAGTCACATTGTTGAGAATGTTTGCAAGTTCCAGCATTTCTACAAAAAATGTGCTCTGCCCACTGGCAAGATCATCAAATGCACCAACCCTGGTGAAGATGCGGTCAAGAATACCAATACTCGCGTACCGTGCAGGCACAAAACTTCCTGCCTGCGCCATGATACAGATAAGAGCCACTGCCCGCATATACGTGGACTTACCTGCCATATTTGCACCTGTGATAATCATCACCTGGGTACCGGAACTGTCAAGCTCGGTATCGTTTGGTACAAAAACTCCCAAAGCACCCTGTTCAACAACCGGGTGTCTCCCTTCACGGATGATAATAGCATCACTGGTATTCAGGTGCGGGCGTACGTAATCGTGGGTCTGCGCAACGTCGGCAAGCGCGGAAGCAACATCGAGTACCGCAATGCCATTGGCAATTTCCTGGAGATCGCAAATCGACCTGCGAAGGACGTCAATAATTCCCGACCAGAGTTCACGCTCAAGTGCAAGGACACGCTCATCTGCGTTGGTAATAAGTGTCTCTTTTTCCTGCAGCTCGGGAAGGGTATACCGCTCTCCCGTCGCGGTGGTCTG
>Ga0209048_10001912_pt1 | contig 21024 bp, 19 predicted proteins | sample FrelakmetCRP12CR_FD_187146 | JGI IMG/M metagenome (GOLD analysis project Ga0209048, IMG submission 187146) | Freshwater lake sediment microbial communities from the University of Notre Dame, USA, for methane emissions studies - CRP12 CR (SPAdes)... | ecosystem: Environmental > Aquatic >... | reverse complement strand
GAGCTCCGAGCGCGGCCCGTCCGACCAACACCCCATCGACCCCGGTCTCCCGCACGCGACGGACGACATCGTGGAAACTGTGCACGTCGCCGTTGCCGAACAGCAAGGTCCCGCTTCCCCTCATGATCTCCGCCGCCCGGGCAATGGCACTCCAATCCGCTTCCCCTCGATACATTTGTTGCAAGGTGCGGCCATGCAGGGAAATGACCGCCGGTTGCTCCCTGAGGAGGTGTTCGATCCAACGGTCGACAACCACCACGTCGTAGCCAAGACGTGTCTTGACGGAGAGGGGGATCGTTTGTCGGACGAGCGGGCGTGCATCCTGCCGTTGCTCGTTCATCCGCCGGATCGCCGCCACTCTGCCAGGCTTGAGCCCCGCTCCCTCAAGGGTCTGACCGGCCGCCCAATCGGCGATCCCCTGTCGAGTGGCCTGCATTATCGCATGGGCCACATCCGGCGTTCGGATGAGCCCCGCTCCTGATCCGGATGAGGCCACACTGCGCGAGGGGCAGCCCATATTTATATCCAACCCGTCAAACCCCAACTCACAGACTGCATGGGCGGCCTGATAGAAGAGGTCCGGATCTTTCCCGTAGAGTTGCGCGACAATCGGTCGTTCAGCCTCGTGATAGATGAGAGAGTCCAACAGGAACTCCGGTCCACGGCAGACGTCGTGCACATGCGTAAACTCCGTGAAGGAGACGTCCGGCTTCCCGTGCATAGCCACGGTATGACGAAACGTCGCATCGGTGACCCCATCCATCGGCGCCATGCCGATGATCGGTCCGGTAAGTGATTGCCAGAAACTCATCAGGCTCGCTCCATCTCCATCACAGGTCCCACCACTTCATTCGCCTGAGCATAGGCCTGGCGCAACAGGTCACCCTCCTGCTCCGCATAATCATGTGCCTCCGGCGCGGACTCCGCTACAAACTCGAGAAACCGTTCGATCTTGAGGAGGAAGAAATCATATGAGCGCGTGACCGGTCGTGGCGACCGAAACCAAAAGTCCACGAACTCTGTCAGACAAATGCCCCGCTCCGCTAAACCCCTGCAGGTCTGCGGAAACATCTCTGCGAGGTCTCCTCCCCAATGGAGAATCTCGTGCGGCAAATAGGACGCGCGGTACCATGTTAAACCGGTCGCCTCCGCGGCCACTTCCTGCCACTCCGGGCCTGTAACGGGGGCTTGTCCCGAGATGATCCGCGCGTAGCGGGCATAGTCATCGCGCAACTGTTGTCGATTAGGTTGGACTATCGGTTCCTGGGCTGGGCGTGACGGAAGCGTCAGATCTATCGACCGTTTAGCTGCCATTCCTCGGGCTATCGTCTGCTGAACGACGGGGCAGAAACGCCGAACGGCCACTGCATACTCCTCCACAATCGTCTCGATCGGCTTGGTGTCGACTTCAAGCGCCACCGCCCTGAGGCTGACCAGTTTCGGATGGACCAGGACCTGTTCGAGCATGGTGAAGAGGATCGATGGAATCGGCACGGCATGGGCGTCGATCCAGGCAGGAAGCCCCTCTTCCCGGTCTGACTCGCCAACCGACTCATGGCAGGCCAACCCCGCCACGTGGATTTCGACGACTCGCTCCAGAGGAAACTCATCGAGGAATTCCTTGACGAATCGCTCAAGAGTTAGCCGTCGGCAGGCGGCGGTATAGCGATAGACCGTCCAGAGGTGTCCGATGTCCAGCACGAGACCGCAGGGCACTAGAGCCGTCACGAGCCGAAAAAAATAGGGAATCGGTATCGTGCCGGCGGCGAAATAGGTGAGCGGCGGCAACTCCAAGAGAAAGAGCGGCGCGCTCCCGTCCGGCCGGCCACCCTGCTGATCCATTACCTGCTGAACCGTCGCAATATTTGCCGCCACCACTTCAGCACTGAGCGGCATATATAATGGGGGGAGATAGGTGCCGAATGAATAGCCCGCCATCTGCTTCATCGCGCATTCATGATTCAGCCAGAGGCTCCGTATGCTATTGAGCTGCGTGACCATCTCGCTGACATCCTGCTGAAAGAACGGAGACTCTTGAACGTCCGGCTGAGTGATCCACAGTCCTTCCCCGTGGTAAGCCAACGGCATATCCGGCAGAGCCTGTCGAACCGTTGTCAGAGTGGTTGTCGTCGCCTTAAAGACCTCAAGATAGCCCGGCTGCAGTCCTCGCTCCCTGAGCTTTTTCACCAGCTCGAACAGATCAGGAGAATAGACGTCAACTGACAGTCCCATCCCCTGTGGAGGAATCTGCCTGAGGCGACGCAGAAAGTCTTGTTGAGCGAAATCGTGCTTAACCATCGATCAATTCTTGTGTTGGCTCAATAATTCTTCTAGTCTATTCGTAGAACCCTTGGTTTTACAAGCGAAGATCCAGCACGGACGAGGGCGCCCCATCTGCTATACTTGATTGATGTTGCCGGGGGGCAGAACCCTCACGAATCGTGCACGCGCGAGTCGGAAGAGAGTTACACCCATGCCGGACGCCAATGACAATCCCTCCAAGGCTGCCAATTTTTCACAAACTGTGATTGCCCATATGATGACACCAGGAGTCGTGCAAATTCCCGGAGACGTTTCCGTCAGTGAAGCTGCGCTGCTGCTCGAACGAGAACAGGCGCCCTGCCTGTTGGTGAAGGATACCGATGCGCAGTTCGGTCTGATGACGCCGACCGACATCGTCAAGAAAGTCGTTGCGCAGGGGCTCGAACCGCACGACATCGAAGTCCGTACGATCATGACACGCCCGGTACAGTTCATCGAACACGATCGGGCCTTATCGGAGGCCTCGATGCTCATGATGGCGACGGGTGCCTCTCTTTTGATCGTCACGAAACAGAACCAGCCGATTGGGGTGCTCAGTGCGCAAGATCTGATGCTCAGCCCGCCAAGACGTGGCACGAGGATCCCCGTCGTGGTGAGTGTGATCGGACGAGTCGCGGCGCAGGGGCTCAACTATAACGCTATGATCACCCAACTGAACCACGTCGGCGCGTTGGTCGAATCGGCGACGAAGCTCACGCCAAAGGCGAACGTCGTACTGGCGTTTTCTATTTCTGGTCAAAACACTCCCCTGACTATTCGCGGGAAGGTTCTGGCCAGCGAAATTCCCGGAACAGAATCCGATGAAACCTCAAGCGGGACCCGCACCTGGCATGCCGATATTCAGTTCACCGACCTCTCATCGTCCGATCTCTCGCGCATCAGGGCCTGGGCACTTCAGAGAATGCCTCCCTCTCCTGATCGTTCCTAACCTCACGCATATTCTCCGTTCTTTTGACCAATCAGCGATCAGCTGATAGAATTTTCCCTCGACCTAGGATAGAACTATAACCGCACATGGATGACCCGATGAAGACCTCCCAGACCCGTTCCCGTCCCCTCCCTTCGAACGAGGAGTTGCTCAGCCAAATTCGCCTCCTGCTCGACAGTCCGGAAGACGACCTGCAGGCCGCGATCATGAAGGAGCTCCTGGTCGGGACGCTTCGGCTCCACGACTCCCATCTGGATGTCCTGGATTTGAAGATCGTCAACCGCGCCGTGAAAGAGCTGCGCCACGCCTTTCGCGTCTTTCACGACTACCGCGATCGACACAAGGTCAGCATCTTCGGTTCGGCCCGCACCGCCTCGGATGATCCGAATTATTTTATGGCCTTTCAGTTTTCCCGTCAGATCGTCGAGGAAGGGTTCATGGTCATTACCGGTGGGGCCGACGGGATCATGCGCGCGTGCCAGGAGGGCGCCGGACGAGAGAACAGCTTCGGGGTCAATATTATGTTGCCCTTCGAACAAGGCCCGAATGCCACGATCGCCGATGACCCCAAGCTCGTCACGTTTAAATACTTTTTCACCCGCAAATTAATCTTTCAGAAAGAGGCGAACGCCATTGCATTGTTCCCCGGCGGCTTCGGGACACATGATGAAGGCTTTGAAATTTTGACTCTCGCCCAAACCGGCAAGAGCGATCCACAGCCGATCGTATGTCTCCAGGCTCCCGGTTGCGACTATTGGGACGAGTGGTATGCCTTCGTCACACGCCAACTCTTGGCCCGTAAACTGATAAACCCTGAAGATCTCAGCCTATTCAAAATCACAACGTCCGTGGACGATGCGATCGATGAGATTAGGAGTTTTTACCGCCGATTCCATTCCATTCGATATGTGGGCCGGCTCTTGGCCATGCGGCTTAAAACGAGCATTTCCCCCGAACAAGTGGCCGGCCTTCATGACACGTTTGGCGATTTGTTATCTGAGGGCACCTTCGACTTGCGCGGGCCTCTCCCCGAAGAACTCGACGAGCCGAATCTTAGGGAGTTGCCTCGGTTGACCTTTACCTCCAACCGCCGGAGCGCGAGCCGGTTACGTCAGTTGATCGACCATCTCAACGCACTCTGACCTCTCCTCACAAAGACGCTTTAGTCTCGGCGGAGCATCATGGTATGCTCCGCCACAATGGCTGATTCTCGCACACAGCATCCCTTCTCTGAGCCCCCCACAGTCGTCCTCTATCACGCCGATTGTGCCGATGGGTTCGGCGCCGCCTGGGCGATCTGGAGTCAATATCCCACGGCTCGGTTCATTCCCGTCAAACACGGGAATCCTCCTCCCGCAGGGCTACAGGACCAACGAGTCGTCATCGTAGATTTCAGCTATGCCCGCGAGACGTTGGAAACCATGGCCGCTGAAACGCAGGCCCTCCTCGTGCTCGATCATCACATCACCGCAGAAAAGGCCCTTGTCGGCCTTCCCTATGCTTATTTCGACATGAAGAAGTCCGGAGCGGTCCTGGCCTGGGAATGGGCGCACAATCAGCCGACGCCGTGGCTCCTCGACTATGTCCAAGACAAAGACCTCTGGACCTGGGCACTCCCCTCAAGTCGGGAAATCAATGCGGCGGTGGCGTCTTATCCATTCGATTATCACCTCTGGAGCAACTTCAAGCAGAAGGAGTTGGAACAGGAGGGTCGAGCCATCCTACGTTATGAAAACGAACTTGTGAGCAAGCTCGCGGCGCAGGCAATGTTGATCGACTTTCACGGAGCCATCGTGCCGTCAGTCCAAAGCGCGGTCCTGACCAGTCAGATCGGCGAACGCCTGTCCGCGGAGCATCCGTTCTGCGTCGTGTGGCACGATCGCGATGGACGCCGTTATTACAGCATGCGTTCGCGAGAGGACGGAACGGACGTAGGGGCCATCGCCGCCTCCTTCGGCGGTGGAGGCCATACGCATGCGGCAGGGTTTTCAGTGCTACTTGGCCCTGATGGCACCTTGCCGGATAACCCGGCTCTTCCCCGATCGGTCATCGACCGTCGCCGTCCTCCCTCCCAGTGAGAGCACCGTGATTCCTCTGCACGACGACAACCCGACCGAACTGACGCCGGTGGTTACGGTCGCCTGTATCGCGGCCTGCGTGCTCGTATTTTTCTACCAGGTAAGTCTTCCCGTCGGCTCAGGAGACACATTCGTCTTTCAGTACGGGGCAATCCCGGCTCTCATATTCGGGCAGGCCAACCTCCCTGAGATGAGCATAACCATTCCCCCCTACGCCACGTTGATCACGAGTATGTTTCTCCACGGCAGCTGGATGCACCTCATCGGGAATATGCTGTACCTCTGGGTCTTCGGGAACAACATCGAAGACGTCATGGGACATGCGAAGTACGCCCTGTTCTACCTCACATGCGGGATTGTGGCAGCCTTGAGCCACGCCCTGACCGATCCGTCCTCGCCTGTTCCCATGGTTGGAGCAAGCGGCGCCATTTCCGGTGTCTTAGGCGCCTATGTACTGTTGTTCCCACGAGCCCGCGTGCTGGTTCTGATACCAGGCCTGGGCACAACAAGGGTGGCAGCGGGTGTCGTCCTCGGCATGTGGTTCGTGTTGCAACTGTTGAGCGGGGGGATGAGCATCGGCAGCAAGGGGGGCGGCGTAGCATTCTTCGCCCATATCGGCGGATTCCTCGCTGGAATGGCACTGATTGGTCTGTTCAAACGCCGGAACGTGCCCTTCTTTGCACTAAGCCGCAGAGACCGGTGGGAATAACTAGGAGGATCCTGAAACGATCCCTCCTTGCTGATCTGGTTAGTCTGTGTCAACCAAACAAACTAAGCAGACCATCCTGTTTTCACGCATCCAGCAGTTCACGCACTTTTTCCACCAGCCCAGTTTGTCGATAGGGACGCCTCAAGAGATACCGCGGGTTGAGCCGATGAGACACCATCGCCTCATCGTCATATCCAGAGACAAAGAGCGGCTTCATCATCGGGTGTCGCTTCAACAACCGTCTGGCTAAGTCACGCCCACTGATCTCCGGCATGATGAGATCGCTTACGGCCACATGGACGGCTCCGGGATGCTGCTGGGTGAGCAGCAACGCTTCAACGGACGAGCTCGCCTCCAAGACCTGATAGCGATGCCGCAACAACGTGGAGAGCGCGAGCTTACGATCGATTTCATTTGGTTCCACCAACAGAACCGTTTCCTGGCCCTTAGCTGTGACCTTTGCCAGTATCGACGGAGTAGATGACCGCCCCTGCCCTGCGAGGGGAAGCGCCACCCGCACCACGGTGCCCTGGCCAGGCTGGCTGACGACATCGACTTGGCCCGCACTTTGTTTCACGATGCCATAGACCGCGGTGAGTCCAAGTCCCACATTCATTTCCTTTGTGGAGAAGAAGGGCTCAAACATGTGCGACTGGGTCTCCAGGCTCATCCCTCCTCCGGTATCGCTCACTTGAATCAGCACCTTGGACTGATGCTCCGCCCTTCCATTCACAGACTCACTCTCATGCCCAGAGAACACTTGCTTTGCTTCAATCCGGAGCCGACCACCATGTGGCATGGCATCCCGTGCATTCACCGCAAGATGAAGTAGGACCTGTTCGAGTCCTTCACGATCAACCTCGACATCCATCAGCACATCTTCAATGACCATGTCCAGTTCAATGGGTGCGGGCAGCAGTCCTCGAATCACTCCACGAATCTCCTCGAGCACGGCCTTGATCGAAAGCACCTGCCGAAAGTGGCCGTCGTGGAGGCCCAACCATGCCAATTGAGCGGTTAAGGCTGCAGCCTGCCCCCCGCTTCGAAATATGTCATCGACCGGCCCATAGAGTAGGTCGTCCGACTTGAGGCGGGATAGAACTACGCCTGTCTGTCTCCCGATTACCGAAACGATATGGCTGAGTTCGTTGGCAATCCCCCCGGCAACCCGACCGATCGCTTCCATCTTCTGGGCCTCATGCAATTGCTGCTCGAGACCTTGTCGCTCCTGCTTCTCCTGCCGGACATGCTCGTTCGCCCTTGAGAGATCGCTCTTTAGACCTTTGATACGGACCTCTAGCTGATCGCGCGACGTTTGCAGGGCCTCTTCAGTCTCTTGCAGGGCCTCGATACTCCCCAGCAATAGTTTTTTTTGCTCCCGTTCGGCCCCGATTGTTTGCAGCGCGAGCCCGTAAAACGTCGCCATCACCAACAGAACCGGCACTCCTAGCAGATGCCCGACCGACAAAGAACCGGTTTGTACGACCCCTTGATAGAGGGTGATGCCGTACCCGGCACAGAGCAACAGAGAGAACGCAATGACATGGGAAAGCCGGCGCACCGAGGCGGCAATCAACATGAGCAGGAAATACGACAGATAGAGATCCGATCGAGCGTTACCCGAAAGGTAGATTGTCCCGGTGACGAACACCGTATCGATCCCGATCAGAGCCCCGCTGAACCAGGTGGCCTGTAGGATTGAGGTCCGCAGAAACAACAGGCAGAGGACCATCGCCGCCAACCCACCGACGATCACCTCGCTCATCAGCCGGCTTGCGATCAGCTCCGCCCCGGACAGTAACTGGTAGGCCAACATAATGCCGACCAGCGACTGGAGCACAACATATCGTGGACGCGAAATGGCACTGTCGGGAGTCGAATCCGCTGAAGGCGGCTCGACATGATTCTCAGAGGGGAAAGCCAGACTGCTCATTCGTATCAACTCTTGCTCGGGTTACGAAAGACTAGGGTGGAGCAAGTCCTGTACCGATCACAACCAGGGCAGATCCACGTGTTTCCCATAGACTATGCCCTGAGCCGTTGAACCGTCTGATCCATCTTCCTACAGTAGGTCACAAAATAGAACGACGTGGGATAGCCAAAAAACGGCTTATAGGTTGGGCTTGCCTGGGTAGTGCTAAGTGAGAGACAGCTCGATCCTGTTCACAGCATCCTGTCGGTTGATGCCGGATAGAAACGATCCAGAGGAATGAACCAGGCTATGCAGACAGGGTGGGACCGTTCATCAGTCCGTCATGAAATTGCTTCGCATGATCGAGGGCGAGACTGAGCGTCTCGCCGAGGAACGTGACATGTCCCATCTTGCGACGGGGACGAATCATTGGTTTGCCGTAGAGATGGAGCACCGCGCCGGGAATATTCAGCAGGGTTCGACAGCCTGCGCCCTTCATAATGGTCGCGGCATCGTCCCCAATGAGATTCACCATGACGGCTGGGCTCAGCAGACGCACTTCACCCAGCGGCATGCCACTGGTAGTACGTACCTGTTGCTCAAACTGGGACACGCTGCAGGCATCAAGCGTGTAATGGCCTGAGTTATGGGGCCGCGGGGCAATTTCGTTGATGAGCAGTTCCCCGCTGGGCAGCTGAAATAATTCGAGGCAGAATACCCCGACCCCTTCCAGACGATCCACGACCTGACGCGCAAGAGTTGCTGCTCGCTCGGCCAGAACTGAAGACCCGGGGGCCGGCACCTTGGTGGTTCGAAGGATCCCATCTTCATGTTCATTCTCAGCCAACGGATAGGTGCAACTCTGTCCGTCAGATCCACGGACCACCAGGATCGAGAGTTCCCGTTCAAACGGCACGAAGGATTCCACGATCCACCGCATGCCAGGGCGAGCGGATTCCGATAATGCCCCTTCCACCTCCCGGACATCGAACTCCCGGAGGATTCGCCACTGTCCCTTACCGTCGTAGCCAGCCGTGGCCGTTTTACAGAGGGCGGGATACCCGACTTGTCGGACGGTCGTTGCCAATTGATCGGGAGCAGTCAGGGTGGCGAAGGAAGGGACGGGAAATCCGTTGGAGGCCAAGAACCCCTTTTGTTCGAGGCGATCCTGAATCACGCTCAGGACAGCACTTGATGGACGAACCGGCTTCCGCTGCTCCAACTCTCGACAGAGCGCCGCCGGGATATTTTCCCATTCATAGGTCACGACGCTGACCAGGTTGGCAAATCGCTCAAGAATGTGCTGGTCGGTGAACGGAAGGGGAAAACTGTGCGTGGCAACACGATGAGCCGGTGCTTCTAGATCCGGATCCCAGACGGCAACGTGATAGCCGAGACGCCGTGCCGCCATGGTGAACATGGCGCCCAATTGTCCTCCGCCCAGCACGCCCAGGACAGATCCTGGCTCGATGACCACTGACTTCACGACCGTCGACTCGAACGGCCAGGACCTTTCGTTCCGGTCACCAGGCCCTTCGCTTCAGGAGACTGGAGCACGCTCTCCGTCTGTGCCTCACGGAATAATTTCACACGGGCGGCAATCGCTGGATACCGGCCCGCCAGGATTTGCGCAGCAAGCAAACCGGCATTCTCAGCTCCTCCGATGGCCACCGTGGCGACGGGAATCCCCTTTGGCATTTGCACGATGGAGAGGAGCGAATCCAGTCCGCGAAGATTCTCCGTCGGAATCGGGACCCCAATGACCGGCAGATGCGTCTTCGCAGCCAGCATCCCGGGAAGATGGGCTGCCCCGCCGGCACCGGCAATAATGACTTCGATCCCCCGGCCCGGAGCTTGTTCTGCATAGGTGAACAAGCGATCCGGAGTCCGGTGCGCGGAGATGACCATCAATTCATTGGGAATCCCGAGATCCGTCAGAATCGTCACAGCCTTCTCTAAGATCGGGAAATCGGATTTGCTTCCACCCACCACCCCGACCAAGGGATGCGGACGCTCCGTTCCTCGCCGCCGTGATTGTCGTCCTCTACTGAGACGAGGCATATTCTCGCTGGCCCTTCTCCCACGGCTTTATTGCTCATGGCTCTCAACGGAGCCCCCACCTTAGCGATTCTCTGCCTGAGGGTCAAGGTCACCCCCCTCTCCAGAAAAACCGGTTCCCACAGAGAAATTGACCGAATGAGCCGCTTTCCACTATGATGACCACGTTGCATTGGTTCCCCTGCCTCTGGCGAGGAGGGTTCGGTGGCGCGCTTCACGCAGAATTTGCGAAACAGAGTCCGCTCCCTCGTCCGACGGGACACCGGTCTGGATGAGATCGCGATCGACGACCTTGCGACCTCAGCAAAGCTTCAGTCCTGGGAAGCGGTCCAAATCCCCGAACGCCTCAGGTTTTCCTCACGCCTCGCCATCAAGCTGGTGCTGCTGTTTCTCCTAATCATTGCCTTCGTGCCCTGGACTCAGACGATTACCGTCACCGGACAGCTCTCCGCATATACGCCCTACGAGCGCCCGCAAGATATCGAAGCGCAGATCACCGGACGGATCAAGAAGTGGCACATCTTTGAGGGGGTGCGCGTCAAGCAAGGCGATCTCATTCTTGAATTGGATGACTACGATCCCAACTTCATGTCTCCGGACCTCCTGTCTTTCCTGGACCAGCGACGCAATGCACTTGACCAAACTCGCAAGGCGGCGCTCGCGCGCGCCGAACAATTGGATAAACGGATCAAGGAGATGCAGAACCTCGTCAAGTCTGCCGTCCCCTCCGCCCAGGCGCGCGTGATCGAATCGGAAAACAAGGTCCGGGAAGCCTACCAAAAAGTCGAAGCGGCAAAAATTGCAGTCGCGACAGCCGAACTGAACGTGGACCGGCACAAACAGTTAGCGGAGCAGGGTCTCGTCTCACAACGCGAACTTGAGTTGACTATCCAATCGGCGCTCGCCACCAAAGCCGATTTGACAGGGGCACAGGCCAACCTCAAGGGGGCAGAACAGGCCATGAAGGCCCTCAGCTTCGGCCGCGACCAGGTCAGCGCCGAAGTCCTGCAACGATTGCTCGATGCAGAGGCGGCCCGTGATGCCTCCGTCGGCGAAGCAGCGAAAGCCACCGATCAGCTTGCCGATGTCTCATTGCGGATGTCCAACGCGGAACAACGCCGGCTCGCCGGCCGCATCCTGGCCCCGATCGATGGTACCGTGGTGAAGATGGCAGAAACCGGGGCCGGCGAAACTGTCCGTCCCGGAGACAAACTCGTGAAGATCTCTCCGGCGAGCGCAGACAAAGCCATTGAGATGGTAGCTGACGGAATCGACGCCCCGCTCCTCAACGTGGGCCGCAAAGTTCGCATCTTGTTCTACGGGATTCCCGCCATTCCTCTCCCAGCCTGGCCGGAGATCATGGCTGGCACCTATGGCGGATTAATCAAGGTCATCGACCAAGTCGACGACGGCAAGGGTAACTTTCGTTTCTGGGTGGTCCCGGATCCCGATGATCGAACCTGGCCTCCACAGGAACATGTCCGCCAGGGAACCAAAGCCATGGGATGGGTCATCTTGAACCGAGTCCCCCTGTGGTACGAACTCTGGCGGCGCTTCAACCTTTTCCCGCCGGATTATCAAGAGCGCCCACCAAGCCTCATCGACACCCTCTTGCCGAAAGCAGGGCGAGGTGCGAAGTAAACGCGACTTGGCAGGTTCTGTCTCGTCTCAGTTTACCTTCACCTCAACCAACATTGCTGTGCCGCTGCAGGGTCTAGCGCTCGCAGCGGCCTCTCGCCCATCTGACGAAAGGAGTGTGCCCCATGAATTCTAATCACTGCCTCTCGGTCGCTCTGCTCCTGGGAGTGATCGGGTTGAGTCCCCTTCCAGCCTCTGCGGGAGACGCGATGAAATCGAAATCGCTTCCCCCGATTCCCTTGAGTGTGGAAGAGGTTCACGCTTGGATTGACCGTTCTCACCCACTCCTCAGAGGAGCCGGTACAGAGAAAGTGATGGCACGCGGGAAAATGCTCAAAGCGCTAGGCGCCTTTGAGCCAACCCTCATCAACGCTACGGAAGTCGAACGATTCATTTCGAGTTCCAACCCCGCGGCCGGCACTCAAACCAAAGGGTTCAACGACACTATTCTCGAAGCTCGCCATCCGTGGGGAATCCGTGGCAGCGCCGGTATCCGCGACGTCATCGGAGGACCGGCCATGATTCCTGATCTCGGATTCAACAACAACAGGAACCAGGTCATCCTGGGGGCATTCTTTCCCCTCCTCAAAGGATTGATGACGAACCCCGATAATGCCGAACTCCAGCGATCCGAATTGGCCAATCCACGAGCGGAGGTGCAAATCTCCCAAGTGAGACAGGACCTGTTTCTCGCGGCCGCCACACAGTTTTGGGATTGGGTCACCGCGGTGAAGCTTGCAGAAGTGCAGCGCCGCGCTGTGGGAATTGCCGAAGATCGGTCTAGACAGGTCGAGGGGCGCGCCAAAGCGGGAGCCGTCGCGCCGCTTGACGTCGTCGAGGCCAATCAGGAAGTCCAACGTCGGCGCGAGGTGGCCATCGCCGTGCAGCGCCTGGTCGAGCAAGAACAACTCAAGCTCTCCATGTTTCTCTGGGAAAATAACGCCCCCGTCACCCCATCGCTGGAACGAGCCCCTGATTTCCCGCCGCAAATGCTGGTGCCGGCGCTTGACACCATCCAGGCCCATAAACTCCAGGCGAAGGTCGATCGCCCGGAGGTCAAGGAAATCGGTATCGAGGCAAAGCTCAACAATATCGACCTGGAACTAGCCAAAAACAACCTCCTCCCGAGCCTGGATGCGGAGGCAGCGCCGGCCCGCATGCCGGAGAAGTTCGTGTTGGGCCTCGGCTACAGCTTTGGGATAGAACTCAGGATTCCGATCCTCCAGCGGAAGAGCCGCGGTGAAGTCCTGGAAGCGCAAGGCAAGGCGGATCGATTTGTCCTCATGCAGCAGTTCCGCGAGCAACAAGTGCTCGTCGATGTCGACAATGCCCTTTCCGCCATCGAACGAGCCAAGGAGCGGGTAGCGGCCGCAGTCGAATCGCTCCGCCTGGCGAAAACGCTCGAGGAGGGGGAGCGCTTCCGGTTTAGCCTGGGGGCAACCAGCATACTCTTCGTCAACTTGCGGGAACGGAACTCGGTCGATTCAGAAAGCCAGGTCATCCGCGCCAAGGCGGACTATCAGAAGGCTCAGGCCTTGTACCAGTGGGCCATCGGATCTTGGGCGAGGACAACGCCGTTCGTGACTCCCGTCACGTATCGTGCAAGAGATTGATGAGAAGAAGTGGCTTTTCTTTCTGTGCTTTGCTAGCGTTAGCCAAATAGGCGTCTGCTCCCATAAGCGCCTCATCCTGACTCTGGCCAGGCGGTGCAACGAGGGGCGTGACCGAACTGAGGAAGAAGGCGGAATCCGTGCAAAGTCAGGTCGGTAACCAACCAAGCCTGTTTCAGTCGATGCTCGGGTGCCTGGGCGTCCTCTTCCGCTTGGAACGGAGGATCCTCGCCCTGATCTTCTCGTATTCGCTCGCCATTGGACTCTTCTCGCTCATCGTCCCACTCACAGTCCAAGAGCTCGTCAACACGTTTGCCTTCGCGATTCAACCCATCACCATTGTGACCCTCGCGGGAGTGATGGTGGCCGGGCTCCTGTTTGTCGGAGCGTTTCGTGCCTTGCAGTTCTACGCCGTGGAGGTGTTGGAGCGCCGGGTTTTCGCCCGCGTTGCCCTCGGGATGGCCCAGCAGTTGCCCCATCTGCAATTTTTAGGGTTCAAGCCCCGCTATGCCAATTACTTCATGGAGACGATCTTTATGCAACGGGCGCTCTCTGTGCTCCTCGTTGACCTGATCAATGTCATCGTGGGTGGCGCGGTGGGCATGACCATCCTCGTCTTTTATCATCCGTACTTCTTGCTCTATAACGCACTGCTCCTGGCAGGATTCACCGTCGTCTTTTTTCTCATGTCGCATGGAGGACTCAAGGCCACCATCGACATGTCAGATGCAAAGTATGAGACCCTGCACTGGTTGCAGGAGATCTCTTACAATCTACTGCACTTCAAAGCCACGGACAGCCAAGCGCTGCTGATGCGAAGAACCGACGAGTTAGTCCACTCCTATGTCGAGACCAGACAAACTCGATTCGGCGTTCTGATTCGCCAGTACTTAGGATCGGTCGGCTGGCAAGCCGTCGCCCACAGCGGACTCCTCGCCACCGCCGGATGGTTGTTGTCCGTCGGCCAGTTGACGCTCGGACAACTGGTGGCCGCCGAGGTCGTCGTCAGCGGTCTCCTCTTGAGTTTCGATGCCGTCGTCAAGCGCATGGGACACATTTATTACTTCTTAACCGGTTTGAACGAGCTTGATTTTCTCTTCTCGCTTCCGAAGGACCAAGCCTCCGCCACCCTGTCCGTCCCGCTGCCGGATCCCACTATTCACGGTATTCGCGTGACCTGCAAAGACCTCGCGGTCATCCACCCAGGAATGCCGCCGATCTTCGAGCATTTCAATCTTGAAGTCACCCCTGGCGAAAAGATCGGCGTCTACGCCGGTACGACAACAGCCAAAACGTCGCTCGCACGAGTCTTGGCGGGCCTGGAGACGCCGACTGGCGGCGTCCTTCGCTACAACGGAGTGGACCTTCGCCACCTCGATCTTCAGGCCATCAATCGTTGTCGAGGGTTCATGATCGACTCCCAGCTCACCCTGTTTGAAGGCACGATCGAGGATAATATCGTCCTGGGACGATCCTATATTCCTTACAGCGACGTCCGGTGGGCTTTGCGCTTCACCGAACTGGAAGAAGACGTCGACGCGCTCCCGCAGGGGCTCAAGACCCATATCCGAGCCCCCGGGAAAATTCTTGCCCCGACGCATATCATGCGGATCTTGCTCGCACGTGCGATCCTGGCCCGTCCGCAAATTTTGATCTTTGACGGCATCATCCACACCATGCAACCAACTTTGCGCGAGACCGTCTTGCGGCGGCTCTGCTCAAAAGACGAACCCTGGTCGGTGATCTTTGTGTCGAATGATCCGAATCTCACACCGCACGTCGACCGGCGAATCATTCTGGATTGAGTGGAGGAACTCGGTGGGACTCACAACCTTTGTCAGATCATTTCGCCCGAGCGCCTCGCAACTGTTCATCAGCCTGCTGATCGCCGGCCTGGGCTGGCTGAGTGGACAAGCCTTAAGCAGCGTCGACCAAGACCTGCGGATCATGTATACCGAGTACACGCTCGGGGCCACCGATCTCGCCCACATTTCTGCAGACGTCATGCGATATCGGAACACCATCATCCGCGCCCTCCAAGCGGACAGCCAGAAGGACTTCGAGCGGATCACGGAATCCTTGCCCGCACAGCGTGCGAGAATTCAGCATGCAGTGGACCGTTATGCTGCAGCAGGGCTCCGCGTTTCACGGAGCGGCCGAAGTGAACCGGAAGATATCGAGGCGGTCCGGCGTAGTCTCGACCAGTACTTTTCCGTGGCAAGCACGACCGTGCAACTCTTGACGCAGGAATGGACGGCCGTCTCCCCGACAGAACGGGAAGCCATCAGGCGAAAAGCGGAAGAACACGCCTCCGACAACGCAGGCCCAAAAATGATTCAAGTCAGTCTGGCGCTGGATCGACTATTGGATACCGTGGCGGACGTGGCAAAAGATATGCGCGATGAAGGCACCAAGGCGATCCAACGCACGAGCCTGCTGCTCGTCGGTGGAAGTTTTGTCATCGCCTTCTTGAATCTCTTTCTCACCAGGCAGCGCGGAGGGACCTCCCGTCAGGCTGACGGCCCGGACGAGCCTGAGATCAATCTCCGCCACACCCTCCGCCCGCTTCCGCTGACCGGTGACATCCCACACCCAGCACTGCGTCCTAAGTAGTTCGCTTCTGGGTCACCCTATCCCGCTTATCACCCTGACTACTCCCCCGTTCGACAGCCTGAAAGAGTTGCATACGCTCCTCTCTTGTGAGTGGCTTCCACGTTCCTGGTACCAATCCGTCAAGCGTAATATGCATGATCCGAACACGATGCAACGTAAGCACTCGATACCCCAAGACTTGGCACATGCGCCTGATCTGTCGATTGCGTCCTTCGGTGAGGATGATCCGGAACCGTGCGGGACCGAGTCGTTCGATCCGGCAGGGTTTGGTCGGACGTTCGAGAATGAGGACCCCTTGAGCCATGCGGTCGATGAACGTCTGATCGAATGGATGATCGACTGACACCTCGTATTCCCGTTCATGTCCGTGCTCAGTTCGTAGAATCTCGTTTACGATATCCCCGTCGTTCGTGAGAAGAATAAGGCCGGACGAGTCCTTGTCGAGTCGACCGATCGGGAAGATCCGCTCCGGATGGCCGATCTCCGCGATGATGTTACGGGGCACATGCGACTCACTGGTCGTCGTCACACCCACCGGCTTGTAATACTTGATATAGAGCGAGGCCGTCCCCCAGGGAATCACCTGACCATCTCGCGCGATGACGTCGTGAGGACCGACCTGATCTCCCAACCGGGCCACTCGCTGATTGATAGTCACGCGACCGGATTCGATCAGGCGATCGGCCTCTCGTCGAGAGCAAATACCGTGGTGTGTAAAAAACTTATTGATGCGAAGCTTGTCGGTCACAGGGTAGGTATGCCGTTTCAGTGGACGCGACGGCCCGCTTTGATCCGTCCCAGCATACGGTAGATCAATCGGGCGATACAAAACTGAGGAGCGACAAACCCTTCGATCGGGGCAATCTCGCTGATATCCATCCCGAGGATACCAGGTCCATTGGCCAAGGCTGTCACGAGGTTCACCGTGTCGTACCACCCCAACCCACCGGGCTCGGGAGTGCCGAGCGCTGGGACCAGTGAGGCATCAAGCCCGTCACAATCGAAAGTCAGGTAGACCGGCCCACGACAGGCCTTCACCACTTCGGGAACCCAGCGGGAGGCCTTGCCTTCGTAGGGGCCGGACGGGTCAAGAATCCTGGCGGCAAAGAACGTGGCGATTCGATCGGTGCTCTTAATGCGATCAATTTCTTCTGGAGAGATGGAGCGAATACCGACTTGGACCAACGGCAACCCGTCGTCGACAACGCGGGCCATCACGCTGGCGTGGCTGTATGGGTTCCCCTGATAGGCCTTCCGCAAGTCGCCATGCGCATCGATTTGCACCACGCAAAGATCAGGATAGTGTCGGGCATGGGCCCGAATGGCTCCAAGCGCGCCGGTATGTTCCCCGGTTAATGTGACAACAAACCGCCCGGTCCCGACATGGGGAGTGACAAACGCCTCAATCGCATCCACCGCCTGCTGATCGACTTTGCCATTAAGGTCGAGCGAGCGAATGGTGGCAACCCCGCCCCACTCTCGATAGGGCTCACACTCGAGTGTTTCGTCATACAACTCGACCTGTTGAGACGCCTCGATGATGGCTGAGGGGCCTCGATCGGAGCCCAGAACATAGCTGGAGGTATGTTCGTAGGGCGCCGGCAGGACGTAGACGCCCGCTTGATCAGGATGGCACCAGGGCTCTTCGAGCCCGAGGAAGTTCTGGTCGATCCCTTCCCATCCGGCGGGAAGTGTCATGGGCGTATACTCACGCGGCAGGGTTACCGACGCCGCTTCGGCAGATTTTCTTCTGGGATGAACACGGCCAACGCCACCACCGTCGTCCAGCGATTGGGTTTCCCGACAGCGGACTGGGTGATGTTGAGGGTCCGAACGATCTTGCCTGCCATTTTGAAGACTTGTTCACGTTCTTTCCACGCGATGTTCGGATCGAATTCGACGCCGAGCGTCGTGGCCAACATCTGCGCTGCCAAGTCTTCCGTATACTCACCCGTCTCTTCATCGGTTTCGCCATGCGCGTGGTGCTCAGACAGATACCCGTAGGTTCGACGATCCGTGGGGATCGCCAATCCAATCGACGCGGAGGCCAGGCGATTCCGTTCATTCGTTTCCGACCGCGCCATCACACAGAACGTGATTTCACCGGGGTTCAACAACTTCTCGCCGCGCGCACGCGGGACAATTTTACAATTCGGCGGAAGAATCGACGAGACCGTGACGAGGTTACAATAGGCGACGCCGGCGCTACGCAAGGCCTGCTCGAAGGAGGCCAGCTTTTCCTTGTGGACTCCGACGCCTCGCGTCAGAAACATATGCGTAGGTACCATCGTCTCTTCTCCTTACTTCGTCCGACCAACCGGGTGACGGACGCCTCGTTAGCTGAAATGCATGCCCACAATAAGCCTCAATTAGGCACAGGGTCGCTGTTGTACCAAGATTGGCAGAGCTTCGCAATATCCTGCGGCGTTTTTTTCCTTTAGGTCCCGGCCGGTGGTTTCAGGTTCAATACCAGCATGCGAGGCTCGGTCATGTCCTCGATTGCGGCCCGAACCCCTTCACGCCCGACCCCGGAGTCCTTCACACCACCATAGGGCATGTGGTCGGCCCGAAATGTCGGAATCTCGTTTGCCAGCACGGCCCCAACTTCAAGGTGCCGAAAGGCATGAAAAATTTTATTCACATCCTGAGTGAACACCCCTGCCTGGAGGCCATAGTCGGACTGGTTGAGCACCGTGATCGCTTCGCTGAATTGGCGGTAGGGAGTTACGGTCACCACCGGCCCGAACACCTCCTGGCAAGAGACTTTCATCGTTGGTGTGACGTGCGAGAGCACGGTCGCCTCCATCACCGAGCCCATGCGTTTGCCTCCCAGAAGCACACGCGCCCCCTGCGACACGGCTTCCCCGACCCACGCCTCGATACGATGGGCCGCGGTCGGATCAATCAGTGGCCCGACTACCGTCGAATCGTCGTTCGGGTCGCCGGCTTTCAGACGCGCGACTTGTAACAGGAGCTTTGTGGTAAAGAGGTCCGCGACGGAATGATGGACGAAGATTCGCTGCACGGAAATGCAGGTCTGACCGGCATTTCCGAACCCGCCGACTGCGCAGCGCTGTGCGGCAAAGTCCAGATCGGCATCGGGCTCCACGATCACGCCCGCGTTCCCGCCGAGTTCCAACACCACCTTCTTCTTCCCGCACTTGGCCTTCAACATCCATCCCACGGCGGCGCTGCCGGTAAAGCTCAAGAGTTTGAAGCGAGGATCGACGACAAGCTGTTCTGCCACCCTGTTGTCGCAGGGCAGGATGTTGAGTGCGCCAGGAGGAAGTCCGGCCTCTAGCACCACTTCACCCAAGAGTAGGGCGGTCAGGGGTGTCTGTGGCGCCGGCTTGATGAGGATGGAATTGCCAGCGGCCAGAGCCGGAGCGACCTTGTGGGCCACAAGATTCAGGGGAAAGTTAAACGGGGTGATCCCGAGCACCGGACCGATCGGAACCCGACGGAGAATGCCGAGATGAGAATCCGTCCCCGGCGTCCAGTCGAGAGGGATCACCTCGCCTGGAATGCGCTTCGCCTCTTCAGCCGCTATGGTGAAGGTCTGGACGGCCCGACTGACTTCCCGCTTCGCGTCGGCAATCGGTTTGCCGGCTTCAGCCGTCATCAGGCTGGCAAATTCCTCACGCCGGCTATAGAGCCCGCCTGCAATCTTTTGGAGCACGTGATAGCGGGCGTGTGACGGCAAGGCCCCCATCACGGCTGCGGCATCGACCGTCGATTGAATCGCAGCTTCGGCGTCGGCGGGACTCGCGTTTGACACCTCGGCGAGCAGCTGCCCTGAAAACGGATTGTTCACGGGGACAACCGTCTCCCCGTGCCGCCACAGGCCTCCAATCAAAAATGGACGTGGTTCCTGCACGAGAGACGCCCCGCGGGTAGTGAAGACTTAGTCGGCAGACTTAACCGCTACTACAATAGGGGCTGGCTCAAGACTGGCCGCCTGCTGGGCAATATCAGCTTTGGCAATCAAATCCTCTGTGCCCCAATCACGAATCGCTTCAAGCGGAAAGGCCTCATAGGTTGAAACGCCGTGGCATGTCGGACAATTCGGCATCGGCACCTTGCAATAAAAGACTTCTGACAAGCACGACATGCACACCCAATAAACCGGCTCCCCGGCGCGTTGCGGAACAGACCAAAACGATTGTGTTGCAGACATAAATAATCCTTAGTGAATGATGGACTGACTATTCTGTGCCTCCGCCGTCAACCCGTAGGACTCCGTGGGAGCCCCCTAGGAGCGCGGGGCAGTGGCCAACATGCGATCAATCTCCTCGGCAAACTCCTCGAACGGGACTGCGCCGGGTATTGCAATCGCCGGCTCTTTCTCGGACGGTCCACCGACCGTCCGTATCAGTAGAAAGCCGGGAGTACCATGGAACCCCCACCGATTCGCTTCCTGGCGATCCTGAAAAATCGATTCGAGGTATTGACGCTCGTCGAAACACTTGGCAAACGCTGCCTGATCCAAACCGATCACCTTCGCGTAGCCCTTGAACGATCCCGAAACTAACCGGCCTCCTCCGCTGAAGAGCCGATCATGCATCGGCCAATATCGACCCTGGGCTCCGGCACAACGTGCCGCCACTGCGGCCTCGACGCCGACCCCCTGGTCCGCTCGAGGATAGTCGCGATAGACAAATCGCACTTTCCCTGTGTCGATATATCTGGCCTGCAAGCGAGGCCAGGTCTCCTGGAAGAACTTCACACACCACCCACACGTGAAGTCAGAATACTCGATCAAGGTGATCGGGGCATCTGCCCGCCCTCTGATCCGTCCGTCCTCCGTGACCGACCCAGCACCAGCCTGAGTCACCTGCACGAGAAACAGCAGCAACACCGCAGCAACTGTGCGAAACAGGTACGCATCCATCATTTGGGGGAAGCTCGCTTTGCTTTGGCGCGCTCCAGCAACCCGACCATGAGGAGAGGCCAGACCACCGTGGCATCACTCAACACTTCAGCAAAGCGCCCGCCTTCTTCCGGCGGCACAAACTTTCCCCACGAAATGCCTTCCTGATAGGTACAGCCGCTCAATCCGCCCCAATAATCCGGTTCCGGACAAATGCGAACACCGTACTGGAATCGAGGCGGCTGTACATTGAGGCCGAGCCGCGTATTGCTGATCTCAATGTAGG
>Ga0209048_10001911_pt1 | contig 21024 bp, 17 predicted proteins | sample FrelakmetCRP12CR_FD_187146 | JGI IMG/M metagenome (GOLD analysis project Ga0209048, IMG submission 187146) | Freshwater lake sediment microbial communities from the University of Notre Dame, USA, for methane emissions studies - CRP12 CR (SPAdes)... | ecosystem: Environmental > Aquatic >... | reverse complement strand
GAATAGTCCGCCCGCCCGCGTCAAAGCGGCAGGCGCCCCCCGTTAGCGGGGTCGTTGCGGCGGACAGCTGCGCCGAACCGCCGACCCCGTATAGCCGCGAGACCCTCCCCGCGCGGCGCGGACTCAACCATTTTTGCCCGCGTTTGCCAAGATGCTAGCGAAGCTAACGCTGCGAGATTCAGACGAGTTTGCGCGCCAGCGCAAAGGCGTCGCGGAAGTCGAGACAGAGCGGCTTGTCCGAGGCCGCCATCTGCTTGAAGAGACCCGCTTCGGCGCCGTATTTGATGTTGCCGATCGCAAGCGCTCCGATGCCGAGGGCGCCCGACGGCGAGATGACGACGCCATTGTCGTGCAGCTCGCAGCCTTCGACGCCAAGCGGGGGAACCGCATTGACATCCGCCGCGATCAATAGATTTTTCGCCGCGGCGAGATCGTCTTTCGTGAGAACCCTAACGCCCGCGCGCGCCGCGCAGAGCGCGATTTCGTTGTCGACAAGAAGCGAGCGCACCTGCTCCGGCGTGCTGCCGTCCGCAGGCTTGACCTTGATCCCGAACCGCTTCGCCATTTCGTCGCCGAGTTTAGCGACGCGTTCGACGCCGCTATAGCCGACGATCGTAACGTCGGCGCCTTCAAGCGCCGAAATCACCGCGGCGGAATAGCCGACGACGCCGGTCGCGCCGTAAATCACGATGCGTGAACCTTTAAGATCGCGCTTCTTGTTGTCCTTCAGCACCTTCTCGACGCAGGCGACCATAGCGCCGGCGGTGGTGAAGGACCCGTAGGGGTCCGCGAAGAGCGAAACCTCAAAGGGCTTCAGCAGCGCTTTCTTCGCGGCGTCCATCATATCGAGCGCGAGAACCGCATCGCGGCCCGCGAAGAAAATTCCGGTGCGCAAGGCTGCGGAAGGCGCGCGCGAGAACATGGCATCCTGGACAAGCGCCGTCACTTCGTCAAGCGTCACATTGGTGTAGGGGATCGCCGCATCGAAGCCCGCATCGAGAGCCATGTTTACGTCGAAGGGGCTCATATGCTTCAACGTGCTCAACATATGCAAAATAGCTTTCGCGGCCATGGGATTTCCAACCCTTTCCTTCTGTCCAATCGAGCGTGTAGAGACGCGCAACGGCCATTGGCCGCATAAAGCGCCGGCGATGCGGCGTCTCGGGACCGGGCGCAAAAAGGCCAAGCCCTAGGCGGCCCCGGACGGACGAAGCGCATAGAACCCAGAACGCGGCCGATGTCCAGCCTCTTAATCGTCGCGCTCCGGCCGCAGGCCGGGCGCGGAGGCGCGCCGACGGGGCTGTTGACGCTTCGCGAGTTTTGACCTTATAAACCGCGCGGCCTGCGGCGTCCGGGAAGGGCGGGAGCGGGCATGTCTGAAATTCTCCTTCAAATGGCGGCGAGCGATGCGCCCGCGAGGCGGCCTTCCGCATTTGAAGCTGTTGGGATCGAAAGGAAGACCATGTCCCGTCGTTGCGAATTGACCGGCAAAGGGGTGCAGACGGGCAATCTCGTCAGCCACTCCAACCGCAAGACGCGCACGCGTTTTCTTCCGAATCTCGTCAATGTGACGCTCTCGTCGGAGGCCCTGGCCCGTTCGGTGCGCCTGCGCATTTCGGCCGCGGCCCTGCGCTCGGTCGAGCATCGCGGCGGCCTCGACGCCTTCCTCGCCAAGGCGAAGGACGAGGAATTGTCGCAGGGCGCCCGCGCATTGAAGCGCGAGATCGAAAAGAAGCAATCCGCCGCCAGCGCGTAGAGCAGACGCGTCTTTACGGCCGTTCCAATCCACATGGCCCCGTCGCTTCGAACGCGTCGGGGAGATCGATGTCTTGTCGCTTCCGGCGCGAAAGGCGTTGAGCTGCTCCAGGTGATATACGCCCGCCCGTTGCGGCAACTTGCTCGGCCGTTGCCTCAGCGCACGCGCATATCCGGCGGGGTCGCTTCTGAGGCGAGCTGCGCAAGAGCTTCGTCGAGCGGCAGGGATGTCTGCGTCTGCGAGCCCAGTCTGCGGATCGAAATCGTGCCGTCGGCGGCTTCTTTCTTGCCGGCGACGAGCAGCACCGGGACTTTCGCGAGCGAATGTTCGCGCACCTTATAGGTGATCTTCTCGTTGCGAAGGTCCGTCTCGACTGAAAGCCCGAGCTTTCGCGCCTTGGCTGCGAGCTCTATCGCGTAGTCGTCCGCGTCCTGTGTGATCGTGCAGATCACTGCCTGCACGGGCGCCAGCCATAGCGGCAGATGGCCCGCATAATGCTCGATCAGAATGCCGGTGAAGCGCTCGAGCGAGCCGAAAATGGCGCGGTGAATCATCACAGGCGTTTTCTTTTCGCTGTCGGGCCCGATGTAATAGGCGCCAAAGCGCGACGGCAGATTGAAATCGACCTGAGTCGTGCCGCATTGCCATTCGCGGCCAATAGCGTCGCGAAGCGTATATTCGAATTTCGGGCCGTAGAACGCGCCCTCGCCCGGATTGATTCCCGTTTTGATGCGGCCGCCGGAGCGCTCGGCGATCTCGCCGAGCACGCGCGTCATGATCGCTTCGGCGTGATCCCACGCCTCATCCGTTCCCACCCGCTTTTCCGGCCGCGTCGAAAGCTTCACGACCACCTCGTCGAAGCCAAAGTCGGCGTAGGTCGAGAGAATGAGGTCGTTGATCTTGTGACACTCCTCGGCCATCTGCTCGTCGGTGCAGAAGACATGGGCGTCGTCCTGCGTGAAAGCGCGCACGCGCAAAAGACCGTGCAAAGCGCCGGACGGCTCGTAGCGATGGACGACGCCGAATTCAGACAGGCGAAGCGGCAGATCACGATAGGATTTCAGGCCATGTTTGAAAATCTGGATGTGGCCCGGACAATTCATTGGCTTGATGGCGTACAGCCGGTCTTCGTCCGTCTGCTCGCGCGCGGGCGCAGAGACGAACATGTTTTCGCGAAACCACTCCCAGTGGCCGGACGTCTCCCATAGCGTCTTGTCGAGAAGCTGCGGCGCGTTGACCTCCTGATAGTCTTTTTTCAGGCGTCGACGCATATAGGAGATGACATTCTGGAAGAGCGCCCATCCCTTGGGATGCCAGAAGATCGCGCCGGGTCCTTCCTCCTGAAAATGGAAGAGATCCATCTCGCGTCCAAGCCGTCGATGGTCGCGCCGCTCGGCTTCCTCCAGCCGATGAAGATAGGCGTCGAGGTCCTCCTGTTTCGCCCAGGCCGTGCCATAGATGCGGGACAGCATCGGTTTTGTGGAATCTCCGCGCCAATAGGCGCCGGCGACCTTCATCAGCCTGAAGGCGCCGCCGATTTTCCCGACCGACGTCATATGCGGGCCGCGGCAGAGATCCAGCCATTGGCCCTGCTTATAAACGCTTAGCGGCTCGTTCGAGCTGATCGAGTCGATCAGCTCGCCCTTGAATGTTTCTCCCTTCGCGATGAACCAGCTCTTCGCGTGATCGCGCGACCACACTTCCCTTGTGATCGGCGCGTCGCGCGCGATGATCTCGCGCATTTTCTTTTCGATGCCCGGCAGGTCCTCGAGCGTGAAGGGCTCTGAGCGATAAAAATCGTAATAGAAGCCATTTTCGATGACCGGCCCGATCGTCACCTGCGTACCGGGATAGAGCTCCTGCACGGCTTCGGCCAGCACATGGGCGGCGTCGTGGCGGATCAACTCCAGCGCGCGCGGGTCCTCGCGCGAAACAAATTCGATTTTCGCGTCGCGTTCAATGGGGTTCGTCAGATCGACCAGCGCCCCGTCGACCGTCATGGCGACGCTGCGTTTTGCAAGAGATGGGGAAATGCTTTTCGCGATGTCGAGTCCGGATACGCCCGGCTCGAACTGACGGGACGCCCCGTCAGGAAATGTGACGGCGACCATATTCTTCTCCTCAGGCGCTCACTCGCCGCTGCCAATCGGCGTAAGTCGCAAAGACGCGCTGTCGCGCGTCCGGGGACTTTGATAAAAAGAACGAAAGGCTTTTGCAACCGCCTTCGGAGCCCTCCGCTGCGCCAGCGCCGCCCCATCAAGGACCCGTTTCGTCTTGGTCCCACATTATCGCGGGCGTCGCTCATAGCCGCGATCTCGCTTGTCGCCTCTATTGCTTTCGCCGCGCTGACATTTCCTGCGCTCACCGGACGCGTTGTGGACGACGCCGGAATTCTTTCGCAGGCCGCGCGCGCGCGGATCGAGGCGAAGGAAAAAGAGCTGGAGGAGAAGTCCGGCATCCAGCTTGTCGTAGCGACGATTCCATCGCTTCAGGGCGCTGATATCGAAAGTTTCGGCTATCAGCTCGGACGCTACTGGAAGCTTGGAGAGGCCAAGAAGAATAATGGCGTGCTGTTTCTCGTCGCGCCCAATGAACGGAAAACGCGCATCGACGTCGGCTATGGGCTGGAAGGAACGCTGACCGACGCGCTGTCGAAGGTCATTATCGCGACCGCCGTGACGCCCAATTTCAAAAAGGGCGATTTCGACGCCGGCGTGGAGCGGGGCGTCGACGCCATCGTCGAAATTTTGACCACCGACAGCGGCGAATGGCAGAAGCGCGCCAAATTGCGGTCCGACGGTCAGCCGGACCCCTTCGATCAGATCATTCCCTTCATCATCTTCCTGCTCATCGTTTTCGCCTTCCTTTGGATGGCGCGAAACGCAAGCGGAGGGCGACGCTACGGACAAGGCGCCGGCCCGATCATCTTTCTTCCGCCCGGACACGATCCCTGGGGAGACTCGTCTTCTGGCGGAGGTTCTTGGGGCGGCGGCTCGTCCTGGGGCGGGGACGGCGGCTTCTCGGGCGGCGGCGGCTCTTTCGGCGGCGGCGGCGCCTCGGGGGACTGGTAATGACAATTGTGATCCCGATATCGCGGAACGACCATGCCCGCATCTCGGCCGCGATCAAGGCCGCGGAACGCAAGACCGCGGCGGAGATCGTCTGCGTGCTGGCGCGGCGCTCGTCGGATTACGCCTATGTTCCGGCCCTATGGGCGGCGGTCGTGGCCTTGACCGCGCCCTGGCCGCTGATCCTTTTCACCTCCATGTCGGTGAGGGCGATCTATTTGACGCAGATCGTCGTCTTCATCGTCGCTGCGCTCCTGTTCTCATGGAAGCCGCTTCGCTTCGCTTTGACGCCGCGCTTCGTCAAGCGCGAGCGCGCGCATCGCGCGGCGATCGAGCAGTTCTACACGCGCGGCGTCGCCAATACGAAAAACCGGTCGGGCGTTCTGATCTTCGCCTCATTGGCGGAGCGACGCGCCCATATTCTGGCCGACGAAGGAATCGCGGCAAAGATCGACGATAGCGAATGGCGCAGAGCGCTCGAACTGCTGCTCGATCATTTGCGCGAGAAACGCATTGCGGACGGCTTCATCGAGGCGATCGACGAATGCGCGACCATCTTGTCGAAACACTCGCCGCCCGGCGGACAGAACGAGTTGCCCGACAAGATTTACGTGATGTGAAGTATGCACCGCGACGCCTTCGCGCCGCCGCTGCGAGTCACGCGAAGAGCCCGGCGAGGTAATAGGCCGCTCCGGCTGCAAGACCGCCGACGAGCAATGTCTGCAGGCCGGACTTGAACCAATTCACTCCCGTGAGAGTGCCTTTTACGGCGCCGAAGACGAGCAGCGCCACGCCGGTGAAGGCCACGGAAAAAAGCAGAGCGCGGTGAATATCCGTTTCGATCACATAGGGAGCCAGCGGAATAAGGCCCCCGATAAAGTAAGAAGCTGCAATGGTCATGGCGCTGAGCGGCGCGCGTTTTGGATCAGGCCGTTCGAGGCCGAGTTCGAAGCGCATCATGAAATCGACCCACCGCTTCTTGTCGGCGGAAAGCGCGACGACGACCGCGTCAAGTTCCGAGCTCTGCAATCCATAGCTTGCGAAAATATCGCGAAGCTCCGAGCGTTCCTGTTCGGGAACCCTCTCGACCTCAAAATATTCGCGCTTCTCCTCTGAAACGAAATGCTCCTGATCCGTTCGCGCGGCGAGATAGCCGCCGAGCCCCATTGCGATCGAACCGGCGACAATCTCCGCAAGTCCCGCCGCCACGACAATATGCGTAGAGGCAACCGCGGCGGAAATTCCGGCGGCGAGCGCAAAGGGCACGGTCAGCCCATCCGCCATGCCGATCACGACATCGCGGACAGTTTGAGTGCCGAGAAAATGCTTCTCGATGTGGGGAACTGTGGGCATATGCGCTCCGGGCGCGCCCCGCCGCCGTCGGCTGCGCATTGAGTTAGCTAGCGGCTGCGCAGGGCGTTCAAAGTCTTCTGGCTGGCGCGGCCGTTTCGCTGCAGTCCCGCCTTGCCCTGGAAATCGGCGATGGCTTCCTTGGTCTTGGTTCCGATCACGCCGTCTGGCTCGCCGACGTCATAGCCATGGCGCGTCAAAAGCGCCTGCAGCTCGCGCCGCTCGGCGCGGGAAAGGCCCGGATCGTCGGTTGGCCAGGGCGCCTGAATTCCCGGCCGGCCGCGAAGGCGATCCGACAGAACGCAGATCGCGAGCGCATAGGATTCCGCAGCGTTATAGGCGTAAACAGCGTCGAAGTTGCGCGTCACCAGAAACGCCGGGCCGTTGCGCCCCGCCGGTAGCAGCAGTCCGGCCGATCCGTCGCCGAGCGGCGAACCGTCGACCCGCGTCACGCCGCGGCTCGCCCATGTGGCCATGGATTGTTTGCTTCCGCGTCCTGAGGGACCGGAATAGCCTGTCGGCAGACGCACCTCGAAGCCCCAGCGCATCCCCTGCCGCCAGCCGCTCTTGCGCAGATAATTGGCCGTGCTGCCGAGCGAATCGGCGACGGAGCTCGCAATATTGCGGCGTCCGTCTCCGTCGAGATCTACCGCGGTGGTCAAAAAGGTCGAAGGCATGAATTGCGTATGCCCAAAGGCGCCCGCCCATGAGCCGACGAATTCCTCCGGCCGGATATCTCCGCTCTGCAGGATTTTCAGCGCGGAGATCAGCTCTTTTTTGAAGTAGTCGTTGCGGCGCGGCGCCTGGCAGGCGAGCGTCGCCAGCGATTGCACGACCGGGCGTTTGCCGAAGCTCTTGCCGAAATCCGACTCCACGCCCCAGACGGCGACGATCGTCGCCGCGTCGACTCCGAAGCGGGATTCAGCGGTTTGCAGCGCGGAAGCGTAGCGGCGCAGCATTTCGCGGCCTTCGGCGACCCGCTCGTCGTCCACGAGTCCGGCGATATAATCCCAAACAGGCGTTGTGAATTCCGGCTGCTGTCCCATGAAGCTGACGGCGTCGTTGGGCTCGAGCCCATCCAGCGCCGAGGAAATGGTAGCGCCAGAGACGCCCGATGCCGCCGCCGCGTGCCGCAGGCCCGAGAGGCAAGACGCGAAGTCGGCGCGCGCCGGCGCGGCGGACAAAAACATGGCCGCGAGCGTGATCGGGAGGCGATTCGAGATCATGGACGGATGCTAATCCGCCGCAGCGCAAATCGCAAAGCGCGAGAGACGCACGCCGTCTTCGTCTGTTCAATTTGGCGCCGGAATGGGTTAGGTTCGGTCAGCTAAAACGAATGCAACGAAAACAAAGGGTCGAGACGTCATGCCCGCCAGGATCGCGAAAATCGCCGGCTTCGTCTTGTTGGCTGCGCCGCTTACCGTCGATGGCGCCGCCGCCTATTGCCTTTTTGGCGGTTGCGACCCGTCCGAAGCGCAGGGCAGGGCGATTTTCGAAAATCTCCTGAAAAAGAAATTCGACAAGCCGGGAAGAATTCTCTCCTTCAAACAGACGAATACGGAACGTCTCGAAATGCACGCCACCGGCGAGAAAGGTTTCGAGCTCTTCTTCAACGCCGAGGTCGAATTCCCGGAAGGCGCCAATCTCGAGTGCAAACCGGACGACGCCGGCAAGGTCGCGGAAGGTTGTTCGCCCAGCAAGTTTTACGTCACTTCGCCGCGCAGCATCGATCCGCCAGGCAAGCAATATGTCGCTCCGGGCGCGAAGCTCACGTTCGACGAGGAATACCGCTTCTACGAGGCGGGCAAAGGCTGGAAAGGCCCGGACGGAAACGTCTATATGCCGGAGTAAAACGCGCGCCGCCGATATCGGCAGCGCGCAGTAATGAAAAAGCCGGCGGTCAGCCGCTTATTGTTTCGTATTCTGCGGGCAGCCGCATTTCTCGTCGCAGGCCTTTTTGGACGCGCGAATCTTGTCCATGTTCGCGGTGAAGCTCATCTGGTCCTTGAGAAAGGCGTCCTCGCACTTGCTCGCGCACACGGCTTGCTCGTCTTCCTGACGCGTGTCGCAGCTGATGCGAGTCACGTCGCTTTGGGCGCGGCGGCCGGCGGCTCCGTCGAATGCAAACGACGGAACGGCCATTCCTGCAAGCAAGCCAATGGCCATAACAATGGCGGAAGTCTTCATCTTGTCGTTTCCTCTTCTTCGATTTTGAGCTTCATGCTTTTTTGTTTTTGCGCCCGCGACGAAAACAGCAGCCTTCACTGGAAGCGACTGGCCGGGGTTCTGCGCCAAGCCGAGCGACGATGTCGCAGGACCGGGAGCGAGTCAATTGAGGAAGGCGCCTTGTCCGCCGGGCGAGCCCGTCGGAATCATGAGGCAAGTTGTCGCAACACGTAAGGGAGAATGCCGCCGTTCCTGAAATATTCGAGCTCGTCCAGCGTATCGATGCGGACGAGCAGCGGCGCGGTTTTCACGGAGCCGTCGGGAAAGGCGATTTCCGCTCTCAGCGTCTGGCGAGGAGTCAGGCTGTCTCCGAGGCCCCGGATGGCGACCCTCTCGGCGCCGGTCAGCCCGAGCGTCTCCCAACTCGTTCCGGGCTCGAAGGTGAGAGGCAGCACGCCCATTCCGACAAGATTGGAGCGATGGATGCGCTCGAAGCTTTGCGCGATCACGGCGCGCACGCCGAGCAGCATCGTGCCCTTGGCCGCCCAGTCGCGCGAGGAGCCATTGCCATATTCGGCGCCGGCAAAAACGACGAGCGGCGTTCCCTCCTGCGCATATTTCATCGCGGCGTCGTAGATCGAGCGCGTTTCTCCGCCGGGGTAATGCTTGGTCAGTCCGCCTTCGGGAATATTGCCGGCCGCGTCCTTCATCATATGGTTCTTGATGCGGATATTCGCGAAAGTGCCGCGCATCATGACTTCATGATTGCCGCGACGCGTTCCATATTGGTTGAAGTCCTTGGGCGCGACGCCTTGCTCCATCAGCCATTTGCCAGCGGGCGAGGCTTGTTTGATCGAGCCTGCAGGCGAGATGTGGTCCGTGGTGATTTTATCGCCGAACAGGGCGAGAATGCGCGCATTCTCGATATTCGCGATCGGCTTCGGAGTCTTTGTGAGGCCAACGAAGTAAGGCGGATTGCGCACATAGGTCGATTGCGCGTCCCAGCCATAGGTCTCGCCCTCCGGCGCCTCGACCTTGCGCCAATACGCATCGCCATCGAACACATTGGCGTAGGTGTCGCGAAACATGGAGCGCGTGACGTTCTTGCGTATGAAGCGGGCGATCTCTTCGTTGGACGGCCAAATGTCGCGCAGAAAAACCGGCCGTCCCTTCTTGTCATGGCCGAGCGGCTGGAGATCGAGATCGATCGCCACAGTTCCCGCGAGAGCGAAAGCGACGACGAGAGGAGGCGAGGCGAGATAATTCGCCTGCACGTCGGGATTGACGCGCCCCTCGAAATTGCGGTTTCCCGAAAGCACGGAGGCGGCGACAATGTCGTTGTCGTTGATGGCTTTGGAGATCGGCGCCGAAAGCGGTCCGGAGTTGCCGATGCAAGTCGTGCAGCCGAAGCCAACAAGATTGAAGCCGAGCTTGTCGAGCGGCTTCTGCAGACCGGATTTCTCCAAATATTGCGCAACGACTTGGCTGCCGGGCGCAAGCGACGTCTTCACCCATGGCTTCGTTTTCAGTCCGAGCTCGACGGCGTTTCGCGCCATAAGTCCCGCTCCGATGAGCACGCTCGGATTTGATGTATTCGTGCAGGAGGTGATGGCGGCGATGACGACGTCTCCGTGGCCGAGATCGTAATTCGCGCCTTCGACGGGAAAGCGCCTCGCAAGGTCGCCGGTCTTTTTATATTCCTCCGTCAGCGCGGTCTTGAACGTCGAGCCGACCTGTTCGAGCGCGACGCGTCCTTCCGGGCGCTTTGGTCCGGCAAGCGATGGGACGACCTCGGCGAGATCGAGAGATATCGTGTCCGTGAATTCCGGATCGGCGCTGTGCTTGTGGCGCAGCAGTCCTTGCGCCTCCGCATATACCTCGACGAGCGCCAAGCGCGACGCGGCGCGGCCGGAATTTTTCAGATAGTCGAGCGTCTCGGCGTCGATGGGGAAGAACCCGCAAGTCGCACCATATTCCGGCGCCATATTGGCGATGGTGGCGCGATCCGCGAGGCTCAAATGGTTGAGCCCTTCGCCGTAGAATTCGACGAATTTCCCGACCACTCCTTTTTTGCGCAGCAGTTGCGTAACGGTCAGCACAACGTCTGTGGCGGTGACGCCGTCCTTGGGGCGTCCCGTCAGCTTGAACCCGATCACTTCGGGCGCGAGCATGGAGAGCGGCTGGCCGAGCATGGCGGCTTCCGCCTCAATGCCGCCGACGCCCCATCCGAGCACCGAAAGCCCGTTGACCATGGTGGTGTGGGAGTCGGTTCCGACCAAAGTGTCCGGAAAGGCGACGTCGATCGTCTTGCTCTTGCCATTCGCCTTGATTTTTTCTTTCCGGGTCCAGATTGTCTGCGCCAGATATTCGAGATTGACTTGATGGCAAATGCCCGTTCCGGGCGGCACGACGCGGAAATCGTCGAAAGACGACTGGCCCCATTTCAAAAAACGATAGCGTTCGCCATTGCGCTCATATTCAAGCTCCACATTCTGCTTGAACGCGCGGGCTGTTCCGAACTCGTCCACGATCACGGAATGATCGATGACAAGATCGACGGGAACGAGCGGATTGATCTTTTGCGGATCGCCCCCGAGCGCGACCATGGCGTCGCGCATGGCCGCCAGATCGACGACCGCTGGAACTCCGGTGAAATCCTGCATCAGCACGCGCGCCGGGCGGAAGGCGATTTCGCGTTCCGTCTTGCCCTTCTCTGACAGCCATTTGGCGAAATTCTCTATGTCCTCTTTCTTGACGGTGCGTCCGTCTTCGTGGCGCAGCAGATTTTCGAGCAGAACTTTGAGCGAATAGGGAAGGCGCGAAACGCCCGTGAGGCCGTTTTTCTCCGCCTCCTTCAACGAGTAATAATGATAGGTCTTGCTTCCGACGGAGAGCTTCTTGAGGGCATTGAAACTGTCGAGCGAGGTCATTTTGATTTCGTCCTTACTCGTGAGGCCGCGCAACTTGCTCCGCCTTGTAGAAAATTTCATGCCTCGCAGCCACAGAAAAGCGGGACGCCGAGAGCGTCCCGCCTTAATTAGAGCGATCCTTATGCCGGTGGCGCGTCAGCCGGCGCGCATCGCCGAGTGGCCTGACATTGCCCGTTTCGCCAGCAGTTTGTTCAGCGCCGAGACATAGGCCCTGGCGGCCGCCACCAGAGTATCGGGATCGGCCCCGCGCCCCGTCACGGTTCTGCCGTCCTCGGTGAGCCGGACCGAGACTTCCGCCTGGGCGTCGGTGCCTTCGGTGACGGCATGCACCTGGAACAGTTCGAGCTCGGCGTTATGCGGCGCGAGCGCCTTGATGGCGTTGAAAATGGCGTCCACCGGGCCATTGCCGGTGGCCTGATGCGTTCTCTTCTCGCCGTCGATGTCGAGCGTCAGCGCCGCGGACTGCGGCCCGCTGGTGCCGGCGATGACGGTCAGCGCCGCCACTTTGATGTGATCGTGCGCGTTGAGGATTTCATCGTCCACCAGAGCGGCGATGTCTTCGTCATAGACGACCTTCTTGCGGTCGGCGAGGTCCTTGAAGCGCTTGAAGGCGTCCTCCAGCGCGTTTTCACCGAGATCGTAGCCCAGCTCCTTCAGCTTTTCCTTGAAGGCGTGACGGCCCGAATGCTTGCCCATGACGAGCGAGGTTTTCGATACGCCGACGCTTTCGGGCGTCATGATTTCGTAGGTATGCGCGTTCTTCAGCATTCCGTCCTGATGAATGCCGCTTTCATGGGCGAAGGCGTTCCGGCCGACGATCGCCTTATTGTATTGCACGGGGAAAGACGTCACCGCCGAAACGAGCTTGGACGCGCGGGTGAGCATTTTTGCGTCGACGCCCGTTTCATAAGGCAGCGCGTCAGCGCGCGTGCGCATCGCCATCACCACTTCTTCCAAAGAGGCGTTGCCGGCGCGCTCGCCAATGCCGTTGATCGTGCATTCGATCTGACGCGCGCCGCCACGCACGCCGGCGAGCGAATTTGCGACCGCCATTCCCAGATCGTCATGGCAATGGACCGAGAAAATCGCCTTGTCGGAATTGGGCACGCGTTCGCGCACCATGCGGAACAAGGCCTCATATTCCTGCGGCGTGGCGTAACCGACGGTGTCGGGAATGTTGATCGTGGTCGCACCCGAATTGATCGCGGTCTCGACGCAGCGGCACAGGAAGTCATGTTCTGTGCGGGTACCGTCCTCGGCCGACCATTCGACGTCCTCGACATGATTGCGCGCGCGTGTGACGGAGGCGGCGATTTTCTCCAGCACGCGCTCGGGCTCCATTTGGAGCTTGTATTTCATATGCACCGGCGAAGTGGAGATGAAGGTGTGAATGCGCGCGCGATGGGCGCCGCGCACGGCCTCCGCGCAACGGTCGATGTCCTTGTCATTGGCGCGGGCGAGACCGGCGACCGTGGCGTTCTTCACGCGCCTGGCGATCTCGAACACGCTTTCGAAATCGCCCTGGCTCGCGATGGGGAATCCGGCCTCGATAATGTCGACGCCGAGATGATCCAGCAGTTCCGCGACCTCGATTTTCTCCTCGAAGGTCATGGAGGCGCCGGGGCATTGTTCGCCGTCGCGCAGCGTCGTGTCGAAAATCAATACGCGGTCGGCGTTGGAGCTGGCGTGATTGGAAGGGGGCGTGGGGGAAGCTGATTTCATGGTCTTTGATCCTGAACTGCCGAGCCCGCGTCAAGCTGGCTCTCTCGTTACGGTGAGGTCGTCGCTCCCCTGCAAGCCTGGGCAAACGCCCTTAAGGCCTCAGGGGCGACGAAGCAGCAGAAGCAGGCCGGAGGCGCGCAAAACTTCGCCCGCGCCGAAGCGCAGGGGAGATGTCGCAGCATAGGAGGCTCGTGTCGCCACCAATCCGTCCTCAATCAAAGGCCATTCGGCCGAAGCTTCGGCAAGATACGCGGCTTCGCTGCGGCTGGCAAGGCGCCCGAATTGCGGGCAGTTCTTCGGCCCCAGTTCATGCGCCGGTCGCAATGTCCCTGCTATGCTAAGCGCAAAGAGGAGGACGCACATGGTTTGCATGTTCGAGTTTTTCGCAGTCGAACCGGCCGGCGATCGCCTATTGTTAAATATTACAAAACATCGCGTAAAGTCGGGGGCTCTAGCGGACGCCTATGGAAAGGCGATGATGCGCGACCTCGCTCTGATCAAAAGGCCAATATCTGCGTAATTAAGGATCAGGTGGGGCACACTCTTCGTGAGGTGTTTGCCGATGCTTAATGGCCCGATGGACGGGGCGCTTCTAAACTGACCCTGCCGATTTGCGGCGTAGAACGATCGCGTATAACCGCGGCGTCTACCAATCGCCTCACTTCCCCGCGCAGCGTTCGCAGTGGCCGGCGACCTCCAGGACGCGCGTGCGCGGGCGAAAGCCCGACTTCGCCGCGAGCGCTGCGAGTTCGCCGGTCAGCGCGGCGGAGGTCGCCTCCGTCACCTCGCCGCAGTGTTCGCAGATCAGGAAAATCACCGGCTCCTCCGCGCCATGCGTGTGGCCGCACACGACAAAAGCGTTCTGCGAGGCGAGCCGATGCGCAAGGCCATGGTCGAGCAGATAGGCGAGCGCGCGGTAAACGGAGATGGGCGCGGGGCGCTTGCCCTCGGCGTCGGCCAGCAGGTCCATCATTTCATAGGCGCCGACGGGGCGGTTCGCCTTGGTGAGCACGTCGAGCGCGCGCCGGCGGGCCGGGGTGAGGTCCTTCACCGCCTTTTCCGTAACGTTGCGTTTAGGATGCGATTCCATCGCCCAATATTAGCCCGGCGGCGCCGGGAAGACGAGGCAATTGGCGCCAATGAATTTATCGAAAATAAAGCCGCTCTGACTAGCGTGCCTTATCGGCTCAAAGGCGCGGAGTTATTTTCATGTCGGCATCCACGGAAGCGGCGGTTGAACCGGCCGGAGCCTTGAAGCTTCGCGCCGAAATATACGCCAAGCCGTCCGTTTCGCGCGCGGATATGACAAGACTCTTGGAGATTGGCCGGAAGGCAGGCGTGGAAGCGTCTTCCGAATTTGCCGATCTTCTGGCCGAAGTCGCAACCGATCTGATGGTGCGTCAGGCCGATCCGCCGAATTACATAAGCCGGCAGAGCGCCGACTGGATGATCGCTGAGCTTGGCCGCAGCGACGGCCAGGACCGCCGCCCCGGCCAGCGCGCCGAACGTAAAATGCTGGCCGAGGTCCTTCGCCATGCGGTCAGCGCGCCGTCGGAGCTTCCAGCCTTCGCCGTTCATCAGATCGAAACTTCGATCCTAAGCGGCCAGACGGGCGGAAGGGTGACACGTGACGACCTCGAGGCTCTGCGGACAGCCGTCTTTGCTGGAACTGAAGGCAGTTCGCTGCATGTGAGCCGCGATTCCGCCGAGGCGCTGTTTCGCATCGCTCGCGCGACGGCCGGCGCCGGCAATGATCCGGGCTTCGACGATTTCTTCGCCAAGGCGGTCGGAAATTACCTGATGGGCATCGCCTTTCGCTGGACGCCCAGCGCAGACGACGTATTGCGTAACGAGAAATGGCTCAACGAGCGGAGCGAGGGCGTCGAAGGATTCCTGAACGCGATGCTGCGCAGCCATCCCTCGGACGACGGCGTCGACATATTGGCGAGCGTCGGCGACAGCGACGACGCGCGGCTGAGAGTGGCGAATGAAGTGGACGCCCGGGAGATGGCGATCGCAAGCGAGATCGACCCGGGCGAGACGAATTGGCTCCTTGCCCATCTCAGGCGCGATGGCGCGCTCACCTCGGCGGAGAGGAAGCTGCTTTCCTTTCTTAAGCAGGAAGCCCCCTCCATGCCGGCGAGCCTTCTGGCCCTCTTGGAGAAGCGGGCGGCGTAAGGCGCCGCCTCGCGGTTGTTTGCCTCGGCTTGCGCCGGCGCTTGGCCTCACTATAAGTGCGGCGCAATCGCAGCCCTTGAGCCAGAGCCGAAAATGAGCCGCCCGAAGAAAGACATTAAACGCGTCGTCCTCGCCTATTCCGGGGGGCTCGATACGTCGATCATCCTCAAATGGCTACAAAACGAATATGGCTGCGAGGTCGTCACTTTCACCGCCGATCTTGGCCAGGGCGAGGAACTGGAGCCCGCGCGCGCCAAGGCGCTGATGCTCGGCGTGAAGCCAGAACACATCTTCATCGAGGATTTGCGCGAGGAATTCGTGCGCGACTATGTGTTCCCGATGTTTCGCGCCAACGCTCAATATGAGGGGCTTTATCTTCTCGGCACCTCCATCGCGCGTCCGCTCATCGCCAAGAAACAGATCGAAATTGCGCGCAAGGTCGGCGCCGACGCGGTCTGTCATGGCGCGACCGGCAAGGGAAACGATCAGGTGCGTTTCGAACTCGGCTATTATGCGCTCGAACCGGACATTCACGTGATCGCGCCCTGGCGCGAGTGGGATTTCGCCTCGCGAACCGATCTCATCGCCTTCGCGGAAAAGAACCAGATCCCGATCGCCAAGGACAAGCGCGGAGAAGCGCCCTTCTCGACGGACGCCAATCTTCTGCACACCTCCTCCGAGGGCAAGGTGCTGGAAGACCCGAATGAAGAAACGCCCGATTATGTATTTTCGCGCACCGTCGATCCCGAAAAAGCGCCTGACGCGCCGCAATATGTGACGATAGACTTCGAGCGCGGCGACGCGACGGCGGTCGACGGCGAGAAGCTTACTCCGGCGGCGCTGCTGGCGAAGCTCAACGATCTCGGCCGCGCGCATGGAATCGGCCGGCTCGATCTCGTCGAGAACCGCTTCGTCGGCATTAAATCGCGCGGCATGTATGAGACGCCGGGCGGCGCCATTCTGCTCGTCGCCCATCGCGGCATAGAGAGCCTGACGCTCGACCGCGGCGCTGCGCATCTGAAAGACGAGCTGATGCCGCGCTATGCGGAGCTCATCTACAATGGACTGTGGTTTTCGCCGGAACGCGAAATGTTGCAGGCGGCAATCGACGACAGCCAGAAATTCGTCACCGGCCGCGTCCGGTTGAAGCTCTATAAGGGCTCCGCCGCGCTCGTCGGACGCGAAAGTCCCTATTCGCTCTACGATCAGGAGCTTGTAACTTTCGAGGAAGGCGGCTCCTACGATCAGCGCGACGCCGAGGGCTTCATCAAGCTCAATGCGCTGCGGCTGCGCACGCTGGCAAAGCGCAGCGCGCGGGGCAAAAAGAATTAGCAGCAAAGCTCAAGCTGCCACATAGAAACCGCGAATCGGCCCCACTATCTCCTGTCTTGGGAGGAACCCTCGGCGGCAATGTGGAAAACAGCACTTGCGGTTCTCGCAGCGGCGCTGGTCGCAGTCGGTGGCGCCGCCGCGGCGCTTTACCTCTATAGCCGCCCGACCGTCCTGCGCGTCGCCGTGGTCCAGGGGGCGGAGGATTTCCGCGTTCTTTCGGCCGCGGCCCATATTTTCTCGCATCAACGGGAATCGGTTCGCTTAAGGCTCGTGCCGGTGGCCAATGCGGCGGCGAGCGCATCGGCGCTCGAAGCGCAGTCGGTCGATCTCGCCGTCGTTCGCGGCGATGTGGCGATCACGCCAAGCGTTCAGACTCTTGTCATCCTCCATCGCAACGCGTTGCTCCTGATGGCTCCCGGAGGCTCCAAGCTGAAGCGCATTGGAGATTTGCGCGGAAAGCGGGTTGGCGTTGTTGGCGAGTCGCCCGGCGCGGAAGCCAATTCTCATCTGCTGGACGTCATTCTCGCTCAATATGACGTTCCGGCGGCGAGCGTTCCGGTCGTTACATTGGCCGCGCCGGAGGTCAAATCCGCCCTCGAGGCCCATAAGGTGGACGCGATTTTCGCGGCGGCTGCTCCGCAAAGCGACGTAATCGATCAGATCGTGGGCGCCATCGGCGCGGCGGGGGGCAAGGCTCCGGTGTTTATCCCCATCAATGAGGCCAAGGCCCTCGCCAAGCGTTTCCCGGCTTTGGAGCCGCTGGAAATACTGCAGGGCGCTTTTGGCGGCGACCCGCCACGTCCGGCTGCGCCCATCGAAAGCTCGAGCGTCAGCGTGCTGCTCGCCGCCAAAAATTCGCTGAAAGACTCCATCGCCGGCGAGGTCACCCGGCTGTTCTTCGCCTATCGCGGCTCGATCGCCATCGCCGCCCCTCTCGCCAATGCGATCGAGGCTCCCTCGACCGACAAGGGCGCGAATGTCCCGGTGCACCAGGGAGCGGCAGACTACCTCGACGGCAATGAGCGGAGCTTTTTCGATAAATACAGTGATTTCATATACATAGCAGCGATGATGCTCTCGCTCATCGGCTCTGGCGCGGCCGCTCTCGCCAGTAGGCTCAATCTGCGCAGCCATGAACACACGGAGCATCTGACCGAGCGCCTGCTCGAAATTCTGCAGTCCGCCCGCTGCGCCGATTCCTTTCCAGAGCTGGACGCATATGAGCGCGAAGTCGACGATATCCTCTTCGAGACAATGTCTGACAAGAAGCGTCGCGGCGTCGAACCTTCGGGAATGCATATGATGGCGCTGGCGCTGGATCAGACCAGGCGGGCCATTCAGGACCGCAGACGCCAGCTTTCGAACGAGGGGAGTGTTGTGAGCTTTCCCCCTCGAAATATCACGGCGGCGGAATAATTTCCGCGCCGCGCGGGTTCAAAAGCCTCCCGACCTGTTATAGAGATGCCGCGCCGCAACAGAGGCGCAACTTTCGCGACGGGCGGCCCGAGCTTTTCGCCCAAACACCGGCTAACCCATGAAATTGCGCAACATCGCCATCATCGCCCATGTCGACCATGGAAAGACCACGCTCGTCGATCGGCTGCTGCAGCAGTCGGGCGCGTTCCGCGAGAATCAGCGCGTCGCCGAGCGCGTGATGGATTCGAACGACCTCGAAAAAGAGCGCGGCATCACCATCATGGCCAAGGCGACCTCCATCGCCTGGAAGGATGTGCGCATCAATATCGTCGACACCCCCGGCCACGCGGATTTCGGCGGCGAGGTGGAGCGCATTCTCTCCATGGTCGACGGCGCAATCGTTCTTGTGGACGCAGCCGAAGGCCCCATGCCACAAACGAAATTCGTGGTCGGCAAGGCGTTGAAAATCGGCCTGAAGCCGATTGTATGCATCAACAAGGTCGACAAGCCCGACGCCCGCGTCAATGAGGTCGTCAATGAAGTGTTCGACCTTTTCGCCGCGCTCGACGCGACCGATGAACAGCTCGACTTTCCGATCATTTACGGCTCGGCGAAGCAGGGCTGGATGGCAGAGGAGCCTGAAGGTCCCAAGGAAGGCATGGGGCCGCTGTTCGATCTCGTCGTCAAACATGTGCCGGAGCCAAAGATCGAGTCGGGCGGGTTCCGCATGCTCGGCACATTGCTCGAAGCCAATCCCTATCTCGGGCGCATCATCACCGGCCGGGTGTTCGCCGGCAGCGTAAAGCCCAATCAGCCTGTGAAGGTTCTCGACCGAACCGGCAAGGTCGTCGAGCAGGGGCGGGTCTCCAAGATCCTCGCTTTCCGTGGCATTGAGCGGCAGCCGATCGAGGACGCCGAGGCCGGCGACATCGTCGCCATCGCGGGCCTCGAGAAATTCAACGTCGCCGATACGCTTTGCGCGCTCGAGGTCAACGAGCCCTTGCAGGCGCAGCCGATCGATCCGCCGACGCTCTCCATGACTTTCCTTGTGAACGACAGCCCTCTTGCGGGCACGGAAGGCGACAAGGTGACGAGCCGCATGATCCGCGCGCGCCTTTACAAAGAGGCCGAGGGCAATGTGGCCCTGAAGATCGAGGATTCGCCGGGCTCCGACGCCTATATCGTCTCCGGACGCGGCGAATTGCAGCTCGCCATTCTGATCGAGACCATGCGCCGCGAAGGCTTCGAACTCGGCGTGTCGCGTCCGAAAGTCGTGTTCCGCAAGGATGAGAACGGCGATCTGCTCGAGCCGATCGAAGAAGTCGTCATCGACGTCGACGAGGAACACTCCGGCGTCGTCGTGCAGAAAATGTCCGAGCGCAAGGCGGAAATGATCGAGATGCGCCCTTCGGGCGGCAATCGCCTTCGCCTCGTGTTCCATGCGCCGACGCGCGGGCTCATCGGCTATCAGGGCGAGCTTCTCACGGACACGCGCGGCACGGCGATCATGAACCGGCTGTTTCATGCATATGCGCCTTACAAGGGCGATATTGCCGGACGCCGCAACGGCGTGTTGATCTCGAACGATCAAGGCGAGGCGGTCGCCTACGCCATGTGGAAACTCGAGGACCGCGGCCCCATGATGATCGAGCCGGGCTGCAAGGTGTATCGCGGCATGATCGTCGGCGAGCACACGCGCGACAATGATCTCGAGATCAATGTGCTGAAGGGCAAGCAGCTCACCAATATCCGCGCCGCCGGCAAGGACGAGGCCGTGCGCCTCACGCCACCGATCAAAATGACGCTGGAGAAGGCGCTCGCCTATATCGAGGACGACGAACTCGTCGAAGTGACGCCGAAATCGATCCGGCTGCGCAAGGCGATCCTCGATCCGAACGATCGCAAGAAAGCAGGAAAGAGCAAAGCTGTCGCGATGGCGTAAGGAGCGTCGCTTCACGACGCTCCGCGCAATTTATCCGCCGGCATATGGCGTTGTCGAGCCGAAGCGTCTGGATCCCGGCCGCACTGCCGGCGACGATGGCGCTGCCGGTTAGAGTCGATTCAATATAATAAGACTTACGCTTGAAATCGAAGGGCGGCGGTTGGCAATTGCCTGTCTGCTGGACTTGATAGGCGTTGGATGATGGAAAGGCCTTGCTGTCAAAGGTCAGCAGAGTCGTCTCGACGCCCGTCGCAACCCACGGGTGTAAAACGCCACGGTCAGCAGTGCACCCGACGCCAATTGCCGGATCTAGTCATCTGGAACTGAAGTTCATTTCATTATGGGATCGCGCTTTCACTTGAGAGCGGGAGCGATGGTATGGCCAACGCGACGGGGCGTCCGATTGCTCCCTTGATCCTCAGCCCGGACGAAAAAGCGTATCTCGAACGACAGGTTTGTCGCCATCGCGTGGCGCGGTCTTTGTCTGAACGCTGCAGTGTTATCATTCGATGCGCGGATGGCGTGCCCAGCAAATCCATCGCGAGCGAGCTGGGCTTTCATAAGCACACGGTCGGCAAGTGGCGTCGGCGCTTTCTGAAGGACCGCATCGCAGGGCTCCTGGATGAAGCCCGTCCAGGCAGACCTCGGACAATCGATGATGATCAGGTCGCCGCCGTAATCGAGCGCACGCTCCGGTCCACGCCAAAGGACGCCAGGCACTGGTCGATCCGTTCGATGGCGACGGCGACCGGCTATTCTCACACGACGATCCGAAGGATTTTGAACGCCTTCGGCCTGCAGCCTCATCGCTCGGAGACGTTCAAGCTTTCCAGCGACCCGTTGTTCGTCGACAAGGTCCGCGACATCGTCGGTCTTTATCTATCGCCGCCCAACCGGGGGCTGGTGCTGAGCGTTGATGAGAAAAGCCAGATACAAGCCCTTGATCGCGAGCAGCCGCTCCTGCCGATGATGCCGGGCGTTCCTGAGCGCCGGACTCGCTCTTATGTCCGCCATGGCGCAACGTCGCTGTTTGCGGCCCTCGACATCGCTTCCGGCTTTGTGATCGGCAAATGCTACAAGCGCCATCGAGCTGCGGAGTTTCTCGATTTTCTCAAGCAGATCGACGTTCAAGTCCCGGACGGCCTCGACGTCCATATTATCATG
>Ga0209048_10001910_pt1 | contig 21046 bp, 31 predicted proteins | sample FrelakmetCRP12CR_FD_187146 | JGI IMG/M metagenome (GOLD analysis project Ga0209048, IMG submission 187146) | Freshwater lake sediment microbial communities from the University of Notre Dame, USA, for methane emissions studies - CRP12 CR (SPAdes)... | ecosystem: Environmental > Aquatic >... | reverse complement strand
CTATTCGCTCGCCACTCCTCCTGGCACGCCTTCACAGTCTTCTGCTGAGCGATCACGGGAGAGGACAGAGCGAAGGCGCAGATCATTGCCGAACACATCATCACAACAAAAGATATTCTCATTTTCCAACTCCCGCTTCTGATCGATTACTATACTTGATAATCTCAAGATGCTCGATCGTGACCGCAGTATTTTGACCAGTTTTGCAGCCCGATCAGCGTAAGCGGCACTTTTTTTCGAGAAGTTTAGGCGCCCTTCTCACATTTCTGCATAAAGCTGTTCTTTGCGGCCCCGGAAAGTGGCTTGCCATCTTTGCTTGCCGCCTTACTTTCGCATGCGTCCTTCTTGCATTTGTTCACGAAGCTAGTCTTCGCAGCACCTGCAAGCGGTTTGCCATCTTTCCCAATTGCTTTACTCTCACAAGTTGCCTGCGCCATTGCCGATGCAACGGTGAAAAACATGATTAAGGCAGCAAGAATTAACCGTTTCATTTTGTCTACTCCGTTTGACACAAACTAATCGCGAGCCAACGATTGAGCATTGCTTAAACGTATCGATAATTGCGATTTGTTTCAAATCAAATATGCTATCGACAATCTGTCACGTCTCTCACCCTACTCGGGCATGCTCGCAGCGCGACGCTGGTACGACATGGTGCGGGCGCAAAGCCGGACCACTTTCGACCGGCGCGGATCATAATGCTCGCATGCGGTAGGGGTGCCCTTTTCATGAGAAAGGCATTTTCCACCAGATCACGCGGCTTATTTGATCCGGCTTCAAACAAGCCGTTGAAGGTAAGTCATTCCGAAATCAAACTTTATCTGGACGGTCCGCGCTGTTTCTATCTCAATCACCGGCATGGCATCCGCCGCCTATTGAACACTGATATTCTGAACAAGCGTCCCGACTGTGATTTTTGCGGCTATGTGCGCGCTCGCGCCGAGAAGAAAATCCTAAGCACATGTTAGCGCGATTAAATGACGTTGATCGACAAGGCTTTGCACCATTTTGATTTAGCTCAATAATCCTTTATAGATTCGAATTATTTGATTAGCATGCATGTAAAGTTAAAATTCCTACTGAACGAAACGGCGAATTATTTCAGCGGGAGTGGGGAAATAATGCAAGACGGCAAGATCACCTTTGTCACAAACAACTTAGAGGAAATATCATGAGTATTTTCGGAAGTATTATGGGCGCGATTTTCGGCCATGGCTCGGCGCAGGCGAGCGCCTCACCTACAGCGGCGCCAAGCGCGCCTCTAGCGCAAACGATCGACGTAGCGGCAATCGTCGACAAGGCGGCAGCAGTGAAGGGCGAAAAGCTTGCGTGGCGGACCTCCATCGTCGACTTGATGAAAGCTCTCAATCTCGACAGCAGCCTAACCGCGCGCAAGGAGCTCGCCAAAGAATTGAAGTATACAGGCGACACCAATGACTCTGCGACCATGAATATCTGGTTGCACAAGCAGATTATGGGGAAGCTCGCCGCAAATGGTGGTAAACTGCCTGACGATATCAGGACCTGAACTTCCAACGGGAAACTCAAGCTGGTGTGGAGAATCCGATGTCCGGCATGCTCATAAATCTCATCATTCAAATTATTGCTGGCGCAATCGGTGGCAATGTGGCCGGTGCGGCATCGAAGAATGTCAGTCTTGGAACGGTCGGCAACACGATTGCTGGCGCAATCGGCGGCGGCGTTGGTGGGCAGCTTCTCGCATCATTTATTCCGTTGCTTGCCCAAACAGCGAGCACGGTGGACATCGGCGCGCTCATTGGCCAGGTCGCAGGCGGTGGCGTTGCTGGCGCGATCCTTACCGCAGTTGTTGGGCTCATTAAAAATAAGATGGCCTAGCAATAACCGAAGTCGCACTCCGACCCCAACGCGCTATCGACCGTATTGTCGATCCTTTAAATGGCTACCCTATTGTCATGTCCCGCTGTGGCAGCCAATGGCAATCACGCCGAATGTTCTTGCGCTCTCCTTTGAGCTGAATGAGAGCAAAAACGGCGGTGTGCCGCCGTCGGGGGTCGAGAGTGCAGATCGCCGGCGCAAACAAGGTCGACTGATTTTGAATTTCGAGTCCGATAAGGACCAAAAGTGGCAGTAGTTAGAAATTGAACATCAACACTTAAATTGAGTAAATCGCCAGGAATTAAGCAGATCGTACACCGATGGAGTTGTATCGTTTGCAAATTGCAATATTGCGTGGTTGAGCAGCTTAATTAATAAATTAAATTGATGTTTAGGTCGTAGATCTATTTTGCCAGACTAGTGCTGTTCACAGAACTGAGAGTACTTGTTCCAATTTCTCCGTGAGGTCTCGAGGTTCAAAGGGCTTCGTAATGTAACCGTCAGCTCCATCGAGCCATGCCGCGTCATCTTTACCATGCAATGCGGTAATAAGTATAGTTCGAACCTTCGACATACGCTTATCCGCGCGGATGCGCTTTATAAGTTCTGGCCCGCTGATTGGTTTCATTTGCCAATCAGTAATGACAAGATCGTATTTTTTTTGTTGAAGTTTCTCGAACGCAGCAATGCCGTCATAAACCCGGTCGACGTCGAAATATTCTGCGTCCTTCAAAATCCGAGCGACGATCTCCGTCATCGTCTTTGAGTCATCTACGACCAGGATTGACTTTGATCCGCTCAAGGTAAGCATCCATATAAAATTTAGTTACTAACCATCGTCTGGAAAAACTAATGAGCAGTTAATCGTTCGTTCCGCGGGTAAGAACAACCCTGATCCTGATTGGGTCAACAGTTTTGCAATTGGTTCCACACAGTGCTGACGGGGCGCGAAACTGACGTCACTCAAACGACACACCGATCTTATTATTATTTCTCCAAATCGTTCGACATAGACGGCACGTCCGTGCGGAATCAAAAGTTAGGTCAAAAACCACTGGGACTCCGTTCGTATGCCCCAGTTCGAGGCAAGCCCCAAGATTCGTCAGATTATGAACAGTGCAGTCGCAGATCCGCGAATTATGGTTGAGGATTATCTTGGCAGCTTTAAGCACCTTCATCCGCAGTATTCGCCGGCGTTCTTGCACGACATGGATAATGTGCATGACCCGCACTCCAAGTTCTCGGCATTTGAAGCTCCAATTGCATATCGGTAAAGTGGATTTGTTGCTTAAGCGCAAATCTAAGATCTTGAATCTGGTTAATTGCTATAAATAGTCGCTCGAATTTCCGACGCAGCCGGGTGCGCGTTTTCCAAGTCAGCAAAAAGCGAAGGCGCTGGTAAACGACTAGGGCTCTTATCGCTATGTGTGTGAAAATTGGCCCAATGCCATTCAGGTCTTATTTTGAGGGCACAAATAGCAATTCAACTAGGAACGAGTGACAATTAGCAATTTAGGCTCATTTCGCCTTCCATTTCATACAAAAAGTCCGGCCGGCCTAGATGGCGCGGTTGACTGACGTTTGGCTCCTAAAACCGCGAATCCTTCACCCCTGGCCAGACGTGCGTTTTGCGGTCAGAAACCCGACGTGGGAGCCGTATGCCCAAGTATAGGGCCAGTACGGATCTGTGCAGAGGCGCAAGGTAACTCGCGTCCATACAGCGATTTACAGTTTTCCGGCTGGTCGTCCGTCAACTCGCTTGTGACTACTAATTTTGGATCGTATTCTGATAGTACAGTGGGAGCTGGGGTGGGTAACGCTTCATTAACCTTAAGAGGCAAATAGCATTTAATTAATCTTACCAATTTGTTAATTTAACTTTTGATGTGGCGCGGAGGGCGTGAGGCGGGCAACAAATTGCGCCAGATACGGCCGTGAGCTGTAGCCATTGCTTGCCGATCGACCAGCGGCGCAACCGCAGAGTTCCACGGCAACGCTTCCATCGGCTTCCTCGTCCTGGCTCATCGCCTACTCCGGTCTGCGGAATGTCGGCCCGAAGAGGGTCTTGCACAAGCGATCGGCGCTTTTGCATCGACGAAGGAGCGGCTTAGTGACGGCAGGGACCTTGCTCAGCCAATCGCGTGGCGACCGCCTCGATCTCGCCGTAACCGGATCGTGGACGGCGGAGCACGCGCGAACGATCGAGCCGCTGGTCGACGCTGTCACCCGCCCCAATTCGGCCGTGCGCAGCGTCGCCATTGACATGACGCGGGCCGAGCGGATTGACACTTATGGCGCCTGGCTTCTGGAGCGGGCGCTGCGCACTTGGACTAGCCAGGGATGCGCGACCGGAATTGCCGGCCTGCCCGAGGATTACCGCGGTCTGTTCGAGAAGGTCCGTGCTGGGACCCACAAACTGACGCCTGAGCCGCCGAGGCCGAACAGCATCATGGCGACATTGGAGAGCGTCGGCCGGAATGTTGCAAAGGTCGCCGACGACTTCGTCCTGCAGACGATAATGGCCGGGTCGCTGGTCGTCGCACTCAAACGAATACTTCTGCGTCCGACGACATTTCGGCTCACCTCGATGGTGAATCATCTCGAACGCGTGGGATGGCGCGCCGTGCCGATCATTCTTCTGATTACCTTTCTAATCGGCGCCATCCTCGCCCAGCAGGGTATCTTTCATTTCCGTAAGTTCGGCGCCGATATCTACGTCATCGATATGGTCGGCGTTCTGGTGCTGCGCGAAGTCGGTGTGCTGATCGTCTGCATCATGGTGGCCGGCCGTTCCGGCAGCTCCTACACGGCCGAGCTCGGTTCGATGAAAATGCGCGAGGAGGTCGATGCCTTGCGTACGATGGGTTTCGATCCGGTCGAGGTACTGATCCTGCCGCGCATCGTCGCGCTCGTCATCGCGGTGCCGATCCTGACCTTTCTCGGTTCGATGGCCGCGCTCTATGGCGGTGGCCTAGTGTCATGGTTCTATGGCGGCATCGAGCCACCGGTGTTTCTGTCCCGCTTGAAGGAGGCAATCTCGGTTGAGACGTTCGCAGTCGGGATCATCAAGGCCCCGTTCATGGCCCTGCTGATTGGAATCGTCGCCTGTGTCGAAGGGTTGCAGGTAGAGGGTAGCGCTGAGTCGCTCGGCGAGCAGACAACCAGTTCGGTGGTCAAATCGATTTTCCTCGTTATCGTTCTCGACGGGTTTTTCGCCATATTCTTCGCGTCGATCGGAATGTAGCCCATGGCAAAAACTCCGGCCGAAGCGGTCATCCGCGTACGCGATCTAGTTGTCGAACTGAAGGCGCATCGCGTTCTCAACGGAATTAATCTCGACGTTTATCGCGGCGAGATCCTCGGCTTCGTCGGCGCCTCGGGCGCGGGCAAGTCGGTCTTGTTGCGCACGATTATCGGATTGCTGCCAAAGCAGCAGGGACGCATCGAAGTGCTTGGCACTGATCTCGATCAGGCTGATGAGGATCAGCGACAGGCAATCGAACGTCGCTGGGGAATCCTGTTCCAGCAGGGCGCGCTATTCTCTTCGCTGACTGCCGGTCAAAACGTCGAGTTTCCGATTGTCGAATATCTCGACGTTTCGGATCGCCTCATGACCGAGATGGCGATCACCAAGCTGGAAATGGTCGGCCTGAAGCCGGACGTCTACCGGAAATATCCGTCGGAGCTTTCAGGCGGCATGATCAAGCGTGTTGCGCTCGCCCGCGCGCTGGCGCTCGATCCCGAGATTTTGTTCCTGGACGAACCCACTTCCGGCCTCGACCCCATCAGTGCCGGCGACTTCGATCAACTAATTCTGACGCTGCAACGAACGTCGAATATGGCGGTTTTCATGGTGACGCACGATCTCGACAGCCTGCATACGATCTGCGACCGGATCGCGGTGCTGAGCGAGGGCCAGATCGGCGAAGCGGGCACAATGGCGACGATGCTAGCCTCGCAGCACCCGTGGCTGCGGGCTTATTTTCACGGTGCGCGGGCGCGCACCGGCCGGCAAGCTGTGGTAGAGAGTTAACAGCGGAGTTGAGCGATGGAGCGCAAGGCGAATTACGTCCTGATCGGGTTGTTCACGTTCGCCGTCGTCGCTGGCGCCTTCGGCTTCGTGTTCTGGATCCATCAAACGGCCGGAAAGAAGCAGAGCGTGTATTACCGCGTGATCTTCGACACTTCGGTATCGGGGCTGCGCGTCGGGGGGCCAGTGCTGTTCAACGGCATTCGCGTCGGCGAGGTGACCGATCTTCAGCTTCGCGCCGACAAGCCATCAGAGGTTCAGGCCACGCTGCAAGTCAACAAGGCGACGCCGATCCGCTCGGACACGCACGTCGGCCTGGAATTTACCGGCTTGACCGGGCTCGCCTCAGTGTCGCTCAAAGGCATCTCGGCCACGACCCCGCTGTTGGAGCGCGAGGAGGGTGAGCCGCCAACCCTGAAGGCCGACGCGAGCGCCAGCCAGGATCTGATGCAGGCCGTCCGCGACTCGCTGAACAAGGTCGACGTGGTCATCGCCGAAAACCGGGAATCGCTGCACAAGTCGATCGCGAATATTGAGATTTTCACGGATTCTCTGAAGCGTAACAGCGACAAGGTCGACAAGTTGATGTCCAACGGCACGGAAGCGATGGCGTCCTTTCGTGATCTAGCTGACAGCCTTGACAAGCGTACCGCCGATATAACCACGGGCATCAACCGGATGACGGAAACGGCGACCAAGCAGATCGAGACCGTCGGCGGCGATGCGCACCGCGCCTTGACCCATATCGACAAGGCGGTGACGGATCTGGCAAATAATCCGCAACGCATCCTATTCGGAGGCGGCAGCAAAAAATAACGAAACTTCGCGGGCGCTAACGGCCCGCCCGTTGCGTAGATTGCCGCGACTAAAGTACTGGCCGCATTCGGACTATGGGTACTTACCATGACCGCAGTTATGCCGCCCATATTCGGCCAGACGGCGAGACGCATCTATTTTGCCGGGCCGCTTGGGTTCTCTGAGGCGGGAATAAATTTTTCGCACGCTGTGCTGATTCCAGAATTAGAACGTTCTGGACACAGGGTTATTAACCCATTCGACTTACATGACAAAACTAAAATTGATGCTATTAAAGCAATGCCCGCCGCCGATCACCGAATTCAAGCCTGGCAAAGGTTTAATGTCAATACTGGACAAGAAAACCGAAATGCTATTGACCGATGCGATATTGTTTTTGCCGTCTTGGACGGAACTGATGTTAATAGCGGAACCGCAGCAGAAATTGGTTACGCGTTCGCTCGAAATAAACCTGTTCTCGGTTATCGCGGCGACTCTAGACTATCGTCTGATAACGAAGGCGGAAAAGTGAATCTTCAAGTTGAATATTTTATTCGCGCCAGCGGCGGCGATATTGTCAGCCGGGTCTTGGATATCGCCGATGCCATTTTACGATTACCTAAGCGAAACCAATAAACGTTTTCATCAACATCGCAATTATTTTAGTAAGACGTTGCGCAACGACTGCTTTACGTGGACTCTTCTTTGACTCAGATCAATCCCGCCGCACCAAGCCTAAGCACTCATGCGAAATATAAAACAATAGAGATGGCTATGTGGCAGTGGTTAAATGTCCAAGCCTAGCTTTGTTGGTACGCGCTCGATTACCATAGGTGTTTCCTCTCCACCACGTCACTTAAGCTGCGATTGCACATCTCAAGATGTTGCTTGATTTCATTTCACTTATCAGGGGTCAGATTTTTTGAGGCTATATTTGTCCGATCGAGACGAATAGATTTTTGAAGATTATAACTTTTCCACCTGGCTCTTTCCTCATCGGTGATCGTTGCACTCTTGGGGCTACACGGATCGACGATGCAACTTTTTCTTATTAGCTGCCACACTTGAAAAACCGTCTAGCGCTTCACCGTCTAGCGCTTAACGTTCGTTCTGACGCGCGGATCACTTTCCTTATGCTCAACTAACGGCGCGCTCTTTTTTGGCGCCACTATGAACACGTTGAAATAGTGATGCACTAACGGGTGGGTTGTAGGGGGAATTTGAAAGCGACCGACGGAAATGCGATGATCTCGGACCGGGACGCCATTGGGGTCAGTACTAGCCACAGGACACAGCTCGATGAATACGAATCAATTTGTTCCGCCTGATGGCGCATTTACACGAACGGTGCCAATTCGCTTTTCTCATTGCGATCCAGCGGGAATCGTCTATTTTCCTCACTATTTTGATATGTTTAATGGTCTGATTGAAGATTGGTACACAGAGCAACTTGGCGTTGATTATTCCGAACTAATCTTGAACGAACGACATGGCTTTCCTTTCGTTCACATCGAAACAGACTTCAAGATACCAAGCCGAATGGGAGAGCACCTCGATCTCACGTTACTGCTCATGCGGGTCGGACGGTCTTCACTAAGTGTTGTCATCGTGGGTCATTTGGCTGGTGTTGAGAGATTACGCGCCCGCCTGGTCACCGCGATGACGTCACTAGAGACGCATAGGGCAGTCGAATTTCCTCATGATTTGCGTGATAAATTTGAGTCATATTTGAAACGCACTGGGCAGGTGCAAAGCTGATTGTTTGAATGCGTTCGGCATCAATCCTGCTTCGCGAGCAGCGTAACCATATTAAGGTCCTCAACTTTGACCCTTAAGGTCATCTGACAATGGGAATCCCGTGCCGAATGGCGAGCGTCTCGCGCCGAGGCCGGTGCCGGTGCCGATAGTAAGGGGTCAGCGGGGAGAGGGACGACGAAAACGCTCAGTTCGGCGCAGATTCGCGGAGCTGCAATCTACCGGCCATCTCCCTCTGGATTTACTCGGATTATATGGGCGAGCGGACCCGCTCCGGCAATTGGAAATATTTGACCGATATACATAATTGCGGACGAGTCAGACCAAGCCCACAACTCTCCTGTCTGCTTATCCAAAATTACCACCTTGGCCATAGAATTATTCTGGAGTTGCGGAGTCGTGACCATTTCATAGCGGCCCTGATGTTGCGATTGAGCAGATGCTTGCGTTCCAAGTGTCGCAAGTATTGCGATGAGAAAAACACGATAAATGGCAGTCATGGCATTTGCTCCAATTGCGTTTAGCATCGCAAGCATTGTCCCGTGTATGGATGCTATCGGTTCGAGGCGGCGTCGCAACAAAACTTACTCATTAAGCTAAAGCATCAATCTTAATTCCTGCGCCAAGCCCTTACTGTAGGCAAGCCAAATGTATGTCGACAGGGGTGATGAACTGTCCTTAAGCCACGTCCGTCCGTTTGTCCCTCAACATCAGCCATTCGCCATTACGGTTGGCACGGCAGCCTTGGGCCAGGACCACACAAATTCGAACCGAAGAACTTCAAATTTCCTGCTTAAGAACCAAACGAGCACGACGGTCACGCGGGCGTGATTTCGGTCACGGCAACCCTCCGTGAGCGCCGAGTACTCCGGTAATAATGGCAAGTGCGGACACCAATAGGGCAATCGTGTGGAGGCGCGTCGCCAGCGCAAATGCGCGGTCCTTCCGCCGTAGAGCGAAGCTGTGGAAGAGACGGTCGATCCCAAGTGGTTCAAGCACATAGACCATGAGTGCGAACAGAGCCCACACCGCGACCATCAGATATATCCACCAGAACGACGCGTATTGAAATCGGTACCAGGCATCCAGTTTGATCAGCATATACACGCCAGATAAACCCACGAGCAAAATGGAAATGCGGACCTGTTGCGCAAAACGTCGTTCGAATGCCTCAAAAGCTGCGACAGCATCCTTCGGACTGAACAATCCACGCACACGGGGCAAGATAATTGTCGTGACTACGGCCACGCCACCGATCCAATGAACCAATGCAAGAACGTGTATAGCGCGCGCTAGCGCAAAATCGTCAATTGTCATGGATCGGAGCCAAACAAGTCAGTCGTGACATGTCAAGCGCGAGCAAGCGAACCTAACTAATCTCGTGATCTTGCTGACATAATCCGCAATATCTTTCCTTGGTGTCGCGTCACGGTCATGGTCAAAAACTTCATGATGCTGGCTCAAGTAGCGTTAATTGTGTATTTCCAAATCTATCCGAAGCAATTTAACGCGTTTATTGCTTGCGGTGCGACGCAGTTGATTGGAAAAACAAACGACCGCGAGTTCGCGCTGCGAGCTACTTCAATCAATGCGCGGGAATTTCATTTAGCGTCAGATGCGGAAATGGCGGCACGTCCGTAGACCAACAACTCGATCCCGCCCGGCCTCTGTTACTTCTCCGGAATGACCGGCAACATCAAGTAGGATTCCCGTTCTCCTCCGGCATAGATGGTATTGGTGCCAGTGTTGTAGTCGGCGTGATAGTGCATGTAGGACTGGCTGCCGATGCCGTCGCGCGGTTGGATATCGAGGCAAATACGGTGGCCTTGTCTAAACACCATTGAGGTTGGCCAGATCTCGACGTCGACCTTCACGATTTCACTCGGCTTTAGAAAGAGCCGGCGCTGATGCTTGTGATATGGGCGATAGGGCAGCGATAGTTCGGGATCGAGCTCGCGGTGCGAGACGCGCAGCCATCCCTTCGCCACCGGGACTGGCGTACCCTGCTGACCGGTTTCCAACACCTCGTTACCATCAGCATCAAAGTTGCGGATGGTGAGGAACAGATCCATATCCTCGGTTGAGCTCGACACCCAGAACGACGCGGCGACTGGTCCGGTGACCTCGACGTCATAAGGTAGCGGCGGAGTCTCCAACATGATCCCGATGCCCGGCTTGATCCCACCCCCCATCACCTGTGACGAAGCCGCCGAGGTCGAGCCCATCGAGCCGAGACTGGTAGCCGAATAGGTTCGCGACGAGGTCTTATCAGGGTTGGTGGAGACAAAACTACCGGCATTCGCCGCCCTGCCCGGCGGTGGCGGCGATAAGTCGAAATACAGCTTGCTCCAACGCGTGCGGGCAAGCGGCCATTCGTGCTCATGTCGCCATTCGATTACGTCGCGACCCATACGGATCGCCAGCTTGACCGGTGGCTCGTCCATCACACCGTTGTTGATGCCCCTGAGCCAATAATCAAAGAATCGTAGTTGATCCTGCCGTCCTTCATCGGTGTAGAACGGGTGTACATGGCTGCCGGTATGGATTCGCAGTTTCTTGTGCCTTGAGGCCGCGCGCATGAAGGCTTCGGTATTGCCGCGCAGATGCAGCCCGAAGCCAGTCCAATTGCCAACCGAGAACATCGGTACGGTGATCTTGTCCCACTGCGCCTGCGCGCCGCGGAAGGCGCCGCTGTCGAGATTATTACTCAGCCAGAAATGCAGCATATTGGTTTGCCACGCATTCGCGATTTGCTGGGAGGCACGGCCGACCGTGTGATGCATCAAGTGCGCTGTGAACCAGTTGGTCATGAATACACTTAAAATCCCTCCATGGAATAGCGCGTCACGGTAGATGTCTGCGAACCCTTCCCATGGTATGATCGCCTTCAATGACGGCGGCTGGTGATTAGCCACAAGCCATTGGTTAATCGCGAAATAGGAAATTCCGGACAAGCCGATATTGCCGTTGCACCAAGGTTGCGCCGCCGCCCATTCAATGGCGTCATAGAAATCAATTGATTCTGCGAGCGACCACGGCTCGCATTGACCGGGTGATTTGCCGCTGCCGCGCCCGTCGACACGTACAGCAGCATAGCCGTGCGGCACCCACCACTGCGGGTTAATAGTCTCCCAATTCATCAGCGGGTTCGGCTTCTCTCCCAACGTGTCAGGCGGAATCCACAGCTTGTCCTTCTGGTAGGGGCCGAGATTGAGGATTGCCGGCACGCGTCTTCCATCTTTCGGGCGGAACACGTCGGCCAGAAGCCGCGCGCCATCACGCATCGGCACCTCGATATCCTTTTCTATCAAGATATCATCGATGGAGCTATTTTTTTGCACGATCATCCACTCAACCCCCCACCCTGCCGCCTCCACCGCCCGATAAGTCATTCAGCGATAACCTGCAGCGCAGTTGCTCATCGCCGACAGTTGGTGGGATTTTACTCCAAATCATTGCGACTACCAGGAATACCAACAGACAGACCACGAATAACTCGCCTAAGACAATTATCTCATCATAATTCGGCATGGCTATGCTATTCATTTAAAAAAAACACGGTTCGCCACGAAACACGAGCGTTGAGCAGATCGACCGATGCTAACTAAAGAGTTTGAGACGACTGATAAAGGTGTTTCGCAAACACAAAATAATATTGAACTTATCGAAGAGTTTTTGCCAGATTGGTTTTTCGGGCGACCTTGACTACTTACAACGGCCCCTGTTACTTAACCACAGATCTTGCCGATTATCTGCATGATCAGGATTTTCATATCATGCGCTGGCTCCCGATAGCCGTCATGGTGGCGATGCTGCTGCTCTATACCATCGCACAGGCCTTGTCGCATGTTGCCGTCCTCGAGCCGCCGCCGGGCTATGTCTGGCGTGGCCCGCTGACCGAGTACCGTCTGCCGCTAGCTCAGACCCGCGCCAAATGCGCGCGCATGGGCGCGAGGGCGGATGCGTGTTCTTGGAAGCTGCGCGGGCGCTGCTACATCGTCATCCCGACGAATGGCCCGGTGCGCGACCTCAATCAGTACCGCCGACACGAGGTGGCACATTGCGCAAATTGGGAGCATTGAGACTAAAATACGTTTCTATAAAAGCCCCCACTTCCAGGCCAAAATGGGTATCACAATAATTATTCCGATTACGATCCCTAACAATTTTAGCCTCAGAATGCGCCTTTTGTCCGCCTGCTGAGAATCCATGGTTCGATCCCCTCTTTGGAAAAGCTTTATTCTGACCTCAGCAATCCTTGAAAAAACTTAGCACTCCAAACCTGTAAAGGGGGCACCGTTGGATTTCCAGTCTTAATCCGCAGAAATAGATCTAGTCGTCGGTCGCGTCCCGCTGATTGATCCTAGTCAATGCGGCTGAGAAATCTCGATCCTTGACTTTTAGATGCCCTTGGGGTGACAGGAGGGTGAGCACTCCTGTCGCGGTTTCTTATCAGAAACGCATTTCATATAATTTGCGCGACTGGGGAGGTTCGTATGGTCAGGACAATTGGCAATCTTGTACCGTTGGATGCAGGACTAAAGGAAAAGTTCCAGCAGCTTTTTAAAGCGGAAAAACGAAACACTATCGGCTTAGCCAAAGAGGTGTTTCAGATTCATAGCGAGCATTACTCGCGTGTGGACAGAAAATACGACAGCGACTTTGAGGTATGGTGGGAGGCTCAAAGGCTGGATCAGGTTTTTGGCAATCGTGATAACTGGGCAAAATGGTATCGGGCTGGCGAAGCAATAGAAAAAGTTCATACGCAATTTGAGAAATATGTCCACAAGCTTCCGACGGCTCGTGATGCGCTTTATGAAATTGCACTACTACAGCCTGACGAGCTGCGTTTATGTTTGCAAAACAGATACACTCGAAATTCAGTTACTCAAGGCGAAACGGAGTGGAAGCGCCCAAAAACACCACAGCCTGTAATCAATCCTCGCGCGACAGCTGGCTCCATACGGAGTTGGCGGCAAATTTGGAGAGAGCCGCGTCCGCCACGCACCGATAAACGCACTTTGCCGTTGATCACGATATACGTCCACGGTTCACTCTACGATTTTGATAAATTCGGACACCCGACGGGAGAGATTGCGCCCGGACAGGTAGTGGAAATCAATCAGAAGATTGTTGATCTCCTAAAGCCTCTTGACGCTTTTGTGCGAATTGATTCCAAGCTGGAACATCTCTTGGTAGGTTACGATAAAAGGCGGAAAAAAGCCGAGGAGGATGCTCGAAAAAAAAGCAAAAAGGCGAAGAAATAACCTGCGAGTCGTCGCTCTCTAGGCCTGCATTCTCGTCCTGCGTTTTCGTCGCCTGGCTTCAGCGTTTTCATTCGCAATTTTGTAACGCCCGATCACAAACTAGCTTCGTATTCTTATTACAATCTGCGAGTTGTGTTTTGTTCAATTCGGTGTCTACGTTATTATCTGATCGCTCGATCCACTCGTTCAAACATTTTTCGGTGGTTTGGATGCACAAAATTCCGTCTGCATAACCAACATCCCTCATTTTCGACGCTGTAACCGTGTCCAATTTGCCTCGTTTTATGGCTTCTTCGACAATCTGTTCTTTTAATAATTTCCTTAACTTAACATCTCGCAGCTTCTTCTTTTTACCTCCTGTTATCTTCGTATTCCTTTTATTATCGATCATGCTCGTCGCGTGATCAATTTCGCTTTGATATTCGCCAACGCAATATGCTGCTTTTGATGCGTCCTTGTTATCGTCAGCGCGAGCCAAGGAGCACGACACAAATACGATTCCAACGATGGCGATACTGACCTTCATACGATGCTCTTAAGCATCCGCAAAGATGAGCTTCTGTTTCGTTGATGAGCAAATTAAGTTGATGCTCTCGGTGTTCTCATCGCCCGAGGGCATCTCCTCATATCCTTCTGAAAACTCTCATGCGTGATGAGGCCCACAATGCAAAAAAGAGAAAGCAGATGCGTGGGCCAAAACGAAGCTGAAGTGGCCGTCAGGCGAAAGCTTGTTCTTCGGGGCGCTAGCCGCGGCTCGACGCGGCGCTGAATAACGATGCAGCTCTCTCGTACCAACTGCTAGACTTGAAGATCGTCTGGCGCTTCACGATCTTGCGCTTGGTCCTGCTTAGCTTTTTGGACTGCGCGCTACTTTTCACAGAACGGCGAACTCGTTCACCCTGACGCACGAAACACCTCCCCGACGCTCAACTAACGGCGCTCTCTTGTTCGGCGCCTCTAGAAGCACATAGTAATATTAGCGCAATGGTAATTTCAATTGTTGGAAACTCGAACGCCATCTATGCCGCTTGAGAGCGGAAAAACCGCTGTCCCTACCGCAAACCCAACGATGTCCGCTTATAAGCCAAGGCGGACATCCAGTGAAGTCACATGCCCCGCGTAGGCCTGAGAGCCGATTCGGAGGAAATCATCCGCCACGCTTTCGCCCCTGCGTAAAATTGGACAGTCAAGTTGATCCAAAGGGCGGATAAGGCGCTCAACTGTGTGACCAAAATGCCACAAACGTATTCTTTGTATTATGGCGTCCCAACGTGACTCCTTTTTCCATCGCCAGGGTAGGTTTCGCCCATAAATTGGAAGACCTGCTCATGAGTCGTTTGTCGGTTGCATTGATTACTGCCATTTCCGCCATGGCTCTCACGCAGATCGCGTCGGCAGCCGCGCCGCTTTCCAATTGGATGGGACCATACGTTGGTATCGCAGGCGGCTATGGCTGGGGTCATTCTAACCAAACGGATTCCGGCATCCCCTGCAATTTTTTTAATAATTGCCCTCCACCCGCTTATTTACAATGTGGTGCAGGCGATGGCTCGTACGCAGTGCGCGGTGGGATGATCGGCGCGACGCTGGGCTACAATTGGCAATACGGCCCATGGGTCTTTGGTGTTGAAAGTGACTATTCGTGGGCCGATATCAACGGCAGTTCGAATACTTGCGGAGCGACGTCTCCCGTTCCTCATGCCTGTGGCACTAAGCTGCAATCTCTTGGCACCCTCCGTGCACGCATTGGCTACGCCGTGGGAGCCACCGGTAATTGGCTCCCCTATTTGACTGGCGGACCAGCCGTGGGCGATGTTCGAGCCTGGGATGCACTTTACCCTGCGTCGGGTTGTGGTCTTCATACGGGTTGGACCTTGGGCGGTGGGGTGGAAGCAAGCATCGCGCAGAATTGGACGTTCAAGGTCGAATACCTTTACGCCGATCTTGGCAGTCATCTGATGTTTAACGTTGTGCCAGGTGTTCCAGAAACGGTCAGCTTCACCGCCAACATCATCCGCGTCGGCGTCAACTACAAGTTCAATTGAGACTGTCTTTGTTTTCGTGATTATCGCTCAGGCCCCGGGCAATGTCCCGGGGTTTTTCGTTGGTGGGTATTCTAACAGCGCAGCAGGCGGCTTACCGCTTCACCCTTAACGTTAATTGATCAGGTTACCTTGCGGATCAGATCGCCGCGGTAAACGCGAGCAGCTACAGATATCGGGCCTTTATGAGGATAAGCAAATGAATAAGCTTCTTTCTTTCGTCTTCGTCATGGGCATCAGCATCGCCGGTGTTGCGGCCGCCCAGGCCGGCGAATGCGGCATTGGCGTCCATCGCGGCCCTTACAATGGATGCCGCCCTGTCTCCGGTGGCTACTACAACGGCTACTACAACGGTTACTACGAGGGCTACCACGACGGCTACTACGGCGACTACGGCCCCTCGCTTGTGGTGGACACCGGCCTATGCTGGAACCGCGGCACGCATCGCGTCTGCAATAGTTTCGGATTATGCTGGCGCGCTTGCAACTGATTTGAACGCAGGGCCAGCGGTGTGCCGAAACTTGCTCAATCCAGACGACCCTGGTCGCTTACAGCCTTCGCCCTGGCCGCCCCGCTGGCTTTAGCCGCGCCAGCCGCTGCCGAGCATTACGACTTCCTCGATCGACCGAGCTACCAGGACATCAGCCGCGAGCTGAGCGCCGCGGCCAGGCCGCGGCATAAAACCAGGCTGCAAGAGCGGGCTGCGAAGCACGAGCAGCCGGTTCCGCAAGGACCGCTGCATGTCATAATCTCCATCGCCAAACAGCGTGTAACGGTCTACGCCAATGGCACCGCCGTCGCGCGCTCACCCGTCTCCACCGGGGTGCCGGACCATCCGACGCCGATGGGAATTTTCGCCGTCATCTCGAAGGCCCGGTGGCACCGCTCCAGCATCTACAGCGGGGCGCCGATGCCCTACATGCAGCGGATCACCTGGTCAGGAATCGCTTTGCATGCCGGCATGCTGCCGGGCTATCCGGCCTCGCACGGTTGCATCCGTCTGCCCGAGGATTTCGCTATCCGGCTCTGGGGCCTGAGCAAGCTGGGCGCGCGGGTGATCATCACCCGCGATGAAGTCGCGCCGGTCGCGATCGCGCATCCGCGCCTCCCCGTTCCGAAGAAGCCGCAGAATATACCGGCGGACGCGCCGGTCGCCGCAGCGCCGGCGGCGGGAGAGATCAAAATGGTCACCAGCGTCGAATTTGCCGCCGCCAGCAAAGTGGGCGACGGCGTGAAGGCGACCGGCGAGATCGAGCCGGCGCCGCCGGCAGACGTCGTCAAGGGTACGCCGCCGCCCCGGCGCCGGGGCCCGGTGCAGGTCTTCGTCAGCCGCAAGCAGGGCAAAGTGTTCGTGCGGCAGGGCTTCGAACCCCTGTTCGAGGCGCCGGTCACGATTGCCGAACCAGACCGGCCGCTCGGTACCCACGTCTTCACCGCCATGCAAGTTCAGGAAGACGGAGCGGCGATGCGCTGGACCGCTGTCACGATCCCGAGCGGCTATGCGCGCGCGAGCGACCGCGACGGCAAGCGCGGCAGGAAATTGTCGCGCGCGGGACAAGAGAAGGCTGCCAAGCTCGCCGCCGAATTGGCAGCGGCGCCGACGGCGGCAGCCGCACTCTGGCGCATCGAAATGCCGCAGGCGGCCGTCGACCGCATTTCCGAATTGCTGGCGGTGGGCTCCGCACTCACCGTCTCGGATAACCCTCTGAGCGATGAAACCGGAATCGAGACCGACTTTGTTGTGCTCACGCACTAACGCCGGCCCCCGCGATAATGGAGCGTCCGCTCTGCAAGTCTGAAATCAAAAACCCCCGGCTTCGTCTGCCGGTGGCTCTGGACTCCCAGATGCCAAGGCGGGTAGCTACCATATTCGCCTATAGCGAGAAGAAGCACTGATTATTTGCCGCGCTGCATCAGCCACCGGTTATGCCCCAGTGGAAGCTGTGCGGGCAGCTATCGTGGCAGAAAGCCGAGAGCAAAAATGAGCAAAAAGAAGTTGGGCTGATGGGCTGGAAAGCGTCTAGTCTCTAACGGCGGGGGGGTACCATCGGAAAGGAGAAGCAGATGCGCAAGATACTTGTCATGGTTGCGATGGCATTGGCGCTCGCTGGGTGTGCGAACGGGCGGCAAGATCGCGTGCTGGGCGGCGCATTGATCGGTGGAGGCACCGGCGCCCTTATCGGCGGCCTGGCTGGCCAGACGGCCGGTGCTGCGGTTGCGGGCGGATTGATTGGCGCCGCGGCCGGCGCGATTATCGCCGACGCTACGAGGCCGGGCTACTGCTATTATTGGCGTCACCATCGCCGCCACTACGTTCGCTGTTGATCCACAAACTGAAGATTTTCGGATGCCCGGACCCGCAGGGTTCGGGCATCCGCATTTTTGCTGGAACTCGGCAGGTGCCTTCAAACAGGGACGCTTTCACCTTATGCGGGTTTCTACGGCGACTGGCGGTTCCATACCGACAGTGCGCTACCGACGGCTACGCCAGTGGCTAACATCGGCACCGGCTGGTCGGGCCGTGTGACCGGGGGCCCTTTAGCCAAGGCTGCTGGTGGCTGCATGATTTCGCTCGATGGCGAATACGGCGGCTTGGGTGCGACCTACAAAATCTGGATGGGCAACGTTCGCGCCACCGTGCGTTCTGAGCGCACCGCTTAATCCCACAGTGCAATGCGGCGTAACGGCATCACCAATGTCGCTGATGGGTCAAAAGCTGACAAAACATCGCGGGTCAACATCCACTGTTGTCTGCTGTTCCCCAAAAGCAGACATTCGCAAAGTGACGTGAGCTAAAACAGTGAGCGAGCTATCGTTCTGAGAGTGGCATCAGCCCGACCTTCAAGATCGCCGGCGCCGCCTCGGGCGATGCGAGGAAGCGGATCAGCGCACTAGCTGCCTCGGGCTGCTGGACCGTACTGGTGAGCGCACCCGAGAAAAAAATCATTGGTTGGACCTCGGCCGGAATCGTGCCGACGAAGGTAATTCCAGGGACATGTATCAGCTCGCTGACCTGTTGGAAGCCGATCTCCGCCTCGCCACGTGCAACGACCGCGGCCACCGGCTCGCCGGACGGAGGTCCTCGCACCTTTCGGCTCTTGCCGGCGACCTGATCTGTGACGCCGAGCTTGGGAAACAACGTGGTCGATAGATAGGTGCCGCTACCGCTGTCCGAGTACGCGATAGACTTTGTCGCTAGTAGCGTATTCCGAAGTGCCTCGACGTTACCGATGTCTGGCTTTGCAGCCCCGGCGCGCACTACCATGCCGATCAGCGAGCGAGCGAGCTCGATCTTGCTGTCGGCGCGCACTAATCCTCGTCTGACTAGCTCGTCGGCGGCCCCTCCATCCAGGATCACGACATCCGCGGCCTCGCCTCGCGCAAGCCGGGTCGGAATCGCCTCCGGAGAGTCACCCATTGATGGGCCGCGCGTCGTGACAAGGCTGTGGCCGCTCGCGCGCTCGAAAGCCGGGCCCAGCTCAGAATAGACCCGATAAAAGCCGGCTGAGATCATCACGTGCACATCGGCCGCAGATGCTGCCCCCGCCATGAACAGGGCGACTACACCAATCGTGGATAACCATCTAACAAGCGACCGTGGTCTCATAAGGCTTCTCCTGCCCGAGGTCAGGGCGGACATCGTACCGTGTCAAACGAGCACACCGGAAGGGGTTGGGCGGCAAGTAAGCCGATGTCTGCTTTGGGTCACCGTCGCAAGCCGAAGTCCAAAGGTTTTTGAACCGCCCCGGTGCCAGTTCGGTGTAGCGCACAGTCACTGGATATTGGCCTTCCGGCATGGCCTGCGGGCGTTGCGCTTGCCTTCCGGTGCGCCACAATGCCGAGTCTGCTGGGGCATGGGAGGTGAAACATGATTGCGATTCTTGCGGCGATGATTTCCTTGCTGATGATTCAGGCTGCACTGGCTCAGCAGGCCTCGCCCTGCCACCCCGACGACATCGGCATCACGGTCTGTCCGAGCGGCAAGGTCGACCTTCGCGTGATCCGCGGCACGCTATCGCCAAAGCAACGCTACGGCATCGCCTGGAACACCAAAGAGGGCCGCAGTGGCCGCGACTATGAGTTGTTTTCGGGCGAAGCTAAAACGCGCTACGCCGGCGGCGACGCCGACACGTTCCTGGTGCGCCTCACCGACGGCAAGTCACTCGTCAAACTCAAGGGTGTGCATCCCGGGGACAAGGCGCGTTACAACCACCAGACCCAGCGCGCGATCTGGTCGCCGGACGAAGCATGGCTGATCGCGGTCAACGATTCAAAATGGGCTACTGACAACGCCGACGTTTATCGTATCGGCCGGGATAGCGTGTCCGACCCGCTCGATTTACTGCCGCTCTGCGAAGTCGCCGAGCGACGATCCTTCAAGAGCGCAGGGCGCAAGGTTCAGATCGACAAGTTTCAGCAGTGAATCGACGTCAAATCGGTCAGCAATGACGGAACGATTGCCGCAGTTTGCTACATGCAAATCATGAAGCAGGATGACGCGTACCAATTTTTTGTGAGAATGAAGCTCCAAGCTTCAGGCAAAGCCGTCACGGCGAAACTAGGCGCGGTCAAGCGGTGCCAAGATCTCGAAGGCGCTTGTGCTTTGACGGAACCTCCGGACTGAGTGTATGCGGAGCAACCCGTGCCGACTTCTATGCGAGGTTTTGACTGACGTGATCGATGTCTTGCCCGAACTTTTCATCCTGCGTGGGGTTCCTGGGCACATTCGGTCTGACAATGGACCTGAGTACGCCGAGCAGGTAGTAGGCAATCACGCCTGAACGTGAGCTTCATAGTCTGTCACCTTCGCTCTCATGTAACCGCTAATACTCCCTCTCTTTATGTGTGTCCTGTTGCTGATGAACCGGGCGGATGCGTTCAAGGAAATGGCGAAGAAATTTGGCGTGACCGTGAAGGAAATGTTCTGGACGCAAGGGCAATATGATCTGGTCACGATCGTCGAGGCGCCGGATGAAGTTTCTGCCACGGCAGCCAATTTGAGCCTCTGCGCCCTGGGAAATGTTCGCACGCAATCCCTGCGCGCAATGTCAGCGGCCGAAATGAAGGCGGTCATCGCCAAAATGGCGTAGGCTCGCCGTTAACAAGCTAGACGAAAGCCGCTTCGCTGCTATGCAAACAAAGCCCCGGGTCATGTCCCGGGGCTTTTCTTTGGCGAGAGCCGCGCTTGCCAGTTGCTATCGCAGCCTGATCAAAAACCCTCATTTAATTTCGGAGAGACCGCCGTCAGCAGGCTGTGTGAGAACTAAGCGAGTCAGATAAGAAGGGGCGCATCAACAACG
>Ga0209048_10001909_pt1 | contig 21066 bp, 22 predicted proteins | sample FrelakmetCRP12CR_FD_187146 | JGI IMG/M metagenome (GOLD analysis project Ga0209048, IMG submission 187146) | Freshwater lake sediment microbial communities from the University of Notre Dame, USA, for methane emissions studies - CRP12 CR (SPAdes)... | ecosystem: Environmental > Aquatic >... | reverse complement strand
CTTGAAGTGGTGGGACTCAGCCCATACATCGTCAATCGTTTTGCTCACGAGTTTAGTGGAGGTCAGCGCCAGCGCATTGGCATTGCGCGCGCCCTGGCTCTTCGACCTTCGTTCATCGTTGCTGATGAGCCTGTATCTGCACTCGACGTGTCGATCCAGGCACAGGTGCTCAACCTTCTGGAGGATTTGCAGGAAGAATTTGGGCTGACCTACTTATTTGTGGCCCACAACCTCTCGGTGGTAAAACATATCAGCAACCGAATAGCGGTGATGTACCTTGGTAGGGTTGTAGAACTATGCGAGAGCGAAGCGTTGTATGAGCATCCTTTGCATCCATATACTCAGGCACTACTCTCAGCCATTCCAGTACCAGATCCAGAGAAAGAACTGCATCGCAAACGTATCATCCTGGAAGGTGATGTCCCTAGTCCGGTTAATCCACCTCCGGGCTGTAATTTCCATCCTCGTTGCTGGAAAGCACAGGAGATCTGTCGCCAGGTCATTCCTCCATTAGAGGAGAAACAGCCAAATCACTGGGCGGCCTGTCATTTCCCTGGATAAGCCAGACTGCTCAATCATTTTGTAGTTCAAGATTCTTCATACGTGTAAGCAATCGAATGCGCGCAATTAAATGGCGCGCATCATATGGTTTTACCACATAATCGTCAGCGCCCGCATCAAATCCCGCGATTTTGTCCTGGAGAGTTGTAAGTGAGGTAAGTAACATAATCGGGAGATGATGAATAATAGGAGTGTTGCGAATAAAGCGGCATAGCTCAAGGCCGCTTTCCTTACCAAGTTTGACCTCGCAGATCACAATATCTGGAACATACTCTATGAGGTGCTGCCTGGCCTGAAAAAGAGACTGAGCATGATAGAGATGAAAATCACTACCTATTGCCTGTTGAATTCTAATATATGCATCTGGATCATCGTCTACTAAAAGAATGTGTAAAGTACGCAGTCTTTGTAGTTCATACACCATTATTCTCGTTCAGCATGTGTCTGTAGCAAATAATCCATTCTGCGCTGACGATCCGCCGGTGTCAGGAGTAAAACCCGTTCAATAGCTGCGTTAAGCGCTCCAGGTTTAAATGGCTTTGTAAGATACTCATCAACTCCCGAAAGCAAACCCGTCATCTGATCTTCTTCACGTGTCATCGCACTTAGGATGATGAGAGGAATATTTGCTGTGCGAGTATCTCCACGCAAGCAACGAACAAGCTTATAGCCGTCCATGCGGGGCATCTTCACATCGATAATGACGCAATCAGGATTTTCGGCATAGACGCTTTTTAAACCTTCTTCACCGTCATAGGCGACGATAACCTCATATGCGCTCTGTAGATTCACAGCATATTTTATAAGTTCTACTATTGTGGGATTGTCATCAATAACCAATACTTTTTTCATGATATCCCCGCACTAGAAGACTGAATTGTACAGTGTACAAATTTTTAGAAATCTCCGGTCGCCTTTTTGCATTGTAGCACAGTAATAGATAACTGCCAACCTATTCTAAGCATTTTGTGCTAGAATGGTACGAGAAACACGTAGAAAAAGCGATCCAATAATAACACCGGGAGCTACTTTGATGTCTGGGACGTCTCCACTCGACCGCTATTCACGGCAAACATTATTCAGCCCAATCGGTAAAGATGGTCAGAAACAACTTGGCGACTCCTCAGTAGCCATTATCGGCTGTGGGGCTTTGGGAACAGTAATCGCTAACAATCTCTGTCGAGCCGGTATTGGGAGTTTGGTGATTGCTGATCGCGACTATATCGAATTGAATAACCTTCAGCGGCAGATTCTTTTTGATGAGGAAGATATTACACGACGGCTACCGAAAGCCATTGCCGCTGCTGAAAAATTGCATCGAGTGAATAGTACTACGAAAATAGAGGCACTGGTAGAAGATATTAATGCCGATAGCATTGAATCTCTGGTTCAAAATGTAAACCTGGTGCTTGATGCTACAGACAATTTTGAAACACGTTACTTGCTCAATGATGCCTGTGTCAAATATGGACGACCCTGGATCTACAGCGCAGTAATAGCTTCATATGGTGTGACTATGAACATTATACCTGGAGACACTCCTTGCTTGCGCTGCATCTTTCCAGAAATGCCACTGCCCGGCACGACCCCTACTTGTGATACTGCCGGTGTACTCAATGGAATTGTAGGGGCAATCGCGGGAGTCTCGACTACCGAGGCTATCAAGATACTACTGCAAAGCGACAGGGTAAGTCGCGCCATGTTCTGGATGGACGTTTGGGAGAATACCAGTGAACGTATAGAGTTACCACGCCAGACTGACTGTCCAACCTGTGGATTACACCAGTATGAATTCCTCGACTCCTTGAACGGCACTAGCAGCGCCAGTCTCTGCGGACGCAATGCAGTGCAGGTGCGCAGTGGTAGGAAGCACGATAAGATACATTTACCTGATCTGGCTGACCGACTGCGCCCCGTTGGTCAGGTTTCTTACAATGATTTTTTACTACGCTTCATCGTTGATGATTATGAGCTGACCATTTTCCCCGATGCGCGAGCTATCATCAAAGGAACCGATGATGAACAAGTCGCACTGTCGGTGTACGCGCGATATATTGGGATGTAAGAGAAGATGACGGGGACCACTGTTGTCGCCGTAGCCCTTGTACTCATCCTAATCTACCTATGTTATAATACGCAAGGTTAACCTGAAACCTTTCTTCACCTCTAAGCATTAGGGAGATTCTTAATTAGTATGAATGAACATATTCTTGTTTGTGTGGCGTGGCCGTATGCAAAAAGCGCCACTCATGTTGGTCAGATTGTAGGCGCCTATTTACCTGCAGATACCTTTGCGCGTTATCATCGTATGGCAGGGAACCATGTTCTTATGGTTTCTGGAAGCGATGAACATGGCACACCCATACTTGTTGACTCTGAACGAGAAGGCATTAATCCCCGTGAATTCGTTGCGCGCTATCACCATCAAATTTGTGAAGTGTGGGATAGGCTGGGTATGTCCTGGGATTTATATACTGAAACTGGAACAGAAAACCACTATCGCATTACACAAGATTTCTTTTTAACCCTCTACGACAAGGGGTACATCTTCAAAGATTCTATGGAATCTCCTTATTGTCCTACTGACCGTCGCTTCTTGCCCGATCGTTATGTTGAAGGCACTTGCCCGCATTGCGGTTATACATCTGCTCGTGGTGATCAGTGCGATAACTGTGGTAGAACACTCGATCCCGTTGATTTAATCGCTCCTCGTTGTCGCCTATGCGGAAGTAAACAAGCCAGCCTGGAAATACGCTCAACGGAACACTTCTTCCTGGATCTACCCAGGTTGCAAGAGCCGCTGATGGACTGGCTTTCAGATGGTAAGGATTACTGGCGTACTAATACTTTGGGATTTGCTATGAACTGGCTCAAAGAAGGATTGCGCCCGCGAGCGATCACTCGCGACCTAGATTGGGGCGTTCCAATTCCGATCGATGGCTACGAGGATAAACGCATTTATGTGTGGTTTGACGCTGTTATTGGCTATTTCTCTGCATCGGTTGAATGGGCAGAAAGACGAGGAACGCCAGAAGCATGGAAGACCTGGTGGGTACCTGGTCAAGCAGAACCACCGGTAAAATCCTACTACTTTATTGGGAAAGACAATATTCCTTTCCATGCCATTATCTGGCCCGCGATGTTACTGGGCTATGGCAATCGCAATTTACCGTATGATGTACCTGCAAACGAGTTCATGACAATGAGTGGGGCAAAGGCATCAAGTAGTCGAGGCAATGTTATATGGACAAAAGATGTATTAGATCAGTATGATGCTGATGCGTTACGCTATTATCTTTCGATAACTGCTCCTGAAGGACGAGATACCGATTTTACCTATGAGGAATTGATCCGGCGCAATAACGACGAACTGGTAGCCACCTATGGAAACGCGGTACATCGCACGCTCACTTTTCTACAGAGTAAATTCGGAGGCATCGTACCACAGCCACAAACCCTACGCCAGGCGGATCGCGAAATCCTACTAGAAGTAGAGCGAGGCTTTACAGTAGTAGGGCACAACATAGCGAATTGCCATTTGAAAGATGGCATTAACGCCGCTATGGCAGTTGCGCATGCGGCAAACCGTTACCTGGATGAGCAGGCACCCTGGAAACAGATTAAAGTAGATCGCGAGGCAGCAGGAACGACAATATATGTTATGCTTCAAGTATTGAGCGGTTTGCGGGTGCTCTTCTGCCCATATCTACCATTCTCATCTCAAAAGCTACACCATTTTCTGGGGTTCGAAGGTCAGGTGGATACAGTAAGTTGGGAACTTGCTCGAGTTGCAGAAGGTATGAAATTACCTGTTCCAACACCATTGTTCCCGAAATTAGAAGAGTTCGCAATCGTCCTGTAGGATTGCAGTCCCTCCTACCCTGAAGAGGCTTCTTGTCGACCATCATCTGAGAGCTGCTCGTCTGTTTGTGCACTATGTGTGTGACTATGGCGAACAGGCGTTTTCTTCCTATGATCGATGATAATATGTGTGATCTCATCGAGTTTTTCAGGCGACCATTCGGCAAAATGGTCCCAGGCGCTTGTTTGCCAATCATCGACTGTCTTTGTCGTCTGAATCCAGGGAGGGAGATTCACAAGCAGGTGGTCTGCGATTGAATTGACAAAAGGCTCATACGACCGTCGTACGTCATAAAGATGTTGTTCAGCATCCTCACCATGACGTAATTCTAACCCTACCTCTGCAAGGGCATCGTGCATCTTTACAAAATCATCATGCGAGAGGCGATTGAGTTTGGGATTGATCGGCGGCGTCCCGTAGATCTGAGCGAGATCGACTGCCGCGTGACGCGCAATAGCGAACGTGAAGCGTATCGTAGGAGCTGAAACGTCCTCAAAGCCAACAATGAGTAACGCACAGGTATCCAGGATTGTGGTTAACGCAGCCAGCCATGACTGTCGTTCATGCTGGGAGCGATAATACGTCAAAACTGGATAGGAGAGATGGCTCTCAAGTAATTCGGCACTCCATCGTTCCCATTCACGCATGAACTGGATAAGTTCGTCTAATTTCTGATCTCGATAACTCCTACGTAATAATTCAGTTGCATTTGATGGCGAGCCAGCACGCGCATCAAGTAGAGAGATACTGACTTCCCGACGTGAAAAGGATTGATAGATTACAGGTACATAGCCTATAATCAATGCGAGAAAGAGAAAGCCTATACCAGCTTCTGCAACAGAAAGAAAACGACCCATCGCTGTCAGTGGAGTGACATCACCGTATCCCAACGTAACGAATGTCGTCCCACTCAAGTAGAGATACGTCCAAAACGACAACTGCTTCTCTGGTGCAGTTAATGGGTCACTTAATCCCCATTGGAGAAGCGCGAAACCGAAGAAAAGCACTACGGCCCAGAAAACAAGTAAGACTATGAGTGAAGCCGGACCATAGTAGCTTAAATAAAACTCTCGTCGATTCCCTGGACGAATTTTACGCGCTATTGACGACCATAGCATCCATGTCGATGCGTAGAAAAAACGCGAAAATCGGAAGCGTCTTGATACCCTGCGCGGCAGGACGACCGTTTCGAAACTATCTTGAATGATAACAAATATTAAAATAACACCGGAGATGACCGCAAGAATTTTCATGAACACTCCTTGATGCTCAACGCAATTTCTTTCCCATAAAAATAGCCACCTCGTGCTCCACCGGTCCTGGTGGATAAAAGTGTTTATGGACACTCCACACATCTAAGCCATTACGTAAATAAAATTGTATAGCCGGGTAATTGACGTTCTGTGTCTCTAACACAATTGCCCAGCAGCCTCGATTGCGTGCCCAGTCTGATGCGCAATTGAGTAGTAACGAGCCAATTCCAAAACGACGGAACTGGCGACCGACAATGATATCCTCGATTCTCGCTATAGAACGCCATTGCTCTACGTTGAGCAAAACTGCTCCTGCTATTTGTCCACCTGCCAGCGCAACGTAACCTCCCTCCACACTACTCAGCCTGGTTTCAACTTCCTCAAGTTTATGCTCATATTCGCGAAAGCTTTTATAAAGAGGTGGGTCGACTGGCGTCTCCCAAAGCTCAAAAGCTAGCGTTGGTTTCTCCAGAGTTTGCGAGACATCATCGTTTTGCGACAAATTTCCATTTACACGTAAAGTATAGATTCGATCTGTCTCAAAACTGTAGTCAAGTTCATGTAGAGCAAGCGCATCTGTGATGGCTACAGATCGTACATCAATTGCGGGCAGCGTTCCATCCATAATCCTCCCCCAATCACAGGGCTAATACATGATTTTTCTTCCAGGGTTTCAAAGCTCCCTGCCCTTAGAAATCCTACTTCTCTAACTACTGAAGGGGAAAAGTAAATCCCGCTGCTTGTGCCCCAAGACAAGCAGCTCCAATGACACCAGAAAAATCTCCCAGTTTTGCCCGAATTATCTTTGTTTTGCGTCCTGGATCAGCCAATGCAGTATTTCGAGCGCGATGAACTGCTTGCTCGAAGAGCGGGTCGATTGCTTCAATGACTCCTCCACCTAAAATAATGCACTCAGGATTATAGAAGTTCATAACTGAAGCCAGACCATATCCGAGGAAATCCGCCGATTCCGTAACAATTTCCTTGACCAGGGCATCACCACGATTCATCGCACTAGCCAGTATTCCAGAACGAATAATGGTTTCTCCTTCCATCATTTGAAGTTCAGATTCCTCGGTTAGAACTGAATCACGCCCATGGTGAATTTCTGCCATAATTGCTCTGGTCATGGCAGTCCGAGATGCATACGCTTCTAAACAGCCGCGACTGCCACAGGGGCAAAGACGCCCACCTGCTTGTATGGTCATATGTCCAATTTCACCAGCCGTGCCTGTGAGGCCAGAATACAAACGACCGTTCTGTACAATGCCACCACCAATACCTGTGCCGACGAAAATAACTACAAAGGTTGAATATCCTCGACCCGCGCCATAAATGTATTCTCCCAGAGCTGCCACTTCGACATCATTACCAACTGCTACTGGTTTCCCAAATTGCTTACCGAGTATATCAGCCATGGGCATATCTTTGACGCCAAGATTCGGTGCATCCAGGACAACGCCATTTTTACGATCAATTTGTCCGGCAGCTCCAATACCGACCCCAATAATTTTGCTCCCGGCCGGTAATTTTGCAGATTCTAGCGCGGTCGTTGACAAGTTTATAACATGCTGTGATACATATTCTTGCCCCTTATCAGCTCGTGTGCGTTTGCGTTCTGAGCTTATTACTTCTCCTGTGGTAACATCCACAATAGCAGCCAGCGTTTTCGTTCCCCCCAGATCAATACCTAATGCATATACTTTCTGTTTTGCCATACGATACTCTCACTTTTTTGAAAATGGTAGGCTCAATCCTGGCTCAACGTCCAGGTCAAGTCCATGTTGCTCACCTCTCAGCAGATGAAAAAATGCAGCGCTTGCAATCATTGCGGCATTATCGGTACAAAACTCAATCGCTGGATACTTAAGCCTGATATCAAGTGGTCGCAGTTCCCGCTCCAGACGTGCTCTCAGACTGACATTTGCAGCCACACCACCTGCAAGCACAACTTGCTTCACATGATATTCCTGTGCTGCAAGACGAGTCTTTACCGCCAGTACATCTACAACAGCTTCCTGAAAACTAGCAGCAAGTAACTCAACATTCGCACCACCTCTCTGTGCTGCCTGGAGGCCCATACGCGTGTACTGACTAACCTGTTTCCCTGCATTTTCTGATGAACGTGTGTTATGGATATTTTGCTCACCTACAACACCTTCAGCCAGGTGAAGAACCGCTGTTTTCAGGCCGCTAAAACTGAAATCATACGTGCCTCGTAACCAGGAACGAGGTAAGCGAAAGGCGTTAAGTGCCTGTATAGCTGATTTACCTTGTTGTTGCAATTCCTCCTGCGCATGTTGGGAGGCTTTCTGAATAGCCGGCCCACCGGGGTAGCTGAGACCTAGAATACGTGCTACTTTGTCAAAAGCTTCCCCGGCCGCGTCATCACGAGTACGCCCCAACAGTTCGTATTGGCCATGGTCACGCACAAGCACAAGTTCACTATGAGCACCCGAGATAACCAGGCACATCGAAGGAAAGATCGGATCACCCTCTTGATACTCCCAATCAGAATGCTCCGATTCATTTGAAGCAAGCTCAATTTTTCCTCGCAACCAGTTAGCATAGATATGCGCTTCAAGATGATTGACACCAAGAAATGGGAGATTGTGTGCCATAGCCAAAGCTTTGCCTACTGTAAGACCTACCAGAAGTGATCCAGCCAGACCGGGACCATAAGTGGCTGCAATAGCATCGATGTTTTCCCATCCGCATCCAGCCTGTTCGAGCGCCATCTCTAACACAGGAATGATGGTTGTCAGCTGTTGGCGTGAGGCAACTTCTGGTACCACGCCACCGTAGCGATCATGAATTTCGGCTTGCGAAGCTACCACATTTGAGAGCAGATAACGGCCATCTTTGATGACAGCTGCTCCTGTTTCATCACATGAGCTTTCAATTCCTAATATAAGCATAAAAGATGATCCTGATTATTGTTTCGTCAATAAAAATAAATCTTGCTACTGCTGTGCTTCAAGTTTTTGCATGAGTAAGGATTTCAATTCCTGGAATCTTTGCTTAAAAGCAGGGGATTTGATCTCATCCGTCCACATGATTAAAGCATCTTCCTGGTTGTCGCTATAATAGCGATGACGCAAGCCAGCTTCCCGAAATCCATACTTTCGGTAGAGATTCTGCGCATTATGGTTGGAAACTCGAACTTCAAGCGTAACCCATCTGGCATTAATGTCAAATGCGATATCTATCAGGCTCACCAGCATGAATTCTCCTAAACCACGACGGCGGAAATCCGGATGCATGGCAATGGTAGTAATATGCGCCTCGTCAACCATCAGCCACAACCCCGCAAAACCAATGATTGAAGCCAGACTGGGGGTTGAAATGCTAGCAGAGGACCGAACCGGCAACAGCGTAAGTGGAAAGAAACGACGATGCCGTTCTGGTTCTTGTACTGAGGCTGACATCTGCTCTTCAGCAACATGTTTATCACGTAGCACAATGTAATGTGCCCAACGATTTTCCTGTAACTCTTTGCGATACGCGCTTGGAGGCCAGGTTGATGGATATGCTAGACGCTCGATCTCAATGACACGAGGCACATCTGACATTGTCATGCGATCAATGACGTAACGCACCCTCTCCCCTTTCTGTCTGATTTAGATCGGACGACTGATTTTGTTTCTGCCCCAGGAGCGGCTGTTTACGAGTACTTTTTGTGATGGAAGGGCGACGCAAATACAATGGTTCAAGTAACATGGGATCCTCAATCCTACCCGCATATAAACGTTGGATCCCAAGAAAAGCCAGGGTTGAAGCGCGTCGTATTGCTTGCACGTTGTTGATAAAAAGGCTTTGCCCTTGCATTTGATCGTATATCACATGCCGAGTTGTTTCGCTCAATTCTCCGCAAAAGAGAATTGGCGAGACTTGACGTTTCCCCGGTACTCCAGCCCATTTATCCATATGTTCGTTTAAATAGGTAACAAGTTGCAGCTGAGAGAGCATGAGATACTCACCGAGTTGCCTTATCTGGTATACGATCTCACCATTATTATCTATTTCGTCAAAAAGATAGCAAGCCGCATAGAGTTCAGATCGACCAGCTTCCACAATAGCACATACAGGACCGCGCCACTTATCTTGTTGTGTAGCAATAATCTCAAGGGTACTGACTCCGACAAGAGGTTTTTGCAATGCAAACGCAAAAGCTTTTGCAGTCGCAACTGCAACTCTTACACCATTGAAGGAACCCGGCCCTGTAGCAACAACTACGCCATCAATAGCTTGTAAGCTACTACCACAGTCAACTTCCACCAGGCGTTGAATGCGTTCGAGCAACTCAACACTGTGGTTGTTCCCTATGTGCCAGGTATATTCGCCATGAAGCGTTTGCTCATCACAGAGCGCAATACTCGCCTGACGGGTAGATGTATCAAGAGCCAGTAGTAACATAAGCGTTCTTCTGAAATTGTCGCAACAGTTCGCAGTAGCGCTCTCCAGCTGCGATAAACAACAAACCTCGTTTTGTTTCAGACATTATTTTCAAGCGAACATTAAGGTGCTCTTCTGGCCAGAATGAGCCAGCTTTCTCTGCCCATTCAATAACAGAAACACCATCACTGAAAAAATAATCTTCAAAACCGAGATCAACTATTTCATCGGGATTATCTAGTCGATACAAATCAAAGTGGTAGAGAGCCAGCTTTCTATAGGATAAAGCACCCGTTGAAATTCCAGGTTGAGGTCGACTCGTATATTCCTTAAGGAGGGTAAAGGTGGGACTATTAATGTTCTCGGTTATACCCAAACCCTGCGCCAGGCCTTGAGTAAAAGTTGTCTTCCCTGTTCCCAGCTGTCCGTCGAGCAAGATGAGTTCTCCGCCTTGGAGAAGATCCCCCAAACGCATACCTAGTCGTTGTGTCTGGGCCGAGCTGTGACTGATACAGTCGAGGGTTAGGGTCATTTCTCCCTGAGAACGCTTAGTCAATAGAGCACCCTTCAAGCTGCTTACCTGTCCACTATGTTTACAACTGCTATACCACACAAAAAGCTATTGACATTCAATAACAATAACTATCTGAGGCACCAATCATTGTAACACACTGTTATACGCCAATCAACGCAATTTTGTACCGCAACTGCGACAATACAGAGCATTGGGACGTATAGTAGCACCACATACAGGGCAAAGCAGAGATTTCGCTCCAACTGTAGAAGGTTGAGAAGTTGAAGATGTCGGCGATGAGACTGGTGGAGTATAATCTGGAGTCGATGCCGGTGCAAATTGATTCGCCAGGTAGACTTCGCTCTTAATCTCCTGCAGTTGAGTCTCACGGTTCTGTGCATCATGATCCAACTCTTGAATGCTGGCACATAAGCGTGAAAGTTGCTGATCGCTCAATTTCCCTTGCTGGTATAGACTCATTGCGACTTGTCCAAGTTCGTCAAGTAACTGCTGGCGTTGGGCTAAAAGCTTATCAATTTCAGTTTGTTTACTGCGAACGCGCATTTGTTTCTGTGCCTCCCAACTCGTGCGACTTACTGCTGCGTTCACCATACTTTTTGCGGATTCTAAGAAGTCTGCCATGTACTTCCTCCCCTTCTGGTATTTATGTATATATTTAGCTTGAGCTAGTATATTCTACTCGATATCTGTAACGGCATGCTTATAAATTCGTATCTCTTCAAGTTTTCCACTGCTGCTGAACTGCACCGCTACCACATCAATTCTCCAGGAACGATCAGAACACGTGTGAAGGTCCAGGTAATATGCTGCAACTTCGATTAACTTGCGACATTTACGCATTGTCAGTGCATCTTCAGGCAAGCCAAATGAAACACCACGTCGAGCCTTTACTTCCACAAAAACTAAATCTTGCCCGTCCTCAGCCACAAGGTCAATTTCGCCTTGACGACAGCGAAAATTTCGCTCCAGGATGCGATATCCCTTGCTCAAAAGCGCTTCTGCCGCAAGTCGTTCACCTGTGCGACCCAGACCCTGACGCGCTGTTGGTTTCGCCTGGCTTTTAACCGTAGTATCTTTCTTCAAGAGTTTACACTTTCATGAAGTAATACGTTCTGTTTTATAAACGAGTTGTAAAGGCCCCTGCCTTATCACCGATTAGAGTGCAATAAGTAAATGCCTTTTGCCAGATTGCATCGTGACAAGGATATATCAGAGTGCACATGATTACAAGAGGTTTCATGAACCACTCGACGCTCTGAGGGCATTCATGTTACAATGCTAACAACGAGATTTCTCAAAACTCAAACACACAACACACATATTTTTGTAATTGTTTAACCTAAAAATAACTAGGGGGCGATAGAATGTCAGGTCATTCTAAATGGGCACAAATACGCCGTTCCAAAGGAGTTAACGACGCTAGACGAGGCCAACTTTTTACACGGTTAGGACGTGAAATTGTTGTCGCCGTGCGTGAAGGTGGTAGCGGGGATCCCAACGCAAACTTTCGACTTCGAATGGCAGTGCAAAGAGCACGAGATGCCAACATGCCAATGGATAACATCGAGCGGACAATCAAGCGCGCATTGGGTGGAGCAGAAGGCAATGCACTTGAGGAGATTACCTATGAGGGCTATGGCCCCGGAGGCACAGCTCTACTGGTACAAGCTTTGACAGAGAATAGAAACCGTACCGTTGCTGAAGTCCGAAACGCCTTTAACCGTAACGGCGGAAATATGGGTGAAAACGGTTGCGTTGACTGGCTCTTCGAGGCAAAAGGTATCCTTGAGGTAGAACTGAAAGGGCATGATCCCGATGAGCTCACCCTGGAGGCAATAGATCTGGGTGCAGATGATGTCGATCCGGTAGGTCCTGACGACGAGGTCCTCACTATTTATTCCGACCCGTCTGATCTCGAAACGATTCGTCAGGCACTCGAATCAAAACACTATAAAATAGTAAAAGCTGAGAGTACACTGCTGCCGAAAACCAGAGTTGAACTCACTGATGAAAAGGTAGCACACCAGGTAATGCGCCTGGTGGAGAAATTTGAAGACCTGGATGATGTGCAGAATGTGTATACAAATGCTGACTTCCCGGAGGACTTTGCAGCTTCGTACGAGGTTTAAGAGATGGGCAGTTTAACAAGCCCATCATCTCCTTCTCCTTCATCTCGTGTAGCACTTGGTATTGACCCTGGAACGGCTATTGTTGGTTATGCAGTTGTCGAATTGCGGGGTAGCGAGTTGAATATGATTGCGTGCGATGTGATTACAACACCATCCACCATGTCCATGCCCGAACGTTTGCTACACATCTATCATTGTTTAAACGAGATTATTACCACGTATCGTCCAAACGAATCTGCAATGGAAGAACTCTTCTTCGCAAAAAATGCTCGTACAGCCCTGACAGTAGGACAGGCACGTGGAGTGGCAATGTTGGCATTGGCAAATGCAGGTCTTGCAGTTTCTGAATATACTCCTAAACAAGTCAAGCAGGCGGTAACAGGTTATGGTGGGGCCAACAAAGAGCAGGTGGGCGAAATGGTACGTATTCTACTACATCTCAAATCAATTCCACGCCCGGATGATGCAGCGGATGCCGCGGCAGTGGCTATCTGTCATTTGCATACCTCCTCGTTTCTCACTCGTACCCAGATCTTCTAAAGGACATGTAATTTTTCAATTCACAATGTCTAGCTTGCATGATCCATTTAACAAGAGGTAAGGAACGTAACGATGATTGCCAGTATAAAGGGTATTCTTGAAGCACGCAGAGCTGGTTATGTTATTGTGCGCATCGGCGGCTTTAGTATTCGTGTTTTCGCACCGACTACGACATCAAATCGCCTTGGAGAAGTCGGCTCGGAGGTGTCTCTTTACACGCATTTTTATGTGCGAGAAGATGGGATGGCTCTCTATGGGTTCTCCAGTGAAGAAGATCGGGATGCTTTCGAGCAACTGATCGGTATCAGCGGGGTCGGACCAAAACTTGCACTGGCATTGCTATCTATGATGGACGCGCAAACTTTTTATCAAGCTATCGCTAATGAAGATCAGCAACGCCTCGCATTGACTCCTGGTGTCGGCAAAAAACTTGCAGCCAGATTAGTGCTTGAACTAAAAGGAAAACTTCCATCGCTGGGTACACTTGGAAGCAATGGAGCGCTCTCCCCATCAGGAAAGTTGCAATCTGAAGTTCTTGAAGCATTAATGGGTTTAGGATTTACTGCGGCAGAAGCGCAGGCAGCATTAAGCAAAATCCCGCAAGACCAGTCCATGACACTTGAAGAGCAAATTACTTTTGCGTTACGTTCATTTGCGCGTGAATCTTAGGACCATTCAATTTCCTACGTTAAATAACACCTGCTGGATAACGATTTTTTGAGCAAGAACTCTATTACCTGGCAATGAGCATCCGTCAGTACCCTCATCTCGACAGCCTACGTTCAGCTTCAATGTATGTCGGACCCGCCTCGATGAATCCAAGCCTATGATAAAGGTTTACAGCCGGTACACCAAGTGTTACATAGAGAATAACTGTTGCGTAGCCAGCCTTCTGTAGAGTTTGCATGGATTTGACTGCTAATAACTGGCCAAGGCCCACATGACGAAACAGGGGAGCTACGACCATATGTCTAATGCGTGGCACATTCCGTTCCAGATGCACCAGAATTGCTCCTGCCAGGTGAAAGCGATCAAGGGTATGTTCAGCCACAAAACAAGTATCAGCCAGGAAAGGACCAGAATGTCCATCCTGAATGGCGCGAACCTCTGCTCGCCAACTAGCCAGGTCTGGATGTTGATCATCAGGTCCTCCAGTGTAAGCACGCTGCAGTAATGTACCAATCTGTTCGCTATCGCCCTCCTTGATGAGTCTAATATGTAAAGAGTTCGGCAATGAAAGCTGAGGTACTGTAATGTTTGTTGATGCAATCATACCTGTTCGACGACGTAATTCCTGGAATCCTGCTGCCGCAAATGAAGCAATATATACAGCAGGGTAGGTGGCTTTAAGATGGCGAACATTGAGAACTGCGGCTCTGAGCGATGCCTCGGTTACTACCTGGGCTGCCACGCTGCCACCCGCTTCAGGCAAAAGCACAAGTCCATCCAGTTCGGCGGTATCCCCTTGTGCATAAAAGCGCAAGCGTCCAATGGGTTCGTCGTCACGCCAGAGCAGAAAACGTTGAGATTGTTGTTCAGGACTTTCTTCTTTATAGCGGGTTATCTGTGAATCTTCGCTCTCTAAGGGCATCTGATCGGCACTACGTCGAGTAACAGATACCCATATTGCTGCATCTTCGGGCCTGGCTTGTTTCCATTCTACTTTGCCTTGCATTGTCTCAGGATCAAACATTGCTAAGCCTCCTCATTCATTTGAACTTGTTAAACTTGCATTACAGGTACTCATCTGACCTATCATGACAAGAGCTTTGTTAAAAGTATAGTTCTTGATCAAGAGGATTGTCCAGTTCAAAATTTGATAGCTCATACATTGACAAAAATGAAGGCCTGTGTCATGCTAAGGCGCGAGAAATTTTTAGAAAAGGTCCTGTATGGAATTACTAGTTGCAACATTGGCACATATGGCGTTGGACAAAGAGGATGGCACAACACGCCTGAATCTCATCTCCGAAACAATACAACATGCGCCGGGGCTAATGAATGCTCGCTTTTATCGCAGTAAGGAACCTGAATCATACTATTTCATACTCACAACCTGGGAAGACGAAGATTATTGGTACAAAGCACAGGACAGATATAACCCCAAAAATCTTTTAAGAGCATCGACAGCAGAGTTACTTTTGGCGTATCCTGAGCAATGGTTGATGCGTTATATCTGGGGTTATAGTCGCCCTTCAGCTCAACCTGCGATTGCGGCAGCACATATTGTCACCGTCCGGCCAGACCAGGCTGAGCGAGTAGAACGCAGTTGGATGGAAGGTCTGCGAAGACAGGTAACGCAGCCAACGCTTGCCTTTTCGTTTCTGGCACGGGGTAGAAACGAGGATAGCGCATTCATTCACGATCAATCTCCGTTAAATAACATCCAGTTTGCAGAGGCTTCGACCAACAATTACAGTTCGAATTTTTTGAATGTACTTAGTTGGCCAGGTGCAACACAACGCAAAGACTTCTATGCTGATCAGAACTATAAAGCAATAAGTGGTTTCCTTAGTAGTGTTGGTGTAGTGCGAGTACTAGCACTCGATCCAATGTAGGACAGATTACCTGATGATGTGAGTAGTTAATCGGAGGAAGTCTCAGCTATAGGCCTGGCATAATATTTATTCAATTCATTCAACAAGAACTCCCTATTTGCCCACATAGCACTCGTAAATGTATGATATTCACCATCACAGATTGGCGTTGTAGTCGCACACTTGCGATGAGGAGCAAGCCTGAAACGAATTGTATTTCCATTTACTTCAATCCACATATGACGACGAGTATAACTTGTTCCCCACTTGAGAAGAATCATTGAGTCATACTCGTAAAAGCTACCCCTGCCTTTAAGTGCATTTTTATTGAGCGTTTTGAGCATCTCGGCAAGACCACTTTCCTGGAAAACTCGCTTTGCATTCTCTCGCACAGCCTGACGCTGTGCCTCATCAACTTCAATGCTCAATATGCTTTCCACGTCCTTCTGATCCTGGTTCGTGACATTCACCACTTTCTAAAAATGCAGGGGTTTTATGATATCCTTTGCCCATGCTCTTCAAGAATAGTATCCTCTAAAATTCCAAAAAGAGGATAGTGATGAGCATAGCCTTGAGAAATCTGCGCAAGAGTCGGAGGAAGAGGAGAAGAAGCTACATAGCGTGAGGGAACATACGTAGATCCATCATTTCCAGCCAAAACACGTCGAGGTGGCATATGGTACACGTTGTCAGTTGACTGCTTGGCGTGGTTTTTTGCTTCAGCAGCTAAATAACTTACTTCCTGTATACTATGGGGTTGCCAAATTTGATTATTGACTACACCGATTGAGAGAGAGACCAGGGGAAATTGATATGATCGTCCCTTACGATCAACTCCACTTATCGATCCTCGTCCGAGATCATCTGCACGATAAAGTTGGGTACTTTCCTCTTTATAATATTCACAAATATAACTGCAAAGAGTATGTGCCAGTTCTGGAGTTGTAACTACAACAAAATCATCCCCTCCAACATGGCCAACAAAATCTTCAGGATTACCATATTTACGAACAACTCGTTGACATATTCGTCCTACCAGTCGAATCATATCGTTGCCTGTCAGGAAGCCATATGCATCGTTAAAAGCTTTAAAATTGTCGAGATCAAGGTAGAGTAAACTCCATGGTTCCTTGCTGTTCAGCTTATATTTAATGGCTAACTCAACCTGAAAGCCGCCTGGTAGGCCGATAAGAGGAGAGAGGAAGTTCTGTTGTACTCGACGAAGCTGGGCATGAACGCGAGCTAACAGCTCATCAGTATGAAATGGTTTGGTGATGTAGTCATCTACACCTGTTTCAAAGGCGCTAACTTTATCTTTCGGCTCCCCAAGGGAACTGAGCACAATAATGGGGATATGTATGGTTTTGGGGTACGTATGCAAACGCCGAACAACCTCGTAACCATCAATGCCAGGCAACATTAAATCTAAGATTATGAGGTGCGGTGTTTCACAGAGAGCAAACTGGACAGCATCTTCGCCATTGAGGACGGTTACAACATTATAACCTTCGGACTGTAATGTTTCCTTCAATAATCTGGCGATTAATTGTTCGTCCTCAACAACCAAAATATCAGCCATATACGCTCCTGCCTCTACTGATGTAGTACTAACTCAAACTCCTCTACTTAAAACCTCATCCATGCTACAACATAAATCTCAAAAACTACACTAATCCGGATAGGATAGCGTATTTCGTACCATTACATCAGGGGTATTCCCTGTACATAGTGAAATTCGAGGTCAGTCTTGAAAAGCTTCAAAACTGAAGCAAAACCAAACCCTAAATACCACTACACTTTCCTGGCTGGTGGAGTTTCCTGATTTTTGATGAAATTGTCAGTTAGAAGCTTAGCGACCTCCATCCCCCGAAAGGATATCGCAAAAGCAGAAGCTGCTTTAAGAGGTTTTCCGTAAAATAAAGAAAGACACCTGACACATTGTCCACACCGACATTTACCGCAAGATAGCGTTAGAAACCTCTCGTAGCAACAATGAAACCAAGATTAGCCAACGAAAATAGAATTTCAGTTTTTGACTGAGTTGCACTAATTAGCCGACATAAATTAAATACCCAAGTTCAAGTCATTACTAACCAGTATAACATCTACTGGCGCATATGCAAAGGGTCTACAGATATTATAACAAGATTTTACATTTTTCAGGCTCTATAAACTAAAACGTATTACATTTGAAGATATAACTACTGAAATGTCAAAAAGTTTTTCAAAACACGTATTCAGTTGACTCAGTGCATTGACTGCGATAAGATACATGTGCGATGCATAACCAGCGCTAATAGAATGAAGGGGGAAAATGACCTCAGAATCAGCGATAGATGAAAGACCTATCAGTTTCTCAAGCCGTGGGCAACCTTCTTTGCTTTTAGAGGGGGTGCTGCATACTCCAACCAACGCTGAGCTTGCTCCTATGATCATACTCTGTCACCCTCAACCAGCTAGCAGCGATATGAACGATACATTGAATTCCGCTCTCGCTCGCAGGCTGGCCGAAGCTGGCATGTTCGCTTTGCGCTTCAATTTTCGGGGAGTTGGAAAAAGCCAGGGACAACAAACTGATGGACGCCTGGAACCGCTTGATCTTGCAGGTGCTATCGACTTTGCGCTATCGCAACCTGGAAGTAATCCAGCAAAAATCTGTGTGATTGGTCACGGTTTTGGCGCTTATATCGCCTTTCTGTATGCTCCTTTTGATACAAGAATACGCACTGTAGTAAGTATAAGCCTGCCGCTTTTCCGCGCTGAAAGCGGATTTCCAAAACCTTTCGAACGCCCCAAACTATTTATCACGGGTGAATTCGACGAAATTTGCCCGTTACATAAACTTGAACCTTTTGTTGAACAGCTCAAAGGCCCAAAGGGAATTAAGGTCATTGTGGGCGCTCGTTATCTGATGCGTGGCTATGAGGATGCTACTGTTACCACTATTTTAAAATATGTCAATAATTGGGCGGAAATGCCAGGAGTATAACAGGAAAATATGAATCCAGGTAATCCATTAATTGTTCAGAGTGATCGCACAATTTTGTTAGAAGTTGATCATCCACTGCATGCTGAAGCCAGAGATGCCGTCGCTCAATTTGCAGAATTAGAAAAATCACCAGAGCACATCCATACCTATCGCCTTTCTCCACTTTCGCTTTGGAATGCGGCCGCAGGCGGTATGACTGCACAATCGATCATTGAGTTGCTGACTAGTTATAGCAAATACGATATCCCGGCAAATATCATCTTCGAAATTCGAGAATATATTGGTCGTTATGGACGAATTAAGCTGTTTCGCGATGGCGATGCACTCCTCCTTTCTTCTAGTGACGTAGCACTCATTGCTGAGATCATGCACCATAAACGCACGCAACCATTTTTGCTGCGCCAGTTAGATGCGCACACGTTGCAAGTTAATGCCGCACGCAGGGGGCATATTAAGCAAGCCCTGATCCATATCGGATTTCCCGCTGAAGATTTAGCCGGTTACACCGATGGCTCGCCATTGCCAATGAAGCTGAGATCAGTCACAACAGAAGGAAAAACTTTTGATCCACGAGCATACCAGTACGGAGCTTCGGCTGCATTTTATGCAGGTGGTGCACCTAGTGGAGGTAGCGGGGTCATCGTACTACCCTGCGGAGCTGGGAAAACTATCGTAGGATTAGTTACAATGGCAGATATTCAGCGTGCTACATTGATTCTCTCACCCAATACCATAGCTGTGAGACAATGGATACAAGAAATTATTGACAAGACAGATGTCCCCCCAGAGATGATAGGCGAATATACTGGAGATCGCAAGGAAATATGTCCAATTACGGTGAGTACCTACCAGATTCTGACATACCGGCGTCCCAATACGAAAGATCAGGTTAATAAAGCGATACATGAGGCCGATCCTGATGATTTCCCTCACTTTTCGCTTTTCACCAGCTATGATTGGGGCTTGATTATCTATGACGAAGTCCATTTATTACCCGCGCCAGTTTTCCGTATTACTGCTGAGATACAAGCACGCCGGCGCCTTGGATTAACAGCAACATTGGTTCGTGAAGATGGTCGAGAAGCCGATGTATTCAGTTTGATTGGCCCCAAAAAATATGATGTACCCTGGCGTGAGTTAGAGCGCCAGGGATGGATTGCTACTGCCGAATGCCACGAAATACGAGTAGGCATGACTGAAGATGAACAATTGAACTATGCCGTCGCGGATGAAAGGGAGAAATACAGAATTGCGGCAGAAAGCCCTGAGAAGTTCAATGTAGTGCGCTTTCTTGCTGAGCGCCATTGTGATGATCAGGTCTTAATTATTGGCCAGTATATTGACCAGCTCAAGGTGCTTGCCGAAGAACTTAATGCGCCTCTATTGATGGGTAAAACATCGAACAAACAACGAGAAAAGTTATATGAGCAATTTCGTCGTGGGGAAATCAAACGCATGGTTGTAAGCAAGGTTGCAAATTTCGCAATTGACCTTCCTGATGCAAACGTTGCTATTCAAGTTTCTGGCACCTTCGGTTCACGACAGGAGGAAGCCCAGCGCTTAGGACGAATTTTGCGTCCCAAGCCAGATGGTGGGATTGCGTATTTTTACTCGATCGTAACCCGCGATACACGTGACCAGGAGTTCTCAGCCAATCGCCAATTGTTTCTGACAGAACAAGGATACAGGTACGTGATTGAGGACGCAGAAGAACTGTTGGCATCGTCTAGCGTCACGGCTGGTTAGGCAACAAATGACCCACACTCAGTATGACATGACCATCATCGGTGGTGGATCGGGTGGATTGACTGCAGCGCGCCTGGCGGAATCGCTCGGCACGAACGTCTTACTCGTCGACAAAGAACGCCTTGGAGGGGATTGTCTATATACGGGCTGCGTACCCAGCAAGAGCTTGATCCATGTAGCCCAGGTTGTTCATCAAGCAAAAAACGCAGCCAGGCTGGGACTGATGCCCGCTAACCTTGAGGTTGATTTGGCACAAGTCAACAACCATATTCAAGCAGTCATTGGACGGGTAGCAGAAAGTGAAAAAGTCTATACAGAAGGCGTCATAGTCAAGTTCGGAGATGTTTCCTTCAATTCTGCCACCGAACTTACTTTGAATGGAGAAACCTTTACTAGCCGTAATACGCTGATCAGCACAGGCTCAAGACCACTCATCCCCAGAATAGAGGGCCTGGAAGAAACCGGTTATTTGACCAATGAGGATGTATTTAATCTCATGTCTCTACCCTCATCCTTGCT